>ERZ891418.853-NODE-853-length-9911-cov-10.385856_pt1 | contig 9911 bp, 15 predicted proteins | sample MGYA00521236_ERZ891418 | MGnify/ENA primary metagenome ERZ891418 (study PRJEB32303, sample SAMEA104408696) | aquatic metagenome | biome: Brackish water; feature: Chemocline; material: water | place: Baltic Sea | collected 2014-10-18T10:34:00 | depth 100 m ... | reverse complement strand
GACGATTCTCGGCGGTGTCGCGATCAGTCGCGGGTGGATCAACGAGGAGAATGCCGTAGCCGTCACAGGTGCGGTCCTGTCAGTCATTGGAGTGATTTGGTCGTGGAAATCAAAAGGCGAACAATGAATACGCACTGGGCAAACTGAAGAACCATGACGGGTAGAGCAACTCTGGAAGGAATTGCAGGGCGGATGCGTTTCCGGTTGAAATCCCCGGCGATGCCAGGTAGATTCTGGCCGTTGTTTCGCGGCAACATACAATTTGAATTGCTCTCAACGCTGCTATCGGGTGCCCGCGAACGCCCATAGCGGCGTTTTTTTATGCGCCGAAAGGAAACGCTGATGTGGGAACAATCGATCATCGCCAAGGCACACGAGGATGTGTGGTATTTCAGGGTCACCCTGTCAAACGGTCGCGTTTTGGTGTGCGGAGGAATGGGTGAAACGGACGTGCCAGGGTTTATCCATCTCAAGCCAGTAGATTCTGGGCTCGGTGGTGTGTGTTTCGAATTCCCGATGAGCGATCACCAGAGCACAATATGGGAGCGTGGCATCGATGTTAATCAGAGATACATCGTCAGTGTTGAAGACGGCATCAGTTGAAAGCTGCCACCGCAAGACAGCCTGAATGGTTCGCCGGGTTCGATTCCCGGCCAGGCAATAGCGGCTCTGCGGTCGACGCAACCGTGAGGATTCCGAAGGGAAGTCAAGCCACTCGGCAGCGGACTGAGTGGAAACGTACACGGGAGACCGTGGCCAGAGTGAGTCGCGACGACTCAGGAGAGGCCGAATAGAAACAACGGGCGTTTGAGATTCAGGACAGCCGAACCCTGAAGGAGCCATCGGCAAGTTGCCCCGTAGACGCAGTCGCTGGCGTCACGTCAAACGAGGTGGAAACAGGACAGCGATTCCCGGACAGTGGCACCGAACAGGACACGCCAGGGAGCACGAGGCCGGCGTTTGACTTTTCGAGGTGTCCGAAAAATCGCCCGCGCAATTAAGAGCCGTGGTGCGCGCACAAGAAGGAAAACAGAAAACGCAAAGAGCGCGCATAGGAAAGGGAAAAACAGAAATGACGGACAACGAAACACTCGTGGCAGCACTGCGGATTCTGGCGAGGGACATCCAGTCGGAAGACGGCATCGCGAACGCGGCTATCGCAGAGGCGGCAGACCGGATTGAGGCTCTGAGAATCGCTCTGGCAGACGCAATCAATCGGCCGCTAGGAGTGGAGCCGGACTCGGCAACGGGGCTGGTCACGCCGGATGAGATGCGAGCGGCGATACTACGGCGGCCGCTGTCACAAAGGGGGCGAGACTGATGGCAACTCATGACGAGATAATCGCGGCCGGTTGGCGACGCTGCGGGACAACCGATGACGGGAAACTGGCCTTCAACTGCTCGGAGTGCCGAGAGGTCCGCCGCTGCACTCCGCCGGTTCTGATTGCCGAGTGTGGGAACTGCGGGACGGCGTTCTGGATTGACTCCAACCCGGAAGCGGAACCAGAGGGGGAAGTCTGAATTCCGCTATTTTTGAAAACGGACCGGTTTTCAATTGACAGCACGGCCGATATAGAGTCAAATCCCGTCAGTCAACCGCGGCTCGTCACCGCACTCAAGCAAAGGGGGTATCAAATGGCAGTCACAATCGTTGCAGAAAAGACGCTGACGCATCCGACCAACGGCGAGACCATAGCGGCTCGGCTGATTCTGAATGCGAGCGATACGTGCGACTTCTACCTCTGGGTCATTCAGACTCGGCACAGGTCGCAGCCGTGGCGGGAAATTGCCAACGGGCAGAGCCTGCGGGTGATGCAGGGCCGGTTCGACCGGCTTAAGTGCGTTCTCAGCTCGACCGGGTTTGTCCAGTTCGTCACCCATCCGACATTCCCACGGAGGGATTGAATGTCACAGTACCGAGGGTTCGAGATCATCTACGACCCGCCACCGATACCGTATCGGAATCTGGACTGGCGATTCGCTCACATCGACTACGACGGGCCGGAAGACATGCGGTGCGGGGCTGGGGAGAGCGAGGCGGAGTGCCGGGAGTTTATTGACGAAATCATCGCAGAAGGGGAACAGGGATGACGGAATATAAAATCAGACGCGACCAACTCGGAAACTGGTACGCGGTCGACGACAAGGGCAACTGGCGAACGAAGCACGACAAGAAGCACGCCACCGGCCCGGTTGCGGCAGCGAAGGCGATGTTCCATGCCTGCGAGATAGTCCGCATCGGCGACAACATGGACGGCACGGCAACGGTCACGATAAGAGGGGAGCAGGGATGAGCTACACGGAATTCATCGAACGAAAATCACAACTCGGCGGCCAGCACGGATTCGACCCGGTGTGGATGCCGGACTTCCTGTTTCCATTTCAGCGGCATCTGGTCGAGTGGGCGTTGCGTCGAGGGAGAGCGGCAATCTTCGCGGATTGTGGTCTCGGAAAAACGCTCATGCAGTTGGTCTGGGCGGAGAATATCCACCGGAAGACGGGCAGGCCGGTTCTGATTCTGACGCCTCTGGCGGTCTCTCAGCAGACGATTCGAGAGGCGGCTCAATTCGGCATCGAGGCGACCTCATCACAGGACGGGACGCACTCGGGCGGGATCGTGGTCACCAACTACGAGCGGCTCCAGAACTTCAAGGCGACGGAATTCGCGGGGGTGGTCTGCGATGAGTCGTCGATTCTGAAGTCATATAGCGGGCAGACGCGGAAGCGAATCACTCGATTCATGGCCAAGATGCAGTACAGGCTACTCTGCACAGCAACGGCAGCCCCGAATGATTACGTCGAGTTGGGCACGTCAGCGGAAGCACTCGGAGAACTGTCGCACAGTGAAATGCTCCGGAGGTTTTTCCGGCAGCTCGACGACAAGGGGCAGAAGAAAGAGCAACGGCAGCAGGACCAGGCCGAAGCGATGATTGAAGCGGACCCGCAGTATTATCAGAAGCTGGCGTTCCGAGTCGCTCAGACAATCGGGCAATGGCGGCTGAAAAATCATGCGGTGACTCACTTCTGGCGATGGGTGGCGTCATGGGCGATGGCCTGCCGGATGCCGTCCGATCTGGGTTTCGACGATGAGGGGTTCGTCCTGCCGCCACTGAATGAGCAGGACCACATCATCACGCCGAACTCGCCACCACCGGGTCAGCTATTTATGACAACCGCGATCGGCATGGGGGCAGAGCGAGCGGAGCGGCGGCGGACTCTGGATGAGCGGTGTGAGTACGTGGCCGAACTGGTCAAGCACGACCGGCCCGCGGTGGTCTGGTGTCATCTGAATCCGGAAGCGGATAAGGTCGAGGAACTGATTCCGGACGCCTGTCAGATTGCCGGGCGGACCTCTGATGACCGGAAGATTGAACTGTACAACGAGTTTGCAAACGGCGGGCTGAGGGTTCTGGTCATCAAGCCGAAAATCGGGGCGTGGGGCTTGAACTGGCAGCACTGCAACCACGTCGTCACATTCCCGACGCACAGTTATGAGCAATACTACCAGAGCGTCCGGCGGTGCTGGCGATTCGGCCAGACGCGGGCGGTTCAGTTGGATGTCGTCGCGACCGAGGGTGAAGTGCGAGTGCTCGGGAACATGAGGCGGAAGGCATCGCAGGCGGATGCAATGTTCAATGTGCTCGTCAAAGAGATGAGCAACGCAACGCGGGTGGAGAGAGTCAACGATTACACAAACAAAGTGGAGCTACCATCATGGTGAGAGACCAGACGCTGACTGACGAATACTGCCTTTACAACGGCGATTGCGTGGAGGTGATGGAAAGTCTGCCGGATGACTCGGTGGACCTGACGATTTACTCGCCACCGTTCGCGGGCTTGTATCAGTATTCGTCAGACGACCGGGACATGAGCAACTGCATCGACCGTGACGAGTTCTTTGAGCACTATGGGTTCGCAATTGACGAGATTGCCAGGCTGACGAAGCCGGGGCGAATCAGTGCGGTTCACTGCATGGACATCCCACTCAGCAACGCGGGCTGCGATGCGATCTACGATCTGCCCGGCGAGATCATACGAGCACACGAATCGAGGGGATTCGTCTACGGCGGGCGGCGAGCCATCTGGAAGGAGCCGTTGATGGTCCGCAACCGGACGATGATGAAAAGCCTGCATCACAAAACACTCTGCGAGGACTCGACGCGGAACAGCATCGCCAACGCGGATTACCTGCTGATGTTTCGGCGGTCCGGAGAGAACGCGGTGCCGGTCAGTCATGAAGTCGGATTGCTTGAGTACCACGGCGAGCGGGATATTCCGGGCGAACTGGTGAGGTATCGAGGAATGAAGGGTGACCAGAAGCTCAACCAGTTCAGCCAGTGGATCTGGCGACAGTATGCGTCCTCGGTTTGGATGGATATTCGGATTGACCACGTATTGAAGTTCCGGGAAGCGAAGGACCTTGAGGACGAAAAACACGTCCACCCGCTCCAGCTCGACGTCATCAACCGGGCGTGTGTGATGTGGAGCAACCCCGGCGAGACGGTCCTGACTCCGTTCATGGGAGTCGGCAGCGAGGTCTACGGGGCCGTCCGCAACGGCCGGCGAGGAATCGGAATTGAGCTAAAGGAAAGCTACTACAATCAGGCCGTTCGGAACGTCGCAACGGCACTGGAGATACCGGAAGAGAAGCAGGAAAAACTCCTGTTCCCGGTCGATGAACTGAGTGAGGCCAGCCTGTGAACCGGCAACTACTGAACGACCTCGCCGAGCACCACTGGTTCGAACTGGTCGCAGCCGTCAACGGTCTCTCACCAGACGAGCAGGCGGAAGCGTGCCGGGAACTTCGGTACCGTCTGGGCGAACTGACAGCACGGAAGCGGAGCGGGCTCCTGTTCGTTCCAGAGGCCCGGAAGGAAAAGACAGCCGAACCAACGTGGGACGAGTTTCTGGCCGTCTGGAACGCACAGAGCGGCGTCAGGCACGTCAGGGCATCAACTCCCGAGCGGTTGCAGTGGTTCCGGTCGTGCTGTCGGCAGGCGGACTTCAGGGAGCACTGGCCGGAAGCGGTCGAGCGGGCTCCGATGTGTGCGGTTGAATCAGCGGACCGGGTGTGGATTCCGGAGCTGACGTGGTTTCTCAAGCGAGGGGGCTGGGTCAAGGCTTTGGAAGCCACCGGCCAGCGAGCGAGGTCCAGAAATGAACGCCGAATCGACACTCAGCAAACAATGCTCCAGTCCTGGGCAGAGCGGCGGACTGGAACCGATGCAGTTGGCAAGATTGCTCATGATTCTGGTCGCGAGCAAACCGTCGATGGAGCCACTCAATGAGCCGCAAATCGAGATTTGGTATCAGGCCCTGCGAGAGTTCCCGGCGGTCGTCGTCAAGCGGGCGGTCGCTGAACTGGCATTATCGGACGTGCAGTTCGTCAACCTCGGTCAGGTGTTTTCGCTTTGCCGTCGGAAGGTTCCGAAAAACTACAGCCCACACGGGACGGGGCAGGACGCGGGAACGGCAACGCGGCAGGATGTGGAGCGGTTCGCGGAATCGCTCGGGCTGGACTTCTGAAACCAGTTCACGTTTCAATTGACAGACAGCCGTGAGGGAGTAAGATTCACCGCGGCTCGTCACCACACACAAGGGGGTATGCAATGGTTCTCGAAACAGTAGACACGCTGGAACTGTCAACGGATGGCTTCGTGGATTTCGCCATGTGGCTGGAATCGGAAGCGGGCTTCGATGGCCCGGCACTCATCCGGCTGATTGAAAAGCCGTGGAAGTGGACGCCAGAATTCAACGAGTACGCTCTGCTGCAATGGTCACCGTCTGCGGTTGGCGAGCTGGTGATTAAGGCGGGCAAGGCGTACGAATCCCGAGATGGCCTCACGGTGGCGGTCACGAAGCGGAATGACGCGGGGGACTTCATCGGCGAACACGAGGACGGGATGCGGAGTCTGTACCGACTGGACGGGGCATACTGGCAGCCGGACCGAGAGGGCCAGCATCCCGACAAGTCACCGCATCCGAACGACCTGATTTATGAACTGTAACCGTCACAAGGGGTATGCAATGAACGTAGACTGGATTCAAGAAAACCTGCCCGACCACGTCGCGGCCTGCGACTGGCAAGGCGAGCACGTCATGTGGCTGGAGCAGACGGAGCAGGGCGGAGAGATGCCGCCGGCGACGCTGTTCCGTGACCTGCCATTCGAGCGATACGCGGACATCCCGGCCGTTAATTCGGGAATGCTGAAGTGGGGCAATCAGTCCGGCTGGCATCTGTACCGGGCGATGGTCGGCAAGCTGAAACTCGACGACCGGCCATCGTTCGTCGTCGGCCGGGCGATTCACTGTGCGTTGCTCGAGCCGCAGAACTGGCAGGAGCAGTTCGTCACGGCCGGGCAGTGCGAGGCGATAACCAACGCGGGCAAGCCCACGGAGCGGCGTTGTGAGTCTCCGGGCAAGTCGCGGTCGGACGGGGAATGGTTCTGCGGACGTCACAACAAGGGCAAGCCGCTGGACGACATCCCGGAAGGCAACATCGTCTCACAGGAAGTGCGGGACAACTGCACGGCGATGGTCGAGGCAATCGGGCGGACGGAGATAAAGAACCTCCTGCACCTCGACACCGCCTGGCACGAATGCACCATCGTCTGGTGGCAGAAGGTGAGCATCGAACGCGACGGGGCTTTCCGTGTGGCGTGGGTGCTCTGCAAATCGAGGTCGGACCGGCTATCGCTGGAAGCTCAACCGAAGCCGATCAATCTGGACCTGAAGACCTCACAAGTCGGCGAGGCGGACGACTTCTCGATTTCGCGGAAGATCGAAAAGTACGGATGGCATTTTCAGCAGGCCCACTACAGCCGGGGGATTCACAACCTCTGCGGGCGGTGGCCGGTTCCGGTCCTGCTTGTGGTCGAGAGTGCTGAGCCGTTCAGTGCGAACCCGACGCCGCTGGATTCGGCGACGATGAAAGTCGCAGACGGTCTGTGGCGAGCGGCAATGCGGAAGCTGGTGAGGGGCCTGCTGTTCGACGAATGGCCGGGAGTGTTCGACCCGAAGACGATGAACCACCTGAGTGAGACGGGCGGAGTCGTGCCGAGCGGGCTGAGCGAGTGGGCGTTGAAGCGGTGGCTCGGCGTCTATCTGGAAGAGGAAGATTTGTTGACCGAGAAGCGTGGGCGAGTTCGTAACCTTGAGGAGCGAAGATAATGACAAACAACATTCCAGCACCGGACGTCGAGCGGGTAACGCACGACAGCCTGCACGAAGCACAGCTCGCCGTGATGTCAGCCGTGCCGTACGTCCAGAAACAGAAAACGCAGGGGCTCAATTACACGTTCGCCAGCGAGGCGGAACTGATTGGGAAACTGCATCCGGCAATGAGGCGGCACGGGATAACCGTTCGGCCGAGCGGCATCACGCTGTTGAGCGAGCAGGAGTATCAGTCGAAGGGCGGTGCCCGGATGGTCAACGTCAGGGCGTTGGTCACGTTTACTTTTCATCACGGGACCGAGGAAGCGGATGTGGTTGTGATGTCCGAAGCGGCAGACTCCGGGGATAAAGCCAGCCCGAAGATGATGACGATGGCCCTGAAGTACGCTCTTCGCCAGTTCTTCCTCATCGAGACCGGAGACGATCCCGACGAAAAGGCACACAAGCGAGCGTTTGAAGCCGACCAGCAATACGGCGAGCGGGTGAAGATGGCCAGTCAGGCGATCTGTGACGCTCAGACGAACGCGGAACTGCAGAGGGTACTGTCGAAAATACATGCCTTCCCGCCAGAGGCTCAAGAGGCTCTGCGGGAGCTGGCAGCACAGCAGCCGGTATACTCGACAATGAGCGAGCTGGCCGGGTCGAATGAAGTGGAATACGAGTGAGCGGCGGGGTAAGCTCCGAAACAGTCAACTCTGATTTCGGTATCGCCGGGCCGGGCTCGCGTTCGTTGCATCATACCCAGCGTTCGCAGAAGGGTGACAACCTTCGCCCGGCCCGGTGTTTTTATTGGTGCCAGATGGTCAAGGCGTATCAATTCGAGGTGCCAGGCCCGCCAGTCCCGCAACCGCGGGCGAGTGCCTCGGTGATGTTGCCGAAGATCGAAACGCTCGGGCAGGCGATGAGCGGGAGCCCGCGGCAATTCTGGCACTGGCTCAAGAAAAACAGTCGAGCGGGGAAGCCATACGTTCCGGCCACGCATCCGATCCACGTCTACAAGCAGGCCGTTCAGCTCGTCGCTGGTCGGTACATGCCGCCAGCCGCACGGGACAGCCGGCAGGCGTGGGAGCTGGCCATCGTGTTTGTCTTCCCTCGAAAGCAGAAGCTGCCGCCGCACCGGACGCTCTACACGATGAGCAAGAACGACCTGGACAACCTCGAAAAAGGGGTCATGGACGGTCTGGTATCCGCGGGAGTGATTCGGGATGACGGCTACATCGGCCGGAAAATGTCGGAGAAGTGGTACGCAGGCCACGGCGAGAACGCGAAAACAGTGATCCAGCTCGTGCCGCTGAACAACCGGGGCGAGCCGTCCGTCGAGGTGTCGCAGCCTCTGCTGGCGTTCGATTTCGAGGAAAAAGACGACTTTTGAAAAAAGATCTGAAATCAATTGACGCGGCGAGCCGATGAAGTGTAAAATCCGCTCAGTCAAACGCGGCCAGTCACCGCAACACATTCTCAAAGGGGTATCGAGATGAGCCAGCACGAAGCCAGAATCACGGGAACGACCGACAACGGGTTTTACGCTTTGATTGTTCGGATTGACCGGGACGGCGAAGAGCACGTTCTTTACGGCTACAAGGGGCGGACATTCAAGACTCGCCCGGCCGCCGAAAAGTCGGTTGCCAACTACATGCGGAAGTTCGGTCTGTAATCACACGCGGCCAGTCACCGCAAAGCCGAAAGGGGTATCGAGATGAGTTGCCACACAATCGAGTTCACGTCACAGAAGGCCGTGTTCGCTCGCATCTATCGAGAGGACGGAGACGAGCCGACGACGGCCGAATGGCTGCTGTCGATTGGCGGTCGTCAGGAACGGTATGTGATCGGCATCGGGCCGACGAAGACGGTCCAGCGGGACGGCCTGACAATCGAGCCGGGCTACTTCTGCCACAACTCCGCGAACGGACCGCAGGCGGGGTGGAGACTCTACAAGGAAGACGAGCACGGCGAGGAGCATGAAATCTGCCAGATTCCGACGCGGCTGGATGCTCGTCTGGCGTTCCGCCTGCTGAAGTTCGAAACGAAAGAGGGCTTCGTCTCATTTCGGGGGCAGCAATGACGGAGCGACAAATCATCCTGGTCGTGGACCTGCCGTCCATTACCCGCCGCTGTTTCGCATCGTCGGAGCAAGCTGCCCGAACAATGAACGAGCGGCTGGACATCACCAGCCCCGTGCTGCACATCTTCGCGACGTTGATTCAGAGGATTCGTCAGAAGCGGGAACTGGCGGGCGTGGTCATCGCTCTGGACAGCGACGAGTCAGAACGGCGTGGACTATTCCCGGCCTACAAACAGGGCAGAGCGGAGCGGCCAGCGGGCTACGATGAGCAGTTAGAGAAGCTCCTGCACGCTCTCAGTCTGATTGGCTGGCCGATTCGGGAAGCCATCGGATGGGAAGCTGACGACGTCTGCGGGACGGTGGCGTTTCTGATGTCCGACGAATTCCACGTCGTCGTGGCTTCGACCGACAAAGACATGACGCAACTGCTCGTCAATCCGGGCGTGCATCTGTGGCACCCGTTCCAACGCGATTTCGTGACGCCGTCAACGGTTCGGGAAAAGTACGGCGTCGAACCGATTCAGATGAGGGACTTCCTCGCTCTGGCCGGTGACTCTTCGGACTCGATTCCGGGAGTCAAGGGAGTCGGAGCGAAACACGCTGCTCGACTGCTCAAGGCTCACGGGTCAATCGCTCAGATGATTCACGCCAAGCCGACGACGGACAAACAACTGGC
>ERZ891418.852-NODE-852-length-9919-cov-4.190592_pt1 | contig 9919 bp, 8 predicted proteins | sample MGYA00521236_ERZ891418 | MGnify/ENA primary metagenome ERZ891418 (study PRJEB32303, sample SAMEA104408696) | aquatic metagenome | biome: Brackish water; feature: Chemocline; material: water | place: Baltic Sea | collected 2014-10-18T10:34:00 | depth 100 m ... | reverse complement strand
CTATGAGATTGAGGACCTTTCCTTGTTGACTAGGTATTTCAAAGTCGAGTTTGAGATTAGCGATTGCGTTGGCTCCGACTTTCTTTGCTCTATCAGAGAGTTCTTGTGTCATGGTGGCGATAGCCATAGCCATTCTTTTCTCACTCATTGACTGGCGACCTCCGATAAGCCCTCTGTATACGTCTTGGACACCTTCGCCTATGTCCACAAAGATGTTTCTGCCGACTTGGACTTCTGCGAAGATGGCGCCTAGTTTCTTATGTTGAGTGGTTGGTTCTCCGCTCATTATCGGTAAGATGTCTTCATAAGATTCGGCATAAGACGAGTATCTTCCCAAGGGTACACATTCATTGCAAACACATTCTACATCATGTACATCGGGTCCATATCTTTGATTGCGCCACTCATTCAAGCAAGCCATACAATCGGGGTCGGCCTCGCCGTAGTCTCTATCGCATGTGCACCGATTTTCATTCATCATCGAATACATCTTCAATTTAGCCTGTTTTATTGCCGACTTCAACTCATGCATATTCGTGACACCTGCCTCTTTTAGAGATTGCAAAGAATTTTCTAAGTTTCTAATTGCTTCTTCAACAGCCGCAATAGATTCGGGTGAGTTTCCACCTTGTTCAATACAATTCAAACCGTATGCATCACATACCTCACAGTAGCCATCACCGTCTAATTGATGATTGCCCCATTCACTATTGAATGTTTCGCCTAAATCATCTCGATAGTAGTTTCGAATATCTGCGACTGATGCGCCAGCACCTGGAGACCGCATTGTTCTGTAATCATAATAATCACCATCCCACGGATAAGGTATGAGAGAGACTGTCTCGAAACCCTCTGACCCCACATCTCGCGACCACTGATTCCATGTTTCAATTAAATTGTTAACATCTTCTTCCGTCACACCTGATGAACGACTGACCGCATATGGAGTCACTGAAGACCAAGCATTTGAGTTGGATACCCTTGCATTGGGTATCATTGCAGTTACTTCTCCCTCAGGCCTCATCCCAGTTAAATCGTAAAATGTAATAATAGGATACTCCAAACCAAAACGTTTAAAATCTGAACGGAGATAAGCACTTTTCGGTGACTCATTCATAGGTCGACCATAATGAAGTTCTTTCGTAGAGATTTCAGCACCATAGGATACTTCAGAACCACTTGGAAGAACACGTAATTCGTAGGGTTTACCCTCTTCAGGATTGTAAAAAGGTCTAGATTGCTCTGACTCCATATCTAAGAGTACTTCGCTTTGAGTATTAAAGGTTTCGGTATCTTCTTGCGATAAACAATGTTAAACAATACCTTGAGGATAATTAAAAGTAATCTGGATACGAGTATTTGAAGTTTCGTTCACTAAAACCATTTCATCAAAAAATCGTAGAATTGTGTTTAATTTAACGTCTCGAATATACCAGTCGTAATTCCTTTGAAATAAATAATACCGATTAAGTTTTTGACTCGTGCCAGGGATGGTATATGTTTCTGTTAATGCCCATTTATTTAGTCTTTCTTTAGTAGTAACGGTTTTCCAACCACAACTATCTAAAATTTGAGAATCATCAGGGAAAATAGTAATAATAATATTATTGTGCAAGGTAATACAAAAATTATTTCCAAATTTGTATAATCGAGTATTATTTCCTAATGGCTTGCCTTTAAACAAGTCCTTAGTCGTACTCCAAAGTTGTTTAGCCTCTTCCCAGTTCACTAATTTTAACCCCCTTAAAAAGATGGCTCCTTTGGTCCTGGTTCGGGTACTTCTCGACCTCGACCTCGAGGGCGTGGTCTAGGATTTTTCGGCTTAGAAAAATCATCTGATGAAGGTAGAGTTGGACTAAGTGGAGTTGAATCTGATTCAGCCCTGCCTCCCCAACCAGGGCTGGGATTGTACCTCCAGCAACCCTCATCTTCACTTACCTCATCAAAATTGACTCCGCAATTTTTACAATAATTCCAAACTTCATCCAATCCTAAGTATTTTTTCCCATCCCAAATTGCACGACAATCAGGGCATTCAAAATAATTTTTATCATCATCATAAATCATTCTTTCGCCACACCCGCACCGATAGAAGGAGTATCTTCGGGGATTATCGTTTATCCAAACATGAGATTTTGAATCGGATTCAGCCGTCATTGAATCATCAACAACGCTTGAGGAGAAAGTTTCAGCATAATATCCCTCATCACCAGGCCAAGGAACACGCATAGGAGCATTGCGTCCTGCTTGATATTCTGATTCGCATCTTACGCAAACTTGACTTGTTTTGGATTTAGTGGAGGCTCGTCTACATTCAGGACAAATGAAAGGTTCTTCTGCTTGGAACGTTTCCGAAGCCATATCAGGGAAGTATTTCTCGAACATTTCATTGGCAATTCGGTTTTCTCTTCGTTGTTTTCTCGTGAGTCCAAGACTAGGCTTTCGAAGATTATTGAATAAGTTTCGTATAGGTTGACGTAATTCTTCAACAATGTATTCATAAAAACGGTCAAAGAATTTAGTATTACAAAAAGTTTCGGCTTGTTCGTGAGAACGACCTTCATCACGTAATGCTTGATATGTGGCTTGCCATAATACGCTACCAGCATTATTTCTTGCGTATTTGTTTATGTCCTTATCTTCACTTTCCTCTTCGTAAGGTAGGTCATAAAAAAGAGTACGACGACGTTGACGCATTTCGCCTCGTGTGGCTTCGAAAGTTTCCGCTCCGTGTGCAGGTGTAATTTGTGACCCATATTCTCCATAAACAATTTTGAAAGGGCTTTTTGGAGATTGTTTTGATTGATATGTCACCATATTTTCATGACAAGAAGGACAACTAATATCATAAACTCTATTATAACAACCTTCTGGTGGATTTTGACCGTCAAAAGCAGAGACTATCCATCCACTTGTGTTGCCACAGTTACAAATCATACCTTCAATATTTCTTTCGTATTTAACATCATTTTTTCGGTAATATCTCGAGTTCTCGGCGGAAAATGATTCAGTAACTGCTGCTTTACCAGATGGAGTTAAATAGTAAACCCACCGTTTCATATTGCCTATTGTACGATTATTTTCATCTAAAATATGGGCTTTCTTTTGACCCACTAAATTTGAATCGAGTAATGGACTCATAAATCTAGGAATATTGCTACGACTAATGCCAATTGCTCTTGCGATGCCATCTTGGTCAAGGTCTTGCGTAACGTCTCGAGAGTCAGTCACAACTTCAGGTTTCCAATTAGAAAGGTAATTTATTATTTTTTGTTGAGTTTCTGTCAATTTTAGTTCGGCTTGTTTTGTAATTGTATTACAAGAGTCACATTGTTGTCGGTTTACACCATACTGTTCAGCCGATTTAACCTTACCCGAATGACAAAAACCACAACGCATACATAAGGTACTACCATCTTACTACTTAAAGATGGTGTTAGTGTCTCTACTCTGTTGGTTCTGGGTCTGATTCTGGTGCCTGGCCGTTAATCTTAGTCACGGCTTCTTCTTGCTTGGTAGTTTTCTTAGTGAATCTCATAATAGGATATCCAATAGCGACTGCTGCAATTCCTCCGTAAAATAACCATTCTCGATGATTATCTAGCATATTATTCCAAGGCCAATCGTGTTGTTCACGTATTTTTAAAGCATTAGAAAGACTGCCAACGAAAACTAACCAACCACCAACGATACCTGCAATAGCCGCAGTCCAAGCCTCGTTACCGTCAACCAATTTCATGGCTTCCTTTTCATTTGCTCGTCGAGTAATAGTGTTCTTTTCATCAGTCATGATTATTTCTCCTTAGGTAGTAAGTAGGCTGCAAGTCCTAGTAATGCAGTCAATCCTATTGCCTTAAGCCAATAATTTTTATCATCATCTTCAAAGGGTTCGGTGAATGTGTCGATGCCCTTTGTGGATTCAAAGGTTTCAGCATCAAACGTTTCTGCCTCAATAATTAAGTTGCAATATTGACACACAGTAGGATGTACTCCAGCGTGTCTTGGTCTTGGGACTTCACAAGAACATTCATAGCCTGTGTCCTCAGAGGATAATGACTTTGCAGAAACTCCTCGTTGAGCCGCCTCAGTCATAATGTTCTTTCCGTATTTCTTAACGCCTTGCTTATAAGCCACGGAGGCTCCAATACGCTCGGCTTCTTCTCGAGACATGCCATCTTTTTCATACTTATCGGCTATCTTGTTTTCTACCTTATCAAATGCCGATTCAGCGTGTTTAGAGATACGTTGTCCTGCAAATGTGTTTAGTACTTGAGATACCTTAGCCACAGGTAGTAAATCCTCTGCAGCATATGCTACAGAACGAGGTGTAACGAGTTGAATAACTGTTCGATTTTCTTCACGTTCACGGTCGACCGCAGTATCTACTGCTTGAGTCAAACTGTAGTATTTTTCAAACGGACAACTAACACCTTTGAGATAATTAGGATTAGCCTCACCTGCTGAAGTAAGCATAGGGTCGGTAATCTCACAAACACCTCCACGAGATTGCAAAAGTTGAGAGGCAGAAATACCACAAACGTTACACTCGATTAAAGACAAGTCTCCAGAAGTTTGTTTTTCTTTTTGTGCATTAGCCAAATCCATAATCCTGCCATAGCCATTTTGACCCGTGGCGTCACCCTCACCACCGTTTTGAGCCAATTCTCTAATGTACATAACGTCTAAATCCATAGAAGAAATGTACTCGTCTTGCACACTTCTAGGCATAGACAACCAAATCTCAGGTGGAATTCCTAACCCAACTGCAACTTGTGTTTCAATTGTATTTTGATTCGTATCGGACTCGGCAGATTTAGTAATCTGTTCGGCAGACATGGTTTCAGTTTCTTCTTCGTCAGCCCACTCTTTGAATGTAATGTCTCCGTGTGTCTTAACTTCTTCATCAATCCACTCACGGAATGATTCATTAGGATTTTTAGCAAAATCATGCTTTGATTCTTCAATTTCAGATTCTCCCCATTCACGAAGTGTCATTTCAGCATTCAAATCACGGCTAGTAATATTATCTGGATTAATCATATCCATTGCAATCGATTCCCAAGAACGAACTTCTTCAGATGTTTCTGCATTTTTTTGGTCCATGATATAATAAAAAGCCTCTTTTTCATCATTAGTCATGTATCCATCATCATGCAATTGATTACCTACTTCTTGTAATGTCACCGTTAAATTATTACGTTTTATGAAATCAATGGCGTTATAAACCTTATCATAGGCTTCAGGGCGAGTTACTCTATCGTCTGCGGAGAATGATTCTGCCCTACCTAACAAACCTGCTTGTATCTCTTGTTCGGTTCTGTTATCGTCACCGTTAGCCCATTTAGTACATTGTTTATGTGGACTCCCACTACATGAATGACAAACATTTTGCATACATATTGAACATATTGTTTCACCTTCACAATCTGCACAAATACCACCATCACATTCATCACAATTCACTACTATTGGTTGATTTAATATGTTTGGACAAGAATTACAACATTTATTCTCGACGGAGAAGGCTTCTGTATCCATCTCTAACAAATCTTTATGATAATCCACATATTGACCATCCTCTGATAGATATATCCTATCCCAATCATCATACATCTTACCCGTTGCATTATTTAGATTAACAGTCCCACCCGCCTTTTCAAAGAAAACAAGATTAGGTTCTTCTATTATTGAAGTCTTGTAAGTAGCATTAATTCCATCGGCTTCTCCTTCATATGGCTCATGTGATTCTGCATCACAACTTTCAGGCCCTTCTTGATTATCTCCACACCATGACATTCTAGTAGGTTGGTTTCCAATATCTCCTCCTTGGAGATGATAGTAAATCCCATCTCCACAATGTTTGCATAGGTGTGTTGAATAATCATCAACATTATCACTAATAGGTAACGAGCCTATTGATTCAGCATCAAAGCGCCCAAGTTCTTGAATGTCTCTCGGTTCGTCGCCCATCGGAACGGACTTGTCTCCACCAACATCAACAGGAACGCCTGCGTTGTCGGGTTCAGTTGGGCCACTTAGTTCAGAAGCGTCGGCTTCCAATGGACTGTCTTCGGCAAAATGGGAAACCTGTGTAATAGTAATATCTTCTACTGGCATACCTTCAGTCATTTCTGCCACGGCTTTATCGTATTTAGCCTTGGTTGCAAAAGAGTTCACTTTATGAATCTTTTTTGTTGCAGGGTCTGTGTAAGTGCCGTAAAGGCGGTGACGTTTACCACGACTGCCTTCGACAATTTCGCAATGAGCAATATCTACCATTTCATGACTTTTAATGCCAGGAACATATAATTCAATCTTGACCATAGTATACAGTATACGACCCAACTACTTAAAGTTTGTTGAAACTCATCAGTTTAGGCACAGGGGGCTTAAAGCCAACTGAACTTTTCAGCCGAATGGTTCGGAATCATAACGACACCAGTGTTTCGTCCTGAACTAGCATTAAAATCGCCAAGATTCCCCATAGCACCGCTTAAGTTAAATGGATTAGAAAAGTCAATTCCTAGTCCTGTGCCTGCTTTAGAACCACTAAGGAATGAAGATGCTGCTTTGGTTTGCTCTGCTGCCTTTGCGACTTCTTCCGCCGCCTTTGCTTCGAGTTTTTGTTGTTTGGCTTCCTTTAGGATATAACGTTCAGTAGCCTTAACTAATGCTTCTGCATTTTTAATACTTTGTTCAGCCGATTTATTATTACCTGCACGACCTAAGAGATAAATTCCTGCGGCCACACCAACTCCTAAAAATCCATAACTAATAGTAGTGAAATCGCCCAATCCTTGTACTCGACTATAAATTGATGCACCAATACCTGTAATCATGCCTGCAGCACTCACAGCGGCTAATCCACGATTAATATCAGAAGAAAGTAAACTAGATATCAAAGAAGTAGTATCAGTATTATTTTTTGCATCAGTCGAAATTTCCGAATCTGCGTCTGATTCGGATTCATCTTCAGCACTGAGAGAGGAAAAAATCCCTTCTGCTAATTTTGAATAATCCATTTAGTGTCACCTCAGAGTACAGATTGACCTAAAGCGGCTCCGTAGTTCTGACCGACAGCATGGACAGTTCTAGCATCTGCCGCCCAAGAACTGGAATCTGGCAAGTTGCTGGCTGAATAGTTTACAGTTTGACCTAATGCCATACCTGATGAAATCGCAGTATTTGTTTGAACTTTAGAAATCGAACCGTAGTTAGTAGCCAAAGGAATACCTGTTGAGGCTACAACGTCTGCTTTTTTAAACATTTCGGCTCTTTTAATAGTCTCAGCCACGCTTGTAAACACTCCCATTTGATAGACCGCAAACAATCCTGCACCCAATCCTGCACCCAAACCAATGAGAAGTAGTGTTTTCATCGAAATCTCCATTTTTAATCACCTGTATTTTATATATCGTCATCACTGATACTTAAAGATACCGTTTATGGCATCATATTTAAGCCCACCAATACTGACAAAATTGCCAAGAATCCTGTGCCTGTATATTTAACGACTTGCCCAGAGATATATTGTTTCATATCTACTAATGGTTGAAGGTCTGTCTTCATAGTATTCACATCCTCACGCATATGGTCTACAGATTTTTGTAGTCCACGTACATCAGTTTTAAGGTCTCCGACATCCGTCTTAACCAATCCAATACTAATTCGAGAATCATCAACATAACTTCTAATGTCAACCTTAAGTTCTCTTAGTTCATCATTCATAGATACCCTTTCAGTAATCAAATCTGTCAAAGTTCCCAATTGAGATAAGACCGATTGAATATCTTCAGATTCACTCATATTACCCCATATATTAGCCCGACTACTTAATATTTACGAGAACATCTCTCCCGAAGGTGCATTAGTTACTCCAATTTCTTTAAGCGCCAACTGCTTCATTTCCTTAACTTGAGTTAAAGACTCCATAAGAACCTCAGATGTAATTTTATCTAAATCTCTCTCAATTGTAATTAAGTAAGCCGCCGTAACTACCTCTCGCAAGTATGCCCCAGTCAGTCCTTCGGAATCCCGAGCAAATGAATCCATTGAAATTTTCCCAGTATTAAAATTCGCCAAATATTTTTGTAAAATTGCTTTTCGTAGATTAGCATCTGGAATTGGAAACTCAATTCTAATGTCAAATCTACCTGGTCGGTCGGCCAAAGCACGGTCTAAATGTTGAGGATAATTTGTCGTAGCCACAGTTACGACATTACCTGTAGACCCTACTCCATTTAAAGAGGATAATAGTTCGCCAAGAAATGGATGACTTGCCCCATCCATACGGTCTAACCCGCCCAATGTATCAATATCTTCTATCACCATAAGGGTTGGAGCAAGTTTCTCGGCTAATTCATAAATACGCTTAATTTCTCGAAGGTTTTCTACAGTATCATTTGAAACACAGATAACAGTACAATCAACTTGATTAATAATAGATTCACAAGTCATAGTTTTTCCAGTACCTGGAGCCCCATAAAGTAAAATACCTCGACTTTTACTGAGTCCCTTGGCCGCAAACAAGTCAGAGTTGTTAAGGAATGAAATTACATTACAATTAATTGCAGAACGTTCCTTATCACCTAATACAACATCATCCAGTGAAAACTTGGTTGGAGTAATATATTCCCATTTATTATTAATAATTTGTCCTTTCAAAGGACCGTCTGTACAAAAATAATCTTTTACAGCATCCCAAAAACTGTGCACAATTGAATCCTCTCTAGTATAATGAGTTCTAAACTCTAAGTACCCATCTCCACCATCTAAGTATGCTTCAATTTCAAACACTACTAAGTTTCCAAATTGCTTATGTCTTGCAAAAATAAATCCTTCGCATAGTAAACTTTCCTTTTGACTTGGTCCAACTTCGAACTCCCTATACTTAGGAGCGACTTCTTTATCTGAGCCATCGGAATTATGATTGAAATTAGTGATTTTTTCAATATCAAAATCACGAGCAACTACATCATGAAAACATTTAACATTCGCAGCAATTTCGTGTTGAACGAAATCCTTGTGATATGAATCAAAATCTTCTGAGCCTAAAAATGCATGAATAGATTCTAATCTTGCATCCTTCTTAGTTAAATTTCCTAGACAATATTGAAAAACAGTAGACAGTTCAAGGACAGGAATAATAAACTCTTTACGTTTAGAATCATAAGAAATATTTAAAGTTTCTGGTACCTTTGACATTTTCTTTTTTTCGCCATCTTCACTATATTTATTCCAAGACTGTTCCATGATTAGACATTGCGCTGATACCTACTTAAAGCGTATCAATTTCTTCTCTAATTATTCCTTCACCGCTCCACATATATCCGTGTCTAGACATGAATCTCTCACGAGACTTTTGTAAACGTTCTAAGCGGTCTGAATTTGCACCACCTAATTGTGCGCCACCTTGAGTAGTTTGTTCATCGTGTGAGCGATGATTACCAGTAACAGCAGGTATTTGAATACCTTGATTACGAATTTGTAGTAATCTTAGCCATAAGTCTTGGTCTTCACCTAAACATAATTCAGTATCAAATCCAAATTCTAAAGATTCGAAATCCTTTCGAATAATAACTACTTGACTAGTCATCAAAGGACTTAATCTAATAGCAGTTAAACGTTCCGTAGGTGAAAATGAATCATAATTCATAATATGGTTAGCAATTCGATGAGTGCTATGCTTCTCACCACTTTTAGGAAATGTTAATTCAATAATACAATCAGCAGCGGTCCAGTAAATTACTCCTAATGATTCATCATCTACGGCTCGTACAAACTCAATTAAATGCTCATCATACCAGTAATCATCACCATCTAAAAAAGCAATACAAGGATTAGTTCCTGCCATAATCCCCTGATTCCTCGCTTGAGAGACACCATTTCCTGTTTGACGCATAAATGTGAATCTTTCATC
>ERZ891418.851-NODE-851-length-9927-cov-16.974878_pt1 | contig 9927 bp, 10 predicted proteins | sample MGYA00521236_ERZ891418 | MGnify/ENA primary metagenome ERZ891418 (study PRJEB32303, sample SAMEA104408696) | aquatic metagenome | biome: Brackish water; feature: Chemocline; material: water | place: Baltic Sea | collected 2014-10-18T10:34:00 | depth 100 m ... | reverse complement strand
CGACGAGTGACATCGGAAATTGAGAACTTCTCTCCTTTTTCAGCAACTCCCTCATCAAGAAATTGCCAAAACCTTTCATCAAATAGATAGATTCCTCCAATCGCTAGATTAGATGGAGGATTTATCGGCTTTTCAACAATATCAATCACTTTGTTATCACCATCTATTACAGCTACACCAAAAGCTTCAGGATTTTTCTCTTCCCTTGCCAATAATACACATCCGGGATTTCCTTGTGAGGAATTAAATTGCTCTACAACCTTACCCATTTCCACAGTAGTGATATTATCAGAGAAATAGATTAGTAATCGACAATCTTCATTGTGCGGCCTTGCTAATTCCAATGCTTCAGCAACACCCTTGGGTGTTTCTTCCATCACATAATGAATTTTTTCACCTTTGAATCCAGCACCAATATGCTTTGCTATTTGGCCAATGAATTGATTTGAAATAATGGTAATATCTTTAATTCCAGATCTTCTAATAGTCCCCAATGCATAGTCAATTACCGGTCTTTCAAATAACGGTAATAGTGTTTTTTGAGTATATTTTGTGAAGGGAAATAACCGGCTGCCGTGACCGCCTGCTACAAGAATTGCCTTGACCTTCATGAATTAATGCAAATGATTTACCCTTTTGGCCTTACCTATGCAATATACACTCATTCGGAGTTTTGGCCAATCAATTCTTCAACTGCGCCATCCTTTGAATTCTTTTCAAAATAATCAGTAGTCACTAATTCGGCAAGAGTTTCAACTCCCGCCTCTACCAAATCAGGGTCATTGCTTTGTGATTTTTCCCAACGCTGTTGAGCCATTTCCGAATAGTTTTCATTAGCATTTCTAACCAACTTTTCAGATTTATATAATTCACCTTCAAGACCATCGAAGACCATGCCATGCTCAACTGCATCTCTATAGTTGCTAACTTCGCCGAATACGCCATCTTGCTTACCCCAAGTAGGTCCCTTTTCATCAGTCCCTCTCGTTCTAGTCATTTCGGAATTTGAGGTAATACGTTGAGGAATATTGCCAAATAATTTCGTTAATTTCTGTTCAACAATAGTTCTAGTTTTGGAATCTTCAAATTGCAACAGTGAAAAGTCCATTCGTTGTAGAATCTCATTGATTTTATCATTCTTAGATCGCTGAGCCACTATTAGATAGATGGAAAAACAAAACACAATAACTGATAGGATTAAGAATTGCAAATCTTGCATCAATCCACCGGCTAAAGTGGCTACTAACAACATTGTAACTAAAGCAATTCTAGTATTGAATAGTTTTTGCTGCTGCAGCAATTCCTCCAATGTAATAGCATCGTCGTACATATTTACCCGCTCATTATTTTTCAATAATAGTATTCAATTTTTCTACCAAGTTATCATCGTCTAAATCTTCCATTTTCCAGCCCAATGATGCGATTGAAGCGGCCTTACTTTCTTCAATACTTTTACCCATCCGTTCATGACCATATTGGATAAGTGCTAAAAATAAAAGTATACAACCAATAGCAACCTGATAAGAATAGTACATTGCTATCACTGCAGATGTGGCCAATGCAGGTACTAAAGAAATAATAGTGCGATTTTTTCTACGAGATTCAGTTTCAAAAGAATCTAATATTCTTTGAGCGGCTTGTTTCTTGGTCATCGCCATAACAGTGGCAAAACATTCTCGGTTGTCAATTTTATCATCGAATTAGTCATTCAGCAAATACAATTGAACTGAAATCCGCTGGAGAACTACGATTTCTAGAAATCGGCGCTGAGGTATTGGATTCCTGAACCAATACACTGTCTTGCATTGTAACATTTTGACGAGGTTCATGTAATAACTTATTCAACACATCAACTAAGGTTTGCTGCATTTTAGCAGTTTGAGTAGCCTGCATCATCAGAAGTCGATTCATACTATCGAGAGTGTTGTCTTGCCTTCCTCCGTGCGTTTCCATGGCTAATGTTTGAGCGTTAATGGCTTCTTCCTGCCGCGACAACAATCGTCGTGCAGCGGGAGAGCCGACAGCATCTCGTCTCTGAATTTCATTTATTGCTAAGACCAAGTTTGTATTGGTTGTTGATAATTCATTCTGTAATTGAAATATTTCTCTTCCCGAATATTCAAGTTGATTACGTAATATATTGCTTTGCCTAAACAATTTTTGCTGCAGTCCCCTATGAAACGATGATTCCGCCAAGAAAGCAGAAGTTATTGCAATAGCCAATGCAGCAATAAAATCAACTCCAAACATAGGGAGAATCACCATCATCATAATTCCAATCGTTACCGATTTTATTATTCCCATGTATTCTTATTGGTGCTAATACCATATTAAACAAAGGCTGGGGTATAAGGGGCTCCCAATGGAATTAGATCAATGGGATAAAGCAATCATCGTCAACTTCAACTAAACCGCCGGTTGTTAGAAGATGTTCCAACGCTTCTTCAGTTTCTTCTACATTGACTCCATGTTCGGTCATACCAGTAAATATTGAATCCAACGTTGCTACGGGTTCACCTTTGCCAATCACAGACTCTACAACAAATAGCATTAGTTGACAGGCAATCGCCAATAATGGGTCATCTCCATGGTCATCGGGTAGGAAATTAAGGAAAGTATTGACTGGATGTGTGATGTCACTAAGTTCAACAGGATTTTGCAGATTTGGCTCAGCAGCTCTTTGCCCAAGGCCTCTAATTCCATGTTCGTCATTTAGGTCAAAGCAGTCAAATAGATTTTTTTGGTTTGGGTCGATATTACCATCAGATAACGGTTCTAATCGCTTTGCAATAGCATTAACTCTATGCAATCTCTGTTCAATAGTTAATCTTTCACGGTTCAAATCTACTGTTAGGATTTCAAGAGTCATATTTGCCTGATCTATCATCCATTGACGCAAATCCCATTCGGGGTCGATTCCAGCCATAGCATCTGCAAGTCTCTGAACCTCGTTAGGGAGCGAATTGAGGTGTATTTGTTTCTCAGAATTGTCGTTTCCTTCCTCGCCCATGTTTGTCCAACTCAAGAATGACAGCCTATGAAGCATGCCACCAATCAACAACCTTCGTTTCCATTCCACAGGTGAATGACTACGGCCCAACTGTGAATAAAATTAGTCTACAGTGGATGCCGACCTTATGCCTCAGCCGAATCCATTCCCTCATGAAATCTCCTAATTCCATCGGGTCATTTCAAATTCCATCAAATGATTAGGGTCGCGTTCATGTAGTGGTTGCCTTTGCAAAGATACCATGAGTGACTATCGCATTGCAATTTTGCCGGGCGACGGCGCTGGTAGAGAGGTGGCTTTAGAAGCCCAAAGAATCCTTGATACCATTGAAGCAAATACTAATATTGGCTTTGAGCAAACTGTAATTCCATGTGGTGGTAAAAACTATTTGGATACTGGAGAAGAATGGGCAGAAGGGTCCTTTGAATTTTGCCGAGATGAAGCCGACGCTATCTTTTTGGGAGCAATTGGTCATCCAGGGGCGACTTTGGATAACGGAGATCTTGCTGGTGGTTCAGTTATTTTGGGAATGAGAAGTGGATTAGACCTTTATGCAAATGTTAGGCCTATCAAACTCTATGAAGGCGTACCACACAAAATACATGGTAAATTCACTCAAGTTTGGCAACCGGGACTGGTCGATATGACTATTCTAAGGGAAAACACAGAAGGATTGTATCATTCCCTACTGAGGAGAAGCGCTGACCGTGCCTTAGGTAGAGAACCTTACGAGCCACCGGTACTAGAATTTCCTGGTTTATCTGGTGAAGTTGCTTACGACCCACGGCCAATTTCGTCAGTTGGCAGTGAACGCCTAATGCGTATGGGCTTTGAAATTGCAGAAACAAGAAATGGTGCACCAGTAGATGGAGTTCAAAGGGTAACTTGTGTCGACAAATCAAACGTTACTAGAGGCTGTCAATTATTCCGCAGTGTCTTTGATAGAGTTGCACTGGATTATCCGAAATCAGAACTCGATTACAGTTATATTGATGCATTTATGCAGTGGATTACACGCTCTCCAGAATTCTATGATGTAGTTGTAACTTCCAATATGTTTGGAGATATTGCGACTGATTTAGGCGCTGTTTTACAAGGTGGCATGGGGATGGCAGCTTCCGGTAATATTGGTGATAATCAAGCATTCTTCGAACCAGTTCACGGCTCTGCACCAAAGCACGCAGGACAGAACAAGGTCAATCCGATCGCTTCAATTAATTCAATTCAAATGATGATGGATTGGTTAGGTCGTAAAAAATCCAACGATCAAATGATTCAGATTGGAAAACTAATCGATGACAGTGTAGCCGACCATCTCAAAGATGGCAAGAACCTGACATATGACCTAGGTGGTAAAGCCTCATGTTCATTCGTTGGAGAGGGCATTTCATCTATATTAGCTGAAAAACTCGCAGAACAATTTTGATTAAGACAAACTGGAAGTAATGTGGTCTATTGCAGACTGAAGAATATTGTTATTATCATAATCACTACGCGGTTTTCTAAGGATTTTCTGCATAGCACCATGCAATAGATTATCGGCAACTCTTGATAATTCGTCAACGATTGTAACACTCCCCATCTTTGCTGAGCGTGATAATGGATTCAAATCTATAACGAGAACTACTTTACCCATTGCGACAAGTGCTTCGCAGCGGTCTCCATCTTCAAGGGGAACCAAAATCACATCACTATTGTAAATTCCATTTTCACAACATTTTGCTCTTGGACCTTCCAGTCCAGGTATTTTGGCATCTGGGTTTTCACCTAATATTTCAACATCCAATTGATTAGTATCTCTTATTTCATAAAGATGATTTAGTAAAGCCTTCATCCTTTCCGGGGTGCGATAAAAAATATTGACTTCAACAGGTATTTTGAGTAAACTTGCTAATTGCATTAATTCCTTTCCAGCAAGAGCAATAGCATTTCCATTCAAACTGATCACTGCAGAGTCAGCATTTTGTAAATGTGCTAAAGCCTCCATTGTAGCATCTTGTGCACTCGCGATTGTAGCCTCGCCCAGGAGATAATCGAATGCTTCACCCCTTCCATGGGCAATCAACGCGCTATCAGCAAGCATTCCTGCTTTGGCAGCCATTTCTAAACGATGACGCATCAGTAATGATTGATAGCGAGGATGGCTTTTATCAGCAGCAAAATCAGACATTACAACGCCCCCTCAAGAACTGTTGACCAACATTGAAACATCAAGTGGTGCAACACCGCGATTTATTGTACTAGTAGAAAGAATATCTAATCCACATTCCTTCCAATCATTGATTTCGGTGAATGTAATTCCACCACTCGCTTCAAGAATAACGTGTTTGCGTATTGCTAACTCAGTCATTTCATCAGCAACTGCTTTACATCGTTCAGGATTAAAATTATCCAACATAATTACTAATTTAGATAAATTTTCTGAAGAACGGCGAGATGCCCAAATCATCGCCGCCATCATCGCTTCTTTTTCTTCTCTAACCTCTACTTCTAGGAAAGCACCACACTGTTCAATATCAACAGATTGCAGATATGAAGTGATTCTATTAGCATGGCCATCGATATCTTTCAACATAGTTGCTAGGTCATTTTCCTTGATCATTGTAGCATCGTTACGATTGAGGCGGTGTGTTAGCCCGCCGCCCATATGAACTGCCCATTTATCCAATAATCCCCACACAGTTTTCCTAGTACAAGCGATTTGATTTGGTGCTATAGATGACCATTTCTTGGCCTCAGAAGCAATTCCAGATAAGTATCCAATAATATTCAGAATACTTCTTTCCATCATTAAAAGGGATTCTCTATCACCACTGAGAGTAGCGATTTCATCACCATCGGATACTTGTTTTCCATCAGTTGCTCGCCATGAGATTTTCAGTGACGGAGCCCAAATTTGCAGCATGTGGTCAACAGCACAAGTGCCAACAATAATCCCATCTGCTCTAGCAAAGAGAGTTGCTTCTACCTCATCACCTCTTCCAAAAGCTGGCATTTCTATCCCATCATCAGCAACAATTGAGCCTACCCAGCGGTCAATACTGCTGAGAAGTAACCTACTAGGCCCTTCTTCCGCAGTCCACAACAGGTGGCCACGGTGATGAGGGGGTTTCGCCTTCTCTGCCATGACAACTGCTATGTGTGACTTAACTTCAATTAATCCCTTATCGCTCAAACATTGATGGGCGATGAGTTGCACGGCCTAACATGGTGCGAGTCCTCGTCATAGGAGCAGGTCTGGCTGGACTCTCAGCAGCATTGGCCGCAACCTCTGCCGGACACCATGTTGTTATCGTTGAAAAAGCAAAAAGAATTGGTGGCCGAGGTACTTCACAACATATTGATGATTTTGCAATTGGACATGGTCCTCATTTTGTTTTGAATAAAGGGCCACTGGTGAGATTAGCAACAAAACTCAGTACTGTAAAAATTGCCAAGTTACCCTTGCGCCTGCATCGTATAGAAAGCGTTGGTAATGGAATTATCAGGCCTCAAGGCAATCCTAGAAAAGTGATTGAAAACAAAAAAGCTCTCAAGTCAATAGATTCTAACAATCCTCATGTAATAAATGCCCAATTCATTAGTGGATGGGGTATTAATTCCGAATCAAGATATCGAGCATTAACAAAGGGTAATCTCTCTTGTGTCGGAGAAGGTTGGTCCGGCTTAGTTGGTCGTTTAGCGATGGCATTAGATGAAGTCGGTGTGTTGATAGATTCCAACTTAGAAGTTGTTTCAATCGAGCAAGGCAAGGTGCTAATAAGTGATGGAAAAATAGTTGAAACAGATGTCATAATATTAGCCTGTGGCCATAGTAAAACACGTAGTTTTGTAAGTGAAATGACCTCCAATGCAGGGGAAATCGGCTTGCCACAAAGTCAACCAATTACCGCCTCTATCATCGACGCATCCCTTGATTCAAAGCCCTTACAACAACTTCAGGCAATAGTCGATGGTGAAAACAAAATGGCTATTTTTGATATGAAAAACATCCACCCTGGTGTTGGCCCTAGCGGGAGTCTATTGAGCGCGATTGCTACTGGTGGAAGTGAACAATTTAATTCTTCACAGGAACGCCTTGATAGTCTCTACAAATTCATGGATGAGAGGGCTAGTGGTTGGAGAGATCACATTATTTCAGAGAGAGGGCAGAGTAAAATTTCACTTTATCCAAACCCAGAGACTTCAATTAAATTTGATACCTTTTCAAATCACAATGTTCTATTGGCCGGTGATTGGGTCGACAATGAATTTTCATTAGCAGATGCAGCGGTTGAATCGGGTAGGCAATGTGGCAGACATATCTCAAACTTATTTGATTGAATCCTTATCCACCGTCTAGCCTGAGGGGGAAACATGCGCCTAGTGTCATGGAATGTCAACGGTCTTCGGGCTGCAATCCGCAAAGGAATAGATGGATACTTCGATTCAATAGATGCGGATATTTGGATGCTGCAGGAAACTCGCGTTTTAGAAGAACAGTTTCCCAAAGGGTGGAACTGGCCAGATGGCTATTCAGTTCATCTCCACCCTGCAGAGAAAAGGGGTTACTCGGGGGTTGCAACATTATCGCGTGGAGAAATGGAACTGATTAGAACGGGTAAGGAAAGCAAACTAGATCCAGATGATTCAGAGGGTAGAATAATTGTTTCAAAGCATGGTCAGTTAACCTGTATCAATACCTATTTACCAAGCGGTTCAAATAAAGAAGAACGTCAATTATTCAAAGAATCTTGGATGGCTGAATGGAGGCAATGGTTACAACCATTCCTAGCATTGGAAACTCCAGTAATAGTTTGCGGTGATCTCAATATAGCACATACAGAGGATGATATTTGGAATGCTAAAGGCAACAATAAGACGAGTGGTTTTCTACCGCATGAAAGGCAATGGTTCAGTGATTTACTCTCTGATGGTTGGAGTGATGTATTTCGCGACCATGTAGGAGAAGGTCACAAACAATACTCATGGTGGTCCAATAGAGGGCAGGCTAGAGTCAAAGACAGAGGCTGGAGAATCGATTACTTCCTTGCCAACCCAGCGGCTTCAAAACTGGTCAAAGATATCTCAATAATCCGTCAAGGTGGAATTGACATCAGCGATCATGCCCCTGTAGTATTGGATCTTGATTTGTGAAAACTGCTTTAGTTATCTAAAGAATCAAACTCTCGCCATTAAGCCCATTTTATAGGGAGTGGGAGCAATGAAATTCTGATGTATGATGTTTCCATCCCCGTATCGATTGATGTGGTGGCCTAGTAAGGTTAGAGCGGCAGAACGAGAAAGTAATCCCTTTCTATATCGGCTAATAACTTCGATAAGTTCCTGTCTATCTTGGCTAGGCATTAGAGGCAATCTCCCAACAATTCGTTCCATTGCATGAGCAATTCTCCCTGGAGTAGTAAGTGTTGAGAGATGATTCTGTGCTTCGGTCATATATTTCAAAGCAACAATATCTGGATGTTCATTGTTTTCAAACGCATTAGCAATGACACGACCCAAGATTCTCTTTGCATCTGGAGTGCGGCTCAAGAGGAATAATTTATTTTCTGAATGAAACTGCATCAATTTCGTTGCACTCCATCCCTTAATACCCACATTTAACCATTCGTTAAAGAAATATACTCTAGCCAGAAAATGTTCTGCCTGAAGAGGATCGCTTAATCTCCCTTCTTCAATAACAGGAATGTGGGGGTATAACGTGGTGAATACTTTAGCAAACATTCCAGCACCAACTTTCTCTGCATGCGCGTTTTCACCACGATATACCTTTACTCGCTCAAGACCACAACTTGGCGAACCCTTTTTGAAAACGAAACCACTTATTCCTGAGTTTATCAGGAAATCTGATTGAACTTCTGCATATTCTAGCATTTTGTTGGTATAGTCGTCACCATTCTTTGGATTGATGAGAGAAATCCTTTCTTCACCTTTGACTAACCTGATAGTAGGACGCGGCACCCCCATGCCAATAGCAACTTCGGGACAGACTCCGATCAATTCTAGATGATCGCTCCAAACACGGTTAAGCATTCTAAACTCAGCAGCATCGCCATTGTAACGCACCTTCTTTCCAAGAAGGCACGATGATACAGCAATCTTAGGTTTACTAGTCATGCACCTTCGTTGGTCAATCAGTATATGAATGCCCGTTTATTTGCTGTAAAGATGATTAAATGCGATTAGAGTTTAAATTTAAGTTAAGCATTCTCTTCAATATCGGCAAGAGCGATGAGCAATTCATCAACAATATTTCTCAATCACAAACAATACTCATGGTGGTCCAATAGAGGGCAGGCTAGAGTCAAAGACAGAGGCTGGAGAATCGATTACTTCCTTGCCAACCCAGCGGCTTCAAAACTGGTCAAAGATATCTCAATAATCCGTCAAGGTGGAATTGACATCAGCGATCATGCCCCGATTGTTCTGGATATTGATTTGTGATTGAGATATATTGAATAGTGCTCGTACCGGAATACTCAAGCCTTCCTTACGGATAATTTCAATTGCCTTCGTACCCTTTACGTAGAGTCAGGAATTATTATTCTCTTATTACCAATGTCAAAACTCTGACAACAACCCTTCAAATCCAAAATTAATTTGAATTATTCGAGATACAATACCAAATTATGGTATTTTAAGTGATTTACGCTAGACCGTTACATTTAAGTACCATTGCGAAATAAAATAGTTGTGAACGTTTTCAAAGTAGCCATGTTGATATTCATTCTACTGATTGGAGGGGTGCCTGCAACCACCGCATCCATCACTGACGGCCAATATATCACTCCACCCATCGTTCTTCATGGCGATGCTTATGGGAGCTTTACGCAAGCAGCCATTGCCACTGACTCTCATGGAAATCTTCACACAGTATCGGTTAATAATGGCCTCCGCATCTACTATTCAATGCTATC
>ERZ891418.846-NODE-846-length-9958-cov-6.869333_pt1 | contig 9958 bp, 7 predicted proteins | sample MGYA00521236_ERZ891418 | MGnify/ENA primary metagenome ERZ891418 (study PRJEB32303, sample SAMEA104408696) | aquatic metagenome | biome: Brackish water; feature: Chemocline; material: water | place: Baltic Sea | collected 2014-10-18T10:34:00 | depth 100 m ... | reverse complement strand
GCAAGTCGTGTGCCAGTCGCGGATTGGCGCGGGACGCCGCGTCAGGTCCTGCGGGTGTGGATCACTCAGATCCAGATTCCATCCCCGTCAGATGGACGGATTGTCGGCGATTCTTGCCTGCGGGTCGATGGCAAGGTTTGCCATGAGGCCGTTTTTATTCTGCGTCTTCCTCGGCTTCCGCTGCCTCATCGACTCGTTTCTTACTGAGGACCACTGTTCGGCCGGAATCCTCGAACCGCACCTCGTCCATGAAGGTTCTCATCAGACGGATGCCGCGGCCTCGCGGATCGTCGACGTCGAACTCGTCCGTTTCGAACAGGGATGCGTCGAAACCAGGCCCTTCGTTGCGGATCGTAAAGACGGCTTCCTCACGGGAGATTTTCACGCAGACAAAAACGCGGCGTTCGTAATACGGAGCCGTCCACATTCGCTCGGAGGCGACTTCGCCGGGTGAGCGGCCTTCCTGTTCGCTGCTGCCGATTTCCAGATTGCCATGCAGGATGGCATTTTGAATCGCCTCTTCGAGAGCAACTCCGACCCGCAGCCGTTCCGATTCCTCGCCGAGCGGCAGGCTGCGGAGCATTTCCTGAGCCGTCCGGACCAGCGGTGGAATCAGCGAAACATCGTTGTGCAGCACGAAATTCAGCTCGCCCTCGGCGAGGTGATGCATCAGCCGCGAGTGGGTTCGTTCCTGTTGTGACCCGATGAGAATTCTCTGCACGGTGGGAATCAGGGATTCGGCCAGCCGGGACTTTGGCACGTAACTGGCCGCACCGACGGTCAGTGCTCGCGCAGCGATTTCTTCGCTGCCGCGAGCCGTCATCAGAATGACCGGCACGTTCGGCCAGTCGTCACGAATCCGCTCAACCAGATCGAGCCCCGTCAGGCCGGGCATCTGCAAATCGGTCAGAACCAGATCGGGCTCAAGCTGCTCGAGCTGTTCCAGTGCGGCTTCCGCACAGTTCGCCTGGAGCAGCGTGCATTCCAGTGATCGCTCAAGAAGCAGAGACGCGAGTTTTCGATCGGTGGCCGAGTCATCGACGATAAGAATTGTCGCCATTTGAATTTCCTTCGACGTTTGCTCGGACAGCGCGAGTGCCCGTTTCAGCAATGCGGCATTGTAAGCAGATCAGAGCGATTCCAGGTCAATTCGTTTTTCCGGTTCCTCATTGGGTTCCAGCCATTTGGGGTCGGGGTTGCGGTCCAGCGCCTGCTGCAGGCCGACTTTTTCGAGCAGACTTTGCTCGAACGGATTTTCTTCCGGCGGTGGAGCGTCCGCTCGCGGTTTGTAATCGATCTCGAAGCGAAGCTTGGCAAGCCTCAGAATGTCGCCAGGCATCAGGATCGAGCTTGTCACCGGCTTCCCATTGACCCGGGTCCCGTTGCTGCTGTTGAGGTCCCGGACAAACCAGTAGCCGTCTCGAAATTCCAGTTCGCAGTGCTCTGCAGAAATGATGGAGTAGGCGAGACGCACATCGCTGCCGCGGTCCCTGCCGACGACCAGCCGATCGGAAAGCAACGGGATCAGCTCGCCTCCGCCCTGCGGAGTCAGCTTGCCAAGAAACCGCTTCATGGGCTTGCCGGCGGACTTTTCAGCTGCCGGCAGAGACGGCACGGAGGCTGGCCGCTCACGCATTTCGCCTGGCTTGCCCACCGGTCCGGGCGCTGCTGCGCGGGGAAGATTCGAAGCATCGTCTCCCCGTGGAGCCTTTATTGCCGAGGGGGCCTTTATCGCCGACGGGGCCGCCTTCGCCGAGGGAGCATCCTCGCCCGATGAGCGATACGCGATCTCAAACTGAGCGGCGCCGAGGGCCAGCGTGCTGCCAGTTGGCAGCCGCGATTTCTCGCATCGCTTCCCGCTGACCCGGATGCCATTCTTGCTGCCCAGGTCCTTGACGTACCAGCTGCCCTGTCGAAATCCGAGCCGACAGTGCCGGCCGGAAACTCCACGCGCGGCGATCACGACGTCGCATGACGGATCGCGGCCGATCGTGATGTCTGCCCCTGTGAGCAGAATCGGGTCGCCTCCCCCGCGGGGTATCAGCTGTCCGGACATCATCAAAACCCGGTTTAGATGTGTAAATAAAAATCAAACTGCCGTGACACTGCAGGAGTCTGCGAAGACCGGGACTCACTGTCGAGTGTGAGTCGCTGGGCAGGACAAAATTTTCGCACAACTTGCGGAGACCCGTCACGACAGCTGAAGAACGAGCATTCCGAGTGGTGGCAAACTGACTGAAATACTGTGCGGCCGGCCGTGGCATGACTTCTGAGTCGCGACGATCTCACCGAGATTGCCGACGTTGCTGCCGCCGTAGATTTCCGCGTCGCTGTTCAACAGCTCGACGTAGCTGCCGGGATTTGGCACACCAATACGGTACTTGTACCGGACGACGGGCGTGAAGTTGAGAACGACGACGATCTTCTGCCCGTCCCGTGATTTTCGACAGTAGGAAAAAATGCTGTGGTCGGCATCGTCCGCGTCGATCCAGCTGAAGCCGTCCGAGGAACAGTCGAGTTCGTGCAGCGCCGGGTAGTCCCGGTACAGTCGGTTCAGGTCGCCAACCAGCCGGCGGACTCCGTCGTTCAGCGGGAAGGATTGTTGTCCCCACTGCAGTTCGGCGTCGCTGTCCCACTCTTCCCACTGACCGAACTCGCCGCCCATAAACAGCAGTTTCTTACCGGGCATCGTGTATTGATAACCGAACAGAAGTCGCAGGTTCGCAAACTTCTGCCAGTCGTCGCCCGGCATTCGCGACAGCAGCGAGCCCTTGCCGTGTACGACCTCGTCATGAGACAACGGCAGCACGAAATTTTCCGAAAACGCGTACAGCGAGCGGAAAGACAATTGGTTCTGATGGTGCTTACGGTGGACGGGCTCGTGGGCGAGGTAATCGCGCGAGTCGTGCATCCACCCCATGTCCCACTTCATCGTGAAGCCCAGCCCGCCCGTGTAAACCGGTCGCGAAACTCCGCCCCACGACGTGCTTTCTTCGGCGATGAGCATCGCGCCGGGGAAGTCGCCGTGAAGGTGAACTCCCAGTTGCCGGAGAAAATCGATCGCCTCAAGGTTCTCGTTCCCGCCCAGGTGGTTCGGTTCCCACTCGCCGTCTTCCCGCGAGTAGTCCAGGTACAGCATCGAGGCGACCGCATCGACCCGCAGCCCGTCGATGTGGTACTCGTTCATCCAGAACCGGGCGTTGGCGTGCAGAAAGTCACAGACCTCGAACCGGCCGAAGTTGAAAATGTTCGTATTCCAGTCCGGATGAAAACCCTTTCGCGGATCGGCGTGCTCATAAAGGTGTGTCCCGTCGAAATTCGCGAGGCCGTGATCGTCCGTCGGAAAATGAGCTGGCACCCAGTCGACGATCACGCCGATCCCGTTCATGTGGCAGTAGTCGACGAAATAGCGGAACTCGTCCGGTGCCCCGAAGCGACTGGTCGGAGCGAAATATCCCGTGACCTGGTAGCCCCACGACGGGTCGTACGGGAACTCGGCCATCGGCATGAGCTCGATGTGCGTGTAGCCGAGTTCCAGGACGTACTCGACCAGCAGATGAGCCAGCTCGCGATAGGTGTGATATTCGCGCCCGTCCCACGGCCGCTTCCACGAGGCCAGATGAACCTCGTAAATCGAGACGGGTTTTTCCAGCCAGTTGGACTCCGCCCGCTCCTCAATCCACTTGGAATCCCGCCATTCGTACTGGTCGAGCCTGTGGACGATGGACGCTGTGTTCGGCCGAACTTCCGCGGCGAAGGCGAACGGGTCCGCCTTGTCGAGCAGCTTTCCGGACTTTGTGCGAATGCTGTATTTGTACCGCGTTCCCTCGCCGGCACCGGGGATGAACCCCCACCAGACGCCCGAGTCGCTCGCGTTCAGCCAGTCCTGCCCATGCTGCCAGCCGTTGCCGTCGGTCAGGACGGCGACTTCTGTCGCATTCGGAGCCCACACGGAAAAACGGACACCATCGACTCCATTCTGAGTCTCAACGTGAGCTCCCAGGTGATGGTATTTCTCGTCGGTTTGCGGCAGTATCGCAGACATGGATTCGCTCATTGTCGTCTCGTCCTGATCGGTTCTGGCGGCCTGACTCCCGTTTCACAGACACTCTCAGGAATTATCGAAAGATGATGGAAGGCGAGGTATAGCAGGGTTTGCCATGCGGACGAAATCGTGCCGGAGTAGAATCCCCGACCGCAGCCAATAGAAGCAGCAACCCTCTCTCACGGAAGTTCCCATGTCGGCCGCGTTGCAGATACTCCTGATCGAGGATTCTGAAACCGACCGCACGCTCATCGAGCGGCTGCTGGTCAAAGCGTTTGGCGAGGGCTGCCAGGTGACGCACAACAGCTCACTTTCGGCCGCGCTGGGACGGCTCACGTCCACGCGTTTCGATGCCGTGCTGCTGGACCTGACTCTGCCAGACAGCTCTGGCCCTGTCGCTTGTGACAAGATCCGCGACACGTGTCGAGAAACGCCCGTCATCGTCATGACGGGCGTTGATGACGAGCAAGTCGCGCTGCAGTCGCTCACCCGAGGTGCCCAGGAATTCCTGGTCAAAGGCCAAACGGATGCGAGAATGCTGGCTCGAGCCGTCCGGTACGCGATTGAGCGAAAACGGAGCGAGGCGGAACTGCAGCAGGCTCACCGGCGATTGCAGCAGCAGCTTCACCAGGCGGAACTGGCCCACCTCGCCCGGCTCAACACGATGGGTGAGATGGCGTCCGGGATGGCCCACGAACTCAACCAGCCGTTGACCTCACTGGTCGGTTTTGCCGAAAGCGCACTCGCCGGACTCGATTCGGGAAACCTCTTAGAAGAGGACCTGCGACACGTTCTTCACCGGGTCGTTTCAGAATCACAACGTGCCGCAGAGATCATCCGTCGCCTGCGAAGACTCGTCCGGAAACGTGAACCGGAACAGTCGCCGACAGACCTCAACGAAGTCGTTCGCGAGGTCCTGGAAATCGTCGAGTACGAGACAGAGGTCTTGCGATGCAAGGTGCGGCTCGACCTGGCAGACGGTCTGCCGCTTGTCGGTTCGGACCGAGTGCAGATTCAGCAGGTACTGCTCAACCTGATTCGCAACGGCATGGAAGCGATGGATTCTCTGCCCGACGACGAACGCGTGCTGACGGTACGAACAGAATTCGATGAGAACGTCATCCGCGCGGCGGTTTCAGACAACGGCCTGGAGATCGAGGAGCAGACTGTGTCGCGACTGCTGGAGCCCTACTTCACGACCAAGAAAAGTGGACTGGGACTGGGCCTGGCAATCTGCCGCACGATCATCGAATCTCACGCGGGACAACTGACCGTGACGAGCAACGCCGACCGCGGCCTGACGGTGGCCTTCACCCTCCGCAGGTCAGGCTCCGCCTGACGAAGTCGCCTGATCGACCATTCTCCAGCACCGTCAGTAAAAAAGACTGTCAGTGAATTTTAAAACGTCAAACCAGGACTCCGTCAGGCACAGCCTGACCTGCTACGAACATGAACTCGACCGTTTTCATCGTGGACAACGACCCGTCTGTGCGGGAGTCGCTGTCACTGCTGCTCAAAGCGACGGGGCATCAGCCGGAATCGTTTGCGGACGCACAATCGTTCCTCGACGAGTTCGACGCGGACAGACCAGGTTGTCTGATCCTCGACGTTCGGATGCCAGGGATGGACGGTCTGCAATTGCAACGTCTGCTGGCCGATCGGGCACCGCATCTACCGGTCATCATGCTGACCGCGCATGGCGATCTGCCGATGGCGGTTGACTCGATGAGGTCCGGTGCCTGGCACTTCGTCGAGAAGCCGTATGACAAAGACCGCCTGCTGGGCATCGTCGATGAGGCCCTGGAATCCGACCTGGAATTTCGCCGCGAGAACGCCGAGCGACTGGAAATCGAGCAGCGACTTGGCACGCTGACCGAGCGCGAACGAGAGGTCGCCGATCAACTGGCCGATGGGAAGAGCACCAAACTGGTCGCGACAGCGCTCGGAACCAGCCCCAACACAATCGCGCACCAGCGTGCGAAGATTCTGGCCAAAATGCAGGCCGAATCCGTCGCGGACCTTACGCGAATGCTGATGCTGGCCCGTGACGAGTAGGCGGACTTCTCCGAAATCGGCATGTCTTCTGCGGTCGACTGTCATGCCACGCGACATCAGAATTGGCCCGAGAAATGACCAACCGATTCCAAAGAAATCAACTTAAGCCAGCAGTCGATTCTGCAGCTCAACGAGCTCCCGGATCCCCTTCTCTGCCAGATCCAGCTGGCGATTGAGCATCGCTCGTCCGAACGTCTGACCTTCGGCTGTGCCTTGAACTTCGACGTACTCGCCATTGCCTGTCATGACGACGTTCATGTCGACCTCTGCCCGCACGTCTTCCTCGTAGCAGAGGTCGAGCAAGGCCTCTCCCTCAAACACGCCCACACTGATCGCCGCGACGTTGGCTTTCAGAATCGGCCGGTCCGAAACCTCGCCCAGCGACTTCACGGCATCGGCGAGAGCGATGAATCCGCCCGTAATGCTGAGCGTCCTTGTTCCGCCGTCGGCCTCGAGCACGTCGCAGTCGACCGTGATCGTCCTCGCGCCGAGTGCGCCGAAATCGACAACCGACCGCAGGCTGCGACCGATCAATCGCTGAATTTCCGTGCTGCGACCGTCGACTCCGTTCCGGTCGCGGCGTTTTCTCGGCGAGGTACTTCCCGGAAGCATGTTGTACTCGGCCGTGACCCAGCCGGTCGGATTCTCTGCGTTGCGTTTCCAGGGAGGCACGTCGTCGTCGATGCTCGCCGTACACAGGATCGTCGTTCGGCCCGCTTTGATGTAAACGCTGCCGGCTGCGGAGCCCGTGAATCCGCGTGTGACTTCAATCGTCCGCAACTGATCGGCGGCCCGGTTGTCTGATCTCATCGTGTTCTTTCCGTGAAGATTTCTGTTTGGTGACGCGCTACCAAAGCGAAGCGTGAGTATTGAAGTTACGCTCGCGGCTCTCGCCGCCCGCTCACCCTGGGCGACAACCTTCCGCCGCTCCCCAAAGGCACAAAGATCTGTGTTGCAGGCGTCGTCGATCTTTGAGTCTGCACAGATTCTTTTTCTTTGTGACTTCGAGTCTTTGCGCGAGTCCTTCCAGGAGACTCACTCCGAAGCCAGCTTGACCATCGTGATCTCGTTGGCCGCTTCGTTGAACGAGACCTCGTCCATGAACGTGCGGATGAGCATCAGACCTCGACCACTGACTTTCTGCAGGTTGGCCGGGTCGGTCGGGTCGGGCAGCGAATTCGGGTCGTAGCCGTTTCCGTCGTCGCGGACGGCCAGCATCACTCGCTCGCGGTTGATCGTTGCCGTGATTCGAACCCGGCGGCTGGCGTACGGCTCTTCCTTGCGTCGGGACCGGCCGAGCTGAGCGTAAGCTGGGCCTCCTTCTTCACGCAGATCCGAGCACATTTCCAGGTTGCCATGCTCGACCGCATTCATCAGAGCTTCCTGAAGAGCGGTTGAGACCCGCAGGATGTCTGAGTCGTTGCAGACTTCCGTTTCGCGAAGATGGTTCTGAATGTGGCTGATCAAAGGGCGAAGGCCGTTCAGATCGTTGCCAATCTCGAATTCCAGCTCCACCTTGCGCAGGCAGTGCAGAACCTGACGATCGGCTGCGGCGGAAGTCGCGACGGTCAGGACGTTGCGGACGGTTTCTTCCAGGTCACGCGAGAGATTCTTTTTCGGAACGTAGCTCGCGACTCCGACCCGCAGTGCGATCACGGCCGTTTCTTCATTGCCGTGAGCAGTCATCAACACGACCGGCAGCGCTGGCCAGTTGGACTTCACCTCCTGGACAAGCTCCAGTCCATCGACCTCCGGCATCAGCAGGTCGGTCACCACGACATCTGGCGGCGACTGGCGGATCAAATCGAGCGCTTCACGACCATTCGCGGCAAAAATGACTGTCAGCCCCGTCTCTTTCAGGCAGCCGCCCGCGAGCAGCCGATCCACAGCCGAATCGTCAACGATCAGCACAGTTGTCATCTCTGGCTCCTGTCTGCAAACAGTCTTTCGACCAGCCTGCCGGCCCACGCTGCTTCAGACGCCTCCTGCTGCAAACGCCTCTTCCTGGCGGCGGCATTGTTGAGACGTCGCACCCGGAACACAAGCCGCCACAGCGACTGACAACAGCCCTGATTCCACGTTGAGCGGCGAATCCTCATCACGACCTATTGGTCGAAGCCGACCAGGACAGCTAAACTCCGCAACTCGTTTTCCAGACATTTTTTGCGGCACCGATTTTTGAATCCCGCAGGAGTGAAACATGATTTCACGGTTGACCACTCAATTGACGATTGCCGTTCTGATCTCAGCATTCGTGAGCCACCCGCTTCGAGCGGCTGACGAAAAGGAAGCGGCGAAGGAACAAGGCAAGGGCTACCAGCTGCAGGAGCTCGATGAGCCTGCCCTGCCGGCCGACCCCGTCAAACTTCGCAGCGAGGCGGATCAAAACCGGGTTGATGCCCACTCCTGGTACATGACCGGCTGGCTGTTCAAGCAGCGCGAGGAGTACCGCGAAGCGATGGCCGCTTTTGAGAAGGCGACGGCTGTGGACCCGAAATTCTCTCAGGCCTACGCAGCGCTGATCGAAGTGGCACTGCATCTTCGTGAGACAGAAAAGGCCATCGGCTACGCCATGAAAGCGGTCGACGCCGACCCCGAGAACTTTCAGCTTTTGCGGCAGCTCGGTGTCGAGATGGTCAAGGCCCGGCGTCTGGCGGACGCGATCAAGTATCTGGAACAGGCTTTGAGTTCGTCAGAGCTCGACCACAACTCGCGGTTTTACGTGCTCATCAATCGTGACCTGGGCATCATCTACAACGGCATTGGCGAGGCGGAGAAAGCCGGCGTCTGCTACGAAGTCGTGCTCGATGCGCTGCTCAACCCGAAGAAGTTCGGACTCGATCCCCGCACGACGGACGAGCTGCAGAAACATGCCAGTACATCATTCGAGCGGATCGGCCAGGTGCTTCTCGCCGCGAATAAAACAGACCTCGCTTTGAAGACGCTGGAGCGAGCCGTCAAAGAACAGAACGGAAAACCGGGCGAAGTGAATCTGCTGCTCGCTCAGGTTTACAACCGGACGGAAGACTACCCGAAAGCCCTCTCGCAACTGGAACTGTTCTTCGAGTCGGGACAACAGAAGGGCCGGGCTCCGTTTGTCCTGCTCGGTGCGTTGCTGGAAAAACTCGAAAAGACCGACACGCTGGTCACACGGCTCGAGGTGCTCGCAAAGAAAGACCCGCGGAACAAGGACCTGCGATTTTTCATCGCGGCCACTTATGTCACCGTCGATCGAGTTGATGAAGCGGAAAAAATCTATCGCGACTCGCTCGACGATAAAGCGACTTCGGAAGCGTACCTCGGTCTGGCAAGCATCTACCGTCAACGAGGTAAAGCGAAAGAACTGCTCGATAACTTGACCCAGGTCCTCTCCCGGCAGCAGGAACTGCCAGAAGTTGCGGCACAGTTCGAAGCCGAAATGAATGCGATTGAGGCAGATGAAAAACTGCTGGCCGCTCTGCTTGAAGTCGGCCGCGAAGGCACGAAAGACGGGGTCGGGCCGAACGACTTTTCTAAAATGCTGTTTCTGGCTCAGCTGGCTGCCGGCGTGAAGAACGTCGACGCGGCTGTTGAATTTTACGAGCTCGCCCTGCAGGCTGCTCCGTCTCGTGCGGAAACCGTGTTCCGAGGTCACGGCGAAGTCCTGATGGAGGCCGACCGGTTCGACGAGGCGGCCAGGCTCTATCAGAAAGCGGTTGAAAACCCGCTCCTGCAGGGTTCGAAACCGGACTACTACCTCCGCAAAGCCCTCGCCCTGGAAATGGGTGGTAACACTACGGAAGCCCTCGAAGCGATCGGCGAGGCGAACAAGCTAGTCCCGCAGGGCCATCCGTTCCTCGCATTCCGCGAAGCGTGGAT
>ERZ891418.843-NODE-843-length-9988-cov-8.085976_pt1 | contig 9988 bp, 7 predicted proteins | sample MGYA00521236_ERZ891418 | MGnify/ENA primary metagenome ERZ891418 (study PRJEB32303, sample SAMEA104408696) | aquatic metagenome | biome: Brackish water; feature: Chemocline; material: water | place: Baltic Sea | collected 2014-10-18T10:34:00 | depth 100 m ... | reverse complement strand
ACAACGCTCAGATAACCAGCGTTCTCGGCCAGAGTCGTTATGAGGAACACCGTGGCGAGCGTGCTCAGCGCGTGCTCTTCCTGCAGCAGCACGACGGTCAGCACGAGCCGCACAATGCCCGCCACCGAACGGAACCCGCGTTCCAGATCGAACCGCTGCAGACCCGTGATGATTCCGCCGAAGACGCTGCCCGTCATTCCCACGGCAACGTTCGCTCCCAGAAGCAGAATGACCGTCCGCAGTTCGGAGATGCTGATGATGCTGCCGTGATAAAAGCTCGGAGCCAGCCAGGCGACGATTCCGGCGATCGCCAGGACCAGGCCGCTCATCCCGAGATAAATCGCGCCGATCACATTCACGACTCGATTGATCTGCGTGATGTCGTTTTTCTCGTGATGATGCGCGACGAAGCGGCTGATCGTTTCGCCAAACCCAAGATTCATCAGCCCCGAGTAACCCGCGATGGAGCAGATAAACAGCCACAACCCGTACTGCTCATCGCCAGCCGTGTTCAGCACGAACGGCATGAGGAACAGCCCGATGAGAAGACCGATCACGTGGTCTCCCCAACTGGCCAGCAGGTTGATCTTGAGGCGGAATTTCATGCAGAGGTCGACTCAGTTGTGATGAGGCCGTGAGGCTGAAGGTGGTGTTCAGGTAACCCGAAGCGTGAGTTTTGAAGTTGCGCACTTTTGAGTCGCGAAGCGACGGCAGCACATAGCTGCGGGCGTAAGCCCGCAGAAACAGAGGGAAAACTGCCAAAGCCGCGAAGCGGCGACAGCAATCGTGTCTGCTGCCGCCGCTTCGCGGCTCACATGTTCATTCCGTCCCCTTTCCGTGGGCTGACGCCCACGGCTATGTGCTGTCGCCGCTTCGCGGCTGAAGTGCGCAACTCCAAAACTGACGCTTCGGGTTGTGATTTGTTCAATCGCGAATGACCAGCGGGAGTGGGCGACTCCACGCGAGCGGGAGCTCGAATAAGACGCCTGTGGCGGCCTCGCTGACGCTTCGGGTTGGTTGTGGAACTCGTCACGCGAAGACCCTCACGAAAATGTTGAGGGCTACGAAGAAGCACGCGCTCCACACCAGCAGTTTCTGGACGTGCGGACGGTCCCACTCGATGACCAGCCGACGCGGACGAAGGTTCCATCCGGCCAGATTCAGGTACGCTGCTCCCAGGCCAAGCAGCATCAGTGTCGACACCGTGTAGCACCGCGACAGTGACATCAGCCCGACCGTCCAGCCGGCTCCCATCGCCGCCATGTACGGCAGAAAGCGAGCCTGCTTCGGGTGCTGGATCTGCCACTCGGGAGTGTTCAGTCGAAACAGGCCGAGCACACTGAAGAAGAACATGCCGAAGAAAAATGTGCCGCCAACGATGCCCAGTTCGACATACGCGTGAATGAATGAGTTGTGAGCCACCAGGCCGGCCAGGTCCGCGTACGAGCGGTGCCCCGTTCCAAAGAGAAGGTCCATCGACCGCAGCGCGGCCAGGCCGTCCCGCCACAGTGTGATTCGTTGATGGCCGGTGCCGTCGGAAAGATCGATGTTTGCCTGTCGTCCGGCGAGGATCGGCAGCGCAATCAGACCGAGCAGCCCCAGGCCGATCGCCGCTTTCTTTCCGTATCGGAACATGACGAGAATTCCGCCTGCCGAACACGCGGCAAGCATCCCGCCTCGCGACTTCGTACACGCCAGGCCGGTGACAAGTATCGCCAGCGGAATCAACCAGCCGAATCGCGTCGGACCTCGCTCCTTGTCCGTGAGAAATGAGACGCAGAGGGATCCCGTCGCGACGATCAACAGCGAGATGTCGTTCGGGTCGGAAAAAATCCCCGTCCCGTTCATCCGCTGAATCCTGATGTCGTAGCCACTGGAGCTTGTGCCGTAACTCTCGGCCGCATGCTTGATGAACTGAAAATCCCAGACGCCAAGGTAGTCGACGACGCACAGCAGGACGGTCATGGTCGCGCAGCCGGCAATCACCGTGAGCAGACGTTCGAACTTGCTCCACGTATCGACGACGGCCACGATCAGGGCGAACAGCATTCCGGCTTTGATGAACTCGATCGTCCCGCTGAGTGCTCCGCCGAAGTACATGTGAGTGATTTGCGAAACGGGAATCGCAATCAGCACGCCGACAAAACACAGCGTGACGGGTTGCCGGGTCAGCGATCCCGGAGTGAAGTGCCGCAACAACCCTTGGTGGCCGAGCAGAATCGTCGCCGCGATGCACACCTCATAAAGAGGCAGCCCGGCCAGACCTGGCACGAGTTCGGCGGGGCGCAGGATCATCGTCGCTGTCGTGAGACAGAGAAACGTGAACGCCAGCCCGGAAAGGGACGAGTTGCCCATCCGCCCAACCACCTGCCATGTTGAAAAAACCGTCAAACTCGCGCCAATCGCGCCCCGAGTGCAGCGTGCGGAGCTTCCACACTCAACTGGAACATAGGTCGATCCTGCAGAGGAGAAGGCTCGAATCCCGAGTCAGCCCATCTGGTCACCGCGTTACAACCGGGAAATCTGCGTATTCGATCTCAGGGCGAGGTCCGATAGTTCACAGCAGCCGCTCGAGGAACCGAGCCAGCTTCGGGCCGTGACGCGTCGCGTCGCAATTCCCTCGGGCGTTCCAGGCCGCTTCGCGCAGCCTCGCGATCTGCGAGCGGTCAGCCAGTGCCGCTGCCAGGTCACTCGCCGTTTCGAATTCCACGACTGCGGGATAATCGGCCAGGTAGCTCTTCACGGCCGCATAGCCGTGTCTGGGGATCGCGATGGGGCTCCTGCTGCGACACTGGTCACCAGCCGGTCGGGAATCGTCAGCCAGAACCGGTCGTCGCGAGCACATGCCTGGGTGTTGTACGCGATCAGGCTCGCATCGAAATCACCGATCCTGTCGATCAGGTCGAGCATCGGAAGCGGCTGAAACGGCCGGCGATGCGGATGACCGTCGTCCGTCTCCGGCGACCAGGCATGATGCAGATGAACGCCCGAGTCCAGGATCCCCTGCATTAACGGTCGCACGTCATCGGCAGCAGTGATCGTGGGACTGCTCAGATCCGTTCGTCCCGCGAAAATCAAACTGGACTCCGCCGCGGTCGGACGAAGTTCGTGAGTTGCCTGAAAACTTCGCGGCCAGCAGGGAGGAATAATCACCGACGGCGGAACGCCGTGGCGAAAGACTCGGCCGCGCACATACCCTTACGTCAGCTCCGACGGAAACACGATGCCATCGAGAAACCGAGCCGCCCGCCGGAGATAGAAGTCCTGCCGCAGGATTCCGCCCTTTGTCAGGGCCAGCGGATAGCACAGCAGCAGCAGGACGACTTTGACATTCGGCCGCGCCTTCTTGATGGCCAGCAGATCAGGCAGCGGCAGAGTTCCCCAGTACCCGATGACGATTTTCGACTGTGTTTCATCGATGACCGACAGGACCGACTGCAGGGAGTCCGGGTCGCTGGTTCCCCACAACTGGTCTCGCAGGCGGGAGAATTTCAGTCGCCAGCTTTTCCAGTTCTTCGTGGCGCTTTGCGAATCAGTCACCGATGCGAGCCCGGCGACCCGACCATCAAGCATCGCCCGCAGGCTGCCAGAGTGCTCACACTGCGTGTCGGTGCCGAGCAGCGTGACGACCGTTCGACCGAGTGCAGAATTGCCAGACATGACGTCACACTCGAATTCATTCCTTGAGATTCCGATGGCCGTGTCCGCCACTCGTCATGAACGAATCGGAACGTGCTCATTCGACTGCAACAGTAGGTCTGTCCGGCAGGCGAGAAGGCTCGATTCCCGAATCAGTCCATCCGGATACCGCGTTACAACCGGGGATTCCACACATCCAATATCAATCGCGACAACGGGTTCTCAATTGCCGTGCCTTTGTGTGAGTCTTCGTTTGGCTGTGGCGGCGCGGCTTTGGGTGAAGTGTCCGAAACATCTTGAGCCCGGTTCTTGCTGAATCGTGGCGGCGGTGGCGAGAATGACGCTTCCCTCAAGGAGAAATGCGATGCGTCTTTACCAGCTTGTTCAGTTATCGTGCCTCGCCGTGCTTCTGGCATCGTGTCAGCAGAGTGATCCTGACTCCGGGCTGGCGACTGAAGCAGATCCGCAAGCATCGTCAATCACGACCGGCGAAGGCGTTTCGGGGGGCATGGTCCCCGACAATCCTCAGGTGAGTGCCAGCGGCGGAGAGGCCCTCGCTGTGTTCGAGAAACGCATCCTGCCGATCTTTCAGGCGAACAAGCCATCCAGTTGCACCGAGTGTCATCTGAGCGGCGTTGAACTCAGAGATTACATCCAGACGGATCAGGCAAAGACCTTTGCTTCGCTTGTCCGTGTCGGTCTCATCGACGTTGAGAAGCCTGATGACTCGAAGATTCTGCGGTTCATCAATCGCAGCCCTGAGAAACCAAACCTGATCACAGACAAAGTGCGTCAACAGGAACACGACGCCTTTCAGGCATGGATTCGAGCGGCCGTCAAAGACCCGGCACTGCTGGCGGCGAAATCATCGGATTCGACTGGTCCTCAGATTCCGGACGAGGTCATTCGGCACGCCCGAAAAGACCGTGTGCTGGCGTCGTTCATCGACAATGTCTGGACGGAAGTCGGGCGCTGTGCGGCCTGTCATTCGCCCGACCAGAATCAAAAGCAGGTCAAAGAGCACGGAGAGCAGGTTTCGTGGATCACGTTGCGTAACCCGCAGGCGACGCTGAACCACATGGTTGATGCGGGAATCATCAACGCCGATGAGCCGCTCGAAAGTATGCTGCTCACGAAGCCGACGATGCAGGTTGAGCACGGCGGCGGCCAGAAGATGGTTGTCGGAGATCGGACCTACAAGCAGTTTCGCCGCTTCATTGATGACTACGCCAGTGTGGTGAATGGCAGATACAAAACTGTTGCCGGGATTCCTGTTGAGAGCGACGAACTGTCAGTCGTCACGGACATCTGGTTCAAGATCACCGAGGTTCCCGCCAGGTACGACAAGATGCTGTTGCAGGCTGATCTGTACCGCTCGACCGGAGCAGGCTGGTCGAAACATCGAGTTGCCTCTTCAGACCGTCTCGTCTTCGGCAAAGGCAAACTCTGGCAGCATTCGTTGAGCCTGACGGCCACACGGGGATCAGAGTGGGCTGACGAGATGAAGTCCGGGCGACTGCCTGCGGGCCGGTACCTGGTGAAACTCTACATCGACCAGACCGGCAGGTTGCAGAAAGACTTTCGTACCGAGTTGGGCGACGAAGAATTCGTCGGTCAGGTGGAAATCGAAAGTCAATGGCCTTCCGGCTACGGCAGAATGACGGCCATTCAATTTCCGACGGAATAACTGTCTGGTCGCTCACTTCTCATCTGCGGAAGACCCTGTCAACGACAGGTGAAGTTCGCAAAAGGCTCTCCGACTTTGAGCGGTCCTTCGGTGCGGCAGATCATCAGTTCTCGATGCTTCCGCCTCGACACTCAAAAGGCGAAGCCGTAACAGCGACCTGCGGATGCCTTACTTTTTCGGACTCGCAAGAACCGACTCCGCGTACAGCAGTCGGCCCGTTTTTCCTTCGTAGTACTGGAAAATGACCTGCGGTCGCGGGAACGCCATCCAGCGTGTTCCGGTCGCCGTGAGGGGATTGTTGAACACATTGTTGAGCTGCACGACACAGTAGGTCGGGTGGCGAAGTTCGGCTCGCGGAATGTCGTTCAGGTACCAGGTCGACCAGCGGATGTCGACTTCGCGAGGTCCGTACTTGAACCTGCCGTTCGCCGGGCGATCGCCTTCGTCTCCGCTGTGGTGGTTGCCCGAGTTGTGTGGTCCCGAGGCGCATTCCCAGACGTTATCCGTAATGCGGATCACGAAGCTGTTATGAAGGTCGCCGGTCAGGACGAGGACCGGCTTGTCGATCTCATCCCACTCATTAATGAGCTGTTCGCGTTCGTCGAAAAACACGGTCCAGGCATCGTCCTTGTTGTCGGTTCGGACCACTCCGCCGCCGACGTGAGGGATCATGAAATTGACCGAGGACACCACAAACAGGAAATCGGCTTTGCTGGCCTGCATGCCGTCCAGAAGCCACTTCTTCTGAATCGGGCCGAGCATCGAGATGCCCTTTTTGTACGGGTCCGATTTGTCGTGCATCTGCCGCTGGCCACGAGTGTCGCAGACAAAGAAGTCGCAATTCGCGATGGTCATTTTGAAGTACGAACGACGGCCGAGAGAGTACGAGACTTCTCCGTCTTCGTTGAAAGCCGGCCACACTTTGACTCGGTTCTTGTCGAGGACTTTTTCGATGCGGTACACGCCGGCGTTCGGGTCACCGCCGACTCCGTCGAGGGCGTTGTCGTTCACCGCCGATGTCGGACCTCCCCAGTGGACGTGCAGGTTGTTGATCTGAGCCAGGTCCAGCTTCGTGAAGTCCGCCGACTCATCGACGATGACATCTCCACCTGTTTTCACGGTGCCTCGACCAAAGTGGATCGGTTGAGTGAACTCCGTCGGATTCGCCCAGCCGAGGTAGTCGTACCAGGCTCGCACGCCGATGTCGCGGAAAACGGCTCGGCGATCGCGGAGCCCGGGAGTACCCGCTCCCCAGATATCGTTGAGGCACTCGTGGTCGTCGTAAGTGAAGAACGACGGCACCTGAGAATGCCACTGCGTGAGGTTCGGGCCCTGGTCGAGAAACGTTTTGTAGTTCTGCCAGACGCCGACCATGTTCGGCGCAACCTTCAGGTGAGCTGGCAGCTCGCCATCGTGATGAGTCTGCGCTTTCCACCTGTCGACGGTAAAGTCGCGCTGCGTTTCGTACAGCCAGTCGCCGTTCAGAATCGCGAAGTGAATCTCATCCTGAAGCCGCTTGCGGAGCATCGTCTCAAACGTCGGCAATGCCGGCCCGTTGGAGCGGGTCGCGTTCTGATTGTTGCCGCACGCGAATTCGAAACTGAAATTGAAGAGGCCCTGTGGATTGAATTCTTTATCAACGAGCTCCTCTGAATCAGGCAGCGTCCTGAACGAGCCGCCTCGACCGGTTTCCTGGCCGAGGATCATCAGCTTGTACCAGTACTTCGTGTCCGCCTTCAGTCCAGTGATGTGAACCCAGCCCGTGTTGTCGTGAGCCAGGTCTGTTGGTACCGGCGTCGTTTCCTGATCGAGCTTCTCCGGCGATGTTCCGTACCGAACAGTGAATGAGGCTGTCTGACGAGACCTCGCCCACACACCGATTCCGTGAGCACTCAGCCGCCCCAGAATCGGCCCGTGCGTCAGGTGATTCTCATCCACGTCAAACTGAGCCATCGCCGGAGCACAGACTCCGATTGCCACAGCAAGAATCAGCAGGCGAATCGTGAGAGGAATCATCGCAACCTCGCGAAGTAAGCGTGAGCATCCGTAAAGCGGAATCGACGAAGACCGTCGGCACTGTACCGGTCCGACTGTCCGACGTCGTCCGGCGCTGGCCGATTCTGCGCAGAGGCCACAGTCGAAGTCGACTACTCCGACCGTAGCTTTGCGTAGTTCAGCTTCGGTCGCTGTTCACTGTTTCTGCTGACCAGGCAGCATTGCCACGCCAGGTTACCGGCAGGAGCCGGATCCAGCGGATACGTCTGGACCCGGATGGACTCGCCGAAGCGCGACCACTCGGCGGCCTGTTGCTGGCCAAGGGTCAGGCGGTCGCGCAGGTTGCGCGTCTCACCGGCGTAAAGTTCGCGGCCATCACGCTCGCTCAGAACGTAAACGCCCGGCTCGTCCGGCAGATCGCTGAGTTTGAGTTCCGACAACGCGACGCTTTTGCCGAGGCCTGTCGGCGGGGTGAGGACCTGGCCGCGACCTCGCGCCATGTTGGCTTCTTTCCTCAGCTTGAGCGCCGCCCAGCGATACTCGAACGACGAAAATCCCGGAGCCAGTCGTCCGGCCAGCTCGTCGAATTTCGCGGCGAGTTTCGGGTCGCACAAAATGTCGTCGAGCGAAGTCGCCACACCCTCGTCGATCATCTGTTGCCAGGCGATCTCACTGGCGAAGAGGTAACCATCGAGGTCCTCCCACGAGATCGTCGTCCGTTCCCAGGAGTCGATGTCCGACAGCTTGCCGGCTTTTCGCAGTCGCAGCAGCAGCGTGTTCCAGGTACGAGCGTCGCCGACCAGACCAATCCGCTCGCAAAGGGCTGTGAACTCACGATTGAGCTGCGGGTCGGCCACGACGCGATCCGCAGAGAAGCCGCCATGAGTGGCCTCGAACGCCTCAGTGATGCCGTGCAGAGTCATCTGCAGTTGAATCTGGTTGTGCCGGGTTTCCTTGGCCGCGAGTTCCTGTTGGGCCTTCGACTTCGCAGACTGTTTCGTACCGCGTTTGTCATTCGTCTTCGGAGCACTCTTGGTCGGCTCGGCGGAACCGTCGAGCTGGTCGCCGACGCGAATCGACTCCAGTCGTTTGCGGCCGTATTCGACGTAGTCTTTGGAAATGTCGTAGCCGATGAACCGTCGCCCCAGCTTCTTTGCCACGGCGAGCGTTGTCGCGCTTCCGGAAAACGGGTCGAGCACGACGTCGCCCTCTTCCGAGCATGTTCGAATGATTCGCCCGAGAAGCTGTTCAGGCATCTGGCAGCCGTGAAATCCCGCCCGCTCTTTGAACGTGCCGGCGACGCGCGGGATGTACCACGTGTCCTCGTCGGCTTTGAAACTTGCTTCGACATCCTGTGGCCGCAGGATGAAAGTACGGTCTGTGTCGGACGGTTTGTCCAGCAGATCCGGCGACCATGTGCCGTCGTCGTCGGAAGTCAGCTCACCCACAACATCAGCCGGGCGGATGATCCATGTGTCGTCGGGGAGGCGGCCCAGCGGGTTGGCTCGCTTGTCGTTGTAGACGAGCTCGCGCGCGGACGGGACTCGATTGTCCAGGTCCTGATCACGAAACGTGAACAGGTCGGGGTCTTTGACAAAGTAAAACATGTGGGCGTGCGATCGAGTGAACTTCGATTTGCAGTTCACGCCGAACGTGTAATACCACACGACCCAGCTGCGGCAGTGAAACCCGATTTCCTGACTGAGCAGCTTCAGCTCGGCCGCGTACTCATCGCCGATCGCCAGCCAGAACGTGCCGTCCGGTTTGAGGACGCGGTGCACGGCTCCGATCCACTTCCGGGACCAGTCGAGGTATTCGTGATAGCCGACTTTGTCTTTGTAGACGTCGTAGTCGTAGCCGATGTTGAACGGCGGATCGGCAAACGACAGATCAATGCTGCCTTCCGGCAGAGCATTCATGGACGCAATGCAGTCCGCCAGCTGAATTGTGTTGAGCGTCTTGTCCATCCGCGAACTCCGTTTCGTTTGTGAGAGCGTTTGAGCCGCATCGTAGCGCCATGGAATCGCGCGTCAATCATGCCGAACGGGCCAGTCGCATCGTGAGCGTTTCAAGTAACCCGCCGCGTGAGTTGTGATGTTGCGCGTTTCAGTCGCGAAGCTGGTTCGGCCAGGGCGATGGTTGAGGCGACTCAAACTTCTCGACCATTCGGTCAAGGACGTCTTTCGTTTCGGCCTCACTGACGAGTTCAGACGTTCCGGAAACGTGGACGACGGCGTAATTCCACGTGGGCACCGCGACGCTGGTCCCGTACCAGCTCGGCGAGACATACGCGTGCGGGCCGTGAAAACTCGCGAGCGTCCTCGCGCCGTCGAGCCGCCTGGCATGAGGGTTCGCCTTCGCAACGTGCCCGAGCAGCTCACCGGCCTTCGCATCGAGCAGCAGCGGAAGATGCGTCACTTCCGGCACCTCGCCCGTCGAGATCAGCGTCGCAAACGGGTCAGCTTCGACGAAGGCGGCGAGCGTTTCGGTGTCGTCAACGGAAAACGACGCGGGGATGTACATGCGGAGTTCTTCCTGGGACGTCGGCAAAGAACCCGTCAGACCCGCGGCTTTGCGTAAGGTTCGTCCGAGAGGTTGAAGACGGGCAGGAGAGGCTGTCGTTTATACATAAGTCACTTAATCGCCTGGCCCGAAGGTCATCCATGC
>ERZ891418.842-NODE-842-length-9991-cov-8.329106_pt1 | contig 9991 bp, 9 predicted proteins | sample MGYA00521236_ERZ891418 | MGnify/ENA primary metagenome ERZ891418 (study PRJEB32303, sample SAMEA104408696) | aquatic metagenome | biome: Brackish water; feature: Chemocline; material: water | place: Baltic Sea | collected 2014-10-18T10:34:00 | depth 100 m ... | reverse complement strand
TCCCCCTTGCCAGGCGGGTCGAATCGCCTCGAAACTGTTCGGCGTCGGCTTCCCACAGAAGTACGCGACCCGAAGAGTCAGCTCAAAGCCAGTCGCACCAGCCCCATCGTCCAAGTCAAACCCTCCTCACTCCCCTCTGAGCCCCAAACTCCGCGAGGAGGCAGACCGTCCGGGAATTGCTGGTCCTTCGCGATCGGCGTTGTTGACCGGGCGGCAACCGCTCCGCAGCAAGGGCTGGAGCATGCCCGCGTCAGAGATCACCTTCGCCGAGCTGATTCGTGAATCGGGATACCAGACCGCCTGCATCGGCAAGTGGGACGTTTCAAACCGCAAACCGATCCTGGAACGAATGCCGAATGCCCAGGGCTTCGACTACTACTTCGGGCCACTGGGAGCCAACGACGGTGGCAACGTTCAATTTCACGAGAACAACCAGGAGGCCGGCTCAACAAATGACATGGGCGAACTGACGACGCTCTACACCAGCAAAGCGATCAGCTACCTCAAAGAGAAACGCGATCCTGACAAGCCGTTCGTGCTCTACGTGGCTCACACGATGATGCACACGATCATCAACGCCTCGGAACGTTTTCGAGGCAAGTCCGATGGCGGGTTGTACGGCGATGTAGTCGAAGAGTTCGACTTCGAAACGGGCCGACTGCTCGACACTCTGGATGAACTGGGGCTGAGCACGAACACGCTGGTGATTTACACCAGCGATAATGGCCCGTGGAATCAGGACAAGTACACGAAGAAGAAAAAGGGCCATCCGAAAGGTTCCATCTTCTGGGGCGAGGCCGGACCGCTGCGTAACGGCAAAGGGTCCTGCTACGAGGGTGGCTATCGACTTCCCTGCATCGTTCGCTGGCCGGGCAAAGTGCCGGCTGGCCGAGTCACCGATGCCATCTTCGCAACCATCGACTTCCTGCCGACCTTCGCGAATCTGGCCGGTTTCCAGGTGCCGGACGACCGCCGCATTGACGGCATCGATCAGAGCGATCTGCTGTTCGCGAAGCGTGACACCGGTCGAGAGGATTTCTACTTCCACGATGCCGGAGTCCGACAGGGAAAGTGGAAGTACCTGAAGGCGAACGCCCACTTCTTTGGCTTCGCGGTTGAAGACGACCGGAAGAAAGTCGAAGAACTCTACGACCTCGAAGCGGACCTCGGCGAGCAGACCAATCTGGCAGCGAAGTGTCCCGAAAAAGTCGCCGAACTGAGAGAGCTGATGCGGAAAATCGAAGGCAGCGACGAACCCCCTCCGCTGAACGTGAGATAAACGCCACGCCCTCACGGCAATGCTCTCAGCGCGACACGGTTTCGTCGGTGTCGCGACCGTATTGATGCCCGCCCTGGACCAGGCGGCGGGTCATGAGCACCTCGCCCACCAGGATCGCGAGAAACACGAACAGCAGCAGTTGCCAGATCTCGACGCGGGCTGAGTCGCTTTTGATCGCCGAAAACAACTCGGCCGGTTCGTTGATTCGCCGCAGCCGTTCTTCACCGGTGAGCTCGCCCCATCTTTCATCGGCGAGTGGCTCCAGATCGGATTCGCTTCGGTCGAAATTCACGACGAAGACCTCGCCTTGAGGCACGGCCCCGGCCAACTTGCCGCCCGGATTGGCCCGTCGAAATTCGTAGACGCCTGGCAGCCAGGTCCCGTCAAACCGAATGGCCGGGTTGAGCTCGTCTCCCGCTTTGACCGAAGTCGATTCGTGTCCTTCCGGATCGACGACGGTCCAGTTGGTCTCGGCGTCGCCGGGTTGAATCGACAACACGAGCGGCGTTCCCGTCTCGACGTTTCGCGACGAATTGGCCGAGGCCAGTCGAAACACAAACTCGTGAAGAAACGCGACGTAGTCCGGCTTCGTCGGCAGCGTGTTCCAGTCGGCGTCGATCGTCGAGGTCAGCAGCCCGACATCGCCGCGACCGAACCGCCGGGACACGATGAGCGGATCGCCATTCGTCAGCCGGGCCGCGACGGCAGCCGATTCACGAGACACCGAGCCGGTCTCGTCGCCCGCTTTCTTGATCGGCGCAGCGCCGGCTTCGGCCGCCGAAGCCGGCGTCACCTTGAACCAGTCCGAAAATCGCGCGTCGAGAAAGCCGTCGTCCGAGCCCGCTTGAAACCCGCTGATCCACGGCAGCGTCAGACTCTCGCCGAGAATCGTGACCGCTTTGGTGTCCTCCTCGTCGAGGTCCGGCGCTTTTTCATGGGACTCCAGCAGACCCGGCAGCAACCCGGCTCCGTCTGCAAACAGTTTCGCGTTGAACCAGTCGCGGTCCGTTTGATCGCCGAGTGCGATGGCGAGCCCTCCCCCCTGATCGACAAAGCTCTGCAGCATCGTCACCTGAGCATCGGTCAGCCGCGCCGCGTTGGCGAGCAGTGCGACCCGCACCGGAGTCAGGTCCGCCATCTGGAGAGCCGACAACGGGATGGTCCGAGCCTGAATCCACGGCGCCTCGTTGCCGGGCGGCGACAGAGCGAAGCTGGCAAAGAACATTTCCGACCGCGTCGGATCGGCGTTCGGATTTCCATCGATGAGCAACGCCGGCAGGGCATCGGCAATCAAAATCGCAGCGTCAGCCCGATCGTCGGCTGGCAGACTGTCTTCCTCAATGCGGACGCTGATCCGGTGCGAACCGGGCGTCTGAAATCGATGCTCAAATTCCGCCGTTGCCTGCCCGTTCGGTTCGACCTGAACGGTGACGCTGCGATCGGCGAGTCGCTGGCCGTCGACTTCCAGGAACACGCGACGTTTCGAACCGGCCTTCGCTCCCGTGTTGCGGATCGTCGTGCGAAAGCGGATCGGAAAGTCGACGACCGTCAGCTCGCGCGACAGTTCCAGCCGATCGACGCTGTAATTGATTCGGCGAGCCTGCTGCCTCTGCGTGCCGACCACCCACACGTCGGCCGGGATCCGTGCCTGCCCGCGAAGCTCCTTCATCTGCAGCCAGAACCGGTCGTCGATGTCCGACCATGGCAGCGACTGCGAGTCCGTGACGACCACGACCTGCCGCGACAGATTGCTGCCCGTGTTAAGCAATTGCAGCCCCTTCAGGATTGCTTCGTTGAGGTGCGATGAGCCGCTCGGCGCTGGCAGGTCCTGCAATGTCTGTCGAATCGCTTCGAAGTTGCGGGTGAGTGTCGGCTCCGGAGCGGTCACCTGGTCGCGCGCATCCAGCAGCGCGACCGTGTCGCCCGGCTCGCAGTCATCGAGAAACCGATTGATCCATCGCACCGCGGCGGCGTGAGGTGTCGTCGCCTGGCCTCGCCAGTCTGTGCTGTAAGAACTGTCGAGGATGATGACGATGTCGCTCGTCGGTCGGCTGGCCAGCGAAGAAACCATCGACCCGGACAGCCACGGCCGAGCCAGTGCGATCGCCAGCAGGGCAAGCAGCGCCATTCGAAGCAGCATCAGCATCAATTCTTCGAGCTGCACTCGCCGCTTCGCGTTGCGGCCGAGCTCCAGAAACTGCATCGCTCCCCACTGAACGATGTCGTACTTCTTCCGGCTGAGAAGATGCACGAGCAGCGGCAGTGCGATCCCGGCCAGCCCGGCAAGCATCCAGGGATTGAAAAAAGCGAAGGACATTCGGAGTTCATCGAGGTGACGCGGGTGCCCCACTCTCGATGGACCAGAGAGCGGATTTCATGCTACAGCCTACCGACATTCCAACGCCGCGTCATAACGGCTGCGGCTCGCTCACCTCCGCAGCCCGCGGACTCCTGTCCGGGCTAACATCCTGCTGGATACCCTGGACCAGAAACCGAAGCATCGCGCCCGGCCCTTCGCGCGCGACGCGAATGACGGTGCGTCAGGCAATGTGCTCCCACGTTCCAATTATCTGCGTGCATCTGCGGCGAACCCAGCTCGCCCCGAATCTGCAGCACGTCGGCGATCTTCCCCTGCGTGTGACCATGATTCCTCGCTGGCTGTGCGAATTCGTCACGGCTTTCGCGGTGAGTGTGCGGATCGGCGCGGTCAATCGGAGCCACACTGCTGTCATTCGACAGAAGTGCAATCTCCAGAAGGTGGCACGTCACTTGCTTTAAGCGTTTCCGACAGACCTTCAGCCGACGGAAACTCAACCATGACTCTGAATGTGAAGCGTATTCTCGCCGCTGTGGACTTCAGCGAAACCTCTGACAAGGCATTCGACTATGCCCTGTCCTTTGCTCGTGTCTTTGAGGCGGAGGTCGTTGCGCTGTACGTGCTGGATGATCCATTCCTTTACGCCTCCTACACGGATCAGTCTTTCCGAGACCCGCTTGAACGCTCCGTTCAGACACAGCTGGACTCGCTGGTGAACCGTCACGGTTCGGAGGGAGTCACCGTCAAGCCAGCAAAGATCCCTGGCACGCCGTTCTACGAGATCATTCAGTACGCGGAGCGAGAACACTGCGACCTGATCGTTCTGGGGAGCCACGGACACGGGCCAATGAAGCATATGCTGCTGGGCAGTGTCGCCGAGAAAGTTGTCCGCAAGGCGAAGTGCCCGGTTCTTGTCGTGAGGCCGGATCAGCATCAGTTCGTCCGGCCGTGATTTGAGGCAGTTTCAGCGGTCCCCAGGACCAGATTCATCCAGGAAAAGGAGGATTCAGATGGCCCCCAACGTCACCTCAACTCCGACAGCGGCCAGCATCATGAGCCGCGGAATCGTCAGTGTGGACGAGTCCAATTCGCTGCAGGATGCCATGCAGATCATGACTGAGCACCACGTGAGTGGCGTGCCCGTCATCGACGAAGGCCGACGCTGCATCGGAGTGATTTCCACTTCGGACATCGTGTCGTTCGTCGAGGCCGATCAGGAAGCGCTGGAAGGCACGATTCAGCGAACGGAAAACTGGTTCAACCCGGAAACCCAGAAGTGGGAGGAATCGATTTTCTCCCATGACATGCTCGGCGAGTACGACCTTGTCCGGGTTTCCGAGGCCATGACGAGTAACCCGCTGACCGTGACACCGGAAACTCCGGTCACCGTCGTCGCACGCAGAATGGTCGACCATGGCATTCACCGGGTATTTGTTGTGGATGCTCAGCAGCGACTGCAGGGCGTCATCTCGGCATTCGACTTTGTGGAATTCGTAGCCGAAGGCTGAGTCTCGTCGATCACCCAAGGCGACGCCTGACACCTCGACGAGGCCTCGCACTCAGCTTAGGGACTGGCCGGAAATAAGACCGGCATTAGCCGCTGAGCGTTAGCTCACGGTTCACGGAAAACCGGACGCTAACGCGTGCCGGCTGATTCCATTGCCGGTTTAATTTTCTGCCGGTTTAATTTTCGGGCCCTTAGCCGAAACACGTTATCCAGAATTCAGGGCTGGATAGGATCATCGGCCTCTGCAATGAGCACTCTCCGAACCCAACGGTGGCAGTCGATACAGCTGAGCGTCACGTCGAACCAGTTCAAAGCGGCTCGGTCAATCGAGTTGCCCTTTGCGGAAGTGATCAGCTTGTCGACGTTTCGACGAAAGTCCTCGCTGTGATGCCGGTACATCATGTCGTTGGAGATTCGCCACTTTTCCGCCTGGCTCATCTCACGCATTTTCTCCGCACCCTTGATGATTTTCTTCTCGTCTTCCAGCAGAAGCCCTTCGAGAATCTCCGTCGAGGCGTCGAGTTTCGCGTGCATGAACTCTGCCAGGGCGGTCTTGTCCTTTTCTTCCTTGTCTGCTTTCTCCTTTGCGGCCGCTTTGGGTTTGTCCTTCTCATTTTCGACGGGCGAAGCCTCGGCCGACGGCGGCCCGCTTCTTGCGGCGAGGATGCTCAAGGCGATCAAGAAGGCAATCGGGATCACCACAAGCACGACTTTCTTTCTGGTCTGTCTCATTTCGGTCTCCTGTCTGGGTATGGTACCTGGCGAATTGTGGGGTCAACTTCCGATCGAGCTTGCTGGATCGTCTCTGACACTCGTCATGGCATGACGAATTCGTGCTCCTGATCCCGCACGGTGAGCACCGGGCACGGCGCCTTGCGGACGACTTTTTCGGCAACGCTTCCCAGCAGCAGGTGAGCGATCGCGCCCCTGCCGTGAGTTCCCATCACGATCAGATCCGTTTCTGCTGTCTTTGCGTAGCGGATCACCTCAACGAATGGGTGGCCATCAACGCATTTGCGGACGACTTTGACTCCAACGGCGTCGACAGGGAGCTCCTGCAAATGCTTATCCGCAGCCGCCTGCATCGCGACGATCGCGTCCGGGTTGAACCAGGCTCCACCCTCACCGTAGAGAATCGGCGTCTGCTCAACGCAATGCAGCAGGTGAAGTTCCGCATGGAATTTCGATGCCAGCTCTGCACCGTACCTGACAGCCGCTGCGCTGTGCTCGCTGAAATCCGTTGGTACCAGGATCTTGTTCAGCTTGATCATGGTTCGCTCCGTTTATCGGTTTCGAAGGTGGTTCAATCAGCTCAGTGGTGAACTGACTTAGAGACGAACCCTGAACAGGCAAGCGGAGTGCCAATTCATCCGTGTTCCGAAAAAACATGCCAGAGCTTCTGCCACAGGTCTCAACATCAAGATGAGCCCTCGTTGCCGGGTCGTCCTGTGTGCGAACCGGCACATTCTCACCCGCACCTGTGCTGTGTTGTCACGTGCAGGTTTGTGGGACGCCTGCACATTGCGGATTCAAGCGTCTTTGACTGCTGGCACACCGCTTGCAATCTCAGGTCTCACAAAGTCGACTCTCTGAAATGAGCACGATAAGAAAGGTGCCGTCATGTCCTGGTTGCCAAGGAAGAAAGTGCTGGTACCGATCGATTTCTCTGAATCCTCGGTCGATGCGATTCAGGCGGCTCGAGAGCTGGTCGAGACGGATGCCGAACTGACGGTGCTCCATGTCCTTGAGCCGCTTGAGTACACGGCACCAGCTTCACTGTTCGGAGATTTTTCTCCGGAAGCGCGAACGAGCCGAGCGACGAAGTTCCTCGATGAGTTTCTGCAACGGCATGAGCTGGCAGGACTCCATTGTGTGATCGTGATCGGCAACCCAGGACTGATGATCACAGAGTTTGCCAGCGAAAACGGCGTGGAATTGATCGTGCTGCCGTCACATGGCCACAGCGGTTTGAAGCGGATTCTGCTGGGCTCGGTCGCCGAAAGAGTGCTCCGCCATGCCGAATGCCCTGTGCTCGTCCTGCGTCGGACGGACCGCGACGAGTGATCATGACGCTCTTCCGTGTCGACAAATCCCCCTGGTCGATGATCACGTACGAGCCTCGACTTGACGCTGGCTTGTTTTGTTTCACTCAGTAGCCGATGGCTTCTTTCCTTCCAGCCATTGGTGTTCGGGTCGGCTGAGGATGGCATTGATCGCAGCCTCGACAGCCGCCGCTTCGTTTTCTTTTCCATCCTTCCTCGCGTGCTCGGCGATCTCGCGTGCCTGCGGGATGAGTTCCTTGTAGAACCGCTCGGCGACTTCGAACATGCCGTGCCAATGAGCGTAGTCAGGTGCCATCATGGCCGCGCCATGGCGAGCCCGTCGTCCTTCGTGGTGCCAGAGGTAAAACCAGGTCCACTCGATCTCCTCATCGAACTGCGTTTCCGTGATCAGCTTTTGAGTTCGCAGTTCCTTCATGATCGACTCACCCGGCTTGGCAAACTTTTCGTTGTAGAGCACGACGAAATCGTCGTACTGCTTGTAGAACGAGTTCACGTAGTTCGGCGTGTGGCAGTGATGGCAGACCTGCTTCATGTTGGTCCGTTTCTCTTCGGCCGAGAACGTGACGAGCGAACGCCGTTTGACCGGGTCCGTTTCGGTGACGAGTTCTCCGTTCTTGTCCGTGTCGAGCACCTTGCTGACGGGCGGCCGGTTCGTCCACGAGATTCGCTTGCCGGGATCGTGTGTCACACCGCCGCCTTTCGAGTGCGCGGACATGTGACACGTCGCACACGTCGGCGCCTGGGAGTAATCCTCACCCAGCACCCAGTCTTTCGCGTCCAGGTTCATGTGCTCCTTGAGGTCCTGGAAGGCGACGCCGTGTTTGGACTCCTCATAGATTTCCTTCTGCGGATGGTCGGGTCCCAGGTGGCACTTGCCACAGTTCTCCGGCTGCCGGGCGCGTCTCGGCGAGAAGTCGTGCCGGCTGTGGCAGGCTGAGCAGGATCCCAGGGAACCATCGAGATTCATCCGGCCGATGCCGGTGTTAGGCCACGTTCCCGGGTGAAGCTTCGGCTTGCCATCATCGCCTTTCACAATCTGATCGAGGACGGCGAGGTTCGTCGGCTGACCATCAGGCCCCGGCTTCAGGTCATCGACCGTGATCGCGCTGCCGTCTCTGCCGACCAGCGCGACCTTACTGCCGTGACACTGCTGGCAGCCGACGAACGCACTCGCCATTCCGTTGACTTCTGTGATGTCCGGCCGACCCGGAGTTGGCGAGTGCGGATTGAAGGGAACTCGCGACCCCTCGACGGTTTCGGCGAGAAAGTTATCCAGCGAAGCCAGAATGTTTCCGGCCTTTGCATGATGACTGTGTCCAAACTCCGTGGCCTCTTTCTCATGACAGCGGCCGCAGTCCCTCGGAGTGACAATTGTCGCGATTGTCTCTCCGTAATGGACGAACGCGTCGACGTCTTTCTTGTCGGCTTTGTGGCACTCGACGCAGCCCACGCCTTTTACGGCATGGGTGCTGCCCTTCCAGTGATCGATGATTCCCGGCGACAGTTTGCCGTGGCACTCGACACAGGTCTTTGAAGATTTCGGCACCGCCACATGAGCAGAAGTCAGCCCGACTTCCTCGCGTTTTCTCGCGACTTCCATCGCCTGCACGAGGATCAGCGAAGCCAGGAAAACCATGCCAAGAAAGCCAATGATGTAGCGCTTTGTTTCCAGTTTCATCGTCGTCTCCGTGCCGCAGATTGCGACAACTCAGTCAGGGAAATTCTCAGTAAAGTGATTTCATCAACTCGATGCCCGGCTCAAGAACTTCGCACCAGGCGGTTTCGACCATCTCAGTTGATTGCGGGTCATGCTCGCGGACACACTCAACGATCGTGCTGACCCAGGATTCATAGAGCTTCGGATCGATTCGACACAGCATCGCTCGAAGCTGGGTCGGACAACGGCCTGCGACACAAGGCACAACAGCCGCTCCAATCGCGCCGTCAGTGCCACTTCCTGGGTGGAAACGGACTCTCCCTCAAAACTTGAAACGGTCATGTCAGTCTCCACGAATTCTGTCTGCCAGCAGATCCAGTGAGTCTTCTCGTTCAATGTTCAACGACGGCCTCCCACACGGTGAGGCCGACCAGCAGGAAAACGCCAACGATGCCGATCCAGACACTGGCTTCGGCGTATCGCGTCTTCTTCCGAATCCAGCCGTCGATGAACGGCCAGACGAACATCAGGAAGACAATGAACCCGGAACTGAGGACGGCAAACGTTCCGGAGAACAGCTTCAGCCAGCGGAATGAGACGTAGAACCACCACTCGGGTTTGATCACTTCCGGCGTCGTCAACGGGTCCGCTTTCGGCCCGAGGTCCACCGGCAGACACGTGGCCAGGACGCTGAGCAGAATCATCAGGACAAGTCCGACAATCAGCTCGGTGTAGAGATGGTCGGGGAAGAAGTTAAACGTCTTCGACTCGTCGTCCGGCTCATCCTCAAATCGCATTTCAGAGATGCCCTGCAGACGCAGAATACCGATATGGATGACGAGAAGCCCGATCATGACGGCCGGCAGGACAGCCGCATGCAGGATGTAAAATCGAGGCAGCGTCTGCTCGTTGTAAGTATCTCCGGCGAGTAACAGCCGCTTTGCGTAGACTCCGAAATACGGCACCGTGTCACAGATATTCGCCGCGACAGTCGCTCCCCAGTAGCTGAGCTGCTCGAACACCAGGCTGTAGCCGGTAAAGCCGATCGTCAATGTGCACAGCAGCAGGCACATGCCGACCATCCAGTTCAGCTCACGCGGTTTCCGGTAGGCTCCGGTGAAGTAAATCCGCATCTGATGCAGGATCACGGCAGCAATCATCAGCGTCG
>ERZ891418.839-NODE-839-length-10003-cov-3.419280_pt1 | contig 10003 bp, 7 predicted proteins | sample MGYA00521236_ERZ891418 | MGnify/ENA primary metagenome ERZ891418 (study PRJEB32303, sample SAMEA104408696) | aquatic metagenome | biome: Brackish water; feature: Chemocline; material: water | place: Baltic Sea | collected 2014-10-18T10:34:00 | depth 100 m ... | reverse complement strand
GCCGTCACTCTGGCAACATCAATCTAAAAAAAACAATCGAGATGAAAAAAATAATCACAGCACTCCTCGTCTATGCAGTGGGCATCGCGATGATTTCCTCTGCACAAAAACGCCCAAACATCCTGTTCATTTTGACAGATGATATGGGTTGGGGAGATCTCAGTTGTTACGGATCGAAACAGATCCAAACGCCAGCCATCGATGCATTAGCGGCAAGTGGTGTGCGTTTTATCCAGGCCTATGTATCTGCCAATGTCTGTGCTCCATCTCGTGCAGGGATACTGACGGGGCGATATCAGGAGCGTTTCGGTTTTGAGCATAACATATCAAATCCTGATCACGTGAAGCCTGAGAGGATAGGGATCCCACAAGATGAAAAGTTGATTTCTGACCGACTCAAAACCCTTGGGTATAGGACGGGCGCTATTGGGAAATGGCACGTCGGTGAAAACATCCCTGAATTCCACCCACTCGCGCGTGGTTTTGATTTCTTTTTCGGAATGTTAGGAGGTCATCATGATTACTTCCCCACCGTGAAAAAAAACGAGTTGAGTTGGGGCAGGGGGAGGCCTGAGAAGATCAGAACACCTTACCTCACCGATTGGTTTACGCTGGAGGCGATGGATTTCATCGACCGTGAATCGGCGAAGGTAACGCCATGGTTTCTTTACCTTTCCTACAACACCCCTCACTCACCCTTGCAGGCTAAGCCAGAGGATCTGGCTGCATTCGCACACATCAAAAACAAGCAACGCAGGATCTACTGCGCGATGCAGAAGTCACTGGATGAAAATATCGCCCGACTAGTGGCCCATCTCAAGAAGTCCGGCCAGCTCAACAATACGCTACTCATCTTCCTCAACGACAATGGCGGCAGCGTCGAAGTCAGTCATGCCATCAATGCCCCCTTTAATGGAACCAAAGGCACATGGCTCGAAGGTGGTATCCGCGTGCCGATGATGATCAGTTGGCCTGGTCAAGTGCCTGCAGGAAAAACCTGCGATCACCCGGTGATCTCACTCGATGTGATGCACACCATCGTCGCCGCGGCTGGTGGTGAGGTGAAAGAAAAAACCGTCAAGAGAGGCAACCGCAGCTACCTACGCCCCAATGATGGCGTGGACTTGCTTCCGTTTATTAAGAATCCAAGCGAAAACCGACCTCACCAAACTCTTTATTGGCGGATGACACTGCGCGGTGGTGCGATCCGTGATGGCGATTGGAAACTCATCCTGACACCCCATCACCCAACCATGCTCTTTGACCTCAGTAAAGATCTCTCGGAGCAGAACAACCTCGCCCTGACTCATCCTGATAAGGTGAAAGCGCTCTATGTAAAATACCATGACTGGTGTGAAACCTTTGAAAGCAACCCCCTCTGGATATCGGCCCCGATGTGGGCGAATTACAACGATAATCTCTACGATCGAACCTACCAACTCGAACAACCCGAATAACAAACCCATTAACTTAACAAACAATGAAATTCCAAACTACCATTCTAACCATAGTTCTCTCTCTGAGTGCTTTTACGGCCAACGCAGAAATCAAAACGATTGATCTGACTAAAAAGAACCCGCTCGCAGCCGCGATGAAACCAGCCGTCTTTGAAGGTGAGGCATCAGCGCCGGATCTAGCTTCATTCCAAGGTGATCCCGATGGTGGAGACGGAGTGGCTGATGGATGTGTAAAAATCAACTCAACCGGCACAGGTGGCGTCATTGGAGCCACTCTTGCTCTGGGAACCGCCGATGCCGCTGACAAAATCATCGATATTTCCACCCATGTATTCAACAAAAACAGCTCCTATGTGAAGTATTCTGTGCAGATCTATAACGTAAGCGATAAACGTGTATTGGCTTCGTCTCCCATGGAAGTTCTTGATAAAAAGAAGGGCACGGAGAAAACCGTCAAGCTCCAGTATAAAACCACCGCCGAGGACAAAGGTGATGCCCTTGAACTCCGCTGGGTCCAGCATTCCACCGATAGCACAGCGCGTGATCTTTTTGTCGATAACGTAAAAGTGACAGCCAAGTAGTATTGATCATTCCCTCGTTTGTTTCATATATGGATCAGATGAGACGAAGTTGATTGCCACTATCAAATCCGAGCCTATATTCCACTATTCACGCAAATAAACACCGATGATACTTACAAAAACAAAACCAGAAACGCGTGGCTTCACATTAGTGGAACTGCTCGTCGTGATCTCTATCATAGCCGCGCTGGCCGCATTGTCGTTTACCGTCGTGACTAGGATGATGGCGAAAAGCCGGACCGTCACATCGGTCAACAATTTGAAACAGCTCTACATTGGAGCCGAAAGCTTTGCTGGCGATCATCATGGCATTTTTCCTGCTACGTATTGGGGGGATCCCGACGATAATCAAGCTGGCAAGCAGATCTGGTGGCAGGCACTTAGCCCCTATGTATATAACCGCGAAGACCCGCGTAAGCTGGACGGCACCTTTCGCGATAAGGCAGACCCCAGAGTCAGGGCTATCAGTGACGGGGAAGAACGATGGGGTAAATGGAAAGAAGTCAGCTACATGCCATGGGTGAATGGTACGGTTGGCAATACAAATCCAGTTCAGGGGATCAGTGTTACACGGACCAAGCAAATAGGTGGTCAGCCTTACTTATCCACTGCCCTAAACACAGGCTCAATGGGAGTTTGGAACGAAGCACAGTATAACAGATTTGTCGTTCCAAGTGCGGAATGGAGAGATAATACAATCGTCGTTCTGTATTGTGATGGTGCAGTGCAAGTGATCAAGAACCCAACTTTCGAAAAAGTAGCTCCAGCCATGGTCCCGGAAGATGATTAGGGGTGCGTGATTGATTTTAAATCGACTATTTTTTAAGCTCTTTCAACCATGTTGGGAGAGCTTTTTTGCGAAAAATAATTTGGGCTTCGTAGAGAGACTCTGGCTTCACTTGGATGTCTGGAGACTCAAAAGTGCGGCGTTGATTTCTAACGAAGTTAACCTGACCGCCATGGAAGCCGACGATATCGGGCATGATGATTTTCCCGTAATTGCTAGGAATTTGCACCCCCATGCGTGGGATTACCAACTCTGTTTAGGGTCGGTATGAAAGTTGGCCTGGCTTGCGGAAGGTGATGGTGTCTCCCGTTGCTGATTGAGCTGAGCTTCCGCCATCAAGGGGATGGTACTTATTCGAGGGGAAAAGTGAGTCCTGCGATGTGTTTTTATAACGGGTTGTTTGTTAGGTGAAGGGGGTATACGGAACGCTAAAAAAGGCCACTCTCCCTATAAGGAGAATGACCTTGATGATGAAATTTTCGAAGTTAAATTACTTCTTCCTGCGAAGGATCAGTGCGAGCCCTCCAAGTCCGAGAAGTGCTGCTGATGATGGCTCGGGGACGCTTGTGAATGGAGTTACATCTCCCACGGTTGTCCCAATGCGGATTTAGTCAATAAGGCCAAGTTCGTCGCCAGCATTACTAAAGAGGAAGGTAGTCATGTCATCCCAGGTGCCGGAACTTAGTGTATCGGTCATGGTGACTGCTGCCGTGCCTGAAACATTGGCAAGATCAGTGGGATTGAGATAAATGGTCATAGTTTCAACCCCAGTGTCCATCTTGAGCTCAGCCACAACAAAGAACGGATTGTAGGCCGGTGGCGTGGAATCCGGGCCTGTGCGGGCATCAATTCCAGTGCTGTCACCGTAAATTCCGTAGTTCGAAGAGGTGCTTCGGAAGGCTGCTTCCAAGGCAGATGTCGGGCTGGCGCTGTCAGTTACAGCCGCGTCTGTCAGTCCTGCAGCATAGCCCCAGCTTGTGCCAGCAGTTTGATGTGTAACAAAACTCATAAACACTGTGCCAGTGTTACTAATGGTGCTGCTGAGTGTCAGTTGCAAGTTCTGGGTGCCACCTGCGACAACGTCGATGCCTGCTGAGCGTCCTACGGATACAAGTGTGTTGCCAGAGCTGTCCGAGTAGCCGAGTCCGGCTTCGAGGTCATAACGGAAGTTGGTGTTGACATAGGCGCTGAATCCACTGCCAGTGACTCCGGCGGCTGATGCATCTGAGCCGATGGCATTGGCCGTATCAAATCCCTCGTAAGCAATTAAAACTGCTTGGGACGATGCAATGGAACCCGCTAAAGCGAGCATGCATGTTGTCGTTGTTTTCATTTTCATTTTGTTAGTATGGTAATTATTTGTGTGTGATAGTTCCTTGCCAAGTCAACGGCGGAGGGGTGATTCACTCCATCCCGTAGATGCATGAGGTGAACCTTATTAACGTCTATATCATACAGGATGGCAAGGATGCAGATAGTATGCTTGTGACAAATAACATTGTAATTCCTGCTATTTTTGGTATATTTGCGCACATGTTCAAATATCCAGAAATTGATACCATCGCTGGCTTGCTCGGCCCATTTTCTGTATTGGCTGAGGTGGTCGATGATCTACGGATTGTACTCAAAAATCTGGAATATCGTTACATTTATGTGAATCCTCACTGGCTGAAGTCGGTGGGAATAGAGGATGTCCACACAGTTTTAGGGAAAACAGCCGTTGAGGTGTTTTCGCATTGGCGTGGAGACCGATACATCGAGGAAGAAAAGCAGGTGATGGAGCAGGGTGTTACACTCGACTACTTTGAGGACTGGATCAATGCCAAGGGGGAAAAGGAGCGGTTTCGGGCCATCAAGGCCCCATGGGTTGAGCAGGGAGTGGTCATGGGGATGGTCAATATCTCAATCCCTGCACACCAGCAGCTGTCGCGTGAAAGTCGATCGGATATTATGCCAAATGTGATGGCTTGGTTGACCGAAAACGCGTCGGATAATATTCCCATTTCAGAAATTGCCGAGCAGCACCATATGACACGTTGGAGTTTTGAACGCAATTTCACGCGTTTTGCGGGAGAAACGCCATCGAAATTTCGACTCAATCTACGGATCGAAAAAGCCAAAGAGCTATTAGGCGATTCGAGTGTGAGTCTTTCTGATCTCGCGTTGCAGTGTGGCTTCTGCGACCAGAGTCATTTTACCCGCGTCTTTCGGCAGCATATGGGAGAGACCCCCTCACAATATAGAAAACGATTGAGCTAATATCTAAAAAATCATTCTCATGGCCGCGCCCAGTGGCCCAATCATAGTAAACGGCTCCGTTAGTGACGTTGTAGATCCAGAGGTATCCTTGCTTTTTTTCCCGTGGCCGGGCTCCAGGTAGCGGATGAGGGGTTCGTCGATTTGGAGATACTGGGCGGGGATAACGCCCCATAGATCCTAGTGGTCTTCGTCAATTTCCTCCCAGAGTTCCGGGTTGGCTTTGACTTCGTCGGGTATGATGATCGCCGCGATGACGATTTTGATATTTTTTGGGTATTGCTTTTTACGGCGTTTTTTCGCCCGTTTGGTCTTATCTTTTGGCGCGTCATCCTCTGGTGCAACGTCGCTTCCGGAGGAGGCTTCGGGCTTTCCCGGCTCTTCACCCTCATCTTGTGACGGGGTGAGCTTTGTTGATGAAGAGGTGTAGTCCTCCGTCGGTTAGCTTGAGACGGAGGTCGTCAGTAATAGACGTCACGAAGCGGATCACTCGTCGCCCGCATCCTAACCCAAAGTCCAGCAGGCGCGCCGCTCGGTGCGTCCGCTGGTTTTTTTACCTGCGACGCGATTTATGCAGAGATGTTACTAGGGTGGTAAAGCTCTCTCCCTCCCTACGCACGAACTGCCCCCTCATCATCGCCCCAGTCGCCGTGATTGTGAACCGTTCGATATCAATTGATTACTTTTGAATTTCAACATTGGCCAGAGTCCGAGCCTTCGTGCTCCGTGCATCAATGATACGTAGCTCAATCGATTGAGCCTCCATGAGCTTCTCAGCCGGAAGTAGCTTGCTGACATGGAGGGCTTTGTGAGGGGAGACCTTTCCAAGCGTTTCAACACCCAATACAGATTGCCGCCCCTTGCTCCAAAAGACCAATTGGCCCTCACCTTCCATGAAAACTCCAAATCGCCCGGAGATCACCAGTTGATGATCCTTGCGCGTTGCTGTTAGAGCCTCACACTCCACCCCTGCTTCCGTGCAATCGATCACCGGATGGTTGCCACCAATTGTGGCACAATACCAATCATAGTGCAGAGATGTGCTTTCCCCGGGTTTCAGTTGGACGTAGGGACCAACCACTTCGCTTTCAAACACGTGGGGGTTGGAAGCCTCATCCTCGGGCATTTGTATTATTTTATTGTAAGCATCGATTTTGCCGAGACCATTCATCCAAAACTCAACCGAAGCATCGTTTGGGTATTCCTTGTCTGCCTGAAACTTGAACCGTTGCACAAATACTATGCCTGCCGTGCCATCGACCGTCGCAATCCATCCGGCATCAGAATCAACACCTATTTTGCCAACCTCACGCTGATAATTCACGCTGACAATACCGTTCTTTGTCTTGTAGGACGGATTGTTTTTACGGCCAAACATCACATGGTATCCATTGGGGTGGATGCTTTTGGGGTTCAGTGGGCAGTAACCCGAGTAATGTTTGTTGTAGCCTGCTTCTTCCTTTCGGTTTGAGGCATCAAGTTGAGTGTGCGCCCATATGCCCCAACGTCTGGGTTTGTCATCAACATTCTTCAAACGGGCGTCGATGCTGATCCGCGTCGTGCCTTCAAACATTTTGATGACACGGGAAAACTGGATGCCGCTAACTTTATCCTCTTCGCTGACCAGAGTGAGCGAAACAGATTTCTCTCCCCTCTTGATGTCGATAGCATAGGGGCCTCCATCCAACACGGCATCTGGTGGTCCGGGCCACTGGTGGGCGCCACTCCAGCCTTGTGGTGATGGCCACAGCTTGTCACCACCATAGTTCAGCCAGTCGCCCTTCTCCGTCAATTTACTCTGCGGTGGTTCCACTCCATCCAGTTCGGAGTTGACCCAGAAGAACCCGTAATCATCCAAGCTATACTGCATCACACGGCCACCAATACCCGGAGTGACGCGCATTGAGATCAGGCCGTTATCCAAGTATACGTTCCCCCAAGAAGGGGCAGAGGCAGGTGCTTTTTTTTCTATTAGTTTGATGATACTCGCCTCCGTTGCATCACAGACGGGCGAGCATAGGAATCCCGCCATGAATGTGATCAAGAATGCGCTCGGGACTATCCGTTGTTTTTCGTAATTCATAATACTGGTTTGTTGGGTAATCATTTGTCGTTGGTTGATGAGGTTATTTGTCTGATGAAGGCCACTTCTTTCGCACTGAAAGGGGTACCGTCCTGACGATAGATATCATGAAACCAAATTTCAGGCTCAGCGGTAAATGCCTTGTCCCAAGTTTCCCATGGATAGTTGGTCTGACTTCGGCCCGCCACAAAGCCCCAGTTCAAGGCCACAATTTTTTCCTTCTTCATGATGGGAAGCATCATTTCAAAGGAGCATCCAACGGGCCGAGACATGTATTCACCGCAGATTATTGGGCGGCCGTAGGCTTTAACCTTGGCGATGTGATCAAGCATGCCGGCCTTATTGAGATAGCTGTGGTATTGATTGAGGTCGGATTGGGTGAGGGCAATACTGTTGAGCTCAGGCTTCGCCTTATCGATGCCCCATTCACCGGTCCATACCGATGCCGTCAACGGCTGAGTGGGTTTTATTTCACGCACCCAGCCAAAAACCTGTTTCAAAAGCATGGTGGCATAGACCTCCTTGTTCTTGAGCTCATCCTTGGCATAGGCCGCCGTATTGGGATTCCCGGGCTCGTTATAGACATCCCAAATCAAAACCCGTTTATCTTCACGAAAACGCTTTACCACCCCTTGAGCGTAGCCCTTGATTCCATCCCAATTTTCAGGTTTCGCTAGAACATCGATATGCGGTGATTGTGACCATGTGGAATTGTGGATGTGTGGTGTCGGCTCTGGCTGCTGGCCCAATACAGGCCTAGGGTTCCAACACGCATCAAACAGGACCAGCATTACTTTAAGATGGTGCTTGTCGGCGATGCTTAGAAATTGATCGATACGTTCTTGAAAGCCTTTCGAGTCCTGCTGCCACAGCATGTCGTGCAGGAATACACGTATAATATTGAAGCCAAGGTCTTCGGCCAACTGCAGCTCCCGATCAATGGCCTTGGGGTCAAAAGTATCTGCCTGCCACATTTCAAGAGGATTGCCTGCATAGGCGGGAAGATAATTACAACCAACCAGCCAAGGCTGTTTATCATACCAAGCCCAAGCTTCTTTTTTGGTCCACTGGCGATCCATTCCCGCCTTGTGGGTTTCGTTCGCGTTGGCTGTGAGACCTTGATTAAGAAAAATAAAGATCGTGCATAGGACAAAGGAGATAGTGGTAATACGTTTCATTGTGTTTGTGGCTACTGTTAGGAATTTGTTTTTGGGAGTGGTCATGAGTGCTATCATCGGGTGTATTTTGTTGAATTTTCATTGGCGAAGGCATCGTTAAATCCCAAGGCGAGAGATCCGTTGATGGCTTGCTGGATCAATGCCTCGGCATCTTCATCGTGGCTTGTTTGGAGGCCTTCGTCGAATACTAACAAATTAGGTAAACTGGTCGCAAAGTAATCGATTTTGGCCGTCTCTTTCAAACGTTTCTCGCCGTAGGCTTGGAGGCTTTGAAAAAGCTCTTTGGCTTCATCGAGTTGCCCTAGTTCAGCCATCGACAGCCCTCGGAAGTAGCTAAGTGGTCCGTGTTCGATGGCTTCCATTCCAGAAAAGTCACCTACTTCTTCAGCGGCGGCTTTGAAATGAGTTTGAGCATCATCGATACGACCAAGTATCTTTAAACTCTTTCCTATCCAATAATTCACATCAGCCTTAGCTTGAAGTGGGTGGTAGGCCTCTCCAAGTGATTCAGGAGTATCCATAGCGGAGGTGAAGTGATGGTGCGCCGCCTCGGCATTCTCTATTCCGAGTTGCTCCTGGCCTAAGAGTATGTGGGCTGTGGAGTATTGTTTGAGCACCGCTCCTTCGCCACCTTCCCATGGATGGAATCGGCGGGACGTGATTAACTCGAGTGCCTTGGCGGGGGTGCCAGTTTGGTTGTAGAGTTCAGCGAGTGCGACGGTGGCATCATCACGTTGGTTGGTGAGATCACGGTGTATCTCTAAGAAATCTAGTCGTCGGCTGAGAGATTGTTTACGTTTTTGATTTAGCTGATCGAACTCGAAAATCAAGCGTGCGTCGGAGTCATCGAGATCAATCGCACGTTGATACTGTGCTGCTGCTTTGTCGCCATCGTGCTCGTGGTTCCAATAGGCTATGCCAAGGTTACGATACACCTGTGGGATGGTAGTATCAGCCTCAACGGCGAGTTCCCAGGTGGCGATGGCATCGGCGTGACGCCGACGGTCAAAGTATAGATTGCCCAGGGCGTAGGCCGCGAGTGGATCCGGTTCTGGCTGTTCCAACGCCCATTGTAACAAACGCATTTCTTCGATTCGACTTGGGAAGAAGTGGTCGGAGCTTTGTTGACGAGCCTGAGTTAAGCTTGCGTGATGACCGGGTGTGCCAAGTTGTTGTTTGATACGTGCTTCCGCATAACGCGTCATCTGGCTGCGCTCCATAGGATTAGGTACGGAGACTGGGACGACGTCATTCTGATGGTGGAGATCGAGCAGATTTAAAGCATCTTGATAGAATCCGGCATCACAGTAGTCGAAGACTAGATCGAGCACTGTTTGGGCATCATTGCGACTTACTGCGAGGAAGGTGCCGTTGCCGCTCAACGTTGATTGCTCAATCAGAGCCCAGTGGTCGAGAGCATCTACTTTCAGAAGTTGATCAAGTGTTTCCTTAGCTAATTCCTGTTGCCCAAGATGACGTAGGATAATGGCCTTAAGAACGTAAGCTTTGTTGTTTTGACGGTTGGTATTAAGTGATTCTTCCAGATGCTCGAGTGCCTTTGAAAAACCCTGATTGAGACAATCCAAGGTCGCAATCTGATAGTAAGCGCAGCTACGCCACTCGTAATTCCAGATCGCTTTGTAGAATCTGGCATAGGCGGA
>ERZ891418.838-NODE-838-length-10015-cov-4.513554_pt1 | contig 10015 bp, 9 predicted proteins | sample MGYA00521236_ERZ891418 | MGnify/ENA primary metagenome ERZ891418 (study PRJEB32303, sample SAMEA104408696) | aquatic metagenome | biome: Brackish water; feature: Chemocline; material: water | place: Baltic Sea | collected 2014-10-18T10:34:00 | depth 100 m ... | reverse complement strand
AGTTCAAGAGCAAAACTTAGATTGACCTTGCGTTGGGCTACTACTTATACTTAAAGGTAGCGCATCTGCTTTTCAGATGAATTTGGACCGGTCACGATTACTCGTGGCTCAAACTACGAATCAGGATTACCGTTGGTAGAACTACGAATCAACGAAGGCGAGAGCTTCGAAGGCTTCCTCCGACGCTTCACCAAGCGTGTACAGCAGGAATCGATTATTTCCGAAGCCCGACGTCGTCAGCACTTCGAGCCACCTAGCATTACTCGCAAGAAGACTGCTGCTGCCAAACGCCGCAAGAGCGTCAAGGCAACTCTGAAAGCCATGTAATCACCTGCCAAGATTTTTCAATAGGTCTTGGTTAGATTGCTTTAACACCTCGGTAAATTTTTCCGAGGTGTTTTTGTTTGTCTAAAAATCACCGACGCTGTTCACTCATATTCACGCGACAACATTTCACATCCGGTTAACAAAAAGCCGGTTCTGTTCCGTGATTTTCTAGCCGGGAGAGGCGACAATAGATACTCGACTCGTTGAGTGAGTAATTGGTTGGCACGAACGCCGCAAGGGAGCACCTAAATTGAAGTTCGGGATTGTCGTTTTCCCCGGTACTTGGAGTGAGAAGGACACGCACCACGCGGTGAACGGTGTTCTAGGTCAGGATGCAGAGTACATCTGGCACGGTGACGAAGTCCTCGGCCAGTACGATGCGATCATAATCCCCGGCGGATTCTCCTACGGCGATTACCTACGCTCAGGCGCAATTGCCCGTTTCTCACCGGTGATGGAAGCAGTCCAACACTTCGCCGACAAGGGCGGACCAGTTCTTGGCATCTGTAACGGCTTCCAAGTTCTCTGTGAATCAGGACTACTGCCCGGTGTTCTAATGCGCAACGATCACCTTGAGTTCCGCTGTATCTGGACCGACCTCAAGGTTGAAAACGCCTCAACGATGTTTACGTCGAAAGCTACAGCTAGCGAAACTCTTCATATTCCGATATCGCACGGCGAAGGTAACTACCAGGCCGACGAAGCGACGATAGATCGACTCGAAGGCAACGGCCAGATTGTTCTTCGCTACTCCGATTCCTCGGGCAATGTATCGCCCGACATCAACCCGAACGGGTCGATCAACAACATCGCCGGAATCGTGAACGAACGCGGCAATGTTATGGGCATGATGCCGCACCCCGAAAAGGCGAGCGAGAAGCTCATTGGTGGGGACGACGGGAACGTAATTTTCAGTTCGATGATCGAAAGTTTCGCAGCTTCACTGGCTTAGTCCAAACCGATCACAATCTTTACTAGCACTTCAACAAACGAAACGAAAACACCACATGCCGGTTAGCCAGGAAACACTCGACGAAATCGCTCTCAGTCGCGACGAATATGAAGCGATTGTAGATCGACTTGGCAGAGAGCCCGAGCCACTTGAGCTAGGACTCTTTGGTGCGTTGTGGTCAGAGCACTGTGGCTATAAGCACACGAAGGCGCTGCTCCGCACTCTCCCTTCGTCTTCCGAGCGATTGTTGGTAGCTCCCGGCGCCGAAAACGCAGGAGTTATTGACCTTGGCGACGGACTATCCGTTTGCTTCAAGATCGAATCGCACAACCACCCGTCGGCAGTGGAGCCCTTTGAAGGCGCAGCCACAGGTGTTGGCGGCATCATTCGTGATATCTTCGCCATGGGTGCCCGCCCTATCGCATTGCTCAACTCTCTGCGATTCGGGCAGCCAGACAATGCCCGCACTCGTTACCTCCTCAACGGTGTAATCGGCGGAATTTCCTCCTACGGAAACTGCATCGGCATTCCCAACGTGGGCGGCGAAATATTTTTCTCCGACACCTACAAAGGCAACCCGCTCGTAAACGCAATGTGCATTGGACTGATCGAAAACGGCAAGATGGCAAGCGCATCGGCTAAAGAGCCCGGAGATCTGCTACTTTTCGTTGGCGCCGATACTGGACGAGACGGCATTCACGGTGCGTCGGGCTTAGCTTCACGAGCGTTTGAAGAACAAGCCGAGATGCGTTCAGCTGTTCAGGTCGGGAACCCCTTCCTTGAAAAAGTGCTGATCGAAGCTTGTCTCGAAGCGCTCGAATTGCCCGGCGTCGTTGGTCTGCAAGACTGTGGTGCAGCGGGAATAACCTCAGCTGCCATCGAGATGGCCGAACGATCCGGAATGGGCCTGAAGCTTCTCATCGACGAAGTACCACGGCGTGAAGAAGGCATGACTCCGTATGAAGTTATGCTTTCTGAATCGCAAGAGCGAATGCTTCTTGCCGTGACACCGGGACAAGAAGGACCTGTATTTGACCTGTTCAAGAAATGGGACCTCGATGCAACGATCATCGGAAATTTTGAACTAGGTGAGAATGTTCGAATTTACGACGAGGGCGTGGAAATAACTTCTACCCCCGTAATTACTCTCACCGACGCACCTGAGTACAAGTTCACCGGAGTAAAGCCCGAATGGCTAACGAAGCTCCAGAATGCTGATCTCTATGCGAACCCGATTCCGTCCGAGTCCCCTGCCGATATGCTGCTGAAGATGCTTGCGTCTCCAAACATCGCATCGCGATTCCCGATCTACCGTCAGTACGACTACCACGTGCAGACGAACACGGTCGTGGAACCGGGTGGCGACGCTGCTGTATTGCGACTCAAAGGCTCGAAGCGAGGAATCGCAGTATCGACCGACTGTAACGGCAGAATTTGCTACCTCGACCCAGAAATCGGCACGGCAATCGCGGTCGCAGAAGCTTGCCGCAACCTCTCCGTCACCGGCGCAACGCCCGTGGCTCTTACAGACGGTCTCAATTTCGGCAATCCAGAGACCGCTGACGTTCAGTTCCAGCTCACTGAGTCAATTGCTGGGATGAGCCGTGCAGCCAAAGCATTCGAAATTCCGATTGTTAGCGGCAATGCCAGCATGTACAACCAGTCGCAAGGCATAGACATATTCCCGACTCCCATCATCGGTTCGCTCGGACTTCTCGAAGATGTCGAAAAGCACTCAACTGCCGGATTCAAGTCGGATGGTGACGTGATCATTCTACTGGGAACCGATTCCACTTGGGACGACATAGACGGTCTGGCAGGTAGTGAGTATCTCGACTATATTCACGGCAAAGTCGAGGGTCAACCAAAGCTCGATATTGCTCTTGAAATCCGTACTCAAGCAGCTTGCCGAGAAGCGATAACTGACGAACTAATCGCTTCAGCTCACGACGTATCCGACGGTGGCGTTGCCGTCGCTATCGCCGAGAGTGCGGTAATCGGTGAGATCGGCGCTTCGATAAATTCAGCTCCCGGAGAACGCTGGGATGCTTCAATGTTCGGCGAAACCCAATCGAGAATTATCGTCAGCGTGAAGCCAGAGAATCTGGCTGCCGTTAAAGCGATTACCGCAGCGAACAACGTTCCATCTATCGTCATTGGTTATGTAGGCGGCGACACGCTCTCGTTTGGCGACTCTATTTCGTTACCGCTAGCCGATGTCGATGACGCTTGGAAGAACGGTTTCAGCCGGGCTACATCCGACTAGCAGACGTTCCGATACTGAAGCATTGACGACTCCAATCCAAACGACGATTTCAGTCCTTACAGAAGGCTATGATGCGCTGTTCTTCGACTCGTTTGGGGTCCTCATCGACGGCGTAGACGCTTTGCCGGGTGCGGTCGAATTAGTAGATCGGATGAATGCCGACCACACAAATTACTTTGTAGTAACGAACGACGCGTCGGTTTCTCTCGACTCTCGAGTTAATACTTTCGCCTCAAAAGGATTCAGCATTCCTAAAGAACGAATCATCAACTCAGGTTCGCTCATAGCTGACTACATATTAGAGCACGAGCTACAAGACGCCCCCACTCTCGTGCTCGGCTCACAGGATGCCAAAGACTACGCGACCGATGCGGGTGCAAGACTGGTGAGTCTCGATAGCGACGAAGAACCAGATGTCGTTATCACAGGGCACAACAGGCCGTATGACTGGGAATCAACTCTGGAAGAATTATTGACGCTATTCAGTCGCCGATTCCAGCAGAACAACCCGGTTCGTCTCGTCCTGCCGAATCCAGATTTCATCTATCCAAACGGACCTGGCGTCTTCGGTTTTGGGGCAGCGGCGTTCGTGAACGCGCTGGAGCAAGCGCTTGAACGACTTCATGGTTCGCATGATTCGCTGATCGCTACCAAACTCGGAAAACCGTACGCACCTATTTTCAAAGCTGCGATCGATCAAGCCGGTACAAATAACGCAATAATGATCGGCGACCAACTCGAAACCGACATTTCTGGAGCAAACTCAGCAGGCATCGATTCGGCAGTCGTAACGACAGGAATCAACCGTCGATCAACCCCAGACGAGTTCGAAGATGTACCGGATGAGCTAACTCCACGATACATTCTTGCGTCTCTCGTATAAAATTAGAATATATCGGTTACAAAACAATTTTGCGCGAGTGCCTCGGTGCTCGCGTTTGCATGTAGTTCCTACTCCAATAAAAGATGCCAACTTACGTTTATAAGTGTGTTGAAAACAAGCATGTTTTCGAATTAATCCAGAAGTTCAGCGATGAGCCAGGTGCCGACTGCCCAACCTGTGGTAGCGAGTCGAAGCGACAGATATCAGCGCCGACGGTTATCTATAAAGGTTCTGGCTTTTACACCACTGACTACGGTTCAGGATCTTCGCCGGGCACTAAGTCCAACGGCAGCTCTTCGAGCAGCGATAGCTCATCATCAGACTCTGTCTCCTCGAGTTCGACCTCTTCGGAATCGAAATCATCCGACAGCAGCAGCATCAGTAGCAGCAGTAGCAGTAGCAGTAGCAGTAGCAGCAGTAGTTCAGACAGCAGTTCAAAATCCGACGGTGGCGGATCAAGTCATTCCCACGGCGCTGGCAGCCACACCCACTAGGCAGTACGGCCAACATGCGCGCTGTCATTCAACGAGTAAACCGAGCTTCAGTCAGCGTCGCTGGCGAAACAACTGGTTCGATTGAACATGGTCTTTGTCTACTGATCGGCATCACTCACGACGATACCCAAGACGATCTCAATTACATCGTCGACAAGACGCTGAACATGCGAATCTTCCCTGAAGAATCTGGGGACTCAGGATTCGATCAGTCGGTGCAGGACGTAGCTGGCGGCATTCTTCTGGTCAGCCAGTTCACTCTTTACGCAAGCACCCGCAAAGGTCGACGCCCCGGTTTCATGGAGGCAGCCCGTCCCGAGCAAGCGGAACCGATGTTCAACGAATTGGTCGATTCATTCAAGCTGAACAGCGGCTTACGAGTGGAAACAGGCGTGTTCGGAGCCTCTATGCAGGTCGAAATTGAAAATGCAGGACCAGTGACGATCATCCTCGACTCGGATGATCGCAACACATCACGCCGCAGCTAGATCTTATTGGGGTGACTAGCTAGCTATCGTGACTTCGCCGACGTTCACGGGCTCTTCTACGCCGTTTGCGTCAGGCAAGTTTTAGGCGTTATTCATTTCGAAATCAAGGGAAATATCTAACGCTCGCACCGAATGAGTCAGTGCACCAACCGAAATAATATCGACGCCGCTCTGTGCGATTTCTGCCACATTTTTAAGCGTGACATTCCCGGAAGCCTCAACGATGCACTTGGCAGCGATTTGATCAACCGCATTGCGCATTTCGGCTGGTGACATGTTGTCGAGCATGACGATATCTGCACCGGCTGCGGCTGCTGCGAGCGCCGCCTCGATCGTTTCCACTTCGACTTCGATCTTCACGGTGTGTGGAGCTCTTGTCCTCGCTCGCTTAATCGCTTGGCTTAGGCTCACTCCCTCACCCGACAAAGCAGCGAGGTGGTTGTCCTTTATTAGCACACCATCGGTGAGGTTCATACGGTGATTCCGGCCTCCACCGATTGAGACCGAGTACTTGTCGAGCAATCGCAATCCCGGAGCGGTCTTACGAGTGTCGGCGATAGACGCCGTGGTGCCATCGACAGCTTGGACGTACTTGTCAGTCAGAGTTGCGATTCCGCTCATACGCTGTAAGAAGTTCAGGGCGGTTCGCTCGGCAGTAAGGATCGACGCCATCGAACCGGAAATTGTGGCTACTACTTCGCCACCTTCAACACGATCGCCATCGAGCATTTTTTTTGTAAAAACCAAGTCGGGGTTAACTCGCTTGAATGCAGCCGCAGCCACATCGAGTCCAGCGAGAATTCCTGGCTCTTTCGGAATGAGGGAAGCACGAGCTTCGAGATGCGAAGGGATCAACGCAGACGTCGTTACGTCGGCACCAACAGAATCTTCTTCCAGCGCACGGTCAATAAACATTTCTAGTTCACGTGGAGTTAAGAGCATTCTGATCTTCGAAAATTAGCCGTGATTATTTGATTGAAAACTACCCAGCGACTTCGAGCATGCGCTCGAGTGCCACCAGAGCGTTGCGCCGAGTCTCAGGTTCAACCTCAATACGGTTGATTGCCAGACCAGCCATAATGCCTTCGAGCACCCACAGCACGTATGCCGGGTGGATTCGGTACATGGTTGCACATGGGCAAACTACCGGATCAAGACAGAAAATATCCTTGTCGGGATTCTCAGCAGCCAATCGGCGAACCATGCTGATCTCGGTACCAACTCCCCAAGACGAACCCGCAGGTGCATTTGAGATGGTTTCGAGAATTAGCTCTGTTGAGCCGTACATATCGGCTGCAGCGACGACTTCCTGAGTGCACTCGGGGTGAACGATAATCGTTGTTTCCGAATTACGTTCTTTAGCCGCTTTGATCTGGTCGACCGTAAAGCGGGTGTGAACTGAGCAGTGACCCTGCCAAAGCAGCACTTTGGCGTTCTTGATTTCGTCTTCTGACAGACCACCCATCGGCAAAAACGGATTCCAGAGAGCCATCTCGTCTTCCGAAATGCCCTTTGCGATTGCGGTGTTCCGACCAAGATGCTGATCAGGAAGGAACAATATTTTTTCGCCTCGTTCCAGCGCCCAATCGAATGCTTTATCGGCGTTCGAAGATGTGCAGACGAGTCCGCCGTTCTTGCCGCAGTGAGCTTTGATCGCTGCTGCAGAGTTCATATAAGTGATCGGGATTACGCTCTCGGTTGAACCGAGAACAGATTCGATGTCGTCCCAGCAATCGGTGACGTCGGATGACTTCGCCATGTCGGCCATCGAGCAACCCGCAGCCATGTTCGGCAATAGAACGTTCTGGTCAGGCGACGTCAGAATGTCGGCGGTCTCAGCCATGAAATGAACGCCACAGAAAATAATCCACTTGGCGTCTTTGGTCTCGGCAGCCATTTTCGATAGCTTGTAGGAATCGCCAGTGAAGTCGGCGTACTTGATCACATCGTCGCGCTGATAGTGGTGACCCAGAATAACTGCTTTAGTACCGATTTCTTTGCGAGCGAATTCGATACCTTTAGCAATTTCCTCAGGAGTCAGTTTCAAGTAGCGAGTTGGCACTTTCTGCCAACGCACACCAGCCTGAAATTCCTCTTCAAGGGTCTTTGTTCGCAGGTTGCCATCAGTTTGGCAAAAAGCAGACTGTTCCAATTCCGTAATCGGAATCGTTGTCTGCTTTGTGAACACAGTCGTCATACGACCGGTACCTTTTCCTTATTTGCCGTGGTGATGGCCAGAGATGAAGATGAAACCAACTCCGACTCTAGAGACCACGGTGAGCTATCAGTTATTTCAACTTGAACAGTTTGCCCAGGCTGTGGCTCGGGCATGCTACCTTCGGCTGGGGCGTTTATGTATATTAGTTTATCGCCTCTGCTACGACCGTGCACCCTACCCCGCTTGCGACCTTCGATAAGTACATCGAACTGGGTTCCAACTAAAAGAGCGTTATTTTTGGCCTGAACTACCTGTTGAAACTCGTCGACAGCGACTTTTCTCGACTTCTTCACTGCCCTCGTAACGTCGTCGTTCATCTTACGAGATGCGAACGTACCTTCACGATATGAGTATTCAGACGTGTGAACCTTCGAGAATTCGACGGATCGAAGAACATCCATTGAACGCTCAAACTGCTCGTCAGTTTCACCACTGAAGCCAACAATGAGATCGGTGGTTAATGTGACGTTGGGAATAATGTCTTTGATCTGGGCAATTTTGTCGTGGAACTGTCCGATCGTGTACCCCCTCCGCATGTTCGCCAGCATCGTGTCGTCTCCTGCTTGGAACGGCAGGTTGACCATCTCGCAAACTTTTGGAAGATCTCGAATCGCTTCGATTATTCGCAACGACATATCGTTCGGGTGCGAAGTCATAAACCTGATTCGTTCGAGACCGTCGATTTCATGAACCTTCTCGAACAAGTCGGCTAGATCGATTCGTGGCCGAATGTCGTGACCATACGAATCAACGTTCTGGCCGAGGAGAGTGATGTCTTTTACGCCACGGTCAACCATCATCTCGGCGTCATGAACGATATCGGCAGCCGATCGACTGGTTTCTCGTCCTCGGCGATAAGGGATGATGCAGAAAGTACAGAATTTATCGCAGCCGTGAACAATAGGGATGAACGAAGCTACGTTCGGATTTTCAGGAATTGCTCCAGCAAGGCATCCTTCAGGATCTAGCCCGTGCTTCATGCCAGCAGTTTCGAGGATTGGCTCGAATTCCTGAGGTCGTGCCCAAACATCAACATACGGGAAGCGGCGCTTCAGTTCTGTTTGCTCGGGGCCAACCATGCAACCCATCACAGCGATCATACGATCGTCGTTGCCCTTTGTTCGCTTACCGAGCCGGCCCAGCACGCCTGTGGCAGAGTCTTCGGCAGACTGCCGAACTACACAAGTGTTCAACACAACCACATCGGCGTTCGCCATGTCGTCGGTCGAATCGAATCCCATATTTGAGAATCCGCTGGACAAACGATCAGAGTCAGATGTATTCATCTGACAACCGACGGTCCATACGTGATAGCTAGGCAATATTTAGGCTGTTAGGGTGGTCAATATTCTGACTATTGGGTTTTACGCCCGACCAGCAAGAGTTCGACTTTGTGAATTATTTATCCAACGGTAGACGTATAAGGATATCTCTACTACCGACCACACACAAAGCGCGAAGCTAAAATACCCGGTTGGCGGGTATCATCTATCGGCGATATCGATCTAGCAGCGCGAGCGGTATCTACTAGATATAACGAACGTATCGAATAACTTCCAACCAGATCAGCGAGCGGAGTAGCAGAACCAGTGGCAGAACAAGTAAATGTAGGACTGATCGGGTGCGGATCGATGGGTTCCGAACTAGCCAGAGCAGTTCATCGGGGTGAAGCAGGCTCGGCACGAATCATCGGTCTGTTCGACGAATATCAACCCGGCAGAGAAGCGCTTGCCAAAGAACTCAGCACTGGAAATGCACCTGAGCCAGCTCAAGTCGAAACAGTTGCAGAACTCGTAAATCTCCCGAATATCGATCTCGTCATCGAATGTGCGTCGCAAGCTGCCGTCGTCGCTCACGCCGAAACCGTGCTCAGTTCTGGCACTTCGATGATCGTAATGAGCTCTGGAGCGATGATTTCGCCCGATTTCATGCGAACTGTCTCCGCCGCCGCCGCTAAGTCAGGTGCATCTATCTACATTCCTTCTGGTGCGGTTGGAGGAATCGACGCGCTTCGAGCTTCAAAGGCATTACTCGAAGAAGTAACAATCGTTTCTACAAAGAAGCCGAGCTCGCTGAGCGGAGCGCCCGGTTTCGCCGATTGGGAGGATAAAGAAATCACCGAGCCAACAGTGATTTTCGAAGGATCAGCGACTGATGCGGTTGGACTGTTCCCAGCGAACGTGAACGTCGCGGCAACCGTCAGCATGGCGGGAATCGGACCTGACGCAACGAAAGTTCGTGTAGTCGCCGATCCTGACTCGCCGGGCAACGTCCACGAGATCAACGCCGTGAGCAAGGCAGGTAAGTTCTCGTTCCGCTTCGAAAATATGCCGCATGAGACGAATCCAAAAATCAGCTTTTTGGCGGTTCTGGCACCCATCGAGACG
>ERZ891418.837-NODE-837-length-10018-cov-6.893205_pt1 | contig 10018 bp, 9 predicted proteins | sample MGYA00521236_ERZ891418 | MGnify/ENA primary metagenome ERZ891418 (study PRJEB32303, sample SAMEA104408696) | aquatic metagenome | biome: Brackish water; feature: Chemocline; material: water | place: Baltic Sea | collected 2014-10-18T10:34:00 | depth 100 m ... | reverse complement strand
GTCCCGAAACAACTTCCCGAAAGTGGCACGGCCTTCCAGGCCGTGCTTCACGCAGGATCCGCATGGGCAGGATGCCCATGCCACTTCGTCAGCCATCAAAAGCGGTGGGCTTCAATCGGGAAGTTGTTTCAGGACAAATCCTCAGTTTCTCGACCGACTGCCCGCTAAACCGGCGCAGCCTCAACTCAGGCCGTCGACCTCCCAGCCCTTGCGGTACTTCTTTGTGAGCATCCGGGCGGCCTTCGGGTGGCCCGTCAGTTTCATGCTCGGCGCGTCCCAGGTCAGCTTTGTCTCGGGCAGTCGGATAGCGATCGTGCCGAGCAGAATCGTCTCGGTCAGATTTCCGGCGTAGCTGAAGTTGGAATTCGTTTTCCCCACTCCGCGGCAGGCGTCGGCCCAGAGGATGTAGTGGCTTTGCCGCTCGAGTTGCGGGTACTCGGCGTCGGCGAATGTTTCTTCCGGGAGCAGCTTCGGAGCACCGACGTGAGGAATCAGCAGCGAGCCTTTCTCACCAATGAGGACGGATCCAGAACCTGGCAGCTTGTCAGCATCGATGACACCCTTGAGCTGCTCGACCGGCTTGTGTCCCGGCCCGTCGATCCACGTCACGTTGATGGTGTCGCCGGCCGTTCGTTCTGTGCCGGGGAAGACGTATCGAACCTGCGCGGAACTCGTCCAGACTTCCCTGTTCATTGGCGGCGCGGTCGCCTCGACCGAAACCGGTGCCGTCAGTCCCAGTGACATGAAAACCGGGTCGAGAATGTGGCAACCGAAGTCCCCCAGCTGCCCGTTGCTGAAGTCCTGCCAGTGTCGCCAGTTGAACGCGTGATAAATCTTTTCTTTGAATGGCCGTTTCGGAGCGACGCCGAGCCAGTTGTCCCAGTGGACCCCCTCCGGGATCGGGTCTTTGCCTGCCGGTCGGTCATCGGCGAGTCGCCAGCCAGGAGTGCCGGCCTGCCACGAGAAGACCTCTTTGACTTTTCCGATCGCTCCCCCGTGAACCAGTTGCACGGCCGACCGGTATTCCGCAAACGCTTGAATCTGATTGCCCATCTGAGTCACAACGCCGGACTCTCTGGCGATGCTGGCGAGAGCCCGGGCTTCGTGCACCGTATGAGTCAGTGGCTTCTGACAGTAAACGTGTCGACCTCGCTGCATCGCGCTGAACGCGACCGGAGCGTGCATGTGGTCGGGAGTCGATACGATGACCGCGTCGGTTTTCTCCTTGTCGAGGATCTCCCGCCAGTCGGTGTAGCGAGTCGCCTTCGGAAACATCTCAGCAGCCCGGCCAAGATGGTTTGCGGTTTCGTCGATGTCACAGATGGCGACGATATCGACGTTGGGACTCTTTGCGGTCTCAACCATGTCGGACCAGCCTTTGCCTCCAACTCCAACGCAGGCGATGCTCAGCCGTTCGGTTGAGGCGGCACGGCCATCGGTGCGGATGAGTGGCAGTCCGAATCCGGCGAGCAGCGAGCTTTTGACAAACGTTCGGCGATTGAGTCGGCGAGTCATCTGAGTGTCCTCCGAGTCGAAATTGAGATTTCATAGTCTTTGTTGTGAATGGGATTACTGCAACCAGGTTGACCTCCGGCCCTTGAGCCAGCGCAGAATTCTGTGATGATCCGGGGCTCGGCGGACTTCCCTGGAATTTGTCGGAGAACTTCATGTCATCGGAAAGATCGAAATCGGGTTGCGGATCAAAACTGGTCATGACAGTCGGCATCGGGTTCGCCGTGATGTGCGTGCTCGTCTGTGCCGGCGGCTACTTCATGTGGCAGAAAATGAAGGACGCCATCACGACGGACCCGGTAAAGATTCAGAAAATCAGCGAATCCGTCGTCGACCTGGACGTTCCCGCCGGGCTCGAACCAAAATTCGGAATGGATTTCAAAGTCGCCGGCCAGGGCATGTCCATGGCCATCTATGGCGATGAGAAAGCAACCGGATCGATGTTTGTGAGGTCGGTTTCGGCTCCGTACGACCCGGAGAAAACGTCTGTCGAAGACGTCAAACAGAACATGGAAAATCAACGGCAGCAGCAACAGGGCCAGGGGGAAAAGCAGAAAGTCATCGAACTTGAGGAACGGGAAGAAATCGAGAAAGACGTCAATGGCCGCGTTGGAAAGTTTCTGGTCGGCAAAGGCAAAGACGAGGCCGGTGTGGAGCACATTCAGGTCATGGGAGTCTTCGAATCAAAGTCCAAAGAAATGGGCATGTTCGATCTTGTGATCCCCGCAGACCAGATGGACATGGAAGCTGGTCGAAAGCTGATCGAGTCCGTGAAATAGCGAAGCGGAATTCCGTGCTCTCCCAACAATCGTAGTCACAGGCTCAACATGAATCGTCCCGCAAGAACTGCACTGTCCGCGTCACTCGTTTTGCTGCTGCTCAGCCTGGCGGTCATTCTGATGCCGCCGGTTGAGGACCTGTCTCAACAGGCAGACGCTCACATTCTGAAAGCAGACGACGGCAAACAGTGGTACCGCGGCAACCTCCATACGCACTCGCTGTGGAGCGACGGGGACGACTACCTGGAAATGATCGGCGTGTGGTACCGCGATCGCGATTACGATTTCCTGTGCTTCACCGATCACAACACGCTGGCAACGAGCCGGGACCGCTGGATCGACATTTCAAAAAAGCCGACCGGCAAAGATGCGTACGAGAAACTCAAAAAGCGATTTTCCGACGGCTGGGTCGAAGAGCGGACGACCGACGGGAAGACGGAAGTCCGGCTGAAAACGTACGAGGAAGTCGTCTCGAAAATTGCGATTCCTGATGAGTTCCTGCTCATTCAGGGCGAGGAAGTGACCGACCGCTTCGGGCGTCTTCCGGTACATCTGTGTGCGACGAATATCAAAGAACTGATCCCGCCTCTGCATGGAGAGAGCGTTGCGGCCACGATCGACAACAACGTCAACGCGCTGATCGCTCAGCGTGAGCGGACGGGGCAGCCGATGTTCATTCACCTCAACCATCCGAATTTCGGATACGGGGTGACGGCAGAAGATCTGATGCGCGTTCGTGGCGAGAAATTCTTTGAGGTCTACAACGGGCATCCGGGAGTCAACAACTCCGGCGATCCGCAGCACGCTTCCACCGAGCGGATCTGGGACATCATTCTGACAAAGCGACTGGCCGAATTCGGCATGAGCGTGATGTACGGTCTGGCCACGGACGACGGGCACAACTACCACGAGATTCCCAGTCGCAAGAGCGAACCCGGTCGCGGCTGGGTCATGGTGCTTGCCGAAAATCTGAAGGCGGGAACTCTGGTCGAGGCGATGGAGCGGGGCGATTTCTACTCATCGTCGGGCGTCAACCTGGCAAAAGTGATTTCGTCTCCGAAGGGCCTCGATGTCGAAGTGCTCGAAGAAAAAGGCGTCACATATCGGATTGACTTCGTCGGAACGCGTGCCGGGTACGATCCGGAATCGAAGCCGGTGCTCGACGCGAAGGGCGAAGAAGTCAACGCGACTCGCCTTTACAGCGCTGACATCGGCAGGACGTTCAAGACCGTCAACGGAACAAAGGCGAGCTATCAGTTCTCTGGCGATGAGCTGTACGTTCGAGCGATCGTCACGTCGACGAAGAAGCACCCGAATCCGTCCGAAGTCGGTGAGTTCGAACGTGCCTGGGCGCAGCCCGTCGTCGGACCGGCCGCTCGCTGAACTGCCTCGTGGAGCGGTCTGAAGCCGAACTCGACTCATGACGGATCCACTGATCTGCGAATTCCGCGTCGAGGCGTTCGTCAAAGGGCGTCGCATCGAAACGTTTCTTGGGCGGCACCTTCGCACCTACACCTCGTGGCGAATCCAGCGGATGATTCAGGCTGGCTGCGTCACGGTGAACGACGCTCCCGCGGAGCTTTCGCATCGAGTCCGACCGAATGAAGTTGTGCGAATCCGCCTGGCGAGCCCGCCGGACAGAGTCACGCTGGCGGAAGTTCGACCGCTGACAATTCTCTACGAGGATCCCTGGCTGATCGCCGTCAGCAAGCCGCCAGGCCAGATGCCACATCCGGGTGGGATCTTTCAGACCGGAACTCTCATCAATGCGCTGCAGCCGTACCTCGACAGACAGTCTGTGCGGCGAGGTCTCATTCGGCCAGGCATCGTACACCGCCTGGACCGTCAGACGAGTGGCGTGATGGTGATTCCCAAGGACCACGCCTCTCACCGAGGTCTGACGGCGCAGTTCGCTGACCGGACCGTCAGCAAGAAATACCGGGCAATCCTGCATGGCGTGTTGCGTCAGGATTCGGGTGAGATCGACCTGCCAATCGGCAAAGTTCCCAACCCGACCTGTGCTTTGATGAGTGGCAAACCATTCGCCGTCGGAGCGAAAACCGCCCGCACGACATATCGAGTGCTGGAGCGTTTTGACCGGTACACATTCGTGGAAGCTCAACCGCAAACCGGGCGGCATCACCAGATCCGAATTCACTTTGCGGAGATCGGCCACCCGCTGCTGGCCGACGAATTCTACGGCCCGTTCGGGGTCCTGAAAGACGGTACTCCCGTCGTGTTGCCGGAGAGCGGGCAGCCCGAGCCTGAAGAAGCGTGGGACGAGTTTTCCATGGAAGAACTCATGCGTGACCCGCCGGACGACTGGACAAAGTCGTTTCTACTGCCGCACCTCGATCCGGATCTTCCGATTCAGCGACAGGCACTGCACGCGGCTGAGCTGGCGATCGACCATCCGATTTCCGGGATGCCGATCGCCTTTGAAGCTCCGTTACCCGATGACATGGAGGCGACGCTTGCCGCGCTTCGCGAACGGAGTCTGGTCCAGTCACCTCGATGAGATCTGAATTGGACGTGAGGAAACTGGCCCCTCACTCGCACTTCCAGAAACAGAAACAGGCCCGAAAAACGCGATTCAGCAAATCTGCTGACTCACATTCGCCGGGCCAGTTTTCGTTTCCGGTTCTCAAGCTCACCGAGATCCTGTTGCGTCTGTCGACTCAGATCTCAAGCGGAGCTCGCCGCTGCCGGATTACGGCAACTGCCAGTTGTATTTGTCGAGTTCCATGATCAGGAAGCTGATTCCCGTGATCAGCGATGCGACTGACACGAATAGCAGTCCGACCCAGACATCCGGAGTTGGTTTAGAGTCTTGTTGTGACATGATCTTTTGCCTCAATAACACCATTCTTGGCTTTGTTAACAACGATGCCGACGGCATTCTTGGGCCGCACAAGCTCGACAGTGATTTCACCCAGATACTGGTTGCGTTCGCCGACCCGATAAACGAACAGCGTATCGCCGTCTTTGATTCCGTCGTCGCTGCCCAATGAAATTTCCACCAGTTCGCGGCCGGTCTTGGCGGAGCGGCGGGTTTCGACGACCTCGCCAAAGACAAGCGGTGTCGGGGCAACCGTTCGGGCATAAGCTTTGGGGTCGGTATCAAAACCGTTCGCGGCGAGCACCTTCCGGTAGATCGCGACCTGACTGAGCAAGTCTGAATAGCGGACGACGATGGTTCGTCGCTCGACTTCCCGGTTGAACAGTTCATCTTCCTGTTGCTGAATGATGGAGTCCTGCTCATTGACTTTGGTGTTCAGAACTTTGTTCTGTTCCAGTCTGAGGATGGCTTCGTCGCGACGGTTCTCTGCTTCGGCCGCGGCGATCTGTTCCAGCGATTCGGCGGTGTTGACTTTGGTTTTCTCCGTGGAGAGCTGCACGACCAGGAGATCCCGATCCTGCTCGGCGGCATTCTTCTTGTTGACTTCGTCATCGAGGCTGGCCTGCAGTGTCTTCACTTTCTCGTTCAGGCTGTCTTCGATGACCTTCAGGTCCGCCCGTTCCCGTTCGAGTTCCTTCTCGACGCTCGCTTTCGCGGCAACTTCTTCCGTGTACTTCACCTGCCACTGCGTATGGCGAGTGAATACCGCACCGGCCAGAGCCATAAAGCAGATGCTCAGAACAAGCTGGATGATGACCAGGAGTTTTCCGACGAATGTCATTTGCAGGTCCTGCCAGAAGATCAACGGATGTCGTTGAAGAATGTCACGAGCCAGCCAGGCTGGCCGCGGTGAAATCAGTGGTTGTGTCTACGGTGTTGCTGGAGCAGCCGGTGGTGTTGGAGCAGCCGGTGGTGTTGGTGCAGCCGGTGGTGTTGGAGCAGCCGGAGCTTCGTCATACGGAACGCCGGTTGCCTTCAGTTGAGTGTTTCGGTCCCGCAGTCGAATCTGCAGGCCTCGCATCTGGTAGAGATTATCCAGCAGACGCCGCTGCTGCTCCTGAAGATGGAAGTGGTCCGTTTCGATTTCCTCAAGCTGAAGGATCAATCGCTGGCCGTCCTTTCGTCGAGCGGCTGCCTCTGTCCGGGTTGCCAGAGCCGCTTTGGCCGTTGCGTCTGCTTCAAGGCCAACTTTGTTGACCTCTTCAGAGACTGCATCAAAGTCGGCTCTCAGTTTTTCTTTGCGGAATTTGAGACCGCCTTCGTCAGCGACCCGGTATTCGTTGATCTGTTTGATCTGATCTTCAAGCGGCTGAATCTGCGGGTTGACGATGTCGAACTGAGCGGTGTTCAGTTCGGTGGCGTGCCGATAAGCCTCGGCAACGGCGGCCGGGTGAGGCACGCCGGACTTGAGCGACTCACCTTTGCGGTGCGTCACGGACCAGAGGCCGGTGGTGGCATCCTGCTTGAAGGTGTAGTCCGGCAGCTTTTCGGACTCTTCCTGCCAGTTGGGGCCGGAGTTCGTCGCAGTGATTGCCGCACCCATCAGCGCGATGCTGGAGAATGTGACGATGACGACGAAGATTTTTGCGAAGCGAGTCAACATGAGCGTGTCTGCGCCACCAGTTGGAAGATTGCCGAGACTGCCTCAATGACGTGATGGGTGAGGCAGAACAGATACCGGAAGGGAGTCAGAGAACTGGTCCTCAAGTATCACCAGCATAAGAGTTTTCGGATTGTACGGGTGGCGAAAATGGCCAGTCAATCAGAAAGATCGATACCTGGTCTCCGCCTGGACGGTCTGGTGCCCCTGTAGGGCCTGCAGTCGGTGCGTCGCTCCCCACCTGCCGCGCGTCGCGCAGCTGACTGACCGGTGCAAAGTGAAAAACCGGGCGTTCCACGCAAACTCTGCGGACAGATTGATCATTAAGACCGGACGGGACGAGCGGGTTCGAAGTCGACTGAGCGTGTGGCCCTTGAGTCGCGAGCCTCTTCGGGTTATTTCTCCGATCGGACAAGCGGCGCGGGCTACTCGACGAATTCGTTGCCGACCTTGCGAGCTCGTTCCGGTTTGTCGAGGTTGATGCCGAGCGACAAGCCCACCTCGGCGAGAACACTCCATCCGGCGGCCATCTGCACGAATTCGTCGAGGCCCCCGGCCGACGGAATCTGAATCGTCGGGAACGATGTTTCGCGCGAGGCGATCGCAATGATGTCCAGCCCGACGCCTTTTTTGCCGCACAGTGTTTCGCGGAACTTGTCCTCTGATTCCTCGTACGGCTCGACCCAGAGCACAACATCGTTCCTGTCGAGCACCTCTTCAATGCCGTGTACGGCGTAAGTACCTTCCAGAAAGTCGGACTTCTTGCGGGTGATTTCGTTCGTCTTGAGCGTCAGTTCCTCGGTCACGCCATCGTTCCGCCCGGCCCAGTAGATCGTGCCGGCATTCGCAATCCGCTCGATGAGTTTCGGGTCGATCGTCGCGGTGAGAGCCGCCTCAATCTTGAGGGCGAGATCGCTGAGCCGACCGGCGAGCGCTGGCCGTCCGACCGCGTGCTCCAGCGCGGCTCGGTAAAACAGAGCCTGCTCGACAACGCTTTTTGTCGCCGCCACCGCGTCCTCTTTTCCGCAGGACAGCACGAATCCTTGAGTCGCCATCTGCTCCAGCGTCGAGTTCGGTTTCGCACTGAGGCTGTATCGCCGTCCGTGTCCCTCGGCCTGAAGCTTTTTAAACAGGCGGATCACCTCAGCGGTCTGCCCTGAATTCGACAGAGCAAACACGGCCCACGCGGCGAGGTCGTATTCACTCGCCTGGCGGCCCGCTTCCGTCGCAAGTTCGATCGCCCATCCGCTGCGGCGTGCATGCGTCATGACGCTCTTCGCGGGGAAAATCCGACTCGAACCCTCGCCCGTCATGAGCAGCCGTCCGGCCGCAGCAATTTCGGCTCCGATGCCGCTTAGCGAGGTTGCATCGAAACCGGAAACGATCTCCGGGGCTTGAAGCATCTCGCGGCAGAGGGCAAACTGGCTGTATCGTTCTTCTGTCAGATTCATCGAAACAAAATCCTTCACGGAAACGGGTCAAGCAGGCGGGTGAGAATACCGCACGCCCGATTCGCCCCGCCACTCTTCAGACGCCCCTTCCGTTTCCGTTTAACCCGCCGCCGGAGGCAAGGCGTTCCGCAGCCAGCCTCGCCTTCGGCTACGGGTTAACCGCTGCGTCGCGAAACGTCTCCGCCGCTTCGTGCTCGTAGAGGCTGAAAACCAATTCTGAATGTGCTCTAATTGTCCCGCTTCCGGCGAGGTCCCAATCGCCCTTCCCTCCGCGAGATTCCCACCGAGGTTCTCATGCGATCTTTCAAACGGACGAGCCTGGCTGTTCTCACGATCTCTGTGATCTTCGCAGCGATTTCGGGAGTCGCCGACGACAAGGAAAAAAGCGAAGCTCCTGAGGCAAAGCCGCTGGTTAAGACGAAGCCGCTCACAAAAGTCGAAAAGGCCGTCGCGCAGGAAGCTCTCGGAGCTTTCAATGCCTTCATCGGCGGGTGGCGCGGAGCGGGGCAGGTTCGGCGCGGCTCGCGTGACGGAGCCTGGCAGGAGGACGGCGTCTTTGTCTGGAACTTCGACGATGGCGGCGTCGCGATTCAGTACGAAATTAAAGAAGGAAAACATATCCGCAAGGCGCTGGTCACGTGGGACGCGAAGACGAAGAAGTTTCAGATGACCGCCGCGTTTGCGGACAAAGTCGAGCGGGAATATATCGGCAACTTTGAGAAGGATGTTTTCATCCTCGAATCAAAGCCGGACGCCGATGAGAACGTGTCCCGCGTGACGATGAGGCAGCTCAACGAGAAGCGAATGCTCGTCCTGTACGAATCCCGCAAGGAGTCGCAGTCGTTTTACCGTCGGCTGGGCGAGGTTGGTTACACTCGCGAAGGCACGCGATTGGCGTCTTCAGACAGTACCGGTCCCGAGTGTGTTGTCAGCGGAGGAGCCGGCACGATCGCGGTCTCGTTCAAAGGCAAAACCTACTATGTCTGCTGCACCGGTTGCCGCGACGCGTTTAACGACGACCCGGAAGGGATTCTCGCCGACTACAAAGCGAAGCTCGAAGAGCGGAAAAAGAAGAACAGCTGACTCACACATTTATTTCTAAGGACGAACAATGGCTCTCAGAAGCAAACTGACAACGAGGCTTTACCTCGGCTGCATCGCGCTGGCACTCGCCTCAACCGGCATGAGCTGCAATCAGAACACCACGGAAGTTCCGCCGATTCAGACAGGCGGTCCGGAAGCCGTCGAAGTGGCAGACCCGTACTCCGTTCTGTTTGAAACGACAAAAGGGAACTTCACCGTCGAAGTCCATCCCGACTGGTCTCCGAACGGAGCTTCGCGATTCCGTGAGCTCATCGAGATTGGCTACTTCGATCAGTGCCGGTTCTTCCGAGTTCTGCCCGGCTTCATGGTCCAGTGGGGAATGAGCGGCGATCCGAAAATGAACAGCCAGTGGGGCGATAACAACATTCCCGACGACCCTGTCAAAAAGTCCAACACGCGAGGCTACATGACGTTCGCCAAGACCGGCATGCCGAATTCAAGATCGACGCAGCTGTTTATCAATTACGGCAACAATGCCAGCCTGGACAGCCAGGGCTTTTCTCCGTTTGCCATCGTCACCGACGGAATGAACGTTGTGGACGGCATCAATTCCGAATACGGCGAGCGACCCGATCAGGGCATGATCACCCGAGCCGGCAACCAGTACCTCACGCAGAACTTTCCGCGGCTGGACTACATTCTGAAGGTCAGCCTCGTCGAGAGCGGCGGGCGG
>ERZ891418.836-NODE-836-length-10022-cov-5.769740_pt1 | contig 10022 bp, 7 predicted proteins | sample MGYA00521236_ERZ891418 | MGnify/ENA primary metagenome ERZ891418 (study PRJEB32303, sample SAMEA104408696) | aquatic metagenome | biome: Brackish water; feature: Chemocline; material: water | place: Baltic Sea | collected 2014-10-18T10:34:00 | depth 100 m ... | reverse complement strand
CTCCGACTCGAATGCAGTGGGCGGGCGTGTCACCTGCTTCTCGAACCAGAGCGGATGCAACGACCTCGCGGCGCCGGGGCGGCTGATCACTTCGGTCGGCATAGGTGGCGGGACAAGCACCTTCACGGGAACCTCGCAAGCCTCCCCCCATTGCGCGGGGACAGCGGCACTCCTCTGCGACCGCGCGCTCTCCTTGGGGCTTCCCGCGCCGGGGCCCGACACCATCGTTTCGCTCCTCCGCTCGACCGGCCAAACGGTCATTGACGGTTGCACTGGGAACCCCAATCCGATCGGAATCGACGCGCTCGCTGCGGTCAATGCGATCGTGCCGCTGCCCAACTTCGTGCGCGGCGACTGCAACGACAGCGGATCTCGAAACCTCGCAGATGTCGTGTTCTTGCTCAACATGCTGTTCGGTTCTCCCACCCAAGTCGCCCACTGCCCCCAGGCGTGCGACGCGAGCGACGACGGCGATCTCGACATTGCCGATGCAGTGGCGGAGCTCGTCTCGCTGTTCGGGAATCCCACGATCCCTCTCGCCGCTCCGAGTGCGTGCGGTCCCGATCTCACGAACGATCCGCTCACGTGCGGAAGCTTCAACAGCTGCCCCTGAGGCCGACTCCTCGACTCCTCTAGGAGCTTGAAGTGAGCGTACAAAGCACTGGGGGCGCGTCGATCCATGGGATCGACGCGCCCCGAGGAGGCTGTCGGAAAACTCATTCCGAGCGGCTACTTCTTCCGCGAGTTCTTCTTCCTCTGACGCTCCGACTTTCGCTTCTTGCGAATGTCATCCTTCGGCGGGCGATGCTTGCCGGGCTTCTTCGACTCTTGCTGTTGTCCGGCGAGAGCGCCGAAGAGCCCCCCTGCCTGCTGCGGGTTCACGGGACGGTTCTGCCCGGGAAGCGCGGGGCCGCCTTCGGGTCCGGGGGGAGCCATGAGGGCGGGGCCGCCCCCCATCCCCTGCATGATTTCGTGAGCAGACTCGCCCTGCATTTGCTTCTTCATCGCGCGCATCCCTTTGAGCTTGCCCAGGGGACCACTGCCGAACTGGTTCATCTGCTGCATCACCATCTGCATCTGCTTGAACTGCTTCAAGAGATCGGTGACTTCTTCGATCTTGCGACCGGAGCCGACTGCGATGCGCTTGCGGCGGCTGGTGTTCAGGATCTCGGGACGACGGCGCTCTTGCTTCGTCATCGATTGGATCATGCACTCGATCGACATCAACTCATCGCCTTGGAGATCGAGCTCGTCCGTCCGTCCGCCCATGCCGGGCAGGTGACCGAGCAGATCTTTGATCCCACCGAGCTTCTTCAGGTGGCCGAGCTGCTTGAGGAAGTCGTCGAGATCGAATCGAGCCTCGAGGAGCTTCTGCTGCATCTCCTCCTGCTCGCCCACATCCATGACGTCCTGTGCCTTTTGGACCAGGCTCGTGACATCGCCCATGCCGAGGATCCGCCCCGCCATCCGACGCGGGTGGAAAGTTTCGAGCTTATCGAGCTTCTCACCGACCCCGATGAACTTGATCGGCTTGCCGGTGATCGACTTCACCGAGAGCGCGGCACCACCACGGGCATCGCCGTCGAGCTTGGTCAAGATGACGCCAGTCAGTTCGAGCGCGTCATTGAAGTCGCGCGCCGAGGTCACGGCGTCCTGACCGGTCATCGCATCGCAAACGAGGAAGATCTCGTCCGGCGCGGTCTTCTTGGCGATGAGTTTCAGCTCCGCCATCAACTCGTTGTCGATGTGCAAGCGGCCGGCGGTATCGAGGATGACGGTGTCGCACCCCTTCCCCATCGCCTCCTTCACAGCCCTCGCGCACACCTCCGGAGGGGTGAGGCCAGCTTCGTGGAAGACGGGAATGTCGAGGTCGCGGCCGAGCACTTTCAGCTGCTCGATCGCCGCGGGGCGTTGGAGGTCGGCCGCAACGAGAATCGGCCGTCGATCCTTCTTGTCGCGCAGGTGCTTCGCCAGTTTGCCGCAGGTCGTGGTCTTACCGGAGCCCTGAAGGCCCGCCATCAGAATGATGGTGGGGCCCTTCTTCCGCCAAGTGATCTCGGGATCTTCCGGACCCATCAGATCGGTCAGGGAATCTTCGACGATCTTGGTGAAGTGCTGACCGGCGTCGACTCCTTCGACGACTTCTGCGCCGAGCGCTTCTTCGCGCACGCGCTTGACGAAGTCTTTCACGATGGGAAGCGCGACGTCCGCTTCGAGGAGCGCGCGACGGATTTCGGTGACCGTCTCTTTGACGTTCGATTCGGTGATTTTCTTCCCGCGAAGCCCTCCGACGATATCGGAGAAGCGGCGAGTCAGATTATCGAGCATTCTCGGTCTCCTCGAGGCGGGGATCGGTCCCCGCGGGGTGCGGCTAGTATCCTTGGATGCGTCCCGCTCGATGCGCGCTTCGTCGATCGAGAGCGGACGGGGCACTGTGACGCATCATGCGCCATCACCCGCCAGAGGTCCACCAATCGGCAGAAACCTGCAAGAGCGCGTCGTAATGAGACCCCGCGGGCCCCCAATCACACCCCGGACTCGTCGTGGATCCGCTCGATCTTCGCCCCGAGGCGATTGAGCTTCTTCTCCATGTTTACGTATCCCCGATCGAGGTGGTAGATCCGATGGATCCGCGTCGTCCCCTCGGCGATCAGCCCCGCCATCACCAAACTCGCGCTGGCGCGGAGATCGCTCGCCATCACGTCGGCCCCGGAGAGGCGATGGCCTCCGTCGATGATCGCAGTCGGGCCTTCCTTCCGGATCCGAGCGCCGAGACGGTTCAGCTCGGCCACGTGCATGAAACGATCGGGATAGACCTTTTCGGTGATCAGGCCGATCCCTTGGGCTCGGGTGAGGACCGCCATCAATTGCGCCTGGAGATCGGTGGGGAAGCCGGGGAACGGCAACGTCGCGACATCGACCGGCTTCAGCCGTGGGACCCCGGTCACGATCACATAGTCTTCTCCGATCTCGTGCGGGACTCCCATCCGCTCGAGCACATCGAAGAGCGAGCGCAGCTCAGACGGATCGCAACCCTCGACCCGAATTTCGCCGCCGGCGAGCGCGCCGGTGAGGATGTAGGTCCCTGCTTCGATGCGATCGGGAGGCATGGTGAAATCCGCACCTCGCAGGTTTGGCTGCCCCTCGATGCGCACCTGATGAGTTCCCGCGCCTTCAACCGGAACTCCGAGCGCCTGGAGGAACCGGGCGAGCCCGCGGATCTCCGGCTCGCACGCCGCGCCCTCGATGGTCGTGACTCCCTCGGCGCGTGAGGCGGCCATCATCACGTTTGCGGTCCCGAGGACCGTCGGCCCAAAGGGCCCACTCAAGTAGGTCGTCACACCCACCAAGCGATCGGCGCGGGCTTCGATGTAGCCGTGCTCGATGCGAATGTCGGCCCCGAGCGCGCGAAGTCCCTTCAGGTGGAGATCGACCGGGCGGTCGCCGATGGCACACCCGCCGGGCAACGAGACCCGCGCGCGACCTTGGCGGGCGAGGAGCGGGCCGAGACAGCAGATCGAGGCGCGCATCCGACGCACCATGTCATAGGGCGCGGTCGCTTCGAGTTCTCCCGCAGCGGCGATCCGGATCGTCAGCCCATCGGCATCGACCTCACCCTGGGATTCTACTGACAACCCCAGCTCTGACAGGATCTTAAGGGTGGTGTGGATGTCGCTGAGAGGGGGCACGTTGCGGAGGGTGACCGGCTCTTCGGCGAGAATCGAAGCGAAGAGAATCGGTAAAGAACCATTCTTCGAACCCGAAATCTCGACGGTCCCGTTGAGCACCTTGCCGCCGTGGATCTCCAATTGTTGCACTTGAGTGTTCCCCATTCTGCTGATCGTCGCGGCTGGCATCACCCGCTCTCGAGGTCTACTCAGGCGCGGAGAGCAGCCCTTCGTGCGTAGGTATCCGGCGATTCTAGGCGGCGCACTCTCGGGCGCAAGGCGAGGGAAAGATAAGGAGGTCGTTCTCCCGATCGTAGGTCTCAAGCTCGCCATCCCCATCGGTCGATATCGAAGTGAGTGCATCGCGCACTCTCCCCGGTTCACGACCGAGGGAACCTCATGGAGCCCGGGGACGGAGACGATGACGCGCACCAACCGATACCCCTTCGCTCCCAGCATCACACCCCCACGTGTGTCGAGGGGACTGCGATGAGCTTTCGACTGCCACTCGGCGTTCGGATCGGTCTCTGGACCGGGATCCCCCTCGCATTCGTCACGGGGCTCGCCGGATTCATGGAGTTCGATCGCACCAAGCACGAAGCGCGCGACAACGCCGCCTCGGTCGGTGCGGACTTCCTCGAGGAGTTTGGGCGGCGGGTGGTCTACGACGTCATTCTCGAGGATGACGATCGCCTTGCCGCTGCGTTCGAAGACTTCCGCAACACTCTCCCCGAGCTCCGTCGTGGACGCATCACGGTCGATGGGCATACCGTCATCGACTGGGAGCCCGCATCGGTGCGGGGCCCACTCATCGGGATCCCGCAGACTCTCTCTCACGAGCTTTCGAAGACCGGAGATCGGCACGGCAGGGTTGTGATCTCGATCGACGAGAGTCGGTTCGCGCCGACTCTCGCGCGGCGAAGAGAGCAGATCCTCTTCCACACCATCATGACCCAAGTCGCCCTCGCCATCATCTGCGCGACGGTCGGCCACTCGCTGGCGCGCAGGATTCGGGTCCTCGCTGCACAGTCCCATCGAATCTCCGAGGGGAATTTCTCGACCAGCGCACCTGAAGGCAGCGATGAGCTCGGTCGGGTCGGTGAGGCGTTCAATCGGATGGCTCGAGAGATCGAACGACAACAATATCGGCTCGCTGAGAGCCGAGATACCGCGGTCGCTGCGGCGAGCCACGCGCAAAAAGCGACCGCCGCCAAGAGTGAGTTTCTTGCGAACATGAGCCACGAGATCCGCACGCCCCTGAATGCCGTGCTCGGCTTCGGAGAGCAACTGCTCGACCCCGAGATCTCGGTCGACGATCGTCGCGCCTCAGCCGATGCAATCATCCGAAACGGCAAACACTTGCTCAACTTGATCAACGACATCCTCGACTTCTCGAAGATCGAAGCGGGCCATATGGACGCCGAGAAGCAGCGGGTGAACGTCCCGAGTCTCGCCAGAGAGACGGTGTCTCTTCTCAAAGGACGCGCCGACGCGAAAGGGCTCACCCTCGACCTCGTGATGCCTCCACAACTTCCAGAGACGATCGAGACAGACCCCACCCGGTTGCGACAGATTCTGCTCAACTTGATCGGCAACGCGATCAAGTTCACGGAAAGGGGATCGGTGACGCTCGAGGTGGGTGACGTCATCCCCGAACAAGGAGGGGTCGACGGACAGTTGTCCTTCTCGGTGAAAGACTCAGGGATCGGTATCGAACCGGAAACGCTTTCGAAACTGTTCCAACCGTTTACGCAGGCGGACTCGACGATGACACGCCGGTTCGGGGGTACGGGCCTCGGCCTTTCGATCAGTCGGAGGCTTTCGAACCTGCTCGGAGGCAAAATCTCAGTCGAGAGCAAGCCGGGCCAAGGGAGTACTTTCCGCAGTTCGATTTCGACCGGGTCCCTGATCGGGATCCCGTGGGTCAACACGTCTCGGAGCAACACGCCGCGTGTCGAGCCCGTCGCGACCCTTCCAAGTTTTGCCTCGGGTGCTCGAATCCTCGTCGCAGAAGATGGACCCGACAACCAAGAGCTCTTCCGCTTGATCCTCGAGAAGGCGGGAGCCGAGGTGACGATCGTCGAGAACGGTCGACTTGCAATCGATGCTGTCCATACCGCAGAGACGACAGGTGAGCCATTCGACCTCTTGGTGCTCGACATGCAGATGCCGGAGCTCGATGGCTACGCCGCCGCGACGCAGCTGAGAGCGATGGGATACGAACTGCCGATCATCGCCGTGACCGCACATGCGCTCGATTCCGATCGCAAGAAGTGCATTGCCGCAGGTTGCGACGACTACGAGTCCAAGCCCATCGTTCGCAAACGCTTCCTCGAGACGCTCGAGCGCAACTTCCACAAGACCGTCGCTGAGTAGCCCGCACTCCTACGACGGCGTCCCTCCAGAAAACCCGTTCCACTGACACAAGAGTGCACGCTCGATTCCCGCAAGGTCTCTCCGCATCTCGACCGTGAACCCGCGGGCCTCTGCGCTCTCCCGGACCGTCGCCGCTCCGTCCTCGGGAAGCTCGAGAAGCAGAGATCCCCGCGGAAAAAGACGTCCGGGCGCCGCTTCGAGGAGGCGGCGGTAGAAACCGAGACCGTCACCGACTTCCTTGTCATAGAGCGCGAGGGCAGGCTCATGGGCTGCGACATTCGCCTCGAGCCGCGGATCGCCGGGGGTGATGTACGGTGGATTGCTCACGATGAGATCGTAGACGGGGTGATCGGCGAGCGGTGCGAGCAGATCCCCTTCGAGCAGGCGAACGCGGTCTTCGAGCTTATGTCGTGCGACGTTCCGCGCCGCGACGGCGAGCGCCGCAGTGGAGAGATCGACCGCGTCGATCGTTGCAGCCGGGAGCATCGTCGCGAGCGCCACCGCGATGCAGCCGGAGCCTGTTCCAATATCGGCGATGCGGGGCTCTGGATCGTCGCGGAGAAGAGCGCTCCCCCATTCGACCAAGAGCTCGGTCTCGGGGCGAGGGACGAGAACGTCGGAGGTCACGAAGAGAGGCAAGCTCCAAAACTCCCACTCCCCGAGCAGATAAGCGAGCGGGACACCGCGTCCCCGCTCGGCAACCAACCCGTCGAGTCGGGCCAGATCCACGGCGCTCACCGACCTGCCACTCTGGGTTGCGACCTCTCCGGGTTCGATCGCGAGCACGTGCGCGAGAAGCCACTTGGCATCGAGATGAGGCGCATCGGCACCCGCCCTGATGAGACGCAAAACAACTGACTCGAACACTGGGCCCAAGGTCGACACGCTACTCCTCATCCCGGATGGCGAGTTCAAGCATGACCAGGAAGGGGATCACCCGCGCCGTCTCTTTGGACTTCTCGTAGAGGAGCGGCTGCAGGATCGAATCGTGATCTGGCTCGTCGCGATCCCAGGGAAAGCGCTTCTCGCGATCGGCCCAATAGACCTGAAGTGCAGGAAAGTGATCGCCGCGATGGAACCAGCGCGCATAACCGAGGAACGGCCCGTACCAGCGAGGACGCACGTGGCGAAACGAGAGCGAATACCCTTCGATCACATCGGCGAGCTCGGTCTCTTGATCGAATCGCTCACCTGCGATGACGCGTTGTCCGAGGTCGGAAAGAACCGTCGCGGAGAATCCCTCGGGCAGTCCGAAGATCGTCAGTTCAGGGTGATCGAAGCGATGGGAGAGCCCCACCGTGAACGCCCAACCCGCAAGATCGGATTCTTGACCGATCGCGTGGGCACCGACCTGCACGATGTGAAAACCATGGGTCGCGACGTCGGAGATGAGCTTTTGATCACCGTCGTCGAGATCGCGGTCGGCGAGCGTTCGCACCATAAAGCCTCCTTCGCTCACCTCAATCGTGCGGCAGTTCTTTAAGACGTGCGCTTCTGCTCAGAGGTTCTGAACCCGCTCTTCGCGATCGTGAGCTTCGAGCTGAAAGAGGAGATCGTCGATCTCGCCGGCCATGAACCGTTCGAGGCCGTGCACCGACACACCAATTCGGTGGTCTGTGATGCGGTTTTGCGGATAGTTGTAGGTTCGAATTCGATCGCTGCGATCGCCGGAGCCGATCAAGGTACGCCGGAGCGTGGCTTCCTTCTCGTGTCGCTGGCGGTCGTCTGCTTCTTTGATCCGACTGCGCAAGACGCGCATCGCCTTCGACTTGTTCTTGTGCTGCGACTTCTCGTCCTGGATCGACACGACCACGCCGGTCGGAATATGCGTGATCCGCACCGCGCTGGCCGTCTTGTTGACCTTCTGTCCGCCAGGGCCCGATGCACAGAACGTATCGATACGGAGATCCTTGTCGGCGATTTCGACTTCGGTCTCCTCGACCTCAGGCATCACCGCGACGGTCACGGCGGAAGTGTGGATCCGCCCTTGCGTCTCGGTCGTCGGGACGCGCTGCACCCGGTGCCCACCCGACTCGAAGCAGAAGCGCGAGTACGCACCCTTCCCCTTCACGCCGAAAATGATCTCCTTGTATCCGCCGAGGTCAGTCTGGTTCTCCTCGAGCACCTCGATCTTGAATCGGTGCTTCTCGCAATAGAGGGAGTACATCTTGAAGAGGTCGGACGCGAAGAGTGCGGCCTCGTCGCCCCCTGCGCCGGCGCGGATCTCGAAGATCACCGCATCGGCGCCTTCGACCTGCTGATCGAGGATCGTGATCCGAATGTCTCTCGCACTCTGGCGGCCCGCGACTTCGAGGGGCTCGATCTCGGCGAGTCCCAGCTCCCGCATCTCCGGGTCATCCCCTTCGGCGAGCTCTCTCGCCTCGGCCAGCTCGCTGACCACTCTCTTGTACTCACGGAAGTTCCCGACGATGGTCGCGGTCATGCCGTGCTCCTTGAGAATCTCTTGGAACTTGGCGCGATCGTTCTGGGTGTCGGGATCGCCGATGAGTTCTTCCAGCTCAACGAAGCGCTGTTCCTTGGCCGAGAGATTCTCGAACAACTTCCCCTCGATCGGGGCCTCGAGAAAACTCTGATCATGATCGCTCATCGAAAGCCTCCGAGCAGGGACTCAGCCAAAGTAATGAGAGCCGACAAGGCAAAAAAGAACACGGGCCGGATGGACCTCGAGTCCATCCGGCCCGTGTTTTCAAAGTGAGAGCTAGGCGTCGCTGGCGGGCTTGTTCTCAGCCTTGGGGGCATCAGCGGCCGGAGCAGCCGCCTTTGGGGCTTCTGCTTTTGGGGCTTCTGCTTTTGGGGCATCGCTCGCCGGCGCGTCGGCGGCAGGCGTCACAGCCGCTGCCGGGGCCGCAGCATCGGCCGCGGCCTTCGCCGCTTCTTCAGCCTTCTGAGCCGCTTCTTGCTCGGCGTACTTCGCCTTCTTGTCCTCGAGGATCTTGGCGCGGCGCTCGCCGGTTTTTTTCTTCTTGTCGACGAGCTTCTGACGCTTCTTCGCCTCTTGGTCGACGAGGGCGAGACGCTGCTCTTCGCGTTGCTTCTCGGCGTCGGTCAAGACGCTTCCGATCGAGTCTTCCTTCCACGCGAAGCGCTTCTGGAACTTCTCGACTCGGCCCGCGGCATCGACGAACTTCTGCTTGCCGGTGTAGAACGGGTGGCAGGCGGAGCAGATCTCAACCTTCAGCTCCGGCACGGTCGCCCGGGTCTCAAAGCTGTTCCCGCAACCACAGGTCACGGCGCATTCGATGTAATCTGGATGGATGTCAGCCTTCATGGCGACGGTCTCCCTACTTTTAGTCTGTCATCTCCGCAGGATCGCGGTCTCCGCCGAACTCGGCCCGAGGAGGGGTGTTTTCACCTCAGGAGGGGATCACCCGGGAGCGTCGGCAGGATGACACAAGGGGCGAATCCTACAGACCGCCCCTCTGGGGTGCAAGCGATCTGAAACGTGATCCGGACCGAACCCGTTCCCCGGAGTGACAAAACAGAAGGAGCGCAATGAGCCAGCAGGGTGACGCGACGATCCTCGGGATGCTCGAACATCGTTCGATCCGCCGATTCACAAATGATCCCGTCTCGACCGAGACCCTCGAACGCTGGGTCCAGGCCGGCCAAGCCGCCTCCACCTCGAGCCACGTCCAGGCGTTCTCGGCGATCCGGATTACCGAGCCCAAAACCCGGGAGCGCCTGGTGGAGCTCACGGGAGGTCAGCGACAAGTCGCGGAAGCGGGGGCGTTCCTCGTGATCTGTGGGGATAGCCGCCGCCACCGCCTCCTCGCCACAAATGCCGGCACCCCCTGCCACGAGAACTTCGAGAGCTTCCTGGTCGCGGCGATCGATGCGGCCCTCTTCGCCCAGAACCTGGTCGTGGCCGCAGAGTCGGAGGGAGCGGGGATCTGCTACATCGGCGGGCTCAGAAACGACCTTCCCGCAGTCGATGCCCTGCTCGAACTGCCCGCCGGG
>ERZ891418.835-NODE-835-length-10023-cov-6.548455_pt1 | contig 10023 bp, 8 predicted proteins | sample MGYA00521236_ERZ891418 | MGnify/ENA primary metagenome ERZ891418 (study PRJEB32303, sample SAMEA104408696) | aquatic metagenome | biome: Brackish water; feature: Chemocline; material: water | place: Baltic Sea | collected 2014-10-18T10:34:00 | depth 100 m ... | reverse complement strand
CCGCCGCCGTTGCCACCGCCGCCATTCCCGTTGCCATTCGCATTGCCGATAAATCCGAAGAAGTTCTGCGTTGCTTCCTCGCCGTAATAGCCACGGTCGTACGACTGAGAAACGACGACCCGGTTTGCTGCGTTACCAACGCCTTTCTCGGCCAGAATGCGAGTGACAATCAGACGTCGGTGCTGATCCAGTTCCGGATCCGAGTTGTTCTCGCTCCGCTCAATGATGATCGGAAACGGATTACTGGGAGCGCGGGCCGCGATTTCCATCAAATGGTCAAGGCCCCAGGTATTGAGCTCGGCCGTGGACCGAATGAATTCGTGACGGTTGATGACAAAGTCAACCGCCTCTCCGTTGGTTTCCATCTGGTGGTAATGAGCTCGCGGAACACTGCCAAGCGGGTAGGTGTCCGGAATGGCCAGCGAGCGACGCATCGAGAGCGTCGTCGGGACAAACTGAAGGGTCGGCTTCAGGCATCCGGAGATCGTGCCAAGGCACGCGACGGCCAGCGCCGCCATAATCCATCGAGGTTGTGTTTTCTGCATCGTAACGTCCCTGTTACTACTGCGACGGCGGCCGGTTTGTGAGAGTGTCCCAGGAGTCCGGAATCTCGCAAACTGGTCTTGCTGTCGCTCCCCCGTGGTTGTGGTCTTGCTGGCTTCTTATCGTCGGAAACTCATGGACCGAACCAGAGAATCGTTGTCTTTCTGGCGGCGATGCTCGATTCCGTTTCTGTCTGCTCAGCGAGGATACGGTCCCGGCTGGTAGTTCTGTTGCGGCCGCCCCATCTGCTGACGGTTCGGCTGCGGTCGAAACGTGCCGCCTCGACCGAGTCGTCCATCGTTGCCGTTCTGCAGGCTTGGCGACGTTGTGTTTGTTGCCCGGAGTGCCGGATTCGGTGCCGGCTGTCGCTTCAGCCAGCTCATGAAACTACCGCGTTGCGGAGCCGGCTGCTGGTAGCCGACCTGCTGAATGAACCCCCCATTGCCGCCCATCATTCCCATGTTCTGATCGGGAATTGGTTGCATCGGCGTGGCCCCTGGCATCATTCCCGGTGCCTGCTGCATGCCTGGTGCCATCATTTGCTGCTGAGCAGGCGGCGGTCCGGGCATCAGTCCGGTCGGCTGAGGCTGCATCATGTAACCCGGCGACGCGACCTGATAACCGCCTCCACCCATCATCGCTCCACCATCGAACGGGTTGCCGGCCGGCGCGGGATTGAACGGGCGATAGCCGACTTCCGACGCGTACCCGGGGCCCCAGGCATACGGGCTCAGCTGGTAGATACCTTGATCGGGATAGCCCTCGGTCTTCGCGTACGCGTAAAGCTCGATGTCGTTTGGAGCGGTCACTTCAAATCCAGGGAGCGGCGGAACCTCATCGGGTTCCATCGGTCGCACGAGCTCCGGTGTCACAACGATCAGCAACTCGTTCTGGCCCTGATCGGCGGTTTTCGCATTGAACAGTGCTGGTCCGATCAAGGGCAGCTCGCCCAGGAACGGAATCCGATCAACTTCCGTGGTCATCGTGCTTCCGTATAGACCTGCCAGGACGATCGTCTGCCCCTCGCGAAGTCGGACAGTCGTGGACACTCTTCGTGTGTTGAGGGATGGCACGCCGCCGCCACCGCCACCACCACCGCTGATCTGGCTGTATTCGGGTGTGATGTTGAGCTGGATCCAGTCTTTGTCGACGACGGTTGGCTGGACGAGAAGCGATGTTCCGAACCCTCGGAAAGAGGTGGAAGTGCCTTGAGCTCCACCGATTCCGACAATGGTCGGAACGGGAAATTCACCACCGGACAGGAAACTGGCCGAATGACCGCTGAGAACGGTGAGAGTCGGGGCTGCCAGGACTTTGGCTGTTCGGTTACCGGCCAGCCAGTTGACCATCACATCGACTTCACTGTTTTCAAAGATACCCGTCAATGCGCCTCCGGCTCCGGCCAGCGTCGAAGTCAGAATCTGTCGGCCGTCATTGAGCATCCACTCGAGATCGACTCCAAGCCGTCTCAGTTGGCCTCGGCTGACTTCGGCGACCTTGACATGCAGCATGATCTGCTGATTGCCTGGCACCTCAAGAAGGTTCACAATGAGGCTGTTATTGTTGTTTCCGTTGTTGTTGTTGTTGCCGATGTTGTTGCCACCGAAATTGCCGTTTCCGCCACCACCAACAGACTGTCCGCTCAGCCCATATTCGGCGGCGACCGACGACTGGACGATTTGAAGAATGTGAGCGGCCTCCTCGGCGTCTCGAGCCTGCCCCTTAACAACAAGGCGACGCCTCAGCGGGATCAGATAGACCTTGCTGTTCGGAAACAGGATCTGAAGCTGCTTTTCGAGCTTGCCAAAATCCATTTCCAGTCGATCTTCGTAAGTTGGATCAGGAACAATCTCAACAAGATAAATCAGCGGCTCCGGAGAACCGTCGAACCACAAGTGCAGCACCGTCGAGCCAAGACCCAATCCAAGGATCGACATTTCCGTCGGGCTGTACTGAACGACGTCAATGATCGACGGGTCGGCGATGGCAACCCGGGAAATAGGAGCACGTGTGATAACGAGCTGGCTTCTCCGGTGGATGACTTCCATTTCTTCCTGGATGTCCGGCATATCCTCGATTTCGTACGGGAGTGGCCGTTTCGGTTTCGAATCATTCGCGGTAATCCGCTGGGTCAACTGAATCCCGCCGCCATACTGAAGCCCCGGCGTTGTCGCCTGCTGGGCGCCTGGACGCGGAGCGTACTGCACCTGGCCTGGGTCCTGTTGGGCCGTGAGGTCCGTGGCAGAGAGAACTGCCAGCATTGCAGCAATCGCCCAGGTAAGTCCCCGAGCTCGTTCAGCTTTGTGGCTTCTTGTGAGTCGCATTTGTGACCTCAGGATATTGAAGCTCTGCGTGAAGCAACTTGAATCGTCGCCTCGACCTCCGCTGCCGGCATCCAGACGGTCTCAACGGACTGCAATTTCAATCGGAAATCCAGACACGCTGAGCCTGTCCGCGCAATAACGACGGCGTGGTGTAAAACTCTATCGGTTGTGAGGATTGTAGGAATTGAAGCGGATCATCCGATTTTTCCACATTTGAGTGCAGATGATCTAACTGGTGGTGGGGGAACTCCTTAATGGGTTTAGAGTGGGGCAGTTATGGGCTTTGGGGTGTATCGGGTCCGCGGTCATCGGCGCAAGAAAAAAGCCGGAGTCAACTGACTCCAGCCCATGAAGTTCTGCGGCCGTCTCCGCTCAGAATTGAGCCAGAAACCGCACATCGTTCTCGTAGAACCGGCGGATGTCGGTGATGTTGTGCCGCCTCATGCAGAATCGCTCGATTCCCAGTCCGAACGCAAACCCGCTGACTTCGTCGGGGTCGTAGCCGACGGCTCGCAGGACGTTGGGATCGACCATTCCGGCTCCACCAATTTCGAGCCAGGTGTCGCGCCAGCTCATGTCGACTTCGACTGACGGCTCGGTGAACGGGAAAAACGACGGTCGAAACCGAATCGTCACGTCCTCACCCAGATAAGTCTGAGCAAACAGCTTCAGCACAGTTTTGAGCTGAGCCATCGTGACGCCTTCACCCACCATCAGACCTTCCATCTGGTGAAACATGCACGAGTGCGTCGCGTCGATGGTGTCCGGTCGGTAAACGCGTCCGAGCGAGACGATTCGGATGGGCGGCCTCGTTTGCTCCATGACACGAATCTGAACAGTCGACGTCTGGCTCCTGAGAAGCCGGGCTCCACTGTCTCCCGCGTTGATGCCGTAAGCGGCTGTCGCCAGATAAAAATTGTCGAGCGGGTCCCGCGCTGGATGCTCGTTCGGAATATTGAGCGCGTTGAAGTTGTGGTACTCGTCTTCGATCTCCGGTCCATCGGCTACCGTGAAGCCGAATCGGCCAATGATGTCTTTAAAATCCTCAATCGTCTGGCTGAGAGGGTGTCGCTTTCCGAATGCAATGGGTGCTCCAGGAAGCGTCACGTCGAGACTCGTCAAAGCTGTCTTCGGCTTGTCGAGCCCGCTTTTTCGCGAGTCCAACGTGGCGGAGACGCGCAGTTTGACTTCGTTAAAGAGCTTGCCGACGACGGGCCGCTCCTCCGCCGAAACTTTGCCGACCAGCGACTGCAAGTCCTTCAGGCGTCCCTTTTTCTTGCCGAGAAAGTCGACTCGAACAGCCTCCAGTTGGTTGGAATCTGCCGCAGCGGCAATCGCTTCGAGGGCTTCTTTTTCGTAAAGAGCAAACGCTTCGGTGTGATCCATGAGTCTCCGCCGAACTGATTTCTGCCGTGATACGGAAACAGCCCACCGAATGAAACGGCGGGCTGTTGCCTCAATAGTCTGCCAGGAACAAGTCTGCCAGGACCCAATTGAGCCCCGTCGAGCCCTCAGTCCTTTGCGAGTGCTTCTTTTGCGAGTGCGACGATCTCGCCGAAAATGTCCGGTTCGTGGATCGCCATTTCGCTGAGCGTTTTCCGGTTCAGGTCGATCTGAGCCTGCTTCAAACCGAAAATGAACGATGAATAGGAAATCCCAAGCTGACGGCAGGCAGCGTTCAGACGGGTGATCCACAGTCGGCGGAAGTCTCGCTTGCGGGCTCGTCGATCGCGGAACGCGAAAGCTCGCGCTCGCACATTTGTCTCTTTGACCGTTCGCAGCAGATTGCGGCGGCCACCACGACGCCCCTTGGCTTCGCGAAAGATTCGTTTTTTGGACCGGAGACGAGCCTTACCGTACTTAACTCTCATGGCTAATGCCCTTTAGATTCTTGATCCGCCAAAAGAACTGGCGGTGGAAATGAAGATTGCCCGCTTTCAACGGGCACAAAAAGAACCAGTTCGGCTTACGAACAGGGGCGAAGACCTTCAACGATCTTTCTCGCTTCGGCGCCGAGCACCAGCGAGCCTTTTCGCAGGCTGCGCTTACGCTTGCCGTTCTTCTTGCTGAGGATGTGGCCTCGAAACGCGCTTCGCTTGGTGGCTTTGCCAGAGGCTGTCACCTTGAAGCGTTTCTTCATTCCCTTGTGTGTTTTCTGTTTGGGCATTTTCGTTCCACCGTTCTTTGTGTGAGTTTTTACTGGTCGGAGAGGTTCCGAACAGAATTCTGGCGGACAAAGCCCGAATTTCGGCGACGGTGCGTAGCTCTAAGCCGCATTCGTGACAGTGTTTACGTCCGCTGCCCATGCTCTGGGCATTTGCGTCGGGGATTATAAAGGGAGCTTCGGCGGAATTTCCACCGTGAGCCAGCACGAATCCCACGACCTTCGTTCAGTCAGTTTGTGAAAGTTCAGCAAATGGCCGCTACTTCGGGGCAAGAATCATCGACATCGCTCGGGGACCTTCCATTCCGGCAGGCTTTTCGACTTTTGAGATGTCCTCAAGCATTTCCATCACGCCTTCGAGGATTTGCCGGCCACGTTCGTGATGAGCGTTTTCCCGGCCGCGAAAGATCACATTGACCTTCACTTTGTCGTTCTGAGCCAGAAATTCCTTCGCACGCTTCACTTTGAAGTCGATGTCGTGCTGCCCGGTCTTGGGCCGCAGTCGAATCTCCTTAAGCTGCGTTTGATGTTGCTTGTTGGTCTTCTGGCTGAGCCGCTTTTTCTGTTCGTACTTGAACTTGCCAAAGTCCATGATGCGGCAGACGGGCGGGCGGTCGTTCGGGCTGACCTCAACGAGGTCCAACCCGGCATCTACTGCCAGCTGTAATGCTTCCGAGGTGGGAATGATGCCCACCATTTCTCCGTCCTGGTCGACGACCCGAATAGGTGTAATCCGGATTTGCTCGTTAAGCCTTTGCGTTTTGTCGATCTCTAAACCCTCTCATGAACCTGTTGTGCTCCGCAGACCAGCATCAATTTGCAGAGTCTGCTCAAGCGTGAGAGCGGGCCAATCCCCGCTGATAACGGCGTCTGATCAATTCCCGACAGTATGTAAATCCAGATATGGCAGACAGTAAGCCTGTTTTCGCTCGATTCGGGCTTACTTGTAGTCGTGGAGAAACCGACCGTCAAGAAGCCTCACGCGATCGAATCCAGGTAGGCGGGGTCTGTGTGGTCCAGCGCTGGCAGGCCCGATGCGTCAAACAGGTGATTATACTTCAGTCCGGTCCCCGTGTTGAACAGGACTACTCGTTCTTCGGGCTTGATCCAGCCGGAATCCAGTAATTTCCGGGCTGCTATCCAGACAGCGCCACCTTCCGGGCACGCATAAACTCCCTGATGTTCGGCGAGCTCCCGAACTCCATCCATCAGTGCCTCGTCAGAAACGGAGACGGCAGTTCCGCCGCTCTCTTTCAAAGCACGGATCATGAGGAAGTCTCCGACAGCGATCGGGACACGCAGTCCGGCCGCGACGGTCGCGGCGTTTTCGAACAGAGGCGCGTGTTCCTCGCCGGCCTCAAACGCCTTCACGATGGGTGAGCAGTTTTCCGCCTGAACGACGACCATCCGCGGGCGTTCCGGGCCGATCCACCCGAGTTGCTCCATTTCGTCAAACGCCTTCCACATGCCAATGAGACCTGTGCCGCCGCCGGTCGGATAGAGAATTACGTCCGGCAGCTGAAGCTGGCTCGTCCCCGCCGCGTCGGCCATGTCGAACGCCAGCTCGTAGCCCATCGTCTTCTTGCCTTCGATCCGAAATGGCTCTTTCAAAGTCGACAGGTCAAACCAGCCGAACCGCCCGCAGCCTTGCTTCACGAGCTTCCCGCAGTCGCTGATCAGTCCGTTGACCAGGTACACGTCAGCTCCGCCGACTTTCGACTCAATGATGTTTGCCGGGGGAGTGTCGTCCGGCATGAACAGCGAGCACTTCATCCCGGCCCGCCGCGAGTAGTAAGTCGCTGCGCCGGCCGCGTTGCCTGCGGAGGGAAGAGCTACCGTCGAAACACCCAGAGCCTTCGCGCGAGTCACCGCCGCCGACATGCCGCGAGCCTTGAAGCTCCCCGTCGGGTTGAACGACTCGTCCTTAATGAAGAGGTTTTCGAAGGCCTCGAACGGGCCGCGACGATGGCAGCCCAGGAGCGACGTCATTCCCTCACCGAGAGACACGGCGTCTGAAGGATCGTCGACCGGGAGCACTTCCCAGAATCGCCACATCGACCGGATCGTCCTCGCCCGAACGACGTCCGGTGTAAAGCGGCTTCGCAAGGCCTCCAGGTCGTAGTGAGCCAGCAGTGGTTTGTGGCATTGAGTGCAAAGGTTCTGAAGCTGATCGACGGCGTGCTCGGTGCCGCACATCCCGCAAGACAAAGAAACGTGCACGACGTTTTCTCCTGATCGATTTTCAAAAGGCAGACCAAAAACCGGTCGCGAGGCCTGATCTCGCAACCGGGCGGACATTATCAAAACTCGGCACTGGAATCCCCCGACGGCTGGGGGTCGTAGAGAGTGGCACGACACTCCGTGTCGTGATTCCGCACTCCGCCACCTTTCCGAATAACCACATTTTTCAGACTGAGAGACTCGAATTCACGACACGGAGTGTCGTTCCACTCCCACTTCCCCGTGCAAGTTGCGATTTGACCCGCGCAACGTAGACTCCCGCACGATGTCAAGTGGCCCTGACAAATCGATTGAGCCGGTCCAGGAAGACCCACCGAACCGTGTCTCCACGTTCGTCGCGTGGAGTTGTCTCGTGCTGTTTCTGGCTTTGGGCGGATGGTCATGGGCGAGCGGCGGGCTCGTGTTTGACATGCTCCGGTCAGGTGACGAGCCTGCCTGGAAGCTGGCCCGGCTGAAACAGTTTTTTGACAGCTGTGGCGCCTTCGCTCCGGTTGCGTATTTTCTGTTTGTCACCATCGAGGTCGTCGTCGCACCGATTCCCGGTCTCATGCTCTACGCCCCGGGCGGGCTGATTTTCGGAGGCTTCTTCGGTGGGCTCATCGCCCTGGCGGGGAACGTGGTCGGAGCAGGGATTGCGTGCCAGGTGACGCGGAGCCTCGGTGGCGGATGGCTCGTCCGATTCTTTTCTCGGGAGGCACTTCACACAGTTCAAGTGGCTCTCTCGCGGCGAGGCGTCTGGCTGATTTTTCTATTGAGGCTCAACCCGCTGACGTCGTCCGACCTGGTGTCCTACGCCGCCGGTTTCACTCCGATCCCCGTGTGGAAGGTCATGCTGGCGACGCTGTTCGGAATGGCTCCGCTGTGTTTCGCTCAGGCGTATCTTGCCGAAAATCTGTTCCAGGCGTTTCCGCATCTCTTCTATCCGTTGCTGATTCTGTGTGCGGCCTACGTCGTGGCTGTCGTCCTGGTTGTCCGTCGGCTTGCCAGCGGAGAAGCCTGTGTCGAACATGACCCCGCGTCCGATTCCCCGGCAGCGGCGTCGACCGCCGACTCCGGGAAGCCGCACGATTCGTAGCAGTCGGGACATCAACCCGAATGCTCATTCAGACTTTTCAATTTCGATTTTCTTTAACCAGGAACCGCACCATGAAACGCCATCTTCTTCTCCCGCTGTTTGTTATCTCACTTCTGATTCCCGTCGCCAGTCAGGCGGCCGAACCTCACGACGCTATTAAGCCCGTCCCGCGCGAGGGTGGCTGGATGAAGCGGCACGAGAGCTTCAACAAGCGCGTCGCGATGGGTGATGCCGACGTCGTTTTCATCGGTGACTCGATCACGCAGGGCTGGGAAGGCCGTGGCAAAGGTGTCTGGGAGAAGTTCTATGGTGAGCGGAAAGCCGTGAACCTGGGCATCGGCGGAGACCGGACTCAGCACGTCATCTGGAGGCTCGACAACGGCAACCTCTACAACATCACCCCGAAAGCCGCGGTCATCATGATCGGTACCAATAATTCCGGAAGTAACACGCCGGAACAGATCGCCGAAGGGGTCACTGTCATCGTGAAACAGCTTCGCGAGAAAAAGCCGGAAACGAAAATCCTTCTGCTGGCCGTCTTCCCGCGCGGAGCGAACAAAGACGATTCGCGTCGTCAGGTCAACGAGAAGACCAACGCGATCTTCGCCAAACTCGACGACGGCAAGCACGTCCATTACCTTGACATCGGCGAGAAGTTTCTGGAGAAGGACGGCACCCTGACAAAAGAGATCATGCCGGACCTGCTGCACCTCAGCGAAAAGGGCTACACAATCTGGGCCGAGTCGATTGAAGAAAAACTGTCCGCTCTCCTGGGCGAAAAGAAATCGTAAATCTGCGTCACCGCTCGTCGTGCCGCCGGCCCGCGGATTTCACTCGACGATCGCCGTGCGGTCAGGATAGAACCACGGAAGGCACGGAAACGACGGAAGGAGATTCAGACTGACTCCTTTCCGTCGGTTCCGCGTTTTCCGTGGTTCATTGTTTTGTTGAGCGGAATTGAAAGTCGTCTGTGACGAGCGATCTCCCACACATCTCGCGACGAAGCCTCCTCCAGGCAGGAGCGATCGGTGCGCTGGGGCTCGACCTGGCTGCGTTCAACCGACTGCGCGCCGGAGACGACGCCAGGGCCCCACAAGAAGGCCGGGCAAAGTCCGTTCTCTTCATCTTTCTAAGCGGAGGCCTGTCGCAGCTCGACAGCTTCGATATGAAACCGGAAGGACCGACGGCAACTCGTGGCGAGTTTCAGCCCGTTGCAACTTCCGCCGAGGGAATTCAAATCTGCGAGCACCTGCCGCACCTCGCAAAGCGGATGCACCACCTCGCCCTTGTCCGGTCGATGACGCACTGGTGCAACGAGCACAACGAGTCGCACACGCTCATGCTGACCGGCCGCTCGCAACTGCCGCCCGGGTACAACGTCAACAAACCACAGCCGACCGATTGGCCGTCGATCGCGGCGACGGCCGGACGGCTCGTTCCGTCTCGCAGCCGAAGTCTGCCGTCGAGCATGGTGGTCCCGCAGAGGTTGCTCAATATGAACCAGTCGGGAGTCGTCATCCCCGGCCAGTTTGGCGGGCAAATGGGAAGCCGCTTCGATCCCTGGTTCGTCGAGGCGTCGCCGTACCGCGGCAACGATGTCAAAGGAGCTTACCCGGACTTCGCCTACCGCCGCCGCACCGAGGAAAAATTCACGGACAAATCCCGGTTTCAAGCTC
>ERZ891418.834-NODE-834-length-10024-cov-3.816431_pt1 | contig 10024 bp, 9 predicted proteins | sample MGYA00521236_ERZ891418 | MGnify/ENA primary metagenome ERZ891418 (study PRJEB32303, sample SAMEA104408696) | aquatic metagenome | biome: Brackish water; feature: Chemocline; material: water | place: Baltic Sea | collected 2014-10-18T10:34:00 | depth 100 m ... | reverse complement strand
GGATAAACAGCATCGAAAAAATATTTCTGAAAAAAGGTCTTAACATCGAATCCCATAGACAGGGCAATCTTTTCCCGAACTTCATAGCTCATGGTGTCCCGGTGGGACCCTTTCTGAAAAGTGTGCAGGAATAAGCGGACCCGGGATAAAAGATGGAGTCCGTTTTGCATGCTCTTATAAGCAAGCGGACTCAGCAGGTTCTTGGAAAACAATTCGTTGAGCAGTTCAAACTGGTTGGTGGTTTCCAGGTTTTTCAGGAAACGCACAGAGACCAGCGCCCAGTAGAGGCGGCGCATTTCCTCTTTAATATTGGGTTCCTGTTGAAAAACAGTATTCTGGACTTCATAATATCCTTCATAGCTGAGGCAATGTTTTTGAATTTCGTCGTGATAAAGCAGGCTGACTGTTTTAATGGAGCTTTTAAATTCGCTATAGACCAGAGAGTTGCCGGCTACAAAGCGATGTTCCAAAAGCGCTAAAAACTCGGGAACCTTGGCAGGGTCAAGATCTCGCTCAAACGTTTCATTTTCGGTGTAGCAGGCATTGCTGGAGGAAGGGAAAATATCCTGAAAGACGAACAGGTACTCAAAATGCCGGATGATTTCCTCAGCGGTCTTTTTATTGCCCTTGCTAAGAGAGGACTGTGAAACGATTTGGATATCCACGTCCGAGCGGAAATACAATTCCTCCCTGCCATAGCCGCCCCGAGCCACTATGGCTATGGGCACGGATTGTGTGGTCCACTCCTTATCATGCTGATGATTGAAATACCAGACTGCCGAATGAAAGCTGGCTTGAACAAGTGTGTCGACCAACGCGGTTTGCTTGAGCAATAACAGATGGCAGTTGTCGGATTCGCCACACTCTTTTTGCAGCAGGTTGGTTTCTTTATAGACCAGATCAATAGCCCGGTCTTTAAAGTCCAAATAAAATTTTTGCGGATCAATTTCTGCGTTGTCGGACGAGTGCCCAGCTTGATGAAGTGAAACTATTTTTTTTTGAAGTTGTTGCCGGTAGGTTTCAGCATGCTTGCGGTTTGATTGATATAAATCACTCATTATGGAGCGCTAAACTAAAAAGTTATTGAACCTGATCAAGAGATCATGAACAGGTTATTCATAGCTATAAAAGCCGCTCCAGAATAAACCTATAATCCCAGAAATTCAAGAACTTACCACCGCTAGGCGCGGGGCCAGCTAGCAATCCACTCGGCGTGGGGCAACTGGCAATGGCTTTTTTTGGCTGGCAAAGAGTTGTCTCAGCTCAAGTTGCAATATCCAGGTTAACGGGCCTTATGCTTTTGGCGGTCGCGTTAGCGTTACCGCCCCATTGCCTCCTCGTCAGAGGGTGCGGCCCATTAATTCGGCGAAGGGGCGCAGGTTTTCCATGAGTTTGGCAAACTTCGCAGGTTTGAGGGACTGCGGTCCATCTGAAAAGGCATTAACGGGATCAGGATGAACCTCAATAATCAGTCCATCGGCACCGGCGGCGATGGACGCGCGCGACATGGACTCAACCATGTCCCAGTGACCGGTCGCATGGCTTGGGTCAACAATGATGGGCAGGTGGGTTTCCTTTTTCAAGACCGGTATGCAGCTTATATCAAGAGTGTTTCGGGTCGCGGTTTCGAACGTGCGGATGCCTCGTTCGCAAAGAATCACCCTGTTGTTGCCTTCGGAAAGAACATATTCAGCGGACATGAGAAACTCCTGAATGGTGTTCATCATGCCGCGTTTCAACAAAATGGGTTTGTCGATCTTTCCCAGTTCTTTTAATAATGAAAAATTCTGCATGTTTCGGGCTCCGACTTGAATGACGTCGGCATATTTCGCGACCAGATCAATTTCGCGTGGATTCATAACTTCGGTGACAATGGGCAGGCCCGAGACCTCTTTAGCGGCGGCCAGCAGTTTGAGTCCGTCCTCTTCCATCCCCTGAAAGCTATAAGGAGACGTTCGAGGTTTGTAAGCGCCGCCTCGAAGAAAGTTGGCCCCGGCATTTTTAACCAGCGTCGCGGTGGTGCATATCTGTTCTTTGCTTTCCACCGAGCATGGTCCTGCGATGATAGCGATAGCAGGTCCGCCGATATCAACCCCGCCGACCTGAATCACAGATGGGGTGGACTTCACTTCCCGGCTGGCAAGCTTGTAGGGTTTGAGGATGGGGAATACACTTTCGACCCCGCCCATGGTTTCTATAGATTGCAGGCGATCTTTGCCGCGCTCATCACCCACGGCGCCTATCACTTTACGTTCCACCCCGGCAATTTCATGCGCAGTGTAACCAAGTTCCTGAATGGTCTCTTCTACCTTCGCTATCTGTTCCGGAGTCGCATCCGGAGCCATGACGATGATCATTGCGCGCCTTTCTTGGATGTTAGGAAAGAACAGTATATCAAAAAAAATCTTAAACCGCTCTATCCCTTCAGACCGGATCCATCCAAAGTATTTATTTTGACCACTTCCTCAATGGGCCGACGATAATCCCTGGGCCGGGGCGCCTCTTTCCTAAACCCCACGGCCATCAGCATGACGGGAATATAATTGGGCTGGAGGTTTAGCAGTTTAGAAACCGCGTTCGGATCAAACCCGATCATTGGCACGGTGGCCCAACCTCTATTGTGTGCTGCCAGCATTAGTGTCATGGAGGCCAGCGAAGCACTGCGGATGGCTTCATCCCTTTGCAGTTGGTCTTTGCCGTCATAGAAGTTTTTTATCATGGGAAGAACTTTATCCTGAATTCCCTGAGCAACGCCCTGATGAATCCTTATAGAAATTTAATGCCTTTTGCCAAATTCTGGACCGCCCCCGCCAAAGTCGGCAAAAACCAAAGGGCTAGAACTAAAACCCCCAGCGTAATTTTTTTTGACCTTTTCATGACCGTTCCTAAATAGAAGATGATTAAAATAAAAGGAATACTAATTTCCTTTATTCAACTATTTGAACTAAGGCCCTATTACTGCTAGCTTAGACCTTGCAACTTAAAATCTATAGCTATTGATAAATAAAGGGTTTTTTGTAAAATTTGAATCTTTTTTAATTTACATCTTCTTTTGCTCTAGTTTTATATAATTGTCAAACTTTTTTACTTTTCCGATATGTCGGTCGTGATGGCTCAGCATTCATCACCCATTTCATCAATGTCCGGGCTTTGTTTTCGATTGAACCAGCGTCTTTAAGGCAGCAGCACATAGCAGAACCATGAATTCGTTAACGGGGTATTTTCCAAAAAATTGTTTTACTGCGGCTGGATTTTGGTGGGTGGGGGCTTTCCAATAATCAATTATGATTCGCTCATTACAGAAACCCTGAAAGGCCAAATACACAACCTGCCGGGGAATCTGAAACAATTGAGAACCCAAAAATTATTTAAAACTTTCTTGTTCCCTTCTTTTGCAATTACATATAGAATGTCTTCCTTTAGCAAAACACAAAGGAAATATCCACACGATTTCCATTGCATAGAGCCTTGAAAGACATTGTGTTAGGCTCCAGTGGTGGCGGACTCAAACCCCGTCAATCACCCCAACTATTTCAAATATGCGCCTGTAGCTCAGCTGGATAGAGTTCCGGACTTCGAATCCGTAGGTCGCAGGTTCGAATCCTGCCGGGCGCATTTCCTAGCGTAGGGCCAATGAAGCAAGGAGATGATTATGTTTAATTTGAAAATACATCTGACCATTCTGACTGCAGCAGCAACCCTGCTCTTCACTCAGGGCACTCTGGCGGCAACCGCAATGGACTCCATCGGCACCGGCAGTGCCGGCAGTTACAGTCACGGAGAACCAAAAGGCGAAGGCAGTAAAACCAAAACCATGCCTCATCACCTTTCCGGAAGCAAGGATCATCACATTTCTGGAAGCGGAGAGCATCATAAACCCGAAGGCAGTGGCTCCCAAAAATCTTACCCCCATAGTGGAAAACAAGGCTACAGTCATAAAAAATCAGAAGGCAATGAGCACCATGCCAAGTCCAGTCACGGTTATAGCAAGGGATCGAGCCATAGCGGCCACAGTAGCAAATGCCCGTTCACCCATCTGTTACAGTTTAAAGATAAACTGGGCCTGACCGAAGACCAGATCACAGAAATTAAGCGACTGCGGTTTGAATACCAGAAGAGTAGCATTCGCAACAGGGCCGAGCACGAAATCGCACACATGGAGTTCGACAAGCAGGTTCACGCTGAGAAGTTGGATGCAAATGCCATCCGATTGGCGGCGGGGAAAATTGCCAGAACCAAAACTGACAAGATCATGGCGATGGCAAATGCTAAAATCGCTTTGCTCAGTCTATTGACGGACGAACAACGGAAAAAAGCACATGCCATGCATTCCGCCCACTCCTCCCACTAAGGATGGAGCGCATATAGGGAATGCTTGAAAATTAAAAGAATTATTCTGGGCGTAGCGCAGCCTGGCTAGCGTACCTGCTTTGGGAGCAGGGGGTCGGAGGTTCGAATCCTCTCGCCCCGACCATTTAAAAGGACTTAACGGTTATCCGTTAGGTCCTTTTTTTGTTAGGCATGCTCTTCAATCAGCGGAGCTCGCCTGGGACCATAAAGCCGAAAATGGCAATTCTGACTTAAAAAGTGATACAACCCTACAGGGGTCTGCCCACATACAAATTTAAAAAGGTTTCTCAGGAATGTTTGAGACAATTCAATCGCTCTTAGGATTTGCCATCTTTTTTTTCTTGTTGGAATATGCTTTCCCAGCTCAAAAAAATAAAAAGTTAGTGCGCAAAGATTCCAAGCTCGATCTGGCCTATTCCTTCCTACTCCCTCTCCTGTATATTCCCGTCCAGATATTTGGCGTTTCATTTGTCGGCCTTTATTTTTATGGGGCTGTGGGAATGGCTCCAGGTCAAACAACTCAACCGATTACGACCACTATTTTGCAAAAAGCCACCCACGGGAAAGTCACAGTCCTGAAGAACGGTTCGATACATTATCAACCTGGCCGAGATTATGCCGGTTTCGATTTTTTTATTATCAAGAAATCTGATGGCGAGAACAGTCTTGTTCAAACCATGGTGGTTAAACCTGTGGCTTTGGAAAAGGAAGAAACTTCCTCCATAGGTGACCCTAAACAGATATCCATTTTTGTTACCAGCAGTGTTCCTGGTGGAAAGATCGCCCAGGGTTTTACAGGATGGTTTCTGAGTGCCCGTAACCTGATCCAGGGACAAAGCTTGTTAATGCAAATATTTTTAGCGATTGTGGTCGTGGATTTTGCAGGGTATTGGAGACACCGTTTTATGCATAGTAAATTTCTTTGGCCTTTCCATACCATCCATCACAGTTCAAAACAAGTGGATTGGCTGTCAACGGAACGTTTTCACCCTGTCAATCATTACATCACCGCTTTTCTGAATCTCATTATCTTAACGGCTCTATTTGCGGATCCCTATGTGAGTGCGACAGCCATGTCATTGCGCCGCAAGTATGGACTGTTTATTCATTCTAATATACGTCTTTCCTATGGTTTTTTAAACTTCGTGTTCGCCAGTCCATTGTTTCACCGCTGGCACCATTCCGATAGCGAGACTGCTTTTAATAAAAACTATTCCACGTTCTTCTCACTTTTCGACCTGATGTTCGGCACATTCTATTTGCCCATGGATAAAAAAGATCCGGAGTCGTTTGGTTTTTACGGAGGGACATTGGAAAAAGGATTGATTGGGCAAACGATTTACCCTTTTCTTAAGCTTGCTGAAATGAGCAAAAAAACCTGAGCGGGGTATCAACGGCTTCATAGACACCCCGCAGCCGCTCAATCCCTACAACCTTGCATTTTATAGGCGCCACTCTGCTATTTTCCGGGTCCCACTTTCTCATCCTTTTATGGAATAACCGAAAACTAAAAAGTATCTCATAATATGAAGGGGTGAGTCAGGTTTCGGGGAGGACACATCATGAACAAAACCAACGAAAAGACCAACAACGAAGTCAAAGACAAGGTCAAAGATTTCATCAATCCGCCTGCCATTCATATCAGCGCCAAAGTATCCGTGTTCGAGGCCTGCAAAAGAATGCAAAAACATCAGGTGGGTTCTATTCTGGTTACCGAGGGATCTCATTTTGTCGGGATTTTCACCGAAGCGGATTTATTAAACAAAGTGGTGGCCAAAAATGAGTATCCGGATGAGATCCCCGTCTTTAAAGTGATGACCAGTAAATTGGTTTATATTAATTCCGAATCCACCATGATTGCGGCGTTTCTCAAAATGCAGACCAACAATATCCGCCATCTGGTTGTCAAAGAAGATGAGTGTGTCGCCGGCGTCCTGTCAATAAAAGATGTGGCAAAATTTTACGTCCACAAATTCAGCGAGGCCTGACCACTCGGCGCCGGCAACGCCCGGTAGTAATTAGCAATGGCTTTGATCTGGCTGCCGGCCTCCCAATACTTTTCATTCACCCTCCGCGTAGGAGCTAGCCCCGGTTTTTTAGACCTTCAACCTCATCCGAAAATTCCTGACGCGTTATGATGCCCTTTTGTTCCAGCAAAGCAACGAGAGCCGAAACCTGATAAATATTTTCCTGCACCGCCTCATCCTCATCCACTACATCTTTAGTGTCAGACATTTTTAATCTCCCCAGTAAATAGCGTCTTAGGTTTACGGTCTGCCGTGAAAGTTCAGGCAAGCCTGAAATTATCATTCACACGAATTATAATCGAAAAACCAAAAATCTGCCACCCACCACTGGTGGTTCACCGGGTGGTGGATTCGCAGAGGGGGATGCTTTGGGTGGGTTCGTTCAAGATCAGCGCGACGGTCGAGGTACGGAACAGGTCTTCCATCATGTCGATCGACTCGTTGAGCCGTTGGTGCAGTCGGCAAAGATGAGTGCCATGGGTTTTCAGTTTCAAGGGGCAACTCTTTATATGTTTAATCGGGTCCACCGCATTGATGACGTTCAGCAATGGCAGGTCTTCCGGATCGTGCGCCAGCACATAACCGCCGTGCAAACCTTTCTTTGAAATAACCACCTCGTGCTTGGCCAGAGCCAGCAAAACTTTTGACAGATAATGTTCGGGAACCTTGGTCCACTTGGCAATCTCGGCGGTGGTGTGAGGCTTATCTGGATTCTGCGCCAGGCAAACCACTGCCCGTAAAGCATATTCTGAAGTCTGGGAAATCATAATGCCCCTTAAATGGATAATTTCATCTTGACATCTATTTTAACATATCATAAATTGGTTTTATATAAAAGATAAATATATCTTTTTATCTTATAATAAGCCTTTGAACAGGCAGTTTCGTTCCTGCTAATTAGGAACACCTGACAAGTCATAGAAAAAGCTAGGAAACGCAGAGTTATATTCTCAACCATTTAATAACCGTTTAAACTTTTTCAATCTTTAGGAGGATTTATAATGAAAAAAGTAACAGCTACTTTAATTGCGTTTGCTATGGTTGCCGGTTTGGGTGCCACAGCGGCTTTCGCCGGTGTCACAGCAAAACTGACCACCGCCCCCAACGTCCCCCCTGCTGTCAAGCGCGGAGCGGACACGGTTGTCATCAATCTCGAAGCCAAAGAATATGTTGGTGATCTGGCTGATGGAGTGAAATATAATTTCTGGAGTTATGCTGGAACGGTTCCCGGCCCGATGGCTCGGGTTCGTGTGGGCGACAGCATTGAGTTCCATTTATCCAACGCCAAGAGCAATACCCAGCCTCACAACATCGACATCCACGCCGTCAACGGTCCCGGCGGTGGTGCGGCTTTCAGCACAATAGACCCTGGCCAGGAAAAAGTTTTCACTTTCAAAGCTAAGGCGGCTGGACTTTTTATCTACCATTGCGCGGCGGGTGCCATTGTCGATCATATCTCCAACGGCATGTATGGCCTCGTTCTGGTTGAGCCTGAAGGTGGACTACCCGCGGTTGACCGGGAATATTATGTTATGGAAAGTGAGTTCTTCACCGGCGAGCCTGAAAAAGGCGTTGCTCCCTTTGATATCCAAAAGGGGCTCGACGAGCACCCCACCCATGTTGTCTTCAACGGCAAAGAAGGTGGATTACTCGGCAAAAATGCTTTGAAAGCCAAAGTCGGCGAAACCGTAAGAATCTATTTCGGCAACATCGGACCTAACGGCATTTCTTCCTTCCACATCATTGGAGAAATCTTCGACAAGGTTTATAACGAAGGCGGAATTGGCGGTGCCATGGGTAAGAGCATTCAAACCACTCTGGTACCTTCTGCCGGCGCGACGATTGTCGAATTCAAAGTGGATGTACCGGGAACCTATGCTCTGGTTGATCACAGCATCTACCGGGTCGCCAAAGGCGCCATCGGGCATTTGGTGGTTGAGGGTAAAGAAGACCCGAAAGTCATCCGCCAAGGCAAATAAGCCACTCGGCGTGGGGCCAACTGGCAATAACTATAGTTGACTGGCAAAATTATAGGCGGCTCAACGAGTTGGTACTATCTGCCCCTGCGGCGAGCAGCCAGCAGGAAAAATAGCACAACCAGAAGGGCGAGGGCTTAGGCTCCCGCCCTTTTTCTTTGTAACGAAACCCCTCCACCAATAGACATTGAACTCTCTAGCTTTATAAAGTAAATTCTATCCTGCAACCCTTATATATTCTGACCCAATGAATAAGTATTGATCGACGAAATGAACGCAAGAACCTGCATCCTATAAGAGGAAAGTTCCATGACAAAACGCTTAAAGGTAAGCTCACCTTATGATGGCCATTTGATTGCCACGATTGATCTGGATGATGCGGATCAGGTAGAGAACGCTCTGGAAACTGCTTATCAATTGGCAAAGGACCCGGACAAAATCCTTCCCGCTCATCAGCGCATAGAGATACTGGAAAAAACTGCCGACTTGGTTCTGGCTAAAGCTGAGGAATTTGCCCGCCAGTCAGCAGAAGAAGGCGGAAAGCCATTGATCGACTCCCGTATTGAGCTTGCTCGGGCAGTCCAGGGCATCCGTGAAGCGGCGCAGTCTATCAGTCAGTTGACCGGACATGAAATCCCCATGAACCTGACCGCCTCATCGATGAACAGGATGGCTCTGACCATCCGGGAACCTATTGGTGTGGTTGCTGCCATCAGCGCCTTCAATCACCCTTTCAATTTAATTGTTCATCAGGTGATTCCGGCAGTGGCAGTGGGATGCCCGGTCATCGTAAAACCCGCGCGCGCGACCCCTCTTTCCTGCCTGAACCTCGTTAAATGTTTGTATGAGGCGGGACTGCCTGAAGAATGGTGTCGGGCGATCGTTTGCGAAAGTTCTCTGGCTGAAACGTTGGTGACCGATCCCCGTGTGGCGTTTTTTTCATTCATCGGATCGGGAGCGGTCGGGTGGAATCTCCACTCCAAGCTGGCCCCGGGCACTCGTTGTGTCCTGGAGCATGGTGGCGCGGCCCCTGTCATTGTCGATCATGACGCCGACCTGAAAGATGCTCTGCCGCAACTTGCCAAAGGTGGTTTTTACCACGCCGGGCAAGTTTGCGTTTCCGTACAAAAAGTATTTGTGCATGAAAAACTTGTCGACAAACTTTCCAGAGGATTGGTCAAGCTGGCCGAGAAGCTTGTGGTTGGCGACCCCACTGATGAAAAAACCGAAGTCGGGCCATTGATTCAGGAAAAAGAAGTGGACCGTGTCGACCAATGGGTGAAAGAAGCAAAAAAGAAAGGTGGAAAAATCCTCACCGGTGGAAAAAAAATTAGCACCACCTGTTACGCGCCCACGGTCATCCTCAACCCTTCTGACACGGCCAAGGTCTCCACCCATGAAATATTCGGACCGGTCATCGTTATTTATCCTTTTAAAGACCGTTTGAAAGCGATAGAAAGAGCCAACCTCACGCCCTTTTCTTTTCAGGCTGCGGTGTTTACCCAGAATATCGATACCGCTCTCGACACCGCGAAAAGAATCAACGCCGCCGCCGTCATGATCAACGATCATACCGCATTTCGGGTTGATTGGATGCCATTCGGCGGCCGCAAAGCTTCTGGGTTGGGCGTCGGGGGAATTCTTCCCACCATGTTGGAAATGACCGAAGAG
>ERZ891418.831-NODE-831-length-10037-cov-13.684632_pt1 | contig 10037 bp, 8 predicted proteins | sample MGYA00521236_ERZ891418 | MGnify/ENA primary metagenome ERZ891418 (study PRJEB32303, sample SAMEA104408696) | aquatic metagenome | biome: Brackish water; feature: Chemocline; material: water | place: Baltic Sea | collected 2014-10-18T10:34:00 | depth 100 m ... | reverse complement strand
GCAGTGGGTCGCCAGGGGCTCGAACCCTGGACCTGCGGATTAAAAGTCCGTTGCTCTACCAACTGAGCTAGCGACCCGACTTGCCAACAGACTAGTTCCTCGCATCAAAAGAACCTCAATCAGATTCAACTCTCGTGGTTAACTGATGCTGTGCGTTTCCTCCTCAACCTCAATTCCACTCGACGCACCATATTGCTCTCCACTTGGGGCTTGTTCACTGGCCTCGCGCTCTTACTTATTACCGCAGGCGTCTTCAGCACATTGGTCGGCATTCGTGCCGAACTAAAGCATCTACCAACTCTCATCAGTGGCGGTATCACCACCGCCTACTACGCGGGCTTCTTGCTCGGCTCTTGGTACACGCTTCGAGCACTCAAACAAGTTGGTCATATTCGCGTCTATGCGGCACTCGCCTCGCTGCTCAGCGCTTCCATACTGATTGCCGGTGCCTATGACTCTCCACTCGTATGGATCATCATGCGCAGTAGCACAGGATTTTGTTTTGCAGGTTTGTATGTCGTGGCCGAGTCCTGGCTCAATGGCCTTGCTACCAACACATTCCGCGGCCGCCTGCTTGCCATGTACAACGTTGTCACTATCGGTGCATACGGCGTTGGTCAATTGCTGGTATTTAATTTTGATGCACGGACGCTCACGGGCTTTGCATTTGCGGCTGTTGTTTCATCGCTCGCGGTCATTCCTGTCGCAATTTCCGAACAAGCAACAACTCCTCATGTCGAAAACAATACGCACATAACAATGCGCGAACTTGCAAAAATAGTTCCAACGGGTGCCGGCACCATTTTACTTGTCGGTCTTGCGCACGGTGGCATGCTCGGCATGGCCGTAATCTTTGCAACACGAGAAGGTCTCAGCATTGGTCGCATCGGTATTCTGATTGCCGCAATCAACCTCGGTGGAATGGCACTTACATGGCCTATCTCTTCGGCATCTGATGACATCGACCGTCGCATCATCGGCGTTCTGAGTTCACTTGCCGTGATTGTCATGGGTCTGCTCATGCTCACTCAAACGCCAAGTAGTTGGCTCACCACGGCACTGCTGTTTGCCATTGGAGGTTTTAGTTTTCCGTTGTATGCAGTGGGTAGTGCCTACACCAATGACTGGGTGTCACCCGAACAGATGGGCGCCGCGGCATCTCAACTTGTCATGCTGTATGGCTTTGGCGCGATGATTGGGCCTCTCGTTGCTGCACCATTTCTTGACATCATCGGCACTTATGGTTTTGCTTGGTCGATCATTTCGTTGCATTCTCTGATCTTGTTATTTCTCATCTATCGCATCCGTGCATGGAGTGCGCCAGTTACAACAAAACATTGGGATGATGTTTCATTTCATGGACGTGCATTTTTTATTCCGGCCACCATCGTCTCTCTTGGTGTCAACCGTGGTTCAAGAAAAAATAAAAAACTTAAATAGCGGCGCTTAAGCGGCTCGAGCGATCAACACACCGACGCCTGCAAACTGCAAAATGCCGGCAACGACAGTGAACAAATGCCAGATTTCGTGAAAGCCAAATACCTCTGGTGAAAGTTTTGGTTTTTGCATGTAAAACAAAACAGCGCCAACGGTGTAGACAATGCCACCGAGCGCATACAGCAACAAGCTGGTGAAGCCAGCTCGGTGATACGCCCACGGTAAAATCAGAAGCGCGGCCCAACCAATAATTAAATACAATGCGTGACCAAGTCGTTTGGCTTTCCACGTGATCTTGAGACCCATGCCCACTGCTGCGGTAGCCCAAATTGCGAGCAAGAATGGCACACCAACTTTGCGTGGCAAAGCCAGCAAACACACTGGCGTGTACGAACCAGCAATGAGCACATAGACCATTGCATGATCGAGTTGTTGCATTGTTCGTTGTCCTTTTAGCGAGCGCGTGAAAAGGTGATACGACGCAGATGTTGAATAGAGCGCGAGTAGTGACAATGCATAAATGCCGACAGCGAATCGTGCAATGCCCGCAGGTGCAACGAGGGTGAGAATAATGCCGGCGGGAATGGTGACGGCTACCGCGATGGCATGAATACGCCCACGCCAACGAGGACGCCACTTGCCTGTCGAGTGCTGAAATACGGGGATATGCGGCACTGGGGTCACCTCCTAACGACAGCGTAACCTTGGCACATGACCTACAACTTTGATCGCTTTTTAAAATACGACGAGATGGTGTCGTGGTTACATGACTTACAAAAGCAATTTCCTGGTCTTGTTGCGCTTGAAACATATGGAAAATCACACAAAGGTCGTGATTTATGGATTGCTACGGTGACCGATGCCTCGACTGGTGCACACAACACCAAGCCCGCACATTGGATCGATGCCAACATTCACGCCACCGAGGCGACAGGCAGTGTTGCCGCGTTGTTCATCTTGGAATATCTTGCCAACAACTTTGGTAATCACGATCAAGTTACTGAAGCATTGCGCACTCGAACGTTTTATATCGTTCCGCGAGTCAATCCAGATGGTGCAGAAGATGCGCTTGAAGATCGACCCCTCTATCACCGCTCGAGCGTGCGTGCGTGGCCGTGGCGCGATGGGCATCGTTGGCCGGGTCTGAGCGTTGAAGACATTGATGGTGATGGATCAATTCGCACCATGCGCATACCCGATGCTGATGGAGCGTGGATGGAACACGAGGAGGACGCTCGTGTGATGGTCGCTGTTGGGCCACTCGGTGCGCCAGCTGGCAAAACTCGATATCGCTTACTCGACGAAGGTGTTGTCACAAACTTTGATGGCTTCACGATTCCGATGCCACGCGACCCGGCAGGACTCGACCTCAATCGCAACTTCCCCGCGGGTTGGGGCACCACAGTGCTTGGGTCGGGCGACCACCCGATGTCGGAGCCAGAAGTGGATGCATTGGTGCGTGCTGCGCGCTCACGCACCAATGTGTGTGGTTACAACGCATTTCATACGGCTGGTGGTTTTATGTTGCGCCCTTCGAGTACACGCGCCGATTCATCATTGCCACCGTTTGACATTTGGGTTTTTAATGAACTCGGCAGAGTTGGCGTACAACACACCGGTTACCCAGTGCACTCTGTGTACGAAGATCTCACATGGGACAAGAGCGACACAATGAGTGGCGCTGGTGATGACTGGGCGTACGAACATCTTGGTGTGTTTAGTTGGACAACCGAATTTTGGGATGCGATCTATCATGCAACAGGAGAGCACTCACCCACCGATATTTGGTATGTCGGGCCATCACCACAACAAGATTTGTCAGTGTGCAAATGGACCGACACTCATGCGCCCGGTTCATATGTTGCATGGAAAAAATTTGATCACCCACAACTCGGGCTAGTTGAAATTGGTGGTTGCGACTTCTTTCGCACATGGACAAACGCTCCACCATCGAAATTACGCGATGAAGTCAAGGAGCATGTGCACTTTGCACTCTTTCAAGCTCTTGCATCACCGCGCATCGAGATCAAACTTGCCGACGCGCAGTCGGTGGGCGATGGAATGTGGCGAGTACGTGTAGGCATTGCCAACACGGGCTGGCTCGGCACCGAAATCAGTGCCTGGGCACGCAAGCACAACATCGTGTTGCCGCTGACCGTGCAAATAGATGGTGTCTCCGCTAGCGATCTTGTTGATGGCGCGCCTCGCGTCAAGCTAGGGCAGCTCGATGGTCGCGTGCGCTTTCGCGTCAGTGGTGATGCAAAAAGTGACGGCACTCCAGATCGCGTGATGCACACGTGGCTTGTAAGGGGCAAAAAAGGTCAGACCGTCACACTGACCGCAACACATCAACGGGCAGGCACCGCCGTTGCATCGGTGGTCTTGCCGTAACGATTGTGTGACTGTAACGCACGCAACATAATAAAGAGCGCGCTCGGCACAATAACTACGTTTGGCATTGCCACGAAGAAGTCGCCAATCATCAGACCGTAAACACCCCACGACACCGACATGACAACGACCATTGCGAATGTTGCCACCGAGACACCAACTAGATGAGTGGTACGCGCTGCACGAATAGCTTGTGGCACGATGCCAGTGCCGCCGACAACGACTGCGATCGGGCCAAGTACATCTCGAGATACCGCACCAGCTACAACCGCAATTGCGATTACTGCAGTCAATACAACGAGCACTCGTTGCCATGACACAACACGGTGGCGCACCAGAGCAATAGTCACCGTGCCAAAACCAACGATGGTCATCACGTTGGCAGTGACCACCAAATAGGTGTGAGCGACAATCCCATAAACAACCCACAAAATTGAACCGCTCAAACTCTGCATTTGCGAAAAGACAGAAACCCCTTCAACGGTGTTACGCCGTACCACTCGGTAGGCCTGGGGAATCGTAAAAGTAAACGACAGGCTGATACACCACAGGCTAAAAACATCGCGAAAACTCACTTCGCAACCATAGGTCGTGTCGTTAGCGTAAATGGGGTCATGAACACCATCTATGCCGTGAGCCTTCCAACCAAGAAATGGTCCGAAGAGATTCGTCAAGCGTGCAATGACAAAGTGAAGGATTGGCTCAATCGCCAATTTCCAGCAGACCGCATGCCCGCGAATATGCGTATCCGTGTGAGGCAGTCACCCAACGATGAAGTCTTTCGTGCCGAAATTTCAGAAACATTTAAGGCCACCGGTTCGGTGCGCACGACCACTATCACCATTGCGCCACACCGTGGTCAACTGGTTTTCGATGTGCGCATGCGACATATCGCCGGAAAAGATTCTGTTGTGCCTCGTCGACCTGCCGAAGTTCCACCAAAGGCATTGCTGCAACTTTGTAGCGACATTTCCCAAATGGTCGAGGTGTACGATGCCGAGCGTCGTATCGCACCAGTTGTACGCATTATTTCCACAGCTGATGATGGTCAGGCTCTCGGCGCAGATTCTTTGGACGCACTTTCCCGACGACTCCCGATCATTATTGAGTACACGGCAGAAAAAAACGTAGAGGCCTCACTCACTGCTCAGCTCGCTCACGATCTGTTGGGAATCGCACATATCGCACACGTCACCACTCCTGATGCACTCAAGGCATTTAACGCGTATTGCGGCGCTCAAACTCTGAGCGAGCAATACATCACCATTATGTGGCCACAACCTGTCAAGCCAACTGTGGTCGCAACATCTCAACCCAAACGTGAACAAATCGCTGCGATGATCATCGACGCAGCAACCATGCAGCCAGGGCTGCCAATTCAGGCACCACCGCGTGCGACTTTAGGCCGACAAGTGCAGAGTCCTGTTACTGCCGGAACAAATATTGGTGCCGATATTGCGTCGCTAAAAAAGACAATCGATTTACTGCACAAACAAATTGATGAAAGGCAGTTTCATATCGACCAACTTGATGAATTGCTAGCTGAGTCAGATGAACAAAACGATGCACTCGTTGACGATCTAGATGAGCGTGAAACACAAGTTGATGAATTAACAGCAGACAACACTCGCTTACGTGAAAATATTGATGCGATTATTTTGCAAAAACTTGACCTTGAGGCAGAACTCGATCGCAAAGCTCCGGGTGCAATCCCCCGAACCGTGCTTGACGCTGTGCACAAAGCGTCAAAAGAGTGCAGCAATCTTGTCTTTTTAAAGTCTGCATTTGAAACCGCCGATGTGCTGCAGGGCCCAGATCCGGTTCGCCTCTTAAACGATTTAAAGAAACTTGACCTGGTGGTGCAGGCCTGGCGGTCAAACAAGTTTTCGTCGAGTGCGGGCCTCGGTTCGTATATGCGCGATGAGTACAACCTCGACTACGTGCCAAATATCGCGCGTGACACGGCACAAAAACATGCTGCGTATTACACCGTTACCTACGAAGGTAAGTCGGTGCTGCTTGGTGCCCACTTGCGACGCGGCAAAAACCGTTCGCTCATTCGTATCTACATGTATGTCGACAATGCCAATAAGACCATCGTTATTGGCAAGATCGACGATCACGGACCAGATCGCACCAGTTAATTCGGCATCACTTGCACAACCCCGTAGCATCGGGTCATGACTTCACCGATCTACAAACTTTCCGATAGCTACATCGATCGCCTTGCCGTGCTCGACCCAGGTGCTGCCACTTACATGGGTATTCCTGGTCATGACCACGAGATGACCGACTTCTCACCCGCAGGCCATGATGCTCGTGCGGCGCTTGATCACGATGTATTAACGCAACTTAACGCACTTGATTCTTCTGCAGATGCAGATCGTCTGGCAGCAGGCGTATTGCGCGAGTCACTCGAGATGGGCACACTCGAATTTGCTGCGAACGAACATCTTCGATCCATTCGTGTGATCGCAGGCGATGTCGACGCTGGTCGTTCGATCTTTGACTTGATGCCAACCGATACGGCCGAGCAATGGTCGATAATCGCAGAGCGCATGTCTCAAGTACCGAGCGCATTCGCTGGCATGCGCGAGTCGTGGGCACTCGGTGCGCAACGAGGCGCACTCGCGCAACGCCGACAAGTGCTCGCATCGGCTGAGCAACTGAGCGCTTGGGCAGGTCGCGGCACTGCACCAGCTTTTTTTGAACAGTTCGTTGAAGGTGCCGCCTCGGTTTCTGGTGCACCAATCGACCAACTGCGCTCAGTGGCAAAAGCTGCGTCAAAGGCCCTTGGTGAGACATCTGATTATTTGCGCAACGAATATGCACCGATTGCGGATACCCGCGATGGTGTTGGCCCAGATCGACACGCCCTCGCGCGGAGGCGTTTCATGGGTATGAATGTTGAGGCCCGCGATGCGTACGAGTGGGGCTGGGGCGAAGTAGAACGTCTCGACGCTGAAATGGCACGCGTGGCACAAGAGATTCAGCCAGGTGCATCACTCGCCGAAGTACGACACCTTCTTGACACCGACCCTGCCCGTTCGATCGTTGGTGAAGATGGATTGCGCGATTGGCTACAAGAAATCATGGATGACGCAATGAAGTTCTTGATTGATAAAGACCACTTCTCAATTCCACAATCCATTCAGCGAGTTGAGGCGATGATCTCTCCTCCTGGTGGCGCAGCAGCAATGTATTACACAGGACCAAGTGAAGACTTAAGTCGTCCTGGTCGCACTTGGTACCCAACGAATGGTCGCACGGTGTTTCCGCGTTGGAGCGAACCAACGACCGCCTATCACGAAGGAGTGCCGGGCCATCACCTACAAGTTGCAATTGCCACAATCAATTCTGAAAAGCTCTCACGTTTTCAACGAAACACATTTGTGTCTGGTCATGGCGAAGGCTGGGCACTGTATGCCGAGCGATTGATGGACGAGTTCGGTTTCTTCGCCAATCCCGAATATCGCCTTGGATACTTATACGCACAGGCGTTTCGTGCAGCACGTGTAGTGATCGACATCGGTATGCATTGTGGATTCACAATTCCCGCTTCATGGCCTTGGCACCCAGGTGAGGCATGGACGCCAGAGCTGATGCTCGAATTCTTGAGTGCCCGTTCGTCGAGCGACGATGAGTTCAATCGTTCTGAGATAAATCGCTACCTGGGCTGGCCGGGTCAGGCTATTTCATACAAACTCGGTGAGCGAGTGTGGCTCGATTTGCGCGATGATGCACGTAAAAAATACGGCACCGCATTTGATCTGCGTAAGTGGCACGCACATGGACTCGACTTGGGCAACCTTGGTCTCGACTTACTGAAATCCGAAATGGCGCGCTTCTAGTTACGGCACCACTACGTGAAATCCATCGATGTCTCCTGTGAAGGCGTAAGGGAACTTGAGTCCTACCACGCCCTCCCAATATGCATCGTCGGTAACAATATAAATATTCGAGGCATCCAGGGTTCCATGCAGAAATCCATCGTGAAGCCTGCCAGCGTATTGAGATGCTTCTTCCATATTTATCCGCGAAAAGTACACGGCGTTAGTACCCATCTTATGTTGCATAGCAAAATCGGCAATCAACATCCACCGACCCCCAACATCATTAATCAGCAATGGAAGCGCGATGACGTTCTTGTGCGTTCGGGCAAGCTCTCCCCATCGAGGGTCCTGCATTGGTGAGACCCACCGTGGTGCGTCTGTGAACCGGTGGCGCACAGTTGTGACAGCTGAAGCGGAGTCAACAACCTGAAATAGCAAACAGCCTGCTAATACGACTGTGGCCAGCTTCTTATTGAACGCTCTGCATGTAGCAACAATGACTACCAAAACCAGCAAATAATAAGCCGGCCAGATATAACGACCATGTGTGTGAAATGTCTGAGTGAATTGCTTAAACAGTGGCAAAAGCGGATACACAAAGAATGTGCGATCTCCAATGCCAGGCCTAAACGTCATTGAATAAACGGCAAGAGCCGCGACCAACAGATACAAAAGACGGTGTCGACTTCGTGGTTCACCATTTTTTGAAAAAAGTCTTTGAATACTGAACTGAATAGCAAAAATTGCGAGCAACACAAACAGTGCCATCGCAAACACTTGAGTCGACATAACAATCCAACCAGTGGCAATAACCAATGCTGCCCCGACTACTACAGCATCTTGCGAAACCTGATACCTGGGAAACCTTGCGACAAAATAGCGATACAGGTAAACCAATGACACCATGCTCGCCAGCAAAATAATTCCACTACCCAAAAAACTGAAACCTTCAACATCGCCACGCAATTCCTGTTGGTCATATAAGAAATGCGACCACCTTCCGGAGAAAGACGTTTGTATGTCAATCAATGAGAGCGGCTGCCACCTAAACCAGTAAGGAAAATTCGAGTCGGTGACCTCTGAGCTACCTGTAAATAGATTGGATCCAAGTGCTACATAGCCACCCGCAATGAGTGTTGCGATTGATGCAACCGCAACAACCACACAGTGCTTCACTACCACTGAACGAGATCCACCCTGATGCCGCAAGTATTGAACCAACTTTGCGAACCAGATGGCTGCAACCATCGGAACGAAATACGCCTGGATCAAAATGGTGCTCACAAAGAGCAAAGCCCACCACAACGATCTCAATGCCTTTGTGAAGTAAAGATTTAAAGCACCGAGAATCAGAAATTGACTCGCAAGTGCAATGTGCCCGTACCCATCGTGGACTAAGCGATACATAAGCACGGGCGAGAGTGCAATGAAAACTGTTCCGATGGCAATTTGAATTTGGTCTGTCAGGAAATGGCTCAATAAGCGCGCCGCGAGATAGGACTGCAAAACGAAACAGACAAGAATCCATAGTCCTAAATACTGAAACGTCGCTGGAAGCAAAAAATTAAACGGTTTAAAGATAAAAGCAGCAAGTGGTATTGAGTCAGTAAACGGTATCGAGCTCGAAATATCTAGTCCAAGTTTTGGATTCAATCCGAGTGGCCACTGCAGTAGCGCAGTTTGGCGAAAGAACTCCCACCCCAAGTAATGCTGTGCTGAATCACCGACCATCAACCAATCACGAGATGTCGGGTTAAGTATTTGCCCACCGGTTACGTAGACAAAGATCAATAAACCAACAAGGAGCGAATATATTCGCTGTACAAACTTGCTCTTCAACACTCCCGCATCCTATGGAACTACTACAACCTTGGTGCCAAGCGTGGCCCACCGATAAATGAATCGAGCATCTTGTGTGCTTGAGCGCAAGCAGCCACTTCCTTTGAACGCTCCAAGCTCATCAACTGTCTGCATTGGTTTTCCGTATCTCAGGGGAATCTCGTGAAAACCCACATTGCCGCCGTTGCGGCCAATCGCAAAACGTGTCATAAAACGAAATGTGACGCCAGCAAACTCTGGGCTAAATGACGCTCGCGATTTGCTAAACACTTTGAAGGTGCCTTTTCCTGGCTGCCTGAGCATGCCCGAAACCAGGAATGTGCGAATTACTTTGTTGTTTGTGTTTATTACCCATACACGTTGTTGACGATTGGCATACACGATGCGCCGCCCGGTACCCGACTTGGCTGGCACTGGCGCAACTTCGACAAAAACGGTCTCAGTCGTAGGTGATGTGATCGTCGTAGCAATAGTCGAAGTAGTAGTCGAAGTAGTAGTCGAAGTAGCTGAGTCATTAGTGCCTGCACTGGCTGATGC
>ERZ891418.830-NODE-830-length-10041-cov-9.771280_pt1 | contig 10041 bp, 11 predicted proteins | sample MGYA00521236_ERZ891418 | MGnify/ENA primary metagenome ERZ891418 (study PRJEB32303, sample SAMEA104408696) | aquatic metagenome | biome: Brackish water; feature: Chemocline; material: water | place: Baltic Sea | collected 2014-10-18T10:34:00 | depth 100 m ... | reverse complement strand
AATCTCCAAGTTAAAGAAACATGAGTCCTGAAGGAGTCTTTGTAGTTCAGAGTTAATCAACGGCATCATGGTCTTCATAATCACCTTGGTGATACCATTTTTTCCGAACACTTCAACATACATCTTGTAAATTTTCTCACGTTCAAACTCTTCGGCAATCTTTAGAATAAACCCGTTATTCTTTTCAATTCGAGCAAGAAGGTTCTCAATTTGGTTTTGGTTGGTTGCAAGAACTCTTTCATAAGAACGTTTCTCGTTAATCAACTCATCAATACGTAAACCAGCTTTAACCAGTTGAGCATCAACATCATTATTCTTCTTAATCTTATCTTGGACTTCCTCGTATCGTTTAAGTTTATCTTTAGCCTGACCAAGTTTTAACTCACTTGACTCCAATTGAATCTCATATTTTTCTTTGATAAGTTTGTTTCTCTCGTATTCATCAAAGTCTTTCTTAAGTTGGGTATAGGATTTCTCTTTGAAGTCAAGGTTTTTCCATTGTTTGGATAACTTAAAAACCGTATTCTCCCAATCCCCCAACTCATCAATCTTTTTCTTTGTAAGAGCAGCTTCCATCAATTTGATTCCGCAGTGCTCACATTGAATACCGTCACCGTACTTCTTAACAAGTTGTTCAATCTCTTCAACTTTGTTCTGAGCAAGGACAAGTTCACCGTTTGTGGTTTTCATACCATCTTTTACCTCATCGTGTTTATCTTCATGATAAAAGTCCTTTGGTTCAACAATTTTAATCTCCTTAATTTGACCCTTCAAGGTCTCAGATGAACTTTCAAATTCTGTGATGTCCGATTGTAGTTTAAGTGGATTTAACACTATAAGTTCTTGGTCGATGTCAGAATGTTTTGACTTCAACAAGTTATCTTTATAATCCTGACCTTTCTGTAATCTCAAATCAACATCATTAATTTTTGTGTTGGCGTCAGTTATCTCCCCCTTAAGTCTTTTGATTTCTTCATTTGACGTATCATTATCTTGTTTCAAAGATTCTGTGTTGTACACATTTGATAACATACCCTTGGAGAACTCGGAATAGATTTCCTTTCCAACCTCTTCTTTTTTCTTTAAGAACTCAAGACCCAAGAATCTACTTAACACCTGACCACGAGCGGTTGGTTTTGCCTCCAACAAATCTTCAAGGTTTGACGCTGTGGTTACGATTGTCATCAAGAAGTCATCCATACTACCGATGGATGTTTTCATGAAGTTCTCGGTCTCCCTACGTTGTTCACCAGTAAAGTTCTGAAGTTGTCCGTCAGCTAGTCTCTTAAAGAACTCCAACTCGGTTTTAACATTCCATTCTCCAGCCTTTGATTTCTTTCTTTCAATCTTTCTTGCTATGATGTATTCCTCACCATCAATGATGATATCACCTTTCACAACTACCGTGTTTTTATCGGTAAATCGATTGAAGATTTCTTCTGCCTTCTGTGTCTTAGTTGTTGTGTTGAAGAATAGGAACAATAGTAGGTCGACAGTTAATACGGTCTTACCTCCAAAGTTTGGTGGGTCCGATTCAACCACGGTAATTCCATTACATAGGTCAAAATCAATAACTTGGTTCTCACCATAAGATAAGAAGTTACTGAACTCAATCTTTTTGATGTGCCACTTCTTGAATGGTGTTACCTCAACATCGTTAGCCGCCATCCTGTTTTCCACGGCAGAATCAATACCTATAACCTGGTCATAATATTGTTCTTGACCTTTGGACTCTAACATCGATTTGATAAGTTCTTTTTGGTAGTTCTTATCCATGATGTTAACTGACACGTCAATAGTTTGTTGTGTGTCATCTGTGGTCTTAACTTTTGTTATGACGTTAATGTTGGTTGAGTTATATTTCTTTTGAAAATATTGCTTAACCGATTTGATTCTCTCTTGTGTGAAATTTTCTGGCATATCCTCCCACTTCACTTGGATATAAGGATTCTCCAATAATTCTACATCTATCTTTGTTGACATTTGTTTGTAATTAAATTCTGGTTGTGGATTGAATAAATCCCATTTCATTTTATTGGTTTTTGGTGTCTCCTGACACTTCAACTTCTCGTTGTCTTTTTAGTTCCTCAATTTGTCGTTTCATTGACTCTTGGAATATTTTTTGCATCGCACCCTCAGCACCTTTTAGTTTTTCGTTTCTTGCTTGCACTTTTTTTCTGTGTTCTTTAGCCTTCTTTCCCATTTATTTATTTTAATTAATGATTTGTTGATGGTCGATTTACTTCAAACCACTCGATAATTGCGTTGATAGCCCATACTGACCCTGAAGCCAACATACCATCAAAGAACCATGAGTAATACTTGTGAACTCCGAGTATTTCGTGTACAGGTGAATATAAGAATAATCCGTAGAAAAATCCAATCCACACTGAGCAACACATCATACATTCCAACATTTTTGAGATAAATGCACCGAACGATTGAAGTGGTGCGAATTCGTCAGAACCCCACCTGTTAATAAAATTTCTTGGTCCGTTAAAGATTGAACCGAAAACTAAGATGTTGCTCATACCATAAGCCATAACCATCCATAATAATAATTGTACCATATTTGTTTTATTTATTTATATAATTTATTGTCAAGGTTTGACCCCTTTAAGTAAACAGCTTGTTTATTCTCTTGGAACTTTTGAATCTCTTGAATCGTCTGTTCCAATTCTTTTATTTTTTTGTCTTTCTCCAATGTTTCTTGTCTAACTTTGGATAAAGTGTTTTGTAATGCATCAAGTTTAGACTTTGATAAATTGTCCGTTGTTTCCTTCTCTACAACCACTTCAACTGGTGGTTTAGCTAAATGTTCATCTAAATTTCGTCTAAGTTCATTTAGTTCTTCATCCTTCTTAGACATTTTATAGTGGAAAATATTTTCGTTTTCTGTCGTTATAGTGGAAAATTCTTGTTTAATTATACTGATTTCGGTATTTTTAGTGGAAAATTCTTGTTCCAACTGTTGTATTTTTAACAACAGTTCATTCTCACTACTGTTGTCGTAAATTGTTACAATTTTTTCGACAGGAACCTCTTTAATAATTTCTTTAATCACTACCTTATCAACAGGAACCTCTTTGATGACCTCAACCAATTTTTCAACAATTACTTCTTTGATTACTTCAACAGGGACCTCAACGTATTCAATCTTAACAACTTCTTTGATAACCTCAACAGGTATTTCCACCCGTTTTTCACGGATTACCTCAATTTCCACCTGTTTTTCTTGTTCTCCACCCATTTTACTCAACAAACCATATTTTTCAATCATAAATCCTTCCAAATAAGATTTCTTAACGATATCCTCAGGGATGAGTTTATTTAATTCACAATATCGGGATAAGTCTTTGTATTGTTTTGGGTCAAGTTCAAGAGTAATTTCCATTAGTAATTTGTCAGTTTTTCAGTCCCATCAACAAGGTTGTCGATTGAGTTAATGTGAAACGCCAAGAATGGTTTTGGGTTTGGTAAATCAACAAAGTCGTACTCATCTTTCTCAATGTCATAAACACCATAACCATGTTTGGTAATCTTTTCACCAAAGTTTTGTTGGATAGTTGAACCAATCATATAAGCTTTCTTTTTACCAGGAATGTCGAACACTTGTCGTTTGTGAATATCACCACATAATACCAAGTCACATCCACTGAATTTGTCCACATCAAACCCATCTTCAAACTTGAACCCGATATCGGTATACAACCCTTGAATAGGTCCGTGAAATAATCCAATGTTTTTCTTGTCTGACTTTTGAATATCAGGTGGAATGTTATGTTCCATCAAAGAATAAACACACCAGTTCACATTCTCATCTTCATAAACTCCACGGTTTTTTAGATAAGTGATTTGGTCGTTTTTTAATGAATCGATAATAGGAGTGAGAGCATCTAACCTTGTGTTGTTGTTTTCAAGGAAATCATGGTTTCCAATAATCACAATAGTTTTGGCAATTTTTGCACATTCAGACAACACCCAAGCAACGAATTCCACCAATTCTGGTGTCATCTGATTTTTTGAATGTACCAAGTCCCCCGTGAAAACAATACGGTCAGGTCGTAATGTTTCCCACTCCTTTAAGGCGGTTTGAAGTATTCCACGATATAAATCATGGTCTTTAAATAACCTGATGTGTAAGTCAGAAAAGTGAACTAATCTATTAATCATTTAATGTAATTTTTGGTTGTTCATCCTCGGTAAAAGGATTAAAACCTTTATTGATATGACCACATGAATCACATTTATAGATTGGAAAAGGTACGATTGTATCTTCTGCCGAACCTGTTAATAGTTTTGACACTTTCTTAATGTAAATTACCTCTCTAAAATAGATACTTTCACATTCCTCACATTTGATAGTTTCACTATCTCTTAAATTAACTTTTGGTGTTAAATCGTTCATATTTGTTTTTTTATAAGTTTAATCAAATAAGGTTATTTTGTCAAATATTCTTTAACATTCATATCCATAATAATGTTAACAACATCCTGTGGAACTCTATATTCAGTATATAAACAATCATCTTTTAGATGTGAAATAACACAACCATACAATTTAAGACCTTCAAACTTACTACCCTCTAACATCTTCAATAATAACTTACCGTAAAGTGGTAGTTGGGCATAATAGTGACCAAGAGCAGTATCATCATATTTTCCAAATGGTTTTAACATTTTTTTGGTAAATCTTGATGCTACAAAGTTTTTTGGTTTGTTTGTTTTCCAATCCGTGATAACAATTCCATATTCAGTTTTTTCACGGTTCATCATTAACCATACCTTGTCGGGTTGTCCTGTGTATCCAAATTCAGGATGACCCAACACCATCTCTGTGTCAAGTAATACCGCACCTCTTTCTTCCATCAAAGTAAGATATTTTTTACCAGCAACAATCATGTTGTCACCCTTCATTACTTGTGTTAAATCACATTTGAATTCAGGTTGTCTAACCTCTTTATAGTTTCCGTTTGATTTGATAACCTCACTCTCTAGTACAAAGTGAACACGACTACCCATATTGGTTGAGTAATCACCCGCAGCACCCCACTCTTCAATCAACTCTTGTTGACGTTGTGGGTCTCCACCCGCAACTTTTAATGCAACCTCTTCAGTTGCAAACTCGGTGTAGAACTTTTTTAATACTTTGGATACTGATGGGTAGTCTGTTCTACCATTCATTGTATAGATATGGTTTTCCTCTTCGAAGGTTAACCCCAACTCTTGTTGTTTTTGTGAAATAACTTCTCTTATTTCTTTAGCAATATTATTTAATTCAATCATATTATAATACAAAGATAATACTTTATATCATATTTTCAAAATAAAAAATGCTTTTCTTAAATATTATTACAATATCTCATGATAATATTCATCTATTTGTCCTCTTAAGTCACAGATGTCCTTATCCATGGGTAGTTTTATAATTTTAACTTTATTATATAACACACCACCATTTAACTCATGATAGAGTTTTAACCCATCTCTCCATGCATCTCCGTCGGTACATATTATCACATTACCTTTGGCATTGTTATATAGGGTCTCAAATAACAACTTACTCATTTTCTTACCTAACATAACAATTGAGTTATCTAAAAAGAATCCGTCAAATGCACCTTCAACCAAATAAACATCTTTGGACCAGTCAATTAACCCTTCGTTGAATATTATTTCATCTTTTGGAACTGATGGGTTCTTATACTTTATCTTTTTTGGTACCCAAGCTCTTGCAACAAAATAATTTAATGTTCCTTCTTTATTGAATGATGGGACAATAATACGATAGGCAAATTCACCACTAACGGTGTACCCTATTTTATATTTCTTAATTAAATCGTCGGTAATACCTCTTGACTTGAGGTAGTTCATTGCCTCGATGTGTGGGATAAACCTTGCGTTTGAATCTTCAAAAGTTGTAAAACCTTCAGGTAATCTTAACTTTGGTCTTTTCTCATCCTGTTTTTTTAATTCCTCAGGTTTAATTAGGTTATATATCTTCTTTTGGGCTTTGGTTGCGTGTTTATCAAAAAACTTTCCTAATGGTCCTTGGGTTCCAAGAAATTCTCCACATGACCAGCATTTGTACACGTGTTTTGAATAATTAATCTCAAGGTTACCCTTTCCATCTCCACCATCCAATCCTTTCTCATCTGAACAGACAGGACAGTCAAACGAAATTTGACCCTTAGATTCATAATGTTGTTTCTCATGACCCAACACATCTCTAAGTAATTCCACTAAAACTTCTACCTCGTCTGACATATCATACATTTTTTTTTTAAACTACAGTTTTGAGTTGTCTTTACCCCACAAAGAGATAATATGTTTTTTCCACCATTTTTTAATAGGATTTTCATCCTTTAAAAGATTATCTATAGTATATTCACCTGTAACAAAAATTGCTACCAACGATAATAAACCAAACCAAACTATTATTATTATATCCATTTTATTTTTTTTATATTTTCTCTCCATTTAATATTAATTCCAAAATAACTACAACGAGTTTTAACATCATCCCAAATTAATGATTTAATTAATCTATTTATTTTAACTTTGGAGTAACCATCTTCATTATAAACTTCAGAACTATACCATTTTTTTTTTTATAATTCTATTTGCGGTTCCTAACAATTCTCCGCGGAATTCTATATCAACTTCGTGATGATGGTCGTACTTTCTAAAATGTGTAATTGTAAAAGAACCCTTTAAGTTGGTATTAAATTTAGAAATATCTGCGCTACCAAACTTTTTAATAGCCCTTTTAATGGACTTAGTTTCAACATCATTAATTACATATCTCATGGTACAAAGATAAGTAAATAATTTAAATTACCAAATTTGTTTTAGTTTCATTAAACCAAGTGCAGCACAATAAGCATCTGTTTGGTCAAAATTTTCTTTTTTAAGAGTATTGTTTCTGGTGTATTGCCACATTATTTGTGGTTCTCGTTTGGCAACTAACTCCCAAATAATAACTTTTTTGTCCGTGTCTTTAGGAAGACCACCAAATAAAACATGTTTACCTTTATCATTCTGTTGTACTAAATGAGGGAACGCATATTTTCTTGAGTTATAGGTTGATATGAACTCAGGAACAATTCCAAGAATGTCGTAAACCTCTTTACATACTAATGTGTTAAATCTCATAAGGGTTCCAACAGTGTAGACGTTATTGGAGTTCAATAGTGGTTCTTCAATTACCACTCTACTAATACCCATCCCAACATATTCTTGGATTTTATTCTTAAAAATATGACCTTTAAGAATAAGTTCTTCAATCTTATTTTCCACTTTTGGTTTAGGAACTGGAGAAATGTGAGTTAACTCTAATAATTCTTTTGTTTGAATGTCAAACAATGCCCAACCTATTGTTTTTGTTGATACATCTAAACCCAAAACCTTGGGTGAGTTTTTATCAATGTTTTTTGTCATATATTAAAAATCTAATTTAACCACATATTGTTGTATCCCTTGTCTTAATTCAGGAGACTGTAGCTTTGACACAACAATAAGGTCATAATTAGAATCGTAAAGACCAATTTCAGTAACATATGAAGTTGTTCCTGAAGTCCATGTTGGGTTTGACGTATTTGAAAATTGATTTCTTCCAAGATTTATAAGATATCTCATTTCATAAATGGTTGCACTAATATCAGTTTCCAAATTACCATAAAAATAAAACTCATCACCAAAATTCATAATTTCAGGATATCCGTTTTGTGGTATATCAATATAATTGGCTAAATTATAAGTTGAAGCATTATTATACAACTCACTAGTAATTTGGAATGTTGTGCCTGTTAAACCACCTACACTTAAATAACCATTAACACTACTACCGCTTATTTCACCCGTAAAATCAATTTCTCTCCACTCAGTTGGACTTGGTTGTGTTGTACCACTAACTATTTGACATAAGACCTTAAATGAGTTTGCAGAATAACCTGAAAGAGCTCCTTCAGTTAAGAATGGGAACTCGTCACCGAATCTAACCGCAACATTCTGTGAATCAATTGTACATCCTGTACCTGGTCCAGTAATTACCGAATAATAATTACAATGTAACGAATTTGTAAATCCTGTTGAGTCCAATCTGTAGGTTACCCACATTCTTTGAGTTTCGTTAGTTAGTATTCCCTCTGAATCTTGTCCTGTACTACAAGTGTTTGGAGATATTAACGATAATTTTGGAGCTGTTAATGTCCAGTTTCGATTTGCCTTATAAGACATCGCAGCAATTATCTCTTCGTCATCAATAACAACAATCTCTTGGTCAGGAAATACTTTACCAATTCTATTTAAATTACCATTGGTATCAGGGTTTGTATCCCATAAATGGAAATATCTAATACCTGGGTCATTCATATCCACGTTTTTAGTGGATTTAATGTAATATGGCTTACATAAATCATATCCTTCAGGGTCAATATAAAACGTCTGACCGATAGTCGCTCCTGTAGCTTTATGCCACATTAGTGTTGGCAATGTTAATTTAAAATGTCTTGCTAACCCTGTGTCATCATTAGGATTTTGTGGGTCGTAAGGTACGGTTGAGAATTTTTCACCGTATACGTGGTCAATATCTTGATTAGTATAGTGAATAATTGCAATTGCTTTTTGTGCTTGTGGCGTTACAACAATTTCTTCGTCAAATGAATTATAATAATAAACTCGACTTGTATCAGTTTGACCTGTTGGTTCTTGATAACCTAAATATTCTTTTGTACCTAAATAAGTTACGGAACCATAATTATTATAACCCTCATATTGACTTGAGAATAGTCCCGCAGGATTAACCGACCATGGAATATTCATATTCCAAATCACAGTATTTTCACGGTTAGTGACATCACAAGGTGATTCAAAATTAAGTGTGTCTGTTTGCCAATATGGTTCAGGTGTTATTGTATCATATAATTGAGTCATTCCCGACGGATAAATCAATGCACGAGCCATATTACCTGACAATGCAATTGAGGTATAATCAGGGACGCTCCTATCTAATGTTAATGTAAATGATGTTGTACCTGTCGTACCTGTTGACGGGTCAATATTTTGAATTCTATAAGTAAGAATTGGGTATGTTCCAAAATCACCACAACCACCATTACCATCCAATATAAGTGTAATGTAATCATTAATTGATGGTGTACCTGAAGTAATATTACAGAACGATGGGTCAAGTTGTATATCTATGGTTGTTTGACCTGTTAAAGTCGTCATATCAACCTGATAGTTAGATGTTACGGTATATGCCGAACTTGTTTGTGCTGTCCAACTTCCTTGAGTACCACCAGTTACAAAAAATCCTTTTGGTCCTGCAGAATTATAAACAGGTTGAATTTTATTGTCTAAAAATGGAATACCGTATGTTCCTCCGTCACCACCTTGAACATAATAAGGGTATTTGATATTTTGTTTGTTTGATTGTGGTGAACCACTATCATTTTGAGCATTAAAAGCTGGCATTAAAATATCATTATTTGTTTGATTATAATTCGTTACGGCTTTATAACTAACCTCACTATCACCAATTTGGAAATAGGAAATTGAGAAATCTCCTTGGGAAATATTTCTTCTCCCAACATCAGTAAGTCTAGTGTTAATTAATCCCGATGTATTTTTTATAATGTAAGCCATTTGTTATAAATATTCTTATTGTTCTTTATTTTAATTTTATTTGTTAACAAGGTGTTCCTGTAGGTCCAACATCTTCCATTAATCCACCTGTTGTTTGATATACCGTTGATACAACGCCATTTGGGTTTCTAAATATAACATTATTAGGAACAAGAGTTGATGAGTTAAATGTACTACTAGTATATACCGTAGCACCAGGACCAAACCCTGGAAACGAATTGGTATATAATGTTGTTAGATTTGTGGTACCATAAACACCTATTACACCACCACTACAACTTGTAGTACCAGTTAATGTCCTTAACGATATTGGGTTTGCTGGCGTTGCACTTGATATAGTATGTCCAACAACTCCTCGACCTGTACCAATATTCAACACATTATCACAATCTT
>ERZ891418.829-NODE-829-length-10042-cov-5.032042_pt1 | contig 10042 bp, 7 predicted proteins | sample MGYA00521236_ERZ891418 | MGnify/ENA primary metagenome ERZ891418 (study PRJEB32303, sample SAMEA104408696) | aquatic metagenome | biome: Brackish water; feature: Chemocline; material: water | place: Baltic Sea | collected 2014-10-18T10:34:00 | depth 100 m ... | reverse complement strand
CGCGAAGACATCTTGGTCGCCGTCATGATCGATATCACCGAACGCGATTCCGTGACCCTTCTGAAGATGGCCGAACCCCCCCGCCGTGGTCACTTCCTGAAATCGCTTCCCGCCATCGTTTCTGAACATTCGATTGGGGATCAGCGTGCCGAGGTCAGGCTGGCCGGTCCCGAAGTAGGCGTCTTGGAATCCATCGTTGTCGAGGTCGCCGAAGTTTGCCCCCATCGTCATCGCCGCGCGAAAGAGCCCCGCTTCCTTCGTCACGTTGGTGAAGGTGCCGTCCCCGCGATTTCGGTAAAGGCGAAAGCATTCGTCGGTGTGAGGGAGGCCGAGGTAGTCGAGGGCGACCAGCTCGAGCGTGCTTTCCTCAAAACTCCCGTAGGAGCAGGCGAGCAGGTCGAGGTGACCGTCGTTGTCGTAGTCCCAAAACCAAGTGGCGAAGCTGAGAATCGGCTCTCCGACCCCCGCCTGCTTCGTGACGTCGACGAACCGCCACTGGCCGCTTTCGGGGTCGGCCCCTCCGTTTCGGTACAACGCATTGGGACTCGCCATCGTGGAAATGTAGAGGTCGGGGCGGCCATCGTTGTCGATGTCCCCCCAAGTGACTCCCTTCACAAAACCGATGTGTGCGACCCCCGCCGCGCTCGCAATGTCGGTGAAGGTGCCGTCCCCCTGATTCTGATACAGCTCCGATGGGTGCAGCTCGGTCCCTGAAGACTCGTTTCCGATGAAGAGATCGAGGTCGCCGTCTAGGTCGAAGTCGGCCCATGCCGCAGTCTGAGTCGGATGCTCGCTGAGGAGCCCTGCCTCTTCGGTGACATCGGTGAACACGCCGCTTCCGTTGTTCCGAAGGAGCGAGTTCGGGTGGTGCCCAGCAATCCCGAGCCACGCCCCGCGCAGAACCAGCAGATCGATGTCGCCGTCGTTGTCGTAGTCCGCGTGGACGGTGTTCAATCCGCCGGTGATGCCGGTGAGTCCCGCCGCTTCGGTCCGGTCTTCAAAGGTTCCGTCGCCGCGGCTGTGGAAGAAGCGCACGTTGTCGCGGAGTCCCCACGACGACGCGACGATGTCCAGGTTCCCATCGCCATCGAAGTCCTCCATGCAGGCGCCTCCGGCGAGGCCCACCGTGTCGAGCCCGGCGGGAGTCGCGACATCGACGAAGCGCTCCATCGGATGCTCGGAGTCGAATCGTGAGATGTCGATGCGCCAAGCCTCGGGAACCGAGTCGGGATGGGTACCGAGTGTCATCGCGGCGAGGTTGAGGAGCCAGCGAAGGGAACAGTTCTCCGGGTCGCGTTCGAGGAGCCACAAGAGCTGCTCCATCGCACTCTGCGATCCGTTCGGGGCAACATGCACGCCCGCGCCTGCGATGGGAAAGAGGCAAGAGTCGATGCCGTGATGGGCAACACAGTTCTCCTGCTCGCCGAGGCGGAGGTACGCGATCGCCAGGCTGTACCGCACCGCCCTCTCGATTTCGTACGGCGGCTTGGGGCTTTGGTGCAGCGTCGCGAGGAGTGATTGAAGACGCTGGATTCCCTTGGCGGTTACGCCCGCCTTCACGAGCTCATCCGCAGAGTTGTGGTAGATCCGAAAGCGCTCGATCGTGTCTTTGATTTGCTTGTACGATTGGGTGAGGTTCGCGGCGCGTTGACGATTGAGAAACCGATTCAAATCAGGGTTGGCGGTCACGGCGACCAGCCGGAGCCGGTCGACCATCGATTGTCGGGGATCGTCGGAGGCGTGAGTCGTCACGCCGAGAAGAGTGATGCAGGCGAGAACCAAAGCGATCCCAGAGAGACGGGATCTGTTGAAGATGCCCGAAGTGGTGGGAGAGTGCATGGAACTCGTGTGCATGGGACCTCGGCGGGGGTTGGCGAGTGACGTAGTGTGATGAGGATACGTGCAGAATCAGCGAAACGCTACGTGGGATGCGCGAGAACCGTTTGCTTCGCTCCTTCTCACGCCCACAATCTCGGTGAACGGCTCTGACTCGACTGCCCCATCGGAGAATCACCATGCTCCAAGAAGCCAGAATTCCCAAATTTGCTCCTCGGTCTCCGAGACTCGCGCGGCTTGGGGTCGCGTGTGTGTTGTCGATCGCTCTCCTCTCTGGTTGTCACACCGTCGAGTACTACGAGCGAGAAGCGCTGGCGAGCCCGTGGATGCAATTCGACGAAGACCCGGCGGAGATTCACTGGCTCGAAAAGACTCTCTTCACTCGCGAAGGCAGTGTCGGTGGGGTGGGAACCAGCGCCGGAGGTGGCTGCGGATGCTACTGACCCCTTCACGCTTCGCTCTGGCAGCGCTCCTTATCGTATCCTTGGCTCCCTTGCTCGAGGCGCAGGAGACGGAATCGCGCCGTGGCCAAGGACAGATCGGTCTCCGAGTCGGCTACTACAACACCGACGACTCCGGGGACGGCAACCCCTTCTACGACGAGTCCCTCACGGTGATCGAGCCGGTGGTGTTCTTCAGTTACTACGCCACCCACTCCACGAACATCCACGGCAGCGTCTCCTACGATGCGGTCACCAGCGCCTCGATCGCGCGCCTCGACGACTACGAGTTCACGGGAGCGACGGGGAGCACGTACATCGCGCAATCTGGAGCATCGGGAGATGAGTACATCGGCGTGAATTTGGGAGTACTCCACCATTGGAGCGACGCGCTCACGACAGATACCTTCGGGAGCTTTTCAAAGGAGTATGACTACAAGTCGATCGGGCTCGGCGGGAGCATCTCGAGCGACGTGGCGGAGAGCAACGCGACGATCACCGGCAGCCTGCAGCTCTTCTACGACGAGCTCGACATCATTCGGTTCACCGGAAACGAAGAGGGGATCGACCATCGCACGTCCCTTGCGACGACTTTGCGTTGGTATCAGATCCTTACCCCCGAAGTTCACGGTACGCTCGGCGTGACCCTCGGGTTTCAGGAGGGCTTCCTCGCGACGCCGTACAACGGAGTGGTCATCGAAGACTCACTTCTCCCACCCAATCCACACCTCGACAATCAGGCGAACGGCCTCGAGACGACGGAAGTGCTGCCCGGGACTCGAACCCGCGTCACCGCGTTCGGGCGCTATCGCGTGTCGCTGGTGTCGTGGCTCGCGGGTGAGCTCGAGGGTCGTCTCTACACTGACACGTGGGGGATCGACAGCGTGACCATCTCACCGCGAATCTTCTACTGGCCCATTCCAGATCGCCTGAGGCTTCGGCTCGGATATCGCTTCTACAGCCAAACCCCCGCCGACGCCTATAACGAGCATTTCTTCGCACCCGAACGCTACCGCACTCAGGATTCTGATCTCGGGGACTTCACCTCCCACACCGTGGGGCTTCAGCTGCGGTACGCGATCTCTGCGCGGGAGCGCGTGGACATCGGCGGGGACTTCATCTTCCGCAGTGACTACCTCGATCAGTTCGTCGCGAGCATTGGGTGGAGCCATGACTTCTAGAATCCTCATCGCGATCGTCGCTCTCGTCGCCGGCTGCGCGTCCACCCCAGGCGACGCCCTTCGTGAACCTGGAGATCGCATCGCCGTCGTAGTGGCTCCGCCCCTTCGAGGCGAATTCGTGGTGCGCGACCGCGCGCTCTCGATGATGGGCACTGACGTCAAGATCATCGTGGTCGCAAAGGAGGGCGCGGTCGACGTGAGTTCTCTCGACGCGGCTCTAGATGCAGCAGTGGTGGAGTTCGCCAGAGTCGAAGACTTGATGACCGATTGGCGTCCCTCGCCGCTCGAAACCCTCAATCAAAGCGCGGGCCTCGGGCCACGCGTGGTTCCGAAAGAGCTCGCGCGTTTCATCGTCCGCGCCGCTGAGATCTCAGAACTGACCGAAGGAGCCTTCGATGCGACCTACGGCGCGGTGGGCCAGCTCTGGCGGTTTCGCGGAGAACCCGAGCTGCCCGACCCTGCCGAGGTCGCTGCGGCGCTTGCGTTCGTGGGCGCGCAGCAGGTCGTAGTCGATCTCGAACGGAACACCGTGACTTTGCCGGCCGGGTTTCGCATCGGCCTCGGCGGCATTGCGAAGGGGTACGGCGTCGATCGAGCGATGCGGGTCCTCATCGACCACGGAATCTGTAATGCCCTGGTGAATGCCGGCGGCGACATGAAGATCTTGGGCGAGTACTGCGGAGCTCCGTGGGAGGTGGCGATTCGGCACCCCCGCAGCGCAAGAAAGCCGGGCGGCGCGCGGGCCGCGATGGCCGTGCTCCGGCTTTCGAACACTTGTGTCGTGACGTCAGGAGACTACGAGCGCTTCTTCACGATCGATGGCGTGCGCTACCACCACATCCTGGATCCACGCACCGGTTATCCCGCGACCGCTGCGATGAGCGCGACCGTGCTGGCGCCCGACGCAGCGTTCGCGGATGCGCTGGCGACCGCGCTCTGCATTCTGGGCCCCGAGCGAGGGCTCGCGATCGTTCGTAAACTTCCGCGAGTCGAGGCGTTGATCATCGACCTCGCGGGTGACGCGCACGCGAGTCCCGGACTCGAGGGGTTCTTCCTACCCGCCACAGCTGGGCAGGAGGCTCGTTGAAAGAGACCACGCTAGGAGGTTGTCGGAATGAGTTCTCCGACAGCCTCCTAGGGCACGCAGGGCCCCGCGGCACAATCCAAACTGTCGGTATCGGTGGGGTCGACTCCGCAACTGGCGCTCGGCTCGGGGATCGCTGACGCAGAAGAGTTGAACAACGCCGACAGCAGATACACCGCATCGGCCAGGTCGCCGGTTCCGTCGTCGTTGACGTCCGTAGCATCCATGCACAGGATCGGGAACGATCCTTGGCCGAAGAGGCCCAAGAGAATCGCGATGGCGTCCGCGACGTTGATCGAACCATCGCCGTTCCCGTCGCCGCGCAGGAACTCCTCCACGCTTCCGCCGATCCCTCCGAGAAAGGCCTGGAAGTACGCATCGACCACCTGAGTCATCGTGACGGAACCGAGGTCCGTGGCCAGGTTCGTGAACTGAAAAATGGCCCCAGGTTGCGGGTCGAAGATCGGTCCGATCGATGTGTCCAGGTCGTAGTTCGCGAATGCGGGATCGCTGAGAGTGATCAGATCTCCACCCACGAATCGATTGAGACCAACGACCTGGCTCCCTTGGTTGCTGAACACGGCGAGAGTGGGAATGAGCGCGATGTTCGTGAGAGGGAAGTTTCCGATCTCGAGCGTCGCCGCGCTCACCGGAGCGGTGAAGATGGTCCAGGTCCCGGTGATGCTACTTCCGATGTTGGTATCCGCCGTGAGAGTGATAATGAAGTGCGCGCCGGAGAAGGTCGTCCCTCCGATGAAGCCGCTCCCCGTGCCGGTGATGACGTAGTCGATCGTCTCTCCGCGCAGGGTCGGAGCCGAGAGTACCAAGAGCAGCCCGATCATGATCATCATTCGCATGGGTGCGCCTTTTCCGTTGTTCCTACCCCATGGATACCGCGACCCCCCGGAGTGTGACATTAGAACTCGGGCGATGGACCTGAGCGGTTGAGGCCGGTCCAAGCCGCTCTCGAGCTTCTCAGGGGCATTGAACGAACGATGCGCAATCGAGCGGATCGTCGTCGGTCGGGTCGACCCCGCACTGATTCGGCCCCGGAAGTGGAGTGCCACCGAAGAGCCAGCCGAGGAGGCCGATGGCATCCGCGATGTCGAGCTGCCCCGTGTCATCCGCATCCCAAGCATCGAAGCACTCCGGAGGCGAGATCGCGGCACCGGGAACGAACAGGTACGTCAGCAGCGAGATGGCATCTGCGATCCCGACCTGCCCGTCGTCCGTGCAATCTCCCCGTACGAATTCCGTGCTGGGTTCGGCTCCACCCACGAAGCGGAGTGAGTTCGTGAGGAGGAGATCCCCATCGGTCGCGACGTCGTGGAGGCCGGGGGAGCACAGGCTCGAGGGCGGATAGAAACCGAGGTCGACTCTGCGCGGTTGGTTCGGGTCGACCGCAACCAACAAGCGACCATCGGCCCACCGCGCGACGACGATCGAGCCCGGAACTCCATCGAGGGGGAACGGCCGGAAGCTCGACGTGCCCCCCGCGAACGAGGTTACCCCTTCGAGAATGGGGTGGGTCGGGTCCTCGATGGTGCCGAGGGTCGAAGTTCCGCCTACGCTGCCGCCGCTCAGGGGGGGAACGATTTCGTACCCCGGATGCCAGCGGCCCCCGAGAATCCGGGCGGGATCGGTGGAGGTGTTCGCGAAGAGAGCGACCACCACACCGCCCCCGGCATCGATGTAGTCGGCGAGCACATCCCCCCATGCGACGTTGTCGAGCGGGGTGACATTCGACCAGCACAGGATCGCGTCGTAGGCACTCAGCTCGGCGAGCGTGGGTGTGGTCACGAAGGTGTCGATCAGATCGACGGAGTCGAAGAATCCGCTCGCGAGGAGTTGAGTCTGAGGGTCGGTCATCCGGCAGTCGGAGATGCCGTTCTGCGACGCGGACGCGACGATCGCGACATCGAGCCCTTGCCCCCGGGCGTCACTGCCAAAGAAGAACGCGGCGGCGAGAGCGCAGAACAGAGCACCGCCCGCCCGCCATCGTTTCAGGCTTCTTCGACACCTCATCTGGGCTTTCATTGGCCCACCAAAATGTGAGGCTCGGGATTCACTGTGTGATGGCACTTCACATCCGCGCAAGACTCGACATCTCCAAACGGGTGAAAACCGTCGTGGGTCTCCTGGGGGAGATGGCAGCCGGTGCAGACGAGCCAGCGCGCGTTGTCCTCGACTTCTATCGTTGGCTGCAAGTGGCACACGGTGCAGTCGCGCGGGTCTTCCTCGTACCGATCGGACTGCGAATGAATCCGGTGAATCTGGTAGGGAAGCGACGTGTTCGTTTGGTGGGCGTAGGGGATGTGGCAACCGGTGCAGGTCGCGGTGTTTCCGACGTAGTGAAGCATGCTTGAGAGAGCGAAGTTGCCCTGGTGACAGTGCTCACAGTTTCCGGTGAGAGGCACGACGGGCGGACCCGCGGGAAAGCCGTCGACCGTGATCTCGGTGACAGCGGTGGCAATCGTCTCTTCTCCGAAGTAGTGACGGTGCACTTTGATCGTGAAGCGATACGTCCCACCCGGTGTGTCGAGAGGGAGTTCGAACGCGAACACATTGGAGAGCGGGAGCGCGCTCGGGGCTTCATCTCCGTAGAGATCGGGGGCCGCGGGGCGAGATTGGTGCAGGCTCAAGAACCCATCGGCCGCGAACGTCGCGATCTCTTGCACCTTGTCTAGCGCGAACTCGGTGCGAGGAACTTCGGAGTGTGTCTGTCGCACGGATTCGATCGGACCGGTGAGGGACGCGATGAGATTCCGTTCCCGATTGGTGTCGAGGTAGTAGACCGCGGACGGCTCGTGCTTCGTATACTCGATCCCGCTGGTGACGAGCCCCGCGATGAATTCCTGGTGTGATGGGAAACTTCCGGATTCGTGCAGCGGCACCCCAACCCGATCGAAGAGATCGACCATCACTTCGATGGTGTCGCCCGGGATGTGAGTCGAACTTCCCCCCGCCGGCGGGAGCACCGTGGTGACGATCTCGAGACCGTAATCCCAGTTGGCGGAAGAGACCGGATTGAGAGGGACGTGGTACGGCTGGATCGGACGGTGGTCCCAAGTGATTTCGAGCTCCGCGGCTTCCTCCGGGATCAGGAAAGTTCGGAAGCCTCGAATCCCGTTGCGCAGTTGGACCGCGGCAACAGCCGCGAACTCGATGTCGGTGAGATCGCCATCTTCAGGAACGATGTCGCTCCGGGTGACGACTCCGAATCGCCGGGTTGCGAACGCTTCGTCGGGGAGCGGCGGCCACTCCGGGCCGGTCCGAAGCTCGATCGTGCTCCCGAGGGCGTTGCCGCTCGCATCGAGGACCCGAACGTCGAATCGGTGCTCCCCTCCCATCCACGCCGCACGTCGGTAGTAACGTTCGATGCGCAGGGAGAAGTCGAACTCCTCGAAGATCTGTTCTTGGTCGAACTCGAGATCGCTCCAGTCGAGGGAGGAGAATTCGGTCGCGGTGGCGAGAGTTTCGAGCACGGTGTCGGGAGTGCCGGTCGCGGTGGCGAGAAGCGCGATGGAGTCGATCGAGTATCTGCGTCCCGATAGCACGGTGATCGGTTCGCTCGTGCCGTTGACGAAGCGGAGGTCGAGCCCGACCGCAGATTCGAGGGGGAAGGCGGCGGGGGTGATCGGGACGATCCGGGCGTCGCGACACGCGGGGAGGACCCCGAGAAGTACGGTTGCGCAAATCAGACGGGAGAGAGTTGTCATGCGCACGGGGGAGACCTCCGGATGGCGTCTGGTCGGCGGTTGCCAGGAAGCTCCCATTGTAGGTCGCCCGAGCGCGGGTAGAAGCGCGTGGCTGAGATCTGCAGCTCGCGCGGATCTACGCACCCATGGGGCCGTGATCGGCAATCGCCAGCAACCGTCTCTATCCCCCCCACGGACCGCCCAGACCCCTGTATCCTCGGGCGGTCCCGCGACGACCTTTCGTCGCGGAAAGATGAGGTACCGGTTGATGGAGTGATCGATGGGTTTGGGATTCAGGGTCGGAGCACAGCTTCCGACCGGCGCGCGGCTCGGAGGGCTCGGCTCACCCGAGCTGCTGCTGCAAAAAGTGATCGATGCGACCCCCCAGCGTGTCGGGGATTCGGATCACGCTGCCATCACCGCATGGGGATCGGTTCCGAACGGCGTCGACTTCATCCTGCACCCGGCGGAAGAGCCGCTGGAGTTGCGGGTGGTCGATGGCTGGCTCGAGGCGACCGCGAAGACTTCGTCGGCGGGTCCGGGGTATCACGCGTTCGCCATCGAATGGCTCGATCGCGTTGCGGATGAGTTCGGACTCACCTGGAGTTGGGCTGACGAAGCACGCGAGTATCTCGATGAGACCGGTTTCGCAGAGACGCGCGACTTCGAATCGTTGCAAGCCGAGATGTTCGCGTGGCTCCGTTTCGTTGCCAAGCGCTTGCTTGGATCGGAGCAAGCGGAGTGGCCCCTCGGGCTTCCGATGGGATTCTGGGTGCGGGGCGACCACTACGCGATCTCCTCCCTCGGCAGGTGGAGCCGAGAGTGGTTCGAAGCGGCGGCAGCAGCCGACGACACGAACTCTACCGATCACGGTCGCGCCTTTTTCCCGTGGTGGAACCGCGATCGCGACGCTCTGTTCTTCAAGAACTGCGCGCTGGTGCAAGCCTGGGTCGACGTTTTGTGGCGCGCCCCCGTGGGTGACCAGGAGCGTCGCTGCCTCGAGAATACACTCGCGTGTTTCCACCGCGCGCGCGCGCTCGACCCCGCCCTCGAGCTCCCCGAATCCGAGATCGCCGAGATCGAAGCGCTGATCGCGGGCAACGCTCCCGAGCGGCCGAGGGTGAGTGGCGTGGGTTTCCGTCGTCTTCCGATGCGAAAACCGGTCACCGGCTCCTGGACCCTGGAAGTCCCCGGGTACTTCCAAGAGACGAGTGAGCGCGATGGGGGAACCATCGTCTTTTGGGACGGCACGCGCACGATCCGCTCGAGCAGCTTCGCCTTCGGTCCCGAAGAGCCGCCGCGCCCCGAAACCGGCAGTCTCGTCTTCGATGAAGATGGTCGGTGGGGGACGGCGGAGATCGATCGGATCGAGCAAGAGGGCGCTGTGTATTGGCAGCTGCACGGCGAGATGCGCGCCCCCGGCTCGGTGTGCGTGGTGACGGTTTGCTTCGACGATGCCGATGATCGCGAGTGGGCGATCGAGTCGTGGAGATCGCTCAGGCGGCCGTCGGAGGAGTAAACTGCGTTGCTCTAACAGGCTGCTAAGGCGCGCACCCCTCATCGCAGGCCGCTAGCGTGTCCTCCGTCGGATCCACTCCGCACTCGACCCCCGGCGTCGGGAGCGACGCCGCACCGCCGAACATCACGCTGAGCACTCGCACCGCGTCCGCGATGTCGAGCCGGCCATCGTCGTTCGCATCCACCCGATCGGGGCAGGCGCTCTGGCCCGTCGCGAAGACTACGTCGAGGATCGCGAACGCATCGACCAGAGCGAGTTGCCCATCGCCATCGACGTCCCCCCGG
>ERZ891418.828-NODE-828-length-10054-cov-4.282628_pt1 | contig 10054 bp, 4 predicted proteins | sample MGYA00521236_ERZ891418 | MGnify/ENA primary metagenome ERZ891418 (study PRJEB32303, sample SAMEA104408696) | aquatic metagenome | biome: Brackish water; feature: Chemocline; material: water | place: Baltic Sea | collected 2014-10-18T10:34:00 | depth 100 m ... | reverse complement strand
GCGATGCGCACCCTCTCGACGGCGCGTCGTGTCGCCGACGCCCCCGAAGATCCCCCCCTCGCCGCGCTCTCGACCACCGCCGAGTGGCGCGACCTCCATCGCGATCTCCCCGAGACCATCGACGCCGCATCGGTGCGCGCCGAGAAGTGCCACTACCGCTTCGAACCGGGGCACCCGATCTTCCCGCGCTTCCCTCTCCCCCCCGGGGTCACCGCGTTCGGCGAATTGTACGAGCGTTGCCACCAAGGCCTCAAACGTCGCTATCAGAACGTCTCCGGCGCCGCGCTCGCCCGCCTCTCCCGCGAACTCTCCGTCATCGAATCGATGGGCTTCGTCGAGTACTTCCTCGTGGTCGGCACCATCGTCGCGCGAGCGCACGAATTGGGGATCGAGTGCGCGGGACGCGGCTCGGGGGCGGCCTCGATCGTCAGCTACGCCCTCGGCATCACCCAAGTCGACCCGATCCGCCATCGCCTCACCTTCGAGCGGTTCTTGCACCCCGGTCGCAAGGATCTCCCCGATATCGACATCGATCTCTGTTGGATCGGGCGCGACCGCGTCATCGAGTGGGTGTACGAACGCTACGGGCACGACCGCGTCGCGATGATTTCGACCCACTCGACCCTGCAACCGCGCTCGGCATTTCGCGAGGTCGCCCGCACCTTCGGGGTGCCTCCCGATGAGATCGATCGCATCTCCCGGCGGATCCCCCACCGCGACGAGGCATCTCTCCCCGAGCTGCTGCGACGTGACGCCGCATTCGGAGGGCTCGGGCTCGCCCGGGAGGATCGCGAGCGTTTGCTCCACGAGGCGGAGGCGATCCGCGGCGCGCCCCACCACCTGTCGGTGCACCCCGGCGGCATCTGCATCTCCGATCGTCCCATCGATCAGCACGTCTCGCTCGAGCGCGCCGCGAAGGGGATCGTCGTCACCCAACTCGACATGTACTCGATCGAAGACACCGGTCTGGTCAAGATCGACCTCCTCGGCAATCGCTGCGTGTCCGAGATCGGCGATATTCGCGATCGGATCACCGTGCGCACCGGCGTTCCATTCTCCGTCGATGCGATTCCCGAGGTCGACGAGAAGACCGCCACCCTGGTACGCACCGGTAACACTCTCGGCTGCTTTCAACTCGAGAGCCCCGCGATGCGCTCGCTCTTGCGCCGCCTCGACGCGAAGAACGCGACCGAAACGATGCACGCCGTCGCCCTGGTACGCCCCGGACCCTCGGAAGGAGGCATGAAGGATCAGTTCATCCGCCGCGCCCGGCGAGAGGAACCGGTCACATCGCTGCACCCCGCCCTCACCACTCTCTTTCGCGATCAGCAGGGAATGCTCCTTTACGAAGAAGATGTCATCCACACCGCGGCGCAGATCGCGGGGGTCACGCTCGCCGAGGGGGATCTGCTGCGACGCGCCATGAAGAAAGTGATCCACCTCGGCGACACCGTCGGCGAGCGAAAGCTCGAAGACCGTTTCATCGAGCGATCGATCGAGAACGGTGTCCCCGCGGGGGCTGCGCGCGAGGTGTGGGAGCATCTCCGCCGGTTCGGGCGCTACTCCTTCAACAAGGCGCACGCCGCGAGCTATGGTTTGTTGGCGTGGCGCTCGGCGTACCTGAAGGCGCACCACCCGCGCGAGTTTCTTTGCGCGCTCTTTCGCCACCACGCGGGGATGTATCCCTTCGCTGCGTTCGTCGCCGAAGCGCGGCGGCTCTGCGTGCCGCTCCTCTTGCCGTGCGTGCATCGCTCACAGCGCTTCTTCGAGCTCGAAGACGAAGGCATTCGCATTTCGTTGGGCGCGCTGAAGGGGATCTCCGAGCGCACGATCACCTCGATCCACGACGCGCGCCCCTTCACGTCGGTCGAAGATCTCCGCCGCCGTACCCGCACCACGCAACCGGAACTCGATGATCTCGCCCTGGTCGGCGCGTGCGACGTCTTCGGCCGACCGCGCCCGGAGTTACTGTGGCGACTGCGCACCGGGAAGAAGGAGAAGAAGAGCGAGACCGGCGAGTTGGTGAGTTCAGACGGCATCGCACCCGACCTCGGAGAGATCCCCCCCGAACGAAAGCTCGCCGAAGAGCTGCGCCTTTTAGGTGCGGGGGTCAGCTTCCATCCGATGCGATTCCACGACCGCCGCCGCCGCGACGAGGGATGTGTGCCGCTCGCGGAGCTTTCGGGGCGAGCGCGCGGGGAGCGGGTACGCGTGGCCGGGATCCGCATCGCGTCGCGTCGTCACCGCACGGCGAAGGGCGATTCGATGGGGTTTCTCACCTTGGAGGACGAGACGGGGATCTGCGAAGTGGTGCTGTTTCCCGGGGCGTGGCGAAGAGCGATCGGCGCGCTCTTTCAAGAAGGGCCGGTCGAGGTGGAGGGAGTCATCGAGGAGCAGCACGGTGCGGTGACGGTGACCGGGGAGCGGGTGGTGGTGTGGACGCTTTCGGCAGAGCGTTGACACGAGGTTTCCTGCGTTGACTCGTCACGAGAGAAGTTGGATCATAGAAAAACTAACCGGTCGAGTCCCACTGCGCGAGAAGGAACCACCATGCTCAAGAAGCCCAAGGCCCTCGTCATCCTCGGCTGCATCGGAGTACTCATCTCTTTCGCACTCATGGCGAGCGCCCTATCGAAGCAGATCGATCTGGTGAACGGGCCGACGAGCCCCCACTTCAACCGAGGCACACTCGGCCCGATCATGTTCAGAATGCTTTTTGCGAGCTTCGTCGGGACGTTATCGACGATCGCGCTCGTCGCAGCGGGAGTGTTGCACTTCTCGCGAAAGAACTCGGAACTGGACCAGCTCGGGCGCGGAACAGCCAGTCGGCGCGCCGAACTCTAGAACTTCTCGGCTCGTTCCCACTTCGGCAGGCGACCCGGCGTCCACGGCACACCCGCAGCATCGAGATCAGTCTTGAGCGCGCGAAGATCCTGGTCGATCAACGTGCGGAGCTGGTCCAGGACTTTCCCGAAGCTCGCCGCCGCGTAGTCATACGCGTTGCGCTGAGTCTCGGTCGGCGGCGCAGTCATTCCCCAGCTCGCAGCCGAGTAACGGATCTGGCCCCGAATCCCCGGCAAACTCGGATCCGCGAACTGACCCGGGAGCGGATCCCCGTTCAGCTCTTCGTCGATGTCTTTCAGACGCACGATCAGCTCGTGCGCTCTCTGGGCGAGGGCGGGATCGGCATTCGGAGTGTCGAAGACGGCATCTTCGATGCTTGCGAGCTGGGTTCGCGTCTCGGAGAGAGCACGCTGGGCCCCCTGGGCCGCGAGAAACAGACGCGCGACGCGACCGTGGAATTCCCGAATCTCACGCCGGTCCGCAGGCTGGAAAGTACCGAGTGCGAGCGGTTTCACCGTGAAGGATTCTGGACCGGCGAGCTCGGTCACTTCGCCTTCGATCTCTTTCGACAGAGAAACGGTGTAGGTCCCCGGGAGGACAAACGGTCCACGTCCCCCGTTGCCGCCGTACCGGAGATCCCAACTCATCCGGGAGATCCCCTTTTTCGTGCTCCCAGAGAGGCGACGGACCACGGTGCCACTCTCGTCCCGGATGATCAGGATCACCCGCGCCGCGCGCGTGCGTGCCTTTTCGCGGAGCTTGTCAAATTCCGGCTCGGTCGCCTCCTTGTCGAGCTTCGGACCGTTCTTCACCTCCTCCTTGAGGTGCACGGTGAACACCGCGCCGAAGGGCGGATTCTCGGCGGTCCAGTGCGAAGCTCCGAGCGAACCGCGCCCGCGTCCGCTGGGCACGTAAAAGAGCGCATCCTTGACGGGGAAGATGTGCGCATCCGAGTCGAGCATCTCGCCGGTCACCACTTGCAGCGGCGAATAGTCATCGAGAATGTAAAAACCGCGGCCGAAGGTCGCGAAGGCGAGATCGTTCTCCCGCCTCTGAATGTCGATGTCGCGCACTGCGATCGTCGGCAGCCCGGAGATTTTCAACCAAGTGACGCCCGCATCGACGGTGTAAAAGGCACCGAACTCGGTCCCGAGGAAGAGCAGGTCGGGACGCACGTGATCCTCGACGAGCGAGTAAGCGATCTCCCGCTTGCCCAGGTCCCCGACGATCGGTCTGAAGCTCTGGCCGCGATCGGTGCTCTTCAGAAGGTATGGTGCGAAGTCGCCGTTCTTATGGTTGTCGAACGCGGCGTAGACCGTGTTCGCATCGTGTCTGGAAGCGGTCAGGCAACTGACATAGGTCATGTGTGGGACCCCCGGGAACGCGTCGACTTTGCGCCAACTCGATCCGCCGTCCTCAGAGACGTGCACCAACCCATCGTCGGTCCCGACGTAAAGGAGTCCTTCGACGAGCGGCGACTCACTCAACGCGACGGTGTTCCCGTAGATCGAGGTCGAGGCGTGCTTCGCGATCGCGTTGACCGGCTGCACCTTCCCGAACACTTCGAGCGTATCGCGATCGATGCCACGGGAAAGATCTCCGCTCACCGCGGTCCACGAGTTCCCGCGATCTTCCGAACGGTACAGTCGGCGCCCCCCGAAATAGAGGCGCGTGTGGGAGTGCGGGCTGATCAGAAGCGGCGCATCCCAGTTGAAGACGTGCGGGGGGTCTCCCGGGACTGGGTGTGGCTTGATGTCGACGTTCTCGCCGCTCAGGCGGTCGTGTCGGACCAGCCCACCGTACTGCCACTGGCTGTAGACGATGTTCGGGTCGGTCGGGTCGACTTGGGTCTCGAACCCGTCCCCGCCGACGGTGACGAAGAAATCCTCGTTCGAGATCGATCGGCGGGTCGTCCGCGACGGCCCACCGAGCGTGGCGTTGTCCTGAGTGCCGCCGTACACCATGAAAAACGGTTCCGAGTTATCGACCGAGACGCGATAGAACTGCGTGAGCGGCAGGTTCGGCTTGAACTGCCAGTTCGATCCGAGGTCCCACGATTCGTAGATCCCGCCGTCACAGCCGACGATCAAATGCGTGGTGTCGGTAGGATCGATCCACAATGCGTGATTGTCGACGTGGGCATGACGCCCCTGGATCCTTTGGAAGGTGACCCCGCCGTCCTCAGTCACCTGCAAGAACGTATCCAGGATGTAGACGCGATCGACCTCGTACGGATCGCAGACGAGTTCGTGATAGTACATCGGCGCAGAGGAAGAGATTCCGCTCTGCTTGTTCCAGCTCTCGCCGCGATCGGTCGAGCGGAACAGGCCGGTCTTCCCTTCACTCGCTTCGACCAGCGCGTAGAGCGTGTCGGGATCGGCAGGCGAGATGTCGAGCCCGATCTTGCCCTTGTCCCCCCCGGGGAGGCCCTTCTCGATCTTCCGCCAGGTGCGACCGCCATCCGTTGACTTGTGGAGACCCGACTCGGGGCCACCATTGATCATCGTCCAGACGCGCCGACGACGTTGGTAGCTCGACGCGTAGACCACCTCGGGGTCGCGCGGATCGAGGTGCACTTCGTTGACACCGGTGTCCAAGCCTAAGTCGAGGACCCGCTTCCAGCTCTTTCCGCCATCGCTCGTTCGGTAGAGGCCGCGATGCCCCCCTGCGCGCCAGAGCGGACCTTGAGCCGCGACATAAACGACGTCAGAATCGGTGGAGTCGATCGCAATCATCCCGATGTGCTCGGACTCCTCGAGGCCCATGTTCTGCCAGCTCTTGCCGCCGTCGACGGACTTGTAGACCCCGTCCCCGAAGGAAACACTCCGTTGGCTGTTGTTCTCGCCGGTCCCCACCCACACCACCTGTGAATTCTGGGGATCGATGGTGACGCAGCCGATCGAGTACGAGCCCTCACCATCGAATATCGGCTGATAGGTGGTGCCGTTGTTCGTGGTCTTCCACACGCCACCGGAAGCCGCCGCAACGAAGTAAGTGCTGTGACGGTTCGGATCGACTGCGATATCGCTGACCCTCCCCGAAGAGAGCCCGGGTCCGATCGACCGCGCCTTCAGGGCGGAGAAAGTCTTGGACTCGAGCTCGAGCTTCGGAGGCTCGCCATCCTTTTTCTCGGCATCCTTCGTCTCATCCTGCGCAAGTGCGGGGTGGAGCCCGCTGAGCGCGAGAGGGACGGCGAACGTGATCAGGAGCCAGATAGAAAGCCGGGGAAGGGTCTGCATGTCGCCTCCAGGATGCGCGCACGGGGAGTGATAACGGGGTGCCGAAGAGGCAGAGGCCGCTCCGAAACGAGGATACCTCGCACGGATCCTACTGATTCTGGGCGGGGAGTGTGATGCCAGTTGGGGTCGCTCGGGGCCCCGGAAGCGCTCCGACCACCAGCTCAGCCTTCACTGCGACCTCGGGGACCAGTAGAGTGGGGGCCCACCCGCCACCCTGTCCATCCCGCTGATCGATCGAGTTCTCTCCAGGGGAAGACCGAAATTCCGGCCGAAGCGGCCCAGATGAACATGGCGACTCATTGAAGTGGATTGCCTCGATTTCACTCACGGTTCTTCTCTTGGTCACCGGTCTGCATTTGAGTAGGGGCCAAGAAGAGCACGCGCTTCAGATGGAGCGATACACTTACGAGAAGATCTCCCTCGGAATGCAGGAGTCGCTCGAGCATCGCATCGCGCGCTGCACCCATGCCATGGTGGCCCTCAAGGCCTACGCCATGTCGAACCCTGATTTCACGGCTGACCAGTTTCTCGTGTTCGCGGCGAACGTGATGCCGGATGCCCCGGAGATTCGTTGCCTCCAGCTTGCCCCCGGCGGTGTCGTCCAGTACCTGTGCCCCCCCGAGGGGAACGAGGCCGCGCTCGGGCTGGATCTCCTGATTGACTCGCGCGAATCGGACTCCGCCCGGGAGGCGATCCGGCTCGGCAAGATCGTCGGCGCGGGCCCCTACCAGCTACGCCAAGGTGGCCTCGGGCTCATTTTTCGGCTCCCCATTTTCGAAGGCGAAACGAAGCGGGAAAACTTCTGGGGATTTGCGATCGCCGTCATCGATGTTCCGCCGCTCCTCGAACTCTCCGGGGTGAACGCCAAGAAGGCGGTTGATTTCGCACTGCGCCCCCTTCTGGCTGCGGATCAATCCCCCGGCGATGTCTTCCACGGCGACTCCAAGATCTTCGATCAAGATCCGGTCCTCGCCAACATCGGGTTACCGAGCGGGTCTTGGCAGTTGGCGCTCCGCCCTGCCAAGGGGTGGGGAGTTGCCGCTCCTTCGCTGATCGGCCTCAACTCTCTGGTCATCCTCACCGCGTTCGCCATTGGGCTCGGTGCTTGGCTGATCTTGAAACAGAACGCGCTTCAGAAGAAACAACTCCTCGAGATCAAGACCCTCCAGGGGATCCTCCCGATCTGTTCGTCGTGCAAGAACATCCGTGACGACGAAGGCTACTGGGTGCAGGTTGAAGCGTACGTTACCAGCCATACCCACGCACACTTCAGCCATGGCATCTGCCCGAGCTGCATGGAGAGTCTCTATGGGGGTGAGGAGTGGTACAAAGCGCACATGGGGAAGGTGGATTAGGAGACGCGTGCGCCCTCGGTTTCACCCGTCATCCATCGCCTGAGCCGCGTACCAGCACCGCCCGGGTGGGTTGAAGGGACCGAGATGCGATTACGACATCCAGGTGTGCTGGCGGCGGTCTTGATCTGCCTCGTCCTCTTTTGGTTGCTTCGAGGCAATCCGCTCGGGTCCGGTTCTTTGCTGCACGATTCGAGATCTGGCGCGAGCGCCGCCGCTGAAGCTGGCACCGATGGCTCGGGCTCCATCTCCAACTCCGATGAGGGAGCGAGCCTCCCCACCTTCCCAGCGGTTGAACTCGCCACCTCGGTCCCCGTCTCTGCCGCCATGAACAGTGCCGACGAAGAGAACCGGGACGGAACACCTTCCGACAACTCGAATGCTGCGGAGATCCCGCTGATAGAGACCGGCATCCCCGGCGCGCGATTCTATGTTCACTTCGATGGCTATCGTCCTCCCCCCGTCCCCGATGCGGAGTACTGGCGCATCGTCGCATTTCGCGACATGTTGAGCGGCTGCCGCGTCGTGCAGGCGGCGCCGATCGGGGGGCCGATCTCCCCTCTCATCTACCGGACCTTTCTCCCCATCAAAGAAGAAGAGGGGGCGACGAATTCACTCGCGGCGGCGGAGGGAGCGACCGAGTTGTCGGACGATCCCCAGGAGCACGTTTCGCTCGCCGTGTTTCTTGCGGCGGTCCCCTATGATCGAGACGGCATCCTCATCCCGGGAGTCGTCGAAGTTTACGGTGGAGAGGTACACTTCTCACTACGCGACATCCAGAGCGATCCGAACGTCTATCTCACCCGCGCGACGTCGGCGTCCGAGTTTCGAGTCACCCTCTTTCCGCCGCCCCCGAGCGAGAAGACGGTCGAAAGCAAAACCGATCCGAAAGTACCGGCGCCTGCGACGACCGCCCGAGAGAAGACCTACTTCGGGAATATCCGCCACGTCGCCCGTCTTCTCGCTCGGGGGGCCTGGGATATACGGACCCGCGACTTGGTCACTCCGTTCCCTATGAGGCCCGAGCCCTTCCTCGACGAAAGAGACCAGCTGAGCTTCACCGCGGTTCCCTTCGAGCTCGTCGCGGATGTCGAGAACGAGATTCGGTTTTTCAACTGGCCCCAAGGGTTCACGTTCCCCAGCAGCGTGCGCTACGAGACTCCATCGGATGGGTTCCTCCACTTCGCGGAGCCCAAAGAGTTCGAAGTTCGATTTAGCAACGCCGACAGCGGCGTGATTCCCCGACACCTTTCGCGCCTCGAGTACCTCCCCGCTCCGGCGCCCCTGCTCCCTCCGATCGAGATCCGGGGAGTCCAGGTGACGGATGGGGTCGTCCGCGTCGAGAATAGTTGGTTCTCTGCCACCGCGAAGTACTCCATCGCCGGGGGGCGCTGGAAGTGGCAGGTTCTCTCGCACGGGCCCGTGCCGGAGGGGATGACCTTCCGCGCGCAGCTGTTCGCCCCGGGAATCGAGCCGAGCTCCGGGCGCGGGAAAGTGGGATCGACGAAACCGGTTCGGCTCATCGCAAATCGCAGTCGACAGTCCGAACGACTCGCGGGGGATGTTTGGGTCGACGCCGAGCAACGGTTTCGCGTACCGCTCCTCGGCACTCTCACCGTGACTTGGGAGGGGCGATCAGTCACGGACACGGTTCGGTTGGCCACGACCGATGGCCGCTACTCGCTCGAGATCGATCGGCGGTTCAAACCGGCGACCCTCGAGGTTGAAATTGACCTTCCCCTTTGGACCTCACAACTGCGCCAGAGGTACTTCGCGCGTTGGGGACAGGAACTCGAACCGATTTGGATCGAGGCAGAGCTCGTGGCGGAGAGTCGCGAAAATGGGAGAGTCCAGCGGCAGAGATACGAAGTGACGGTCCGGAGCGATCAAGAGAGTTGGTGGATCGCGGAGTTCTTCGATCGGTTCGATCTGTGAGTCGCGGGGACACTTCGGGGAGCCCCATGACGACCTGGGCTGAGCGACTCCTACTCGAACACGTCGGCCAGCTGATCTTCGTCCCCCTCCTTGGCGGATTTCAAGCGGTGGTAGACCACGGTCGGGAGGACCGACTGGAGCACCGTGAAGCCAGCAACGACGACAAGATAGACGACTCCACCCAGGACAGCGACGATCACTTGGGTCATCTGCCCCGCACCGGAACCGTCGAAGATTGCGCTCGCGACCCCGACCATGAGAAAGAACACGAGATAGGCTCCGAGCCCTCCAGCCATGAAGATCAGTATCACCGCGAGGATGAGGAACCGATTCCCCTTGGTCAGGAAAGCGGCACGCGAGAAGCCGCTCACGATCCGCTTCTCGATCACCGAGACGGGGAAGAGCACGAACCAAACACAGGAGAGCGCCACCGCCCCGATAGACCAAACGAGGAAGTAGATGGCGATGCCGAGCACCATGTAACCACTCCCACCCCCCGCGATGGCACCGGCGCCGGCGGAGAGAACACCCATCGGGATGAAGCTCACGAAGTAGAGCGCGAGCATCACCAACATTAAAAGGAACAGTCGCGGGAAGCGGCGCAGTCCTTCGCCCAGTGCTCCCGCGATCGAGAGCTGGCGGTTGATCAGCCCGTGGTACGCATCAGAGATCACGACGGCGTGG
>ERZ891418.824-NODE-824-length-10066-cov-3.722905_pt1 | contig 10066 bp, 5 predicted proteins | sample MGYA00521236_ERZ891418 | MGnify/ENA primary metagenome ERZ891418 (study PRJEB32303, sample SAMEA104408696) | aquatic metagenome | biome: Brackish water; feature: Chemocline; material: water | place: Baltic Sea | collected 2014-10-18T10:34:00 | depth 100 m ... | reverse complement strand
CTCATTTAACTATACCATTAACCACTCAACAAAGTAACCCTATGAATACGATGTTTAAGCCACCTTCTTTCAATCGAATACTGACCAGTATCACACTCACTATTGTGGTGATGATGGGAACTGTCAAAGCACAGGACCTACAGACTCAAATGTCCCAAGCCAACCAAGCATGGGAAGATGAGAAATATGATAAATGCCAAGCTATCTTTGTTAGGATTGTTACTTCATACGGCGGCAGATCTAAAATGCTCTACGGGCCAAAATTTGGTGTTATTTATTATCGAAAAGGGCTTTGCGAACTTAAACTCGCAGGAATCGAGAAGCGTGCTAATAAAGCCGATACTGCCCAAAAGTGGTTTGAGGAAGCTGCAAAGTCGTTTGAGGTCTGCTATAAACAATATCCCAATGGTGCGGCAGGAATGCCACAGACCACGAATGGTTCTCATAAGGCGAGTCTACAGCGCTGGGCGGAAGCCAGTATGGGAATTAGTAAGTATAAAGAGGCAATCAAACTTTACGAGAAATTCTTAACAGAACGCGAGCCTCGTGACACTATTTTGCCAACTCCCGGAGGATTCTACATTAATCTGGCTATCTGTCATTTCCTGATGGAGAAACCCAAGATTACAGATGGCATCCGTCACTTTGAGACGGCCCTGAAAAATAAAGAAAAAATGGAAACCGCAGACGCTGGTATTGTCGCGGGTTTCCTGGCTCTTTCGCAAGCTGTTATCGAGAAAAAAAATGAACAGGCAATGGTCGATTTCCTCAACAAGAATCGTGCTGATATTACGTTAGATCCGTATCAAATGTATGAGTTTACGCCTGTGTTTATGAAGCTCGCTGGGAATGCCCTAGAGGCAGATATGTATGTGGCAGCATTTAACCTCTATGCGATGGTTCCCGGCACTGAGGATGTCGTTCAGGACATTAAGGTGCGCCTTGCTCAGCTTCCTGATCGTCGAGGTGTAAAAGACGGCATTACCATCATTGAGACAGCTCGTTTGCAAAAGGGGCTGGCTAAGCTGGTCGAGAAAACACGCTCGGGCGACCCGGATGATGTCGGCGTGCTCACGGCTATGTGTTACCTACACGATCAAGCTGGCAACCAGCGGGGCGTTTATGGTGCTCTTGAGCAAATTGAGTTGTATTACAACAAGAGCAAGAAGCGTGAACAGAATCTTTTCAGCCTAGTTAGGGTCTCATCACTTATTGGTGAAATTCTCGCTACTGAGCACTACGGCAGTATATTTCTTACAGCCTTTCCCAAGAGTGATAAAGTGGAGAGTGTCCGCCGGCTGATGCTTTCCAGTCTGTTTTTCGGAGGAGACTATGAGAAGGCTCTTGAAGTCGCAAAAGTGCTCATTGAAAAAGTCCCTAAAAACTCCAAGCAACATGACATATGTTTGTTTGTTCTTGGTGGCAGCCACTTCTACCTTGGACATTTCGAGAAGGCTCAGCCGTTCCTCGAACAGCATATTGCTGAGTATCCTAAGAGTGATTTGATTATGCATTCCGAGTATTTCGTCGGCTCGAACCTGACTCGCTTTCAGTATTGGGAGAAAGCAGCTAAACTACTTGATAAATTCCTCGGGAAATACCCCGATGTTGGTAAAAATATCTACATGCCTAACGCTCTTTATGATCGTGCTAACTGCCACTTTTCTGAAAGCGAATACAAGCCAGCACTCGTGTTGCTTGATCGACTTGAAAATGAATTCCCCGATACCGCAGTCATCGACATGACCTACAATATGAAGGGCAACATTTTTGAAAGCACCGCAAATAACGACGAGGCGGAGAAATATTACCTGCGGGCACTCGGAGTCGCTGAAAAACGTGAAAACAAAATTGTCGCCGGTGAAGCTCTTAGTTATCTCGTTGGTATGCTAGGTGCTGAGAAGAGCGCTGATAAAAAGACAGATAATCCACGAATCAAGGACGCCGTGCCATTATATGACAAGTTCATGAAGGAATACCGCAATTCGCCCTACAAACCACAAGTTGTGGTGCACGGTATGCCTTCCATGAGAGCGGTAGATCGTGAGCAGGAAGGTCTTGATAACCTCCAGGCTACGATCACTGAACTCTCCTCGAAACAAAACCAAAACTTCCTCGAGGAGTGCGTCAATGCTTACTCGAAAGCATTCCTTGAGGTGAAGGATAATACACCTGAGATGTTGAAGGAACTCTACTACAACTTCCCAGGAATTGATTTTGCCGATAAGAAAACCCTAGCCCTGCTCCGAATTGCCGTGATCGGCGTCTATGAGGAGGAAATTAAGAAGGCAACCGCGGAGGAAAATAAAGACTTAGTTTTACGCTACAACGCTGGTATCAACTCACTCTTCCGCGATTTAAAGGCAACTTTCCAGCCGTCGGAATTGACCAATTTCGTCTTGCTTCGTGTTGGTGATTACCTGCGTGAGAAAACATCGGCTCCAAAGCAGGCTATTCCATATTATGAGGAACTGCTAAGCCGACCTGATAAATTTGGCGAATTCAAAGCTCTACTCGGTATTGCTGATGTCCTAGGACGTTCAGACAATCTCGCCGAGAATAAAAAGGCGATTGCCAGCCTCGAGGAGGTCAAGAAGCGAGCTAAGGATGACGAGAAAATTCAAGAAACGTCGCTGTTCCGTCTCGTCGAGATCAATGCCAAGATTGGCGATTGGGCGGCGTGCGAAAAGAAAGCCCGTCAGTATCTCGAGGAAAAACACTCCAAGAAGTCGGCTGAAGTTAGCTATATCTTTGCTCTCTCCTTCGACAAACGTAATATGGTTGAAGATGCCCTAGCTAACTACGGTTTGGTTTTTTCCCGCTATATGGGATACATCCGTATTTCAGCTCCAGCTGTCAAGCGTGTGCTGGAAATCATGTGGGACCGTAACCTTGCTGCTGGGCAACAGGTCGGAGACACCACCTTGAAGAAGGGCGATCGCCAAGCCGCCTACGAGGATATCGGCTCGAAATACATTTCCGCTACACGACGCATCCGCGAGAATAATAAGAATGTGACTGATGACGAAAAAGAAGTCTGGGACGAAGTCGCAGCCATGGTGAAAGGGTATGAGGCATCTGGCCAAGTGAAGACGATGGAACAAGTCCGTGAAGAAGAACAGGAAGCCCGCCGCCGTGGTAGAGGTAAGTAAACTAAACAAATTTAGAAATTTAACGACCAAACTAACAGTTATGAATATTCGATCATTACATTTTCTCCTGCCAACTGCCATTTTGATAGCTATGGGCCTTCAGGCGTTCGCCGTGGACGTGCCAGCTAGGCTTCTTTATAAAGACACCTCCCATGATGACGTGCTGATTCAGCAGTATAAAAATGGAACTGTCACCTATCGACTTAACGATAAAGATCTCAACCGCGTCCGAGTAGGCCCAGGCAAGCTGGATGCTATTTATTTTTATAAGCCCAAAGTTTTCACGGAAGCAATGGACCTCTATCGAGGTCGCAAATACACCGAAGCAAAAACAAAATTTGCAGAATGTGAGGAACTATTTAAACCCGTGGATGACGCTCCTAATAACTATGGCACAATGGCGGGCTTCTATAAAATGGAGTGTAGTCGCCGCATGATGAAACTGAATGACCTGAGTGGGGAACTGGAAAAGTTCCGTAAACAAGGTCTGACTCGTGAAACGCACCTTCAGCAACTTGAGGTAAATGCCTTCTGGGAAGCTGTAAGACTTAAAGATTGGGAGCGACTTGATCGTCTAGCCCAAGCGTGGCGAAAGCATAAGGTGTCGGGTGGTCAGCGTGCTCAGATCGCGTATTGTCATGGTCTGGCGCTGGAGAATCTGGCCAAAAAGAATCCCAAACTGCTGACCGATGCTTTGAATGCTTATAACCGTGCGCTTTCAGCCGATTTCACGGCATCAACAGAAATAGTTGCTGCGGCCGCCAATAATGCTCTCCGCATTTACAACAGTGATCCTAAGGTCATCCTTGCGATCAAACTTTGGGGGACTGAGGACGAAAGACCAAACAGCGCAGGGCACCAACGCTTGCTCGAAGCGAACCAACTGATCAAGCTCTACAAACAGGCCGGTTTCAATGTGGTCTCACCGCTTAATCCGGCTTTCGATAAGTTCTATAAATACAACGCTCCTGAACCTACAATAGGAGGTTAGTAGAGCTCGATTTTATCAAGCATCTCATCAAGCCCCGACATAAGTAGGGGCTTTTTTATGATCCAAGCGCCGTGATGACGGCCTTAGTAAGCTGGGCGTCCTGATGCTCGAAAACGGTTCGTAAATCAAGGTGAAGCTTTCCTTCAACCACTGTGCCTACTATGGCAGGTGCTCCGGTTCTTAATGATTTCGCAAGCTTGGTGATGGAGACTGTCGTCGGGCTGATGCTTATCGCCACGGATGGGATCTCAGATTTCGGCATCGTGCCGCCTCCCGTGCGGGCTGTACTGGATGTTAGTTCACAGAGCGCGCGTAGCTCATCGGGCAGATTGGAAACGATGGACTGAGCTCTCTTTTGTAAATTTTCCGTGCTTTCGGAAATAAAATCAAGCGCAGGCACGCCGCAGGTTCCTTTCTCAGAACGAGTGAGAAGATAGGTGTCGATGCATTCTTGAAGCACAGTAAGGATTAGCTTGTCGCATCGGACCGCTCGGAAAAATGGTTCACTCTTGATGCCTTCGATAAGTTCTTTTTTTCCGGCAATGATTCCGGATTGAGGACCTCCTAACAGTTTGTCTCCAGAGAAGCAGACGAGATCAATCCCATTGTTCAGTGCATCCTGCGGCCTAGGTTCATGATCGATGGGGGCCAGCTCGTCCGTATTCATTATCGCCCCTGACCCAATGTCTTCGATCAGTGGCAGGCCTCGGCTGTGAGCTAGCTTAGCAAGTTCTACAGTGGTCGGTTCCTCGGTGAATCCACCGATGTAGAAATTGGAGCGATGCACCTTAAGGATCATCGCTGTTTGGGGCGTGATTGCCTTTTCATAATCAGCTAGATGGGTTTTGTTTGTCGCCCCTACCTCCACTAACTTAGCTCCCGATGTTTCCAGGATGTCAGGGATACGGAAGCCGCCACCGATCTCAACCAGCTCTCCGCGCGAGACGATGACTTCGGTTTTATCCTCCTTACACAAATGCCTAAGGGTGAGCACCAGAGCTGCGGCGCAGTTATTCACCGCCGTGGCGGCTTCTGCCTCGAGAAGCGAGGCGAGGGCTGTTTCCAAATACCCGGCACGTTTACCACGTGTTCCTTCTGGGAGATTGAATTCCAGGTTGCAGTAGCCCGTGGCAATTTGGGTCAGCTTCTCAGCGGCCTGCACTCCTAAGGGAGACCGGCCAAGATTGGTGTGAATGACCACGCCGGTGGCATTGATCACGGGTTGCAACCTGCTCGCAGAGAACTCATTGAGCCGGTTCGCGATATCGCCCTCGACGTCTTCTCGAGTGGGGGACTCGCCACCAAGGATGGCTTTTCGAGTGCGGTTGATTTCGCGCTGAACGAAGGATGTGACCAGAGCTCTGGGCAGGGAGGAATTGGAAGAAAGAGATTTGGCGAGGATTTCCACAGATGGTAGTTCGCGTAGGGCTTGCTGAAGATTCGGCATAGAGGAAAATTAACGCCTCTTACGGATTTGACAAGGCTGGGTATGCGTCACAATGTTTGATCCGTGAGCGACATCATTCAAGAAACCCCATTAGCGTCCCTGCATATTCAGCTTGGAGGGAAAATGGTTGCCTTTGCTGGCTGGAACATGCCCGTGCAATATACTAGTATCATTGGCGAGCATACCGCCGTTCGGGAAGACGTGGGAATCTTCGATATTTCACACATGGGACAGTTTTTTCTTGAAGGCGAAGGTGCAGAAACATGGTTGAATACTATCCTCGCAAACGATGTGAACAAACTGGGTATCGGCGAAGGCCAATACACATTCATGCTGAACGAGAATGGGGGGGTGATCGACGATCTCATCATTTACCGTCAAGCCGAGGGTAAGATATTCCTCGTGGTTAATGCCTCGATGATCGATGTCGACTACGCGTGGCTCAGCCAGCACCTCGCTGAGGGATTGGCGCTTACGAATGAGAGCAATGCATGGGCCGGTATGGCGGTACAGGGGCCTAACTCGTCCGCCGCATTCGCGAAACTTTTTCCCGATCAGGAATTACCCGCTCGCAATGGTATGGCTATGTGGCCGTATGAAGGTGAAACTCTCTGTGTCTGCCGCACCGGATACACGGGTGAGGATGGTTTTGAGTTCTTCAGCTCTGCCGATAATGGTAGTGCCTGGTTCCAGCGTTTTATCGATGTCGGTGCTAAACCCTGTGGCCTCGGTGCTCGCGATAGTCTGCGTCTGGAGGTCTGCTACCCACTTAATGGCTCTGATCTCTCACCGACCCGCACTCCACTTCAAGCTGGGCTAGGGTTTTTCTGCGCTCTCGATAAAGAAGGCGGATTCATTGGTAGCGATGCATTGATTACACAAAAAGAAGAGGGGCTTAAAGAACGTCTCGTTGCCCTGAAATATACCGGTCGAGGTGCCCCGCCACGTGCCCATTACGAGGTCTATTCCAAGGATGGAAATCTGCTGTCCGAACTTACCAGCGGGGTCCTTTCTCCCAGTATGAGAGAGGGGATAGCCATGGCTTATCTGCCAGTTTCACTAGCAAAGCTGGGGACTCTTGTTGATGTCGATGTCCGTGGGCGCCGTTTCGAAGCGAAAGTCGTTAAAAAACCCTTTTACAAAAAGCCCTGATCCTGTGCAAAACAAGCCAGTAAAAATCAAATTATCTAAACCAAAAATATGAACGTTCCATCAAATATTCGTTACACCTCCGACCACGAGTGGGTTCTGCTTGAAGGCGACACCGCCAAAGTAGGTATCACCGATCATGCTCAAGAAGAATTGACCGATGTCGTCTTTGTAGAACTCCCTGATGAAGGCCGCATTTGTGATGCCGGAGATCCTATCGCCGTTGTCGAATCTGTGAAAGCTGCCAGCGATATTTACGCGCCACTTGCTGGTGAAATTGTAGCAGGAAATACTGATCTCGAAGGTGATCCTGCTCTGATTAACACAGATCCTTACGGGGCTGGCTGGATTTTCTCAATTCGCCTCAAAGATCCATCCTCTGTGGAGGGACTCATGGATGCCGATGCCTACAGCGCATTGATAGGTAATTAATGCATGGATGACTAATCTCTTTCAGGCGTGCCAAGTTTACTTGTGCACGCCTGAATTCTTTAAACTGAAAAATACTTACTCAATAAATTAGATGTATAATAACTTCTGTAGCCGCCATGTCGGAAGCATCGGAGAAACTCGCGAAGGCCTAATCAAAGGCCTTGGATATGACCGCATTGTTGATTTGATCGATGATGCTGTACCTGAAAATATCCGTGACGGTGATCCACTGGAGCTCCCCAATCTTCCTCGCGCACTGAGCGAAACTGCTGCACTGGACCGACTGCGTGCCGTGATGAGTCAGAACAAAGTCCTGAAGTCATACATCGGCCAAGGATATAGTGGAACCATTGTTCCCGCCGTGATTCAACGAAATATTTTAGAGAATCCAGGTTGGTATACGGCCTATACACCGTATCAGGCTGAGATTGCGCAGGGACGCCTTGAGGCATTACTCAATTTCCAGACGATGATTGCAGATCTTACCGGTCTCGATGTGGCTGGTGCATCTTTGCTTGATGAAGGCACCGCTGCTGCAGAAGCGATGGCACTAGCCAAGTCCGGCAAACCTCGTGGCACCACGATGTTTGTTGCCGATAGTTGCCATCCACAAACTATCGATGTCATTCATACCCGTGCTGAGCCTCTGGGTATTCAGATCGAGGTGGGCGATTGGAAAACGTTTGACCCATCCGCATGCGAAGGCCTCTTTGCCGTGCTAGTACAGTACCCTGATACTCTTGGGTCCGTTGATGATTACACGGAACTTTTCGAGAAAACTCATACAGCAGGAGCGCTCGCAATCGTTGCCGCGGATCTTCTCGCACTCACAGTACTGCGTGCGCCAGGTGAATTTGGTGCCGATATTTGTGTCGGAAACAGCCAGCGATTTGGCGTTCCTTTTGGCTTTGGTGGCCCGCACGCGGCCTTCATGTCCTGCACGGATAAACTTAAGCGCAAGATGCCCGGTCGCCTCATTGGTGTCTCAATAGACTCCCAAGGAAAGCCAAGCTACCGCCTAGCACTTCAGACTCGCGAGCAGCATATCCGTCGCGATAAAGCGACGTCTAATATTTGCACTGCGCAGGTTCTGTTAGCGGTGATGGCATCCATGTATGCTGTTTATCATGGTCCAGCAGGTCTCAAACAAATTGCCACAAACACCCACTTTGCAGCCCGCATCTGTGCCGCTAGTTTGAAGAAAGCTGGATTTGAACTGACCAGCGAAAGCTACTTCGATACAATTACGGTAAAAACTCCAGGGAAAGCCGACGAGGTTCTCGCTGCTGGTGTTGGTGTCGGCGTCAATCTACGCCGTGTCGATGCTGACCATGTTGGTATCGCCTGCGATGAAACAATGGGCTGTATGGAAGGAATGTTAGCTCTCAAAGCCTTTGGTGTTGAGGATGCCGACATTCCAGAGTTTAACGAAACCGCTTGGGATGCATCCCACGATCGCAAAACTGAGTTCTGCACTGCTCCAGTTTTTAATAGCTACCACTCCGAGACAGAGATGCTTCGCTACCTCGCACGCCTTGAGAAGAAAGATCTCGCTCTCAACGAGTCGATGATTGCTCTCGGGTCGTGCACCATGAAGCTTAATGCTACGGCAGAAATGATGCCTCTCAGCTGGCCTGAAGTTGCTCATATTCATCCGTTCGCTCCAGATGATCAAACGGTCGGCTACCGCGCCATGCTTGATGAACTTTCAGATTGGCTGGCGCACATTACAGGCTTTGCAGCTGTTTCTCTCCAGCCAAATGCTGGTTCACAGGGTGAATATGCCGGTCTGTTAGCCATTCGCCGTTATCATGTTGCTAATGGTGATACCGATCGCGATGTTTGCATCATCCCCACCTCCGCCCATGGAACTAACCCGGCCTCAGCCGTGATGGTTGGTTTTAAAGTGGTTCCTGTGGCTTGTGACGATCAAGGGAATATCGACGTCGCTGATCTCAAGGCAAAGGCAGAGCTTCACGCTGAGAAGCTTGGTGCGCTGATGATCACTTACCCATCCACTCACGGAGTGTATGAATCAACCATCGTCGAAATCTGTGAAACGATACATTCCAATGGAGGCCAAGTCTACATGGACGGTGCTAACATGAATGCACAGGTAGGTCTAACAAGTCCTGGTTTCATCGGTGCCGATGTATGTCACCTGAACCTACATAAAACCTTCTGTATCCCACATGGCGGGGGAGGCCCAGGTGTTGGTCCTATTGGTGTAGCCAAGCAACTCGTGCCCTTCCTTCCTGGCCACGCCATGATGGAAAGTAAGCGAGAGGCAGTCTGCTCCGCCGCCTACGGCAGTGCTAGTATCAATACAATTTCATGGATGTATATCGCGATGATGGGTGCTGATGGCCTTACCGAGGCCACCAAGATTGCTATCCTGAATGCCAACTATGTTGCCAAACGACTCAACGATTGTTTCCCTGTGCTCTACACTGGAAACAAAGGGCTCGTCGCCCACGAGTGCATCATCGACCTTCGACCCATCTCCGAACAGAGCGGGATCACCGTCGAGGATGTTGCCAAGCGCCTGATGGACTACGGCTACCACGCGCCGACAATGAGCTGGCCCGTCGCAGGTACATTGATGATCGAGCCCACCGAGTCCGAGTCCAAAGCTGAACTCGATAAGTTTTGCGACGCCATGATTTCCATCCATGGGGAAATTCAGGCCGTTATCGAAGGTCGGGCCGACAATGAGGACAACGTGCTCAAGAACGCTCCGCATACCGCTGAAATGGTGATTTCCGATAGCTGGGACCACAAGTATGGTCGCGAGCAAGCGGCCTATCCGATGCCTTGCCAGCGCGACCACAAATTCTGGCCATCCGTCGGCCGCATCGATAACGTCCACGGCGACAGGAATCTGGTTTGTTCCTG
>ERZ891418.823-NODE-823-length-10076-cov-7.076938_pt1 | contig 10076 bp, 5 predicted proteins | sample MGYA00521236_ERZ891418 | MGnify/ENA primary metagenome ERZ891418 (study PRJEB32303, sample SAMEA104408696) | aquatic metagenome | biome: Brackish water; feature: Chemocline; material: water | place: Baltic Sea | collected 2014-10-18T10:34:00 | depth 100 m ... | reverse complement strand
GTCTGTTGAGCAATTCTTTTCCAGCAGAGTGACGGCTCCGTTGTGCATGGCCTGCACCGCGTTGGCGACGTTGGCATAGGCGGAAATCACGATGACGGGGATGTCAAATCCCGCTTCCTGAAGACTGACCTGAAGCTCAATTCCACTAATACCTGGGTCGATCCGTAAGTCTGTGACGACGCAACCAGGCAGAGGGCTCTCATAGAAACTGAGAAATTCCTCGCCACTGGCAAACGTGCGGACCGGCAACCCGCGAATTTCCACAAGAGCCGCAATCGACTCACGGACGGCCTGGTCATCGTCAATTACGAAGACGGTCTGTTCGGTCATTCGTCCTCGGCTCCCCCATCCACTCTTAACGTGAAACGAAAAGTCATCCCTCCGGAACGATTCACGTCTGCGTGAATCGAACCACCATGATCTTCAACAAAGGAGCGGCTGAGTGCCAGTCCGATGCCCATGCCTGTGTGGGTTGTCGTGAAAAATCCTTCGAACAACTGTTCCGGTTGGATTCCTTCGGGGAGTCCCGGTCCGGTATCAGCCACTTCGACCCAGGCCAGCTGGTCGTCGAGGCCGGCAGAAACACGGACTTCGCGGACGTCGGATTCGTGCCGACGGAGCGCTGTATAGGCATTGTTCAAAAGGTTGACGATCGTCTGCTCAATCAGCACGCGATCGCAGATGATTTCCAGGGACTCCCCAGGAAGTTCGCAAACCAGGCCAACCTTGTTGTCCTTTGCCCGGGAGCGAGTGAGTGCCACGGCCTCCGCCACGACCTCGTAAAGATTCGACCTGTTCCGCTCGGGATGCCCTTTCCGGGCGAAGGAGAACATGCGGGTCGTAATCGAGTTGACCCGCCGCGACTCATTGACGAGTTTCGATGTGATGTCGCGCACCTTGTCGAGATTGTCAGCGGCGTCAGGCCGCGCAAGCGCTTTCTGGCAGACGTCGGCAAAGGTGGAAATGGACCACAACGGCTGTCGAATTTCGTGCGCGATTCCGGCGACCAGCTGTCCCATCATCGTCAGTCTGGAAACGTGCCCCAGATGCCGTTCCTGCTCACGCTGAATCTCTTCCTGGCGTCGGCGGTCGGTAATGTCACGTACGTGAATCAGCAGAGCAGGCTGTTCGGCATAGTCGATCGTCGAAATGCGGAGCGCGACCGGGACGATCCTGCCGTCGCGTCGCATGCTGCTGGAATCAAACTCGGTGACATTTCCCGCTGCCATTTCCTGAAACTTCACCGACGCGGCTTCGCGGTCCGCTTCAGGCACAAGGTCCATGACATTCGAGCCGATGAGTTCCTGGCGGCTAATCTGATGCAGTTCGCAGGCCGCTGCATTGGCGTTCAAAACGACTCCCTCGAGCGATTCAACAAAGATCGCATCGGGCGATTCGTCGAACAGTCGCTGGAACTGCTCACTGGCGAGTCTCAGAGCGTGCTCGGTCTGCTTCAGACGGGTCACCTCACGAACGCAGGCCACCTGACCGCCATCTTTCTGAAGCGGGAGAAACCGAACTTCGAAATTCCGTTTCTGAGATTCATCGTCGATCGCAAATTCGACGGACTCCAGCTCGCTCCCGGCGCTCACTTTCGCAATCGCTGTTCGAAACTGGGCTCCAATGGAAGGCTCGACGAGATTCCAGATGCGTTTGCGATGCCAGTCTTCGTCGAACAACTGACTGGACAGCCGATTTCCGCTGTATCGCTCCAGCACGGTTCCGTCTTCAGCCAGACGCAACAACGCATCGGGGTAAATACTGAAGAGCGAATTCAACTGGCTCGTTCGCTGATGCAGTGCTTTCTGGCCCTCGTCGTGCAGCATGACCAGCGTCGCGATGCGGCGAAAACTCTGAATCGCGTCCGCCTCGTGACTGGTAAAGTCGCCATCCTGTGTCCGAACAATCGCGACGACACCCACAAGGACTTCATCGGCCCCGACGATCCTTCGCACAGTTGTTTTCGGATAGCCACATGCCGTCGCAGCGTTCCGGACCGACTCGGACAACTGTGGATGGTATCCCTCACCCTTCACTTCGGCGTTACGCAGGTCGAAGTGGGTTGCTGAGTCGACGACGATGTCCGGCGGGAACAGTGACTCGACCGGCATGCCGTCCAGCAGTGTCGTCAGCTCTTCCGTCACGGATCCGAAAGCGACAGTCGAGAGAGCTCCCGAAACCGGGTTCACCACAAAGACCGCACATCGAAGGAACGGCGACTGCTGTTCGACTTCCCGGGCGAGCATCTCCAGTACATGCTCGAAGGACGCCCCCTGTACCAGAAACTCAAGCACGTTCCGTTGTCCGTCGCGGAGGAGTTCGGCGTGCTTTCGAGCAGTCACGTTCGAGACTGACGTGTAAAGTCGGCCCAGTGTGAATTCGAAACCGGGTGCGACCGACGTCCGAACGTCGACATAGATTCGCTCACCAGCCAGCGTGTAATTGACGTTCTGTCCCTCGAATGAAGTGGCTCCGGCCGCAAAGGAAAGCAGATTTTCCTTGAACTCACTCAGCGAGTCTTCGCGGAAGATCGAGCCGAAACTGTTGATGAAGTCCGACTTGGATCGAGCTCCGTACAGATCGAGTGTTCCCCGATTGACGTCAACGATCCGGATGCGTTTAGCCAGTTCGACGACAACGTCCGGATGGTTATCGTACCAGGCTCGCAGGTCAGTGGTGCCGGACGCCTTCAGCCAGTCGATGTGCTGGCCGATGTTGGACCAGTCCAGTTCCCAGAGTGAAACCGGTGAGTCGTGAAAAAGTTTCTGGTAACGCTCTTCGCTTCGCTGCAGATCCTCGCGAACTCGCAGCCGTTCCGTGATGTCCAGCATCAGCCCGTAAAGGTGAGTGACCTTGCCGCTGGCGTCGTGCCGTAAATGCACGATGTCGCGAATCCAGCGTTCCTGGCCCGACTGATCGATCATTCGATAGTCCATCGAATGGTCGCGGTCATCCGCCGTCTGCTGACGGCAGAATTCGAGAGCTTCGTCTCGATCTTCCTCATGGATGATGGATGCGAAAAACTTCGGAGTTGTCAGCCAGGCGGACAGCGGATATCCGAGCAGCTTTTCCGCCCGCTCGGAAACATAGGTGAAGAGTTCCGTGTTGAGATCGTACTCCCACGCGAATCCTTCAATTTCCTGAAAGACCTGTTCGAGCTTGATGAGACTCTTCCGATGCTCCTCCTCCATCTGCCGTGCCAGAACGCGCTCCGTAATATCCTGCGTCACTCCGATGACGCGTACGGGATTGCCACCCGCGTCACTTTCAATGGCTCGGGCTCGTGTAGAAATGTGCCGAATGGAACCGTCGGAAAGCTGAATCTGGTACGAGCCCTCAACAGGTTCGCCAATTTTAATCAGTTTTTCCCACGCCTCTTCGGCGAACTGTCGCTGTTCGGGCACGATTTGAGACGTCAGTGATTCCGGCGTCGCCGGCACGAACTGCGAGAGACCGAATATGTCGACCACTGTGTCTGAATACTGAAATCGCCGAGTGGGAATCTCGTACGACCAGCTACCAAGCCCCACCAGCCGCTGGGCTTCGGTCAGCAGCTCCTGTGTCTGCCGCAGCTTTTCCTCGGCCCGCTTTCTGGCCGAGATGTCTCGCATCACGACCATCCCAAGCTGTCGCGATGCCGTGTGAACCCGGTTCGCCGAAATGTTGACCGCCTTGCGGACGTCGTTTCGACACTTCAACTCGAAGCCTTCGCGCGAGTGATAAATCCCGGTCTCATTCAGCGTCGTCAGCAGGCTGTCGAAGATTTCGCCGGTCGAAGAAGACAACAACTCACGAATGTCCTGGCCCAGAAGATCGGCTTCGCGAAATCCCGTCATCCGCTGAACCGCCGGATTGACGTCAAGAATCTCCAGAGAGTTCGGGTCTACGATGACAACAGCATCGTTGGTTTCCCGAAAGAGCTGATAAGCCAGCTCTTCCCGCGGAATCTGACTGACGTGCTCACCCGGTGACATTCATCGAGCCTTGAGTTTCCGTGGTCCCTGAAGCGTGCGCAGGCGACGTCCGCCGCGAATGGTTACGACTTCTTTTTCTTCTTCTTTTTACTTTTCTTCGCCTTCGAGGTGTCAGCTTTTTCCTCGGCCGGTGGCTTCCCTTCGAAAACACGGTCCCAGCCGCTGACGAATTTCTTTGAGGTACCGGTATGCACCGTGTAGCCAGTCATCACTCGTCTCCATTTTAATCAGCAGAATCGGAAGGTCGTGCGCACACGCAGTTGATCGTGACCGCAAAAGTTGTCGTGACCGCAAACAAATTACTGAGCCGCTGCGGGCAGTTCCAGAATACGCGCTGTTCGGTCGTTTGACGACACCACAACGCTTTTTCCATCCGGAGAAAATCGCGCTGAGTAGCTCACCGCGCCGACAGCCTGCTCGAAGACGGCCTTGCCTCCAGCCGTATCCCAGACGCGAAGATTCCCGGCATAGCCGAGTGACAGAACCCGCTCGCTGCTCTGGCTGAACTGAACTCGATAAATGTCGTCCGGATGCCCTTTCAGCGTGTGAGCTGGTTCCGGGTTATCGATGTTCCAGACGAAAACGTTTCGCGAATCGCCGATCCCCATCCCGGCCGCGGAGATTTTCGAGCCGTCTTTGTTCATTGCGATGCAGTAGACCGGATGCTCCGGCCCCGTGAACTTCCGAACCTCGTTGCCTTTTTCGACATCGAACAGCCTCACCGTGTGGTCCGCTCCGGCTGTTGCGAGGAATTTTCCGTCCGGCGAAAACGCGACTCCATAAACCGCGGCTTGTTGAGTCGGCAGATTCTTGAGAGCCTTCCTCGCCGCGACGTCCCACAAGCGGATCGTCTTATCGTTCGAGCCGGTCGCCAGCAGCGTGCCGTCATAATTAAAGGCGACCGAGTAAATCTGCGAACTGTGCCCGGTCAGACTCGACGTCGCTCCGGCCGCGGCGACGGACCAGGCTCGCACAGTCTTGTCCGCACCGATCGTCCGCAGCGTGAGGTTGTCCGGTGCCCAGGCGAGTCCACTGATGGCGGCGGTGTGACCGGACAAAGTCTGCGAGGCGTCGCGCGACGGAGGCTCCGCCGGAACAGGATTCAGGGGCGTCGGGTCAAAGCACTGCAGTTTTTGATCAGCCAGGCTGACGACCAGTTTTGTGCTGTCCGGGCTGAACTCAACCTGAACGGGTTCGGCCGCCGCCTGAAATTTGAAGTAGGCCTGCCCGTTGCTCACGTTCCAGGTCCTCACCGTGCCGTCTTTACCAGCGGCCGCAACCTGCGTGTTGTTCGCGCTGAGCGCGACACTTAACGCTGGTCCTTCGAAGCCGGTGAAGCTACGGGTCGGACCGCCGTTGCTGTTCCAGGTTTTGACGCTGCCATCCTGACCGGCTGTCGCGACGACCGCTCCGTTCGACGAAACGGCAAGTCCGTTGACTCGTTTTTCGTCAGCGACAAATGCGAGGTCTGCTGTCACCGGACTCACTCGAAGCGAGCCGTCCGCTCCTGACGAAACGACGTAACGATTGTCGATTTGAAACTGCATCCCCGTGACCGCGCCCGTATGTCCGGGAAAATGTTCCAGCTCTGTGTTCTTTGCGAGGTCCCACAATCGAGCCGAACCGTCCTCGCTCGACGAAACGAGTTGGGTCCCCTGCAGGTTGAACGACAGCTCCGTGATCGCTTTGCCGTGTCCGGTCAGGCGAGCGGTTTCCACTCCCTCTGTCGGATTCAACAGGCGAATTGAGCCGTCGGTCAGTCCGACGGCCAGCGTTGTGTTATTGCCCGAAAACTCCAGCGAGGAAACCTCCACATCGAGGTCAAGCTTTTTGATTTCCTTGCCGTCATTGACCGTCCAGAGTCGAACGGTTTTCTGTCCGGCCGCTGCGAAGAGCGATCCGTTATTCGTGAACGCCGCGGTTCGAATTGCCGAACCGAATGCGATCTTTTTTTCTTCGGCCGCGTCGTCGGCCTTGAGAATTCGAATCTGCCCGGTCTGATCCGCAACGAACAACTGCTGAGCATTGGCAGAAAACGCGACGGCAACGATTGAGCCCGCGGCTCCTGGAAAATCTTTCACCAGCTTGCCGGCCGTGTCGAACAGGCGGACTGTTTTGTCCGCTGAACCGGTCGCAACCTGCGCTCCGTTCGGACTGAATCGAACGGCCGTTACGGGACCGGTGTGTCCCTCAAGCTTGACGAGCTCTTTTCCATCGGCGCGGTTAAAGATTCGAGCCGTCCCGTCCTGCCCGGCTGTCGCGATCATCGTCCGGTTGGAACTTTGCGAAAACGCGTTGACCGCTCCGGTGTGGCCGGTCGCCGTCACGGATGCGGGATACGTCACCGGCCATCGCTTCACGAAACCGTCCGTCCCGCTTGTCCAGATCTGAGAATTGTTCGGACTGAAAACGAGCCCGGTGACTTCGGCTGAGTGAACTCCGACGACGGCGATCGTTGAGCCATCGGCCGGATCCAGAACGTGCATCGCGGTTCCGGAAATCGCGACAAGCTGCTTCGCATCGCGCTTCCAGGAGAGGCGAGTCACCGCGGCTGGCAGTTTAATTTCCTGCGTCTTCTCACTGGACTCGGCATTCCAGATTCGCAGCACGCCGCTTTGATCGCCGCTGGCAAGCCACAGCCCGTCAAACGAAACCGCGATGGCCGTTCCCGCTGCATCGTGAGCAGCCAGCGTCTGCACAGGGTCGTTTTTCGGGACGTCCCACAACTTGATCGTGTTGTCACTGCCGGCCGAGGCGATCAGCGTTCCGTCGGGCGAAACGTCGACGGTCAGAATGATTCCCGTGTGCCCCTCCATCGTGCGGACAGACTGCTTTGTCGTCAGGTCCCACAACTTGAGAGTGCGATCAAAACTCGCCGTGACCACCGACTTGCCGTCGGGGAGAAACACGGAGTCATAAACGACTTCCTGATGCCCCTGCAGCAGAATCGGATCCGCCGCGCGGCCGGGCAGAGTCATCACCAGGCTCAGCACGATGAGTGGAAGGAGACCTTTTCGTACAATCCGTTCTTCTTCACCGCGACGTCTCATCAGACGCTCCCTGCATCTTCGGTTTCGAGGTGTGACCGCTGAGCACCAGTGTGTTTGGTGAGCTCGTTCGAGGCAACGGACTGCTCGCGCCGGTTCGCTTCGTTTCAGAATTGACAGATCGCCAGATAGACTTGCGGCAACCCGCAACGCCATCCGGTCACTCCGCAATGCACATCGCTTCTCGGGACATCACTGAAGCCAGCCAGCAGAGCGAGGCACTTCCGCCTGGCCAGCGTTCGGTTCTGGTTGAAGCCGAAGCAAAAGCTGTAGCCCAGGGCGAAGCGTCAACGGAGGACACTGCTGCCCATTTAGAGCGGGCCGCCTTCGCGTTGACTTTCCGCGGTGAGTGTCTGGTGGCCGCGGGCTCAGTTGTTGCGATCTCCGTTTGCAGTTTTCTCCACTTGACCGAACGGCACATTGAGCCAGCGCCGGACACGCTCCCCGTCAGCCTGCCGACTGTTTTCTGGGAGATCGACATCAACTCGGCCACCTGGCGTGAGTTCACGGTCATGCGCGGCGTCGGCCCGATCCTCGCCCGGCAGATTGTCGAGGACCGCGAAGCAAACGGTCCGTTCGAGTCCGTCGAGGATCTCGATCGAGTGCCTGGCATCGGTCCTCGGACAATCGACAAGAACCGCGAGCGACTACGAGCATCGTCGATGACAGACTCGCCGCGTTCAGAGAAGCCTCGCAAAGATTCCACCGGGACGGCAGAATGACTGGCCCCGTCCGGGCGCGTAAAAATGAGGTACTTGAGATGCCACTCAGACTGTTCTTTCTGGTCCTGGCTTTTGTTCTGACCGCCCTGCCCTGCTCCGCCGAAATTCCCGGGAAGCAGTCGGACTGGCACGGCTTTGTCCGGCACGATTTTTCTCACGACGGCCGAAACTGCATCCTCGTTTCGCCGGAGAAACCTGCCGAGGGAAAACCGTGGGTGTGGCGAGCCCGCTTCTTCGGACACGAGCCGCAGGCCGACATCGCGCTGCTCAAACTCGGATTTCACATTGCGTACTGCGACGTGTCGAACATGTTCGGCAGCCCGACCGCCGTGAAACACTGGGATTCGTTTTATGAACTCGCGACGAAGGAGTTCGGCCTCGCAGAGAAACCGGCTCTGGAGGGAATGAGCCGCGGCGGACTCATCATTTACAACTGGGCCATTGCGAATCCGGAAAAGGTCGCGTGCATTTATGCAGACGCGCCGGTCTGCGATTTCCGAAGTTGGCCGGCGGGCAGAGGAAAAGGAAAAGGCAGCGAAAAAGCCTGGCAGGATTGCCTGAAGGCGTACGGCTTCACGGAAAAAGAGGCCGTCGTCTCCCGGTGCAACCCGATTGACAACTTGAGGCCGCTGGCCGCTGCGAAGGTGCCGATCCTTCACGTTGTGGGACTCGCCGATGACGTCGTGCCGGTGGCGGAGAACTCGGCGGTGATCGAGGACCGGTACCGGAAGCTCGGCGGCAGGATCACAGTGATCTCGAAACATGGAGTCGGGCACCACCCGCACTCTCTGAAAGATCCCAAACCAATCATCGACTTTATTGTGAAGCACACGCTGAACACGGAGAAGAAGGAAAAGCCGGCGAGTGACGACGCGGCCGCGCAGGTCGATCTGGAAAAGACTTTCTACCAGGGTCGCACACTGGCCGACTGGGTGAGCTGCCTGGAATCCGAAAACAATTTCATTCGGTTTATCACGGTCGCGCGGCTGAATGGCGAAGGTCCGTGCCTCGAATTCTTCGTGCCACATCTTCTCAGTCTGACCACTGACGAGAATTCGAAGACCGCGAAGGAAGCCATCGGAGCTCTGGCTCAGCTGGGAGATGCCGCGGCGCCCGCCGAGCCGCTTCTTCAGGAGATCGCCGCTGCGCTGGATCATCCGAATCAGCAGGATGCCCTGGCAGCTCTCGGGCAGATCGGCGGTTCGTCGCCAGAAAAGCGAGTGGTGCTGCTCAGAAAAATGCTGATGTCGGAGAGCCCTGCGTCGCGAGTAATTGCGGCGCGAGGTTTGTGGAAACTCGAAAAAGACAAGCAGTATCTCGGCGTGGTGCTCGAGTCGACGGCCTCTCTGGAACACTGTCCCCAGGTCGGAACGGTGATCGCGCTGTCTCACTTTGCCGCTCAGGAAGAAGCGTTTCTGCCAGAGCTGGAGAAATTCTCCAGGGACAATCCTGACCGGCCGGAACGTGCTGAAGAGGAAAAAGTCCTCTCCCACATCCGGATTCGCAGCCTCTCCTTGATCGCAGCTCGGCGCGCCCGAGCGACAGGAGACTGAGTACACGTCCCACCAATTTTCGGGACAAGTCCTCAAGCGGACGCCGCAAAATGCGCAACCCTGTTTTTCAGGTAAACAAGTGCCCGGCGTGCTTGAGGTGCGTTTATTCTCGACCTAATGGCGACACGATCTCAGTCACGCGCCACTCAACACAATTCGATCGACGAACCCGTCACGAATTGGCCACTGGTGACTGGGGCAGAATTCACGACCTTCAGGGAACAGTGAGCCACGTATGACCAGAGACTCTTCCGACAAGCTGCGCGAACACTCCCGGACAATCGACGAAATCGCGATCTCGTTTCGAACGCTCGCCGATGAGCTAGAACGCCGAGCAGTTGACTCTCTTAACCCGGACAGCCTTGACGAGATCTCGCGCTGTATCAATGCGCTGGCTCGTGTTCGTTCGCAGGTAGAAAATTCGATCTCCGGCCGAGGCCGATGAGCGGATGCCGGCTCGTTATCAGGTACGAGTGTGGTGACACTCGAGCAGGCACCGTCGGCGTGCTGGAAGTCGTGCCAGTCAACCAGACCAGATGGAATTGCGAGTCTGCCGAGAGACGATCGGACGCCTCGATAACACAAATGAAAAAGCCCGGCTTTCAAAGTGAAAACCGGGCTCAGTTTTGTTGACGTCAGAGTTGTTAACGTCAGTGTTGTTAACGTCAGTGTTGTTAACGTCAGTGTCGTTGAAGAATGCGATCGAGCGTCGTCCGCTTGCTCGGTCTTGAAGTCTCTATTTGGCGGACTGGTTAAAGTCGCCGTCAAAGTTTCGCCAGA
>ERZ891418.818-NODE-818-length-10109-cov-7.361846_pt1 | contig 10109 bp, 14 predicted proteins | sample MGYA00521236_ERZ891418 | MGnify/ENA primary metagenome ERZ891418 (study PRJEB32303, sample SAMEA104408696) | aquatic metagenome | biome: Brackish water; feature: Chemocline; material: water | place: Baltic Sea | collected 2014-10-18T10:34:00 | depth 100 m ... | reverse complement strand
CAAACGGCCCGAAAATGTTACGGCATGGAAATTGACCCGAAGTATTGCGCCGTGATATTAGAACGTATGCAAGGCATGGGTTTAGAACCACAGTTAGAGACTGAGGTTTGATATGGCCCGCGTAAAAAACAAAACAAAAGTGGAACGGGAAAATCAAATACATGAGGTTGCCCAACGATATTTGGCGCGGCAAACGTTGGCAGAGGTTGCCGACGCCATCGGGATAAGCCCACAACAAGTATCTTATGATTTAAAAGTGCTGCGGGGGCGATGGGCAGAGGCCGCCAACAGTTGTTTTAATGAACGCAAGGCCGAGGAATTGGCCCGCATTGATCGGCTCGAAAACGAATATTGGGATGCCTGGCGCGGGTCATTGGAAGAATTTACAAGCACGACAAAGCAAGCAGAAACCGCCAACGGCAGCACACAGAAGCAACGGGCAACGATCAAGACAGAGGCGCGAAACGGCGACCCCCGTTATTTGTCGGGCGTTCAGTGGTGCATACAGAAGCGAACAGAGATATTGGGCCTGGATGCGCCAACAAAGGCCGAGGTGAACATTGCAGATACAACAGATGCCCGCGACAAATTGCGCGAATTGGTCGGAAGCACAAGTATTGGCAGCATTGTCAACGGAACAGCAAACGGCGTATTATGACGCGTTGAGCATTGATGTTGCCGATGCGTTGCGGTATGATTGGGGGTTTTGGCAACGCCCCAACCAGGCAACGCCCGAAGGTGATTGGGCGGCTTGGATTATTTTGGCGGGCCGAGGTTTCGGCAAGACGCGCACCGGGGCCGAGTGGACAATTGAAACGGCACAGAAGCGCGGCCCAGATGGGCGCATTGCCTTAGTGGCCCGAACGCCCGCCGATGTTCGCAACGTGATGATTGAGGGTGAGAGTGGGATTATGGCAAAAAGCCCGCCCTGGTTTCGCCCACTATACGAACCGTCAAAACGACGGTTGACATGGCCCAACGGGTGCATTGCAACGACCTATTCAAGTTATAAGCCCGACGAGTTGCGCGGCCCACAGCATACCGACGCATGGTGTGACGAGTTCGCCGCGTGGATGTATCTGCAAATGATGTGGGACATGTTGCAATTCGGCTGCCGCCTGGGACAAGATCCGCGCATCTGCATAACGACAACACCCAAGCCCATTAAGTTGTTGCGTGAGTTGTTGACACGGAAAAACACAGTTAAGACAACAGGCAGCACATACGAAAACTTACACAACCTGGCCCCAACGTTTAAAGATGCCATCCTTGCGCGGTATGAGGGAACAACCCTTGGCCGCCAAGAAATACACGCCGAACTTTTGGACGAGATCGAGGGCGCGTTATGGTTGCGGGCGTGGATCAGTAAGCAGCAACCGCCAAAGACAGAAGCGGGCAACATGGATTTGCGCCGCATCGTTATTGGTGTTGACCCGGCGACAACATCGAATGCCGACAGTGACGAAACGGGAATTATTGCGTCAGGTGTGGACTTTAAAGAGCATGGGCATGTATTGGCAGATTCGACGGGCCGATACACCCCCGACGGTTGGGCGCGGGCTGCATTGGCATTGTATCATGATCTAAACGCCGATTGCATAGTTGCCGAATCCAACCAGGGCGGCGAAATGGTGGCCCACACGATACGCACATTGGACAGGAACGCCCCGGTCAAGTTGGTACACGCAAAGCGCAGCAAGCAAGCCAGGGCCGAACCTATCGCCGCGTTATATGAACAAGGACGAATAACGCACACGGACGATTTCGCGGCATTAGAGGGTGAGTTAATCAGTTGGATTCCCGACACGGGCGACGAATCCCCCAACCGATTGGATGCAATGGTTTATACGTTCCATGAGTTGATATTGAGCAAGCGCAACGCATCGCAACGAAAATTGACGGGGGTTTGATGTGTCAACCGAATTATTACGATTTGAACAGAAACTTGACGACATACAGGCGGTGGTATTGAAACTGCCAACGCAATTACAACATTTGGAATACAGGATAAACGAGCAAGCAAAAACGAATATTGAATTTACGGAATTTAAAAACGAGGTAAAAACACAATTAAACACCATGCGGGGCATAGGTTTAACCATTGGCGCATTATTCGCCATCGTAAACGTTGTACCCGCTCTCATTTCCATATACTCTAAAATTGCGGGGCAATGAAAGCAAAGGAAACGATATGCCCGTTGACACCAGAAATGCCCAATACAGTGCCCGTATAAAACAATGGACGATGTGCCGCGACGTTTCTGCAGGTACGGACAAAATCAAAGAGGAAGGTACAAAATACCTTCCCAAATTGTCAGGCCAGGACGGCGACGAATACGAGGCATACAAACGCCGCGCCGATTTCTTCGGTGCGTTCGCCCGTTCTGTGCAGGGCATCGCCGGGGCGGTGTTTCGTCGCCATCCAACCGTTGACATGCCCGAACAATACGCAGATTACACCGACGACGTGACCCTTGAGGGGTTGCCGTTTGATGTGTTCGCCCGGATGTGTTTTGATGAAATATTGACCGTTGGGCGCGTGGGCGTTTACGCCGACATGCCAACCGAGGGGGCCGCCGATCTGCCATTGAGGCCATACGCCGTCATGGTTACGGCTGAGAACGTTATAAACTGGCGTCAACGTTGGTCATTCAATTTTGGGCGATACATTCTTGATATGGTGGTGATCCGCGAAACCGTCGAGGCAACCGGGGGCGACCAATACCAAAGCGAGGAAGTTGAGCAATACCGCGTCATGGAAATCGAGAATGATATGGTGGTGGTTCGGTTGTATCGGGAAAACAAACAGGCGGTAGACAATGACGATAAATGGACGTTGTATTCCGAAGTGATCCCGCGCCGCCTGGGGGCTGCATTGGTTCGCATACCGTTTAAGTTTATAAACGTGACCACATTGACGCCCGATGTGCAGAAACCGCCCCTTTTGGATTTGGCACATGTCAACCTGTCACATTACCGATCAAGCGCGGATCTTGAGCATGGGCGGCACTATACCGCGCTGCCGACGCCCTGGGTTGCAGGATTTCCCGCGAATACAGAGTTGCGGATAGGTGCAAACATTGCATGGGTAAGCGATGACCCGCAAGCAAAGGCGGGCATTTTGGAGTTTACCGGGCAAGGGTTGGGCGCATTGGAAACGGCAGTTGAGCAGAAAGAAAAGCGCATGGCGGTATTGGGTGCGCGAATGCTGGAAAGCCAACCCCGAGGCGTTGAGGCTGCCGACACGGTGCGGCTGCGGCAAGCGGGCGAGGCCGCGACAATTCAAGGCATTATAAACGCCATCGAGGCCGGGCTTAAAGATTTGCTCGGTTGGATGGTTTGGTGGGGCGGGGGTGGTCCAGATGACGTGACCCTTGAAATAAACCGCGATGTTATCAATTCGGTATTACAGCCCGATGAATTGGCAGCCTTGACGGCAGCCTTGCAATCTGGCGGGATTTCATACGATACATATTACTACAATTTGGAACGCGGAGACATGACGCGGCCCGACATCGATGCAGAGGAAGAGAGAGAGGGCATAAGCAACGACGCGGGCGGGGCATTGACAGGGACGGGGGCAACAACGCCAGAGGATGACGCCGCGATTGCTGCGGCGATTGATCGGATCGGGGCTTGATCGATGCCCTCAGTTCAAACAATGATACGCCGCATGCACGAAATGCGCGACGAAATCGAGGACGGCACAATTGACGATGCCGCCAAGCGATTGGAACGCATATTTTCAAAGGCTGAAACGACCCTTGCGGGCATCGAAACCCAATTCCAACGTTTGGCATTGACGCCCAACGGGAACATTGCACAGATCCCCGAGAACGTCGCAGAGGCGCAGCGCATCATTGACGCGTTAAACGTTGAGATCCAAGCCGCGATTGTGCAACCAGGCAAGGCATGGGCCAACCGGGCCGTTCCCGAGGCATTCGCTGCGGGGCGGGATCTTGCGCGGGTCAATCTTGACGTTGACTTTTTAAGCGGGGATCTGGTATCGGCAGCGTTTCGCAATGTGACCGTCGCAGAAAAGGCCGTCATTGAGGTTGGATTTCAGAACACATACAAGATTATGAACGTGGTGGGCGACGATGTTAGCGACTATTTCAGGCGTGAAATGCTGGATGCCATCATTGACGGCATACCCGTACAAGGTGGCCCCGATAGTTTGGCGGGGCGACTGATAAAGGGCGGGCGATTGAAACCGATTACGATTAGGACGGAAAGCGGGCGAACGTTTACCCGCTCAGTACGCCAACGGGCCAACACCATTGCCCGCGTTGAGATGGCCCGCGTGGTCAACAAAACCCATGAGGTAATAGCAACCAGGGCATTGGGTGGCGATGCCGTTTATATCAACAGCAACCCGCGCGATAGCAGAACAACGGATATATGTATGCGCGCATCTTCACAAAAAGCCATGACGTTGGCACAGTGGGACGCGTCGCAATTTGGACGCCCGCCCAGGTTAAACCCGTTCCACATGTGCCGATCTGTTTTGATTGGTGGAGAAATAGGGTGGTTTTAAAAGTGAAAAGTGTGGATAATACGCAACACAACAACAACAACAGACCCCGGCGGCGTCGGGGCAATTACCCAGGGGGTAAAAAGTGGCACTAAAAACAGAGGTTGCAACGTTGGAAGGATTGCCCGAAGCGTTGCACGAGCATTATGTAGCCGAAGGCGACAAATTCGTTTTGGCACATGATGGCAATGACCGCATCAAAGAGTTTCGAGACAATAACATAAACTTAAAGCAGCAAACCGAGGACTTGACCGCCAAGCTAAAAGGGTTTGACGGCATCGATCCCGAAAAATACCTGGCGTTGACAGAGTTGGAACGCCAGAAGCGTGATAAGGAATTGATCGACAAGGGCGATCTGGAAACCCTTTTGAGTGAACGCCTGGACAATGTAAAAACAACCTATCAAACACAATTAGACGCCATCAAAACCGAGTTGGATAAAACGCGCGGCGAATTGGTGGCAACAAAAGTCACAGACACATTAAAGACCGCAGCCGCCAACGCGGGCGTACGTCCCGAGGCCATGAGTGATGTGGTATCATTGGCGTCGAGCAATTGGGAATTGCGCGACGGAACGCCAACATTTATTCAAAATGGGGAGGTGGTCTTGTCTAAGGATAACGTGGGCGAACCTATCGGGATGCCCGAATACTTTAAATCTATGTTGCACGAAAAACCATTCTATTTTCAAACCTCGGCGGGGTCGGGGGGTGGTAGCCAGTACAACCCCAGGGGGGTTCGAGTAATACCAAATGACCCCGTTTCTATCGGCTTAAATGCCGACCAAATCGCAAAAGGCGAGGCGGTTATTGAGGGGGCATAAAACCCTTAAGTTTAAGAGGTAACAAATCATGGCAAATACAATTCCCGCAGTAATGACCCAACTTGTGGCCCGCGCCGTTGGCGTATTGCGCCGCAGATCACACATGGCCCGTTATGTGACAACCGCCTATTCGTTGTCCCCAGGCCAAAAAGGCAAAACCGTTGATGTGGAAATTCCACCAACCGCGACGGCTGCCGCAATTACCGCTGCAAATTCTTTCCCCGCCAATACGGCGACGGTTGCCACCACCACCCCCATTACGTTGGATCAGTGGTATGGCAGTGACTTCAACATGAGCGATCAGGAAATGACCCAGGTCAGCAAAGACCTAAACTATTTCCCCGCTGCCGCTGCCGCAAGTTTGGCCGCCGTTGTGACAAAGGTTGATGATAGTTTGCTCGGCCTATATACGGCAGTTTACAACGCGGGCGGGACGGCAGGAACAACCCCATTTGCCACAACTTCAAACGCATGGACAACTGGTGCGCGGAAGTTGCTAAACGAAAGTTTGGCCCCAATGGATGATCGGCACGTTGTTCTTGATTCAGACGCCGAAGCCAACGCCGTTAATTTGTCCGAGTTTAAAAGCCTTTACGCCTCGGGTGATCCCGGCGTAATCGTGAACGGCGAAATTGGGCAGAAATTGGGTGCCAATTGGGTGTTGAATCAGGGCGTTGACACACACACACGCGGGACGTTGACGGGTTCGCCGTTGGTTAATGACGCATCTTATGGCATCGGCGAAACAACCGTTGATATTGACGCTACGTCGTTGTCTGGAACCGTTGTGATTGGCGACATCTTCACAGTTGCAGGAGACACGCAACAATACACAGTAACTGCCAACGCAACCGCCGCCACCAACGCAATTGCTGGCATGGCGTTTACCCCGGCCTCCAAAGTGGCATGGGCTGATAATGCCGCCGTCACTTTTATCGCATCGCACCAAGCCAACTTGGCATTCCAACGCGGCGCGTTTGCATTGGCAACCGCCCCATTTGAAAGCGTAGATTCATCTTTGGGCATGACCCAATCGGTTGTTGACCCGTTGAGTGGGTTGGTTATTCGGTTGGAAGTTAGCCGCCAATACAAACAGACCCGGTGGGAGTGGGATGTATTGTATGGCGTCAAAGCCATTCGACCCGAACTTGCCGCCCGCATCTTGGGCTAAGACTTAGGGAGAGCAAGCGGCGGGGTGTTATGGCACGACGCCCCGCCGCCTTTTTACATATTAAACTTGTTTACGAGGTAACACATGGCAGCAATTGAAACGGTGCGCGTAAAAGATGGCAAAGGTTCAAAGATCATCAACGCAACCGATTACAACGAAAAAGAACACGGCAAGCCCGTTGCAGATCCCAAACCCGAAGTAAAACCCGCCGAATAGGTTAACCCAATGGCATCTTATTATTGTACAGACGCAGATATTACCGACCTATTGCCAACGTTGACGGGTTCGCAGATTGCAAGCGCGGCGCAGCGAAACACGCGTTTACGTTTGCCCGCCCGCGATTGGGTGGATTCGGTTTATTCAGGCGCGGCCCCGTTTCCGACGGTGGGCGCAAATGACCCAACCGATTGGTTGATAAATGGCGAGGTTGACAGCAGCGACACAACGGCGGGCATCGATGGCGGGACAGGCGACCCGGCAGCGGGTGACTTCTTCCAACCAGAAGGACACAACGCATGGTACAAGGTTGTCTCTTATTCTGTCCCAACGTTGACGTTTCGGTATGTTTTCAACTTCAACCCTGGCGTTGAAAGCACAAGCGCAACTGGGGCGATGGCTGATATAATGGACAACACCCCGCTGCGGTTCGGAACGCCCCGCCTATTGCGTGAGGCCGCCCGATGGGTTGCGGTATCTATCGCGTATCAGATTATGAGAAATGACCCGCTTGACGCCCCGGCGATGGCTGCAATGGAGCGGGCGCGGGAAATGTTACAGGTTGGGCGCGACAACATCGCGCGGGCCAACCCATTCGTTTATTATCCAGATTCCCGCGATGGCCTCGGCAGCTTTACGCCCGGCGTTGTCAAATTGGTTCGGGGATAACATGAACACGCTTACATTTGAGATCCGCGACGAAAAACTAAGAAAAGCATTGGGTGATATTGCAGAAAAGCCCGATGGGTTGCGGCAGCCGTTTGAAAAGTTCGCCCAATACATGCGGGTGCAGACAGATAAAACATTTGAAAATTTGAGATTGGGCGGGCGGTATCGGGGCGTTTTCTGGCGATACTTTGCGCCACAGTATACCCGCAAGACCGACGGTGTGACCGTTCCCGCATGGGGCGGTGTTCCTAAGTTGCGCGGCAGGGGCAACGTCAAAGGCCGCAAACGCCCATCAGGGCAACGCGTCGCCAATGGTGACGCCATAGTTCAAGACACCATGACGCTAAGATCCCGCGCGGCCCTTGTGGTTCGTATGGGAAAATACACGGCACGATTAGGCCCGCAGGGTGTGAATTATGCCGCAGCACAACAGAAGATGCGGCCCTTTTTGTTTTTTACTGCAAAAGATGGCAAGGAGTTCGCCCAGGTGTTAAGGGCTTATTTATACGGGGGCCACAATGTCGGCGTTCAGTAGTTGGGACACATACAACGTCATTGCCGAACATGTCATTGAGACATTGCAAACCGACACGGAACTTGCAACGGCGGGGTCGGTGGAAATTGCTACATGGGAATCAGAACCCAGAGAAACGGCGGCAGAATATAACGACCATGAATTGCCCGCCGTATCGGTTGACGTGGTACATGCAGGGCAAGAGATTATTCCCTTGTCCAAGATGACTTCGGCAACATTTAGCGTCGTGATTATTACAACGACGGGGGGCCAGGCGAGTTTAATAGCGGCGAAACAAATGGCGAAACGCATAGCCGCCCGAATCGAGCGCGTATTGAGACAACAAAACCGCGCGAATAAACAATTGTCAGATGTGGCAACCGATCTTGAGGGGGCCATGTCGGACAGTTTAAGATTGACCAATGTCGCAACGTTGACAGATGGCGGCGTCATCAACAACGTTTTACGCGGGGCGGCGGCTACAACATGCGATATAACCATTGATTTTACGACACCGATAGATTAAACCGAGGGGGTTAAAATGGCGGTAGCATCAGCAGGAAGTTTGGAAAATGTCGAATTGGGGTTTGCCCCCCAACATGCGGCAGTTGTTTTGGTGGCAGGTACAACCCTGGGATATATAGAGGACGGCGTAAGCATTTCCGTTCCTCGGGATTATGCGTTTGTTCGCGCCGGGTTGACGCCCATCAAACACATTGCCACATCTAAAAATATGAATGTGAGTTTTTCAGCAAAAGAGGTTTTACTTGAATCGCTGCAATACGCATGGGACGGCGACGCCCCGGCGACAAGCGTGTTGACCATCAACGAGGACTTTGGGGCAACGGTGGCATTGTTAGCCAAAACGTATGCGCCAAATTCGGCAACGGTGGCAACGCCCGCAAATCTGCCAATTTCCCGCGTGGTAAGCGTTCCCAAAGCATTGGCGACAGGTGACGGGACTTATACGATCCCAAAGGCTTCATCTGGCGACACCAACCAAACCATCGCGTTCGACTTCATGGCATTGGGTGATACGGCAGCATCCGAATTGCTCGGCACGGTCACAGATACATACACCTAAAATGCAGGGCGGGGGTTTTGTATAAAACCCTCGCTCTATTGCTCTTTTGTGAGGTTTAAATATGACGAGTTCAGGAATGGCTTTGCTTGGGTTGGTTGGTGGGTCGGTACAAATTGGGTCTTATGTGTTCAGCCCCGACGATGCCGACAAAATCGCCGCCTTTATTGCAGACTCAAAGAAATTGAGAACAGCGACAGATGCCACTAATACAAGCCCCAAAAAGGCAAACACAAAAACCGATACAGCGTAAGCATGCGTTTGCCGCCCATGTCGCCATTGACAACGGGATAATGTGCATGTGCCAATATGCGCCCGTTTTGGATGTGGGTTGTAATAATCCGTATGACGGCATGTGGCGTTGGTTGCAAAAAATGGATTATCGCGGGCAGTATGTCGGCATCGATGATAACATTCCGGCAGACGTGCGCGAGCGGTTCAGGGGTGATATATTCGTGCGCCAATGTAAGATTGACGGGGCGCGGCTGCCGTTCCCGCCATCGGAACGCCACAAAATCAAAGAGTATTCAACGGCGTTTTGTGTTGACACCCTGGCCCGAATCCAAGACCGCGATGCCCTTATTATGGAAATGCGCCGCATTGCCGCCCAAGTTGTTGTTGTGGGTGGTGTATCGGTTGCAGATTTAAAACGTTGGGGGTTTCAGTATATCGGCCTTGAAGCGTTTGGCAGCGCACCAGAGGCATGGGGCGTATGGATGAATGATTGGGCATACAAGACCCGCGCCCGGTTGGACGTGACACCATCGACAACGTCGGGGTATTTCGGATCTGATAACGGAGTTGAGAAAAAACAATTATACCATTGCTCAAAATGTGGGGTGTTAGATTATGGGGGAGACCCAAGTTTTGGATGCGCCGAATGTGGAACGCCCAATTGATGACGCGGGCTTTGATGATTTCGTTTTGTCCCCAACGGCGAGCAATGGCAACGGTGGCGGCAATGTAGAGGCGAAAATGTCAGCGGTTGTTTATGACCGCGCACATGCCGAATTTGTGACACCCTCGGGGGATTTGCTTTATATATTTTCCAAGTCAGAGGGCCAGTTAAGGCACATTGACATCGCATTGCAGGAATGGCTT
>ERZ891418.816-NODE-816-length-10142-cov-5.907703_pt1 | contig 10142 bp, 9 predicted proteins | sample MGYA00521236_ERZ891418 | MGnify/ENA primary metagenome ERZ891418 (study PRJEB32303, sample SAMEA104408696) | aquatic metagenome | biome: Brackish water; feature: Chemocline; material: water | place: Baltic Sea | collected 2014-10-18T10:34:00 | depth 100 m ... | reverse complement strand
TAATGCCAGGGAGATTAGTGAGACAACTTTCTCCTATTGGGATAAACCAGATATTCAAGTTTTTTATTCCGCACCGCCAATCATCACCCCTAAAACAAAAATTCTATTTATTGTGCATGGGGCCTCTAGAACAGCTGAAAGATACCTGAATGATTGGGTGCTGCTGTCCCAAGGAAGAGATGTTCTTCTCGTTGCCCCAAAATTTTCGAAAGAATTTTATAATGAGTATGTCTATTTAATGAAAACGAATAAAACAGGCAGACCAATGAATGATGCCTCTCTTGATTTGGACTCTTCTCTCGGCGAATTATTTAATTTCTTTTCTGCAAAATTTAAGATACAGACCAATAATTTTAGACTCTACGGCCACTCTGGTGGCGCTCAGTTTGTGCATCGATATTTAATGCTGAGCAAGGAAACACGAATTGATAAGGTGGTTATCGCTAATGCAGGTTTTTATACTTTTGCCGACCCATCTATCTCATTTCCATTTGGTATTAAAAATATGAATGTTTCTGATGATCGTTTGAAATGGTTATTAAGTCTTAAAGGTGGATTATTTTTAGGAGACATGGACAATGACCCTAAGCATAAATCCTTGCCTTCAATGCGCAAGGCTAAAAAACAAGGCAAGCATCGCTTTGAGCGAGGAACTAACTTTTTCAATGATCTTGTTGACCTTGGGGTTAAGAAAAATTCTCCCTTTAGATGGAGATACCAGGTTGTCCCTGGCGTCGCCCATGATAATGCTGGTATGAGCTTAGCTGCATCAGAATTTTTGCTAGAGGATCTTTAAAAGGTATGGTTGCTCATAAATTCTTCTGCTTTTGAGAATATTCTCTTTTTTCTTACTTGATCTATCTTGTCTAGGGACCTTGGCATAAGTGCTAACCGAGGATTGCCTGTAAAAAATTCACGGTTCTTCTCTATGAATCGCCAGTACAATCCATCAACAACATCACACCATTCACCTTTTTCGTAGTTTGACATTCTAAGCATATAACTTGAGCCACATATATATGGCTTGGTGGCAAATATACCACCATCGGCATAAGTCCCCATTCCATAAACATTAGGGACCATAACCCAGTCAGCTGAATCCACGTACATCTCCATAAACCATTTATAGATTTCATTTGGTCTAATGCCTGCTAGATTCATCACATTAGAAATAATCATTAAACGGTTAATGTGATGCGTGTAACCATACTTGAGGGAATCTTTAATTGCATCGTCAACAGGGGGTATCCCGGTTGTTCCCTCATACCAACTTTGGGTCAAGCTTTTTTTATGTCCCCAAAAATTAGCGTCTTTATATTCCGGCATATTTTGCCAATACACACCACGAATAAACTCTCTCCAGCCTAAAATCTGGCGTATAAAACCTTCTAGTGAATTCATAGGAACAACGCCTTTGGCCGAATGAAATTCTGAGATTGCATCCACGATGCATTCCATTGGATCCAGGAGCCCAGAGTTTAAGTATGGGGATAGGAGTGAGTGAAATAGCCTAGAATCATCTTTATGAATAGCGTCTTGAAATTCTCCAAATAAGTGAAGACGCTCGGTTAAAAAATTTTTTAATTGCTCTCTTGCTGCATCATGTGTTACCGCCCAATTAAACTCTTCAAGCGATCCCAAGGACTTGGGGAAACAATTTTCTACATCCACCATTGCTTCAATCGTCAAAGGATCTTGCATAGATTTTACTCTAATAGGCAAATCTTGTTTGAGCTTTGAAATGCTTTGTTGATTGTCCTTGTCATAATTCCACTTACCTCCAAGCGGCTTCCCATCCTCCATCAAGATGCCATATTTTTTTCTCAACCATCTATAATAATATTCTTGGACAAGAGATTTTTTGCCCATTGCCCATTCGCTAAAATTTTCGATAGAATCTATAAATTTTGTATCTTGATGAATCTTAATCTCCACTTTATTCTTTGATCCAAAGAACATGAGTTGAGTCAAGGTATTGTGATCGCTTGGTTCTGTAATATGAATTACATCAAAGCCAATATCTTCGTAAAGTTCCTGTAATTCTTCCATGAAGGTTGCATCATGATTTTTAGAAATTTTAATATGAATAATATTTACATATTTTTTTTGCAACTCTTCTTTCCAGTGTCTTAATGCCGAGATTAAGAATGCAATTTTCTGTTTGTGGTGATTGATCTGATAAAAGGTATCGCAAGGCTCATAGATTAGCAGAGCATCAGATTTATCTAGGAACCTTAATGCAATATTGTTTATTGCTAAATCATCGGGAAGAATAATCCCAAGTTGCTTCATGGTCTTTTGTTGCTTAAGAATTCTGCTAGAGTTTTACCAGACAAAAAAGCTGATTCCACTCTTGATGAGATATGCCAATCACCAATTGCAAAAATATTATGTGCGATCTTCGTAAACATTTGGTCCTGCGTTGATCTTCCGCATTGAGCATACTTCCACCTAAATACGCTCGAATCTTTCACTTTTATTTTATCATTCGTTACGCTCTCAAGACATCTAAGGGATAGCTCTATTAGTTTTTGATCAGGCTCAGCCGCTAATCTTTGACTGCCTTTCGGTGAGAATTGAATAACCCAAGTTTCTTCAAGAGCGGGATTAAAAAATTTACTTGAACCCATCCAACTTATGTCTTTGCTTACGTTTTTAAAGGCATTATATTTATTCGCATTCGATTCAGCCATCATGAGACCCACTGCAATGCATGGTAAAAAACTATTCTTGGGGGCTGCTGGAAACTCTATCAAAGTCTCAGACTGCGGAAGGGGAAGGGATGAGATTAAGATATCATAGGGCACCGTGAGATCATTATTGAAGACCACGGTTTGATCTGAAACATTTACTTCGCATGCTCTCATTTCAAACTGAATATTTAAAGCATCACGATAAGGCCGCAATAAAGCGTGCATGCCATCAGGATGGACGTAATAGTTTTTAGTGTCCTCTACCTTTTCTTCGCCTACATTAAATAGAGGCCCGTGAAAATTTTGAGCGTGGCTCAATTCCAAGAAGTTTTTGAAGCTAGGAGTGGTAGCAGTGCAAAACTGGGCTCCAAAATGAAATCTAGTTTTTTGATGTCTTCTAGCGCATAGTCTGCCACCGACCCCTCTAGATTTTTCATACAACTCCACATCAAATGAAGCTGGTAGATTTTTTGCGCAGGTAATGGCACTCATTCCCGCGCCCAAAATTACGACCTTGGGATTATTAGCCACGTCTAGAGGTTATTTTTAAAGATAATGCCGTCCTTCATTACAAATATAATATTTGATACTGCATTGATATCTTGAATTGGATTCTCATTCATGGCGATAATATCAGCCAACATTCCAATTTTAATTTGACCTAGCTCTTCTTCAACCCTTAGCAACTTAGCCGCCTCAATTGTTGCACTTTTTAGCGCAGCAGAGGTTGGCATACCTGCTTCAGTCATCAGAATAAATTCCTGCCAATTATCTCCGTGAGCAGAAACACCTGAGTCAGTGCCAAAGGCAATCTTGACACCCGCTTTGTAAGCAGCAGCAAAGGTAGCTGTAATTTTTGGTCCGATTGCTTCTGCTTTTGGTTTCACCAAGGCGGGAAAGAAGTTAGGAATTTTTGCTTTCTCTGCTACCCAGGCACCAGCCATGATTGTTGGCACATAATAAGTACCTTTTTCTATCATTAGATCCATGATTTCTGCATCCATATAAGTCCCATGTTCTATAGAGTTTATTCCCGCGCTCACTGCTCTTCGCATACCTTCTTTTCCATGAGCATGAGCAGCAGTCCATAGGCCATAGTCCTTTGCAGTTTGAATAATTGCTGACAATTCTTCATCAGTGAATTGAGGGTTCTCACCTGATTTTGCAACACTTAAAACTCCCCCAGTTGCTGTAATTTTTATACCGTCAGTCCCATCTTTGTATCTTTGTCTCACAGCTTTCACGGCATCTTCAGGGCTATCAATAACACCTTCTTCAGGGGAGGGCGGGGAGTAGCGATCTTTTGCCATTCCATTGGTTGGATCTCCGTGACCACCTGTTGTTGCAATAGTTTTACCTGAAGTAAAAATTCTTGGCCCAACAACCAACCCTTGAGAGATTGCTTGCCTAAGAGCAATGGTTTCCATGCCCCCATCTCCTAGATTTCTTACACTAGTGAATCCGGCCATGAGAGTCTTTTCTGCAGCATTAGCAGCAAACAGAGTACTAAATTCAGGCTCAATTTTTTCAGGTCGTTCTGCTTTAGGCACATACTCTTGGGCCAGATGAACATGCATATCCATGAACCCAGGCATTACAAAGGAATTCTTAAGATCAATGACCACATCAGCACTTGAGGCAGCAGCATACCCCTTGGTTACAGACATAATTTTATTTCCAGCAACCCTGATAGTCATTGCTTTACTTATCTCGCCTGAATCTACTTCAATGAGATTGCCGACATGTAGCAGAGAGTCAGAAAATCCTAACGTTGAATAAAATACAAAAAAAGCGATGGTAATGTTTTTCATAGTGCTGCTTAGAATAAATTTAATGTAATTAAGATACTATTTTTACAAGGAATTTAATAGAGTCCTTAGTTCTGATCTATCAAAAGGGAATCACTCTCGATTCAAGCTCGACGCCCTCGATGTTATGTATTGACAGGGTTAATTGTTTTTTTATTGGCTCAATATCCAAAAGACCAAAATTAAATTCAGGATAGGTCTTATTGAGCAATAGAGGGTCTGTTTCAGCATTCTTTGAACCAGCTTTATTCAAACCAGATGCTGTTAATTCAATAAAATTTTTATATTGATAGATTCCTGATCTATGCCTATCTCCCGAAATTGCAATGATAGTTCTATCTCTCGAGTATCGCTCAATCATTTCAAGTAACTTCAATCTCTCTAAAGGAAAATTTGCCCATTTTTCATAAGGGTGGTTGGTTGCAAGAATTTGAATCGATGACAGCAAGACAATCAGATTAGCAGAGCTACTTTTAAGCGTTTGTTCTAGCCATGACCATTGCTCATCGCCTAGAACAGTTGCAGCCGAGTCTAGGTTTTCGATATATGCTTTTTTCTCTCCTTTTTCTAGATTGGATCTAAAATATCTTGTATCCAGCCCAACCACATGAACTTTCAGACCTTCTATAGTTTTTTTGCTCTCAAAATATATACCTTCTCTTTTTCTCCGAGGGTCTTCAGATGGAATCTTCCAAAAATCTACAAAAAGTTCTTGTGCTTCTACCTTGTTTTTATAACTTGAACCGCCATCATTTAGACCGTAGTCATGGTCATCCCAAATTGATAAAATTTCTTTTTCAAGCAGCCATTTGGGTAGATTGAGCTTCTGTTTTGCGTAAGCTTCTTTCATTCTCTGCAAATTCCCTGACTGAGTGTCACCATAAACATTGTCCCCAAGAAAAATAAAGCTGTCTACTTCCTTGAGCTTTATAGCTTTCCATATAGCTTGCTCTTGATCTTGATGAAGGCAGGAGCCTAAGCCAAATTTGTAGGCCTGCAAATCATGCGGAGTTAAAGCAAATAGGAGAAAGAGGGTAATATGTAGGCATAAGTTTTTATTCATCATATTATTATCTCATTGATTCCTCTATTTCTGCTTTTATGAAAAACCTATTTTTTACTTTAATGCTTTTTTTGTTTGCAGCTTGCAGCCAAAATAGCTCAAATACAGTGAGTTCTTTTGGTGACTTTATCAAGCCAAATTATTTGAATTTAGTCTCCACAATGCACTGTCGGTTGAAGCCCCTAAACTCTTTAAATTCACTAGAGAAATTCATTCCTATCTTTGTAAAGAATTTTGCAGCATCAAACATAGATGATAGTGAAGTTTATTTCTATTTTCCTTTATCAATAGATGAAAAGACAAATACATCTGAATTCAAACTTGTTCTGCAGCATTCAACCGAAGCTTCGCTGGACAATATGACCCAAAGGCTGGATGGTTTGGAATTTTCACAGATAGCTGATTGCACTCAAGACCAACCATCCCAAAATTTAGCTAGATTAAAAAAGGATAATTTTCCACAGACAGAGACTCTGCTTGAGACTATGACTTGTGAATACCATGAGAATTATAATTTCGCCACTTTAAATCTTGTCTTTGAGCAATTAATAGATGCCTTATCTGATGTAGCCATGGCATTGGAGTTTCAGTACTTAGGTGCGGAATTCTCAGATCGAACGTTTCAGTGGATCACAATTTTTTCTTCAGCAGAAGATCGAAAATCATTTCTCAATCACTGGAGATCCTTGCAAGTTAGCAATGAGATGCAAGCCTTGCTAACGGAGCAGGCTAGTTGCAGTGCATCAGAAGTCTTTAGAGCGTATAAAGTAATTTAGAAGTGAGCTATTTCGTCGGCTAGTTTCTTAATACCCTCACTCACGGTTTTTAGCATAATCATTGGAAATACGGCGTGAATGATTCCAGCGAAACCAAGTAGAATTAGCTTAGATGATACGATCATCAGCCTTGCCCCATGACTAAAATAATTTATATTAGTTTTTTTAAGGTGGTTAAAGTCGATATTCATACAACTATTATAGTTTAAATCACATAAAAAGAGCAATGAATTTAGATTGCTACCCACGAAGTTAGTGTAAAATAATTTTCTGAAAATATGCGGCATTAGTATAATGGCTAGTATATCTGCCTTCCAAGCAGATGGTCCGAGTTCGAATCTCGGATGCCGCACCATTACCTGAACCTAATTGTATATATCTCATATACCTATTTTGACAATTGATAGATATATGGATGTTAAAATTTGATCCATGAAGATTAAAAGTATTAAGACTCCAATAGGAAATTTTAATTCTTTCTATGATGGCGTGCAGCTCGCTAAGCTTGAGTTTTTAAATCATGAAGCATCCTCTCATTCAATAGATCAAGAGCTCCAGAAATCTATTAATATCTTTTTTGACAACACTGCTTTATTAGAGAACTTTCCATCCTATGCACTTAAAGGAACAGCGTTTCAGTTAAGAGTATGGAATGCGCTCTCTCAAATACCTCGAGGCACCACAGAATCTTATCTTTCTATAGCGAAGAAAATTGGTGCTCCACGCGCCTCAAGAGCTGTAGGCACTGCGTGTAAGCACAATCCGATACCATTATTTATTCCATGCCATAGAGTCGTTAAGCACGATGGATCAATTGGTGAATTTGCTCTTGGAGCCCATAATAAAAAATATCTTTTAGAGATGGAAAGAAAATGAGCTATAAGGAGACCATTATTTCTGATTTGCATCAAGCCTTTGCAATAGAACACATTGCTCTAAAAAATGAGAGCTTCATGCATAATGTTCCTGCAGACTCAGAATCTCACTTTAAATTAATTATAGTATCGGATGACTTTCTTGGGACCACAAAAGTAAAACGTCATCAAAGTATTTATAATGCATTATCTGAGACTATGAAGAGCATTCACGCATTATCAATTCAAGCTTTTACCGTGGCCGAGTTCAACCTTGATCCCATGATTCTTGACTCACCAGATTGTTCAAACAAATAAAAAAATTATGAAGAATATTTTTAATAAGATCCTCGAAAAACCTTGGATGGTCATGTTGCTGATAGGTCTTGTGTTTCTTGGAACTTCCTCAGGACTCCAGAACTTTAAGCTTGATGCCTCTTCTGATGCTCTGGTCATTGAGGGCGACGAAGCATTTAAAGTTTACCGCGAGACAGGAGAGATTTTTGGTAATTCAGACTTTTTAATTATCACATTTACCCCAAATTCAGATTTATTTTCTCAAGCTTCGTTGAATACCATTCGATCTCTTGAGAGCTCACTTGAGCAGTTGCCTGGAGTGGAGTCTGTTCTTTCTATTCTTGATGCCCCAATTTTCTTTCAACCAAAGGTGGCCTTATCCGAGCTCATGGATAATCTAAAAACCCTGGAGACGCCGGGGCTAGACATGGTTGCTGCCAAGGATGAAATTTTAAATAACCCAGTTTACTCAGAGCTAATTATCAGCCCATCTGGTACCACTACAGCTATGCAGGTAACTCTTGTTGAAAACCGGCTGTATAGAGAATTAATCACAAGAAGATATCAGTTAAACGATGGGTCTGCACTTAATACTCAGACCAAAGAAGAGCTAAGAAATATTAACCAACAGATCTCCCAGATCAATGACGAGGAGTCAGCCCAAAGGACGGAATTAATCTCTCAAATTAGAAAGCTTTTAGCTTCTCAAGTAACATCAGGAACATTATTTTTAGGTGGTGCCTCAATGATCGCAAGTGACATGATGTCTTTCATCAAATCAGACCTAGCAGTTTTTGGGGTCGGCGTAGCAGCAGTATTTTGTCTAATGTTATATCTGTTCTTTCGGAATATTTGGTTTGTATTGCTACCACTTGCTAACGCATTTATAACTACTGTTTTTACCGCTAGTATTCTTGGTCTCATGGATTGGAAAATTAGTGTTATTTCTTCGAATTTTATAGCGCTGCTTCTCATCCTCACCATCTCTTTAACAGTGCATGTATTGGTAAGATTTATTGAAGTCTCCAAAACTGCTAGCTCTACCAATGAAGCTATAAATTTAACCCTGAATCAAATGGTTACGCCCTGTCTTTTTGCTGCCCTTACGACCGCCATAGCATTTTTATCTTTAATGATGGGTGACATTAAACCCGTTATTGAATTTGGTAAAATGATGTCCGTTGGTATGCTTTTTGCTTTTATCTTTACATTCACCTTCTTGCCGGCTGCTATGAAGCTTGCGATTAAATCCAATAATGCTAATTCTTCTTCATGGGTGAATGAAATTCCTTTAAAGCTTGCTAATTTTACCTTGCTTAGAGGAAGTCAGATTGGGATATTTTTTGTTCTAGCCTCAATGACCATGCTCTATGGCATTTCTAAGCTTGATGTAGAAAATAGATTTATTGATTATTTCTCACCTGAAACAGAAATTTATCAAGGCATGCTGTTGCTAGATCAAGAGCTCGGGGGCACCGCTACCCTGGAAATATTAATTGATCAGCCTCCACAGGATCGGATGGAGGATTTAATATCAGCAGATGACGATTTATTTGAAGATGATTTATTTGAGGATGACTCAAGTGCAGCCTCTGGTTATTGGTGGAATACTTCGTCGCTATCAAGATTAGAAGAGATCCATGACTATTTAGACAGCATCCCAGAAATGGGGAAGGTGCTCAGCGTTGCGAGTGGAATTAAACTGGCCAGAATGATTAATGATGGCGAGGATCTGAATGATTTAGAGCTAGCCTTACTAAGAACAGTATTGCCGGAGGATATTAAAGAGACTTTATTGTATTCATATATTAATGAGGACGATTCGAGAGTAAGAATTTCTGCAAGGGTGCTAGAGTCCGCCGAAACTCTTAATAGAAAAGCTTTACTTCAAAAAATTAACTTTGATCTCATACACGATTTTAATTTAGAGCCAGAGCAATTCAAGATCACAGGCCTTGCAGTTCTTTATAACAATATGCTCCAATCACTTTTTTCTTCCCAAATTAAATCTTTAGGGCTGGTGTTCGGAGCAATTGGTTTGATGCTCATGTTATTGTTTAGATCATTTAAAATCACTGTAATTGCATTGGTGCCAAATCTGGTCACGGCAGGATCTGTTCTTGGGATGCTCGGACTTCTTGGAATACCTTTAGATATGATGACAATCACAGTGGCTGCTATTAGCGTTGGGATGGCTGTTGATAACACCATCCACTATTTATTTAGGTATAAAACAGAGGCGCAGATCAACAATGCATCTCGCAATGATAGAGTTCTTAACTCTCACGCTTCAGTTGGCCAGGCTGTCTTTTATACAGCCACAACAATTGCTGCAGGTTTTACTGTCTTTGCCTTCTCTAATTTTGCCCCCACTGTTTTATTTGGAGTCTTTACAGCCTTTGCTTTGATAGTGTCATTCTTTGCATCATTAACTTTATTGCCTTATCTTTTGTATATCTCTAACGCATTTAATATTAATTTAAGGCAGACCTAACATGAGCGGACCACTAAGCGGAATAACAATCATTGAATTTGCAGGAATTGGGCCAGGTCCTTTTTGCGGCATGATTCTTGCTGATCTTGGAGCAGAGATTATTAGGATCGATAGGGCTTCTCAGCATGGCCAAGGAAATACTTTGGATTTTCAACAT
>ERZ891418.814-NODE-814-length-10158-cov-7.205088_pt1 | contig 10158 bp, 9 predicted proteins | sample MGYA00521236_ERZ891418 | MGnify/ENA primary metagenome ERZ891418 (study PRJEB32303, sample SAMEA104408696) | aquatic metagenome | biome: Brackish water; feature: Chemocline; material: water | place: Baltic Sea | collected 2014-10-18T10:34:00 | depth 100 m ... | reverse complement strand
GACTCGGAGTACGTGCCGACTTCGAGTTCCTCGGCAACGCTCAACAGAACCACTTCGGTCGTCTGTGGCAGACACAGTCGAGTCACAAGTTCCAGCGCGAAGTCCGAATGAGGTGACCCGTCGACAGCAGCGATGATTTTCATGGGCTTGCACTTTCAGTCAGATAAGCAGGCCGTCAGATACGCAGGCGGTCAGAGACGCAGGCTCGCTGCGAGCCGCAACGATGTCATCAAGCATCGGCGACGCACACCGCGTCAAAATCGATCGGGCAGCGAAAACCGGCCGGCTTGATGGCGAGGATTGAGCAGGTCAAGTTGGCCAGAACGCTCTCTGCGGTATTTCCCATCAGAATTCCAGACAGGCCGCTTCGAGCCTGCGTGGCCATCACCACAAGGTCCGCGTGATGCTGCTTTGCGACGGCCTCAATCACTCCGTGAGGCGGACCGGTGACAATGTGGCAGTGTTTCTGATCGACTTTTTCATTGAGCCCGGTCCGACTGAGCATGTCGTCAAATTCCCGATGCGCTTCGGCGAAAAGCTTCGCCCGAAATCCGTCGACGTCATCCTCAGGAATGGGGATCTCACGCAGAACCGGTTCCAGTCCGGCGGGAACGGCGTGCAGGATGTGCAGGTCCGCTTCGCACTTTTCAGCCAGCGACCAGGCAATCCGCAGTGATTTGTCTGCTGTCTCAGAAAAGTCGGTGGGGGCGAGAATCGTGCCGACCCGCCCTTCTTCAATCGGAGAAGTGACCCACACGGGACACGGGCACTTTCTGATCAGACGTCGTCCCGTACTGCCAAGCAGCAATCGACCGAGCGCGTGCTGATGGTGGCTTCCGACCAGAACCAGATCGTGTCCATTCGTGACCACAGCCTCAATCAACTTCAGCCAGGCAGGGCCGTCCGTTCGGACCTCGTTCGCCTCGATGCCGTGTGACTGTGCCTCGGCGACCAGCCCCGCCATGCGAGCTCGTGCCCGTTCGTGAATTGTGTCCACCACGACCTGCAGCTGTTCCATCTCCACGAGGCTGCTGGTTTCCCGCACGTCACCCAGGCAGGGCATCAGCGAGGCCATGAACGTAATTCTCGCGCCAGTGTGCTGCGCCAGCCAGAGGGCTTTGTTGACTGCCGACCGGGTGGCCGTAGAGAACTCGTGCGAGAGGCACAGGTCACCGTCCGCCAGGTCCACACCGACCAGTATGTTGTGAAATCGGTCCATGATATTTCCTCCAGCAGACGGGTCTGGCCGACGCTGATCGCAAAGGCCGAGACTGGCCCGATGTGTCAGCCTTCGACGGCTTCAGCCATCGGGTCAAACGTGGCTGCCAGCTCCCGTCCCGGGTGCAGCGTCAGAACAGGGCACGGTGCCGATCGAACAACTCGCTCGGCGACACTACCCAGGAGCATATGTGCGGCCATGCCTCGACCGTGCGTCCCCATGACGATCAGGTCGATCTCGTGCTCTTCTGCAAATCGAGTGATCTGCGTCACGGGATGCCCGAATTCATAATGTCGTTCGATCTGCAGATCGGGATAATCTGCATCGTCGATCCACAGTTGTAATCCGAGCTGTGCGTTCTCCTCGAAGACAGATGGGGGAGCGACATAGCCTCCCAGCGCGGCGACATGAAACACGGGCATCTGAATCGAGTGAAACAGCAGCACCGTTGCCCCCAAATCTTTTGCCAGCTGGAGCGCGTACTCAGTCGCCTCGCGCGAGGGAGCACTGAAATCCGTCGGAACAAGAATTCTGCGAATCGACATGAGACTCTCCGTGCAATACAGGCTCAGTGAGACTGCTCGTGGTCAAAGGATTCGATGATCACACGAGCCCGATCGACATCGCCGGCTCGAACGAGCAGCCGAATCGGCAGAATGCCGGCGAGGCCTGCCTGGTTCTCGCCTTCGATCCAGCACGAAATGCCGTCCTGTTGAAGGTGAGCTTTGATGATCTCTGCGAGGTTTGCGTCCGGCACCGAGTACACTTCGACCCAGCCCATCGCATGCGCGTCCGGCGTCATCCCGGAAGTTGAAACGGCCATGGCTCTCTCCTGTTGCTGAGCGGAAAATGGAGCGTCCTCTGGCTGACAACGCAAAGTCCGTGCCGCAGTGGATTGCAAGTTGCAGGGGTGCCCGCATCAGTTGCAGTTGTCGAAAGTCGCTCGCACTCGACGTCAGGCCCGTCGTTAACTATTGAGTCCAGCGTGCCGATTCGCACACAACGAGCGAACTGGAGCGCGACAGCTCAGGAACCGCCGATGACTCTTTATGAATGGTCGCTGATCGGAATTGCGGGTTCGTGGCTGATCCGGCTGACGATAATCCCAGTGGTGGTGACTCAAAAAGAGTCGCCCTCCACGAGTCTTGCATGGCTGATGATCGTCTTCTTTGAGCCGTGGATTGGCCTGGGCCTCTACGTACTGCTCGGCCAGGATCGACTGGTTCGGCGTCGACTTCGGCTGCGCTCACTCGCCAGACGGTTTCAGTCGCCCGTTCCCCCGGACGTCGCGGGCGGACACGCTGATGCAGGGCAGCTCGAAACAGGGGCGGAAACCAGCGACAGCCAGCTTAACCGGCAACAGCAGACGATCGCCTCTCTCGCTAAAGAAGCCGGAGCGTTGCCGGTGACTGACGGGAACGCTGTTGAACTTGTGTCCGAAACCCTGGCATTTATTGACGGCCTCATCGCAGACATCGATTCCTCGGAGCATCATGTCCACTTGATGTTCTACATCTTCGAGGATGACGAAGTGGGAAGGCTGGTGGGCGAAGCGCTGATCCGCGCTCGACAACGTGGTGTGGAGTGCCGGTTGCTCGCGGACGCCGTCGGGGCAAGGTCGCTCTTCGGGCCTCTGGCTGCCCGCCTGACTCAGCATGGCGTTGAGACTCTTGCTGCGCTTCCGGCGAATCTGTTTCGAAGAGGGCTCGCGCGGCTGGACCTTCGGAACCACCGCAAGCTGGCGGTGATCGATGGTCGAATCGCCTGGACTGGCTCGCAGAACATCGTCGAGGAATCTTACGGGCACAGTAAAGCGGGCATCTGGCACGACCTGATGGCACGCATTACGGGCACCGCCGTGTGGCAACTGCAGGTCATTTTTCTCGAGGACTGGTACCACGAAACCGGCCAGCCACTGCCAGCTGAAGAGAACTACTTCCCGCGATCCGCGCAGCCAACGCGGTCAGGCTCGGTCGCTCTCCAGGTCGTCCCCACCGGTCCGGACCGACCCACGGAGCATTTTCAGCATCTCATGGTTGAGGCCATTCACTCAGCACAAGATCGAGTGACGATCACCTCGCCGTATTTCATCCCGGATGAGCCGCTGATGTGTGCGCTGCAACTGGCGGCAGCACGCGGAGTTCAGGTTGAGGTCATCGTCCCCGCTCGGAGCGACCACTGGATCGTCGATGCGGCGGGCCGATTCTACTGCGGCCAGCTACTGAATTTCGGCGTCAGCATATTCTTGTTTGAAGACGGGCTGCTGCATTCCAAAACGCTGACGATCGATGGCGAGCTCGGCATGTTTGGTTCCGCAAACTACGACGTTCGGTCATTTCAGTTGAACTTCGAACTGAACGTACTGCTGTACGATGAGCAGGCCACACGTGAGGTGCGCGAGATTCAGCAGCGGTACCAGGCTTCTTCTCGCGCGCTGACGAAAGACGAGTGGCAATCGCAGCCACGCTGGAAACACCTCGTGTCCAACGTGGCTAAACTCTTCAGCCCTCTGCTGTGAGTCGCTCGCCAGGAACAGCCTGAGAAGGCGGTTCGCCGCGTCGTTACGAGGCCCAAAGCGGTCATCGGGCCGCCACATATTCTTCAGGCTGAATCGCGAAGCGGTCCAGTAGCCGGTACAGCTTGCGTCGGTGGATGCCGAGGGCTCGGGCCGCTTGAGCTTTGTTGCCGTGGTGCGTGTGCAGAACCTGCAGGACGTGAGCTCGTTCCAGGTCCTCGAGCCTCTCGCTGCTTCGTACGACGGCGGCGACGGTCGTGAGCTCGCCACCTGTTCCGGTGACTTCTCGCGGCAGATCCTCGAGCTGTACACAGCCGTCTTCGGCGAGAATCGTGGCCCGCTCGAAGACGTTGATCAGCTGCCGGACATTGCCTGGCCAGTGGTAGCGACACAGCACGTCCCGGGCTTCGGGGCTGATTGTCCAGTCGTGTCCAAGGAAGTGATCGAGCAGCTCTTCGACGTCGCCTTTGCGTTCCCTCAGTGGTGGCAGCTCGATCGTCAGCACGTTGACCCGGTAATAGAGGTCCTCGCGAAATGTGCCTTCGGCAGCCATGTCACCAAGGTTTCGATTCGTTGCCGCAATCAGTCGCACATCGACGCGTCGCTCTTTGTGCGAGCCGACTCGACGCAGCGAACCGTCTTCGAGAACCCGCAGCAGTTTCGGCTGCAGGCCAAGCGGCATCTCGCCGATTTCGTCGATGAAGATTGTGCCACCGTCGGCGACTTCGAACAGGCCGGGAGTTGTCGCGGTGGCTCCGGTGAAGGCCCCTTTTTCGTGGCCGAACAGCTCGCTTTCGACAAGCTGCTCGGGCAGAGCCGCACAGTTGATCGTGACAAACGGTCGGTCCGCACGCAGGCTGCTGACCTGCAGGCCGCGTGCGACCAGTTCCTTGCCCGTGCCACTTTCTCCCTGGATGAGAATGGACTTGTCGGTCGGGCAAGCCCGCTCGATCAGACGATGGACCTGCTGCATCTGCGGCGAACTGCCGATCATTCGCACCTTCGGCCGAGTCCGCGCGATGACCTGTTTGAGCTGTTCATTTTCCTTCTGCAGCCTGCCCCGGTCGAACGCCAGGCGGCAACGTTTTTCCAGCTCTGGCAGCGGAAACGGTTTGGAGAGGTAATCGTACGCGCCCAGCTTCATTGCCTGGACCGCGGTCTCGACCGTCGCCTGTCCGGTCAGCATCAGAAACTGCGCTTCCACGTTTTCCCCGCGGAGTCGATCAAGCAGCTCCAGCCCGTTCATTGCAGGCATGTTGAGGTCGATGACGGCCACATCGAACTGCCGGCTGAGACAGAGCTGCAACGCCTGATGCGCATCCGGAGCCTCGGTCACGGTGTGACCGTTCCGCGACATCCACATCGCGCAGGTCTCCCGGAACTCGTTGTCGTCCTCAACCAGCAGCACGTTCATCGATTTGTCAGCGGGATTTGGCATCCAGTGTTCCCCTGTCGAACGCTCCCTCAAAATAACGCTCGACTCTCATTCTACAGGAATGGCTCCTCGGCGGTGACGGTCCCGCAAAAAACACACCGGGATCGAAGAGAGCGGGGAGCTGTGGATCACGCCAAGCAAAGCACATACCGCCGTAACACGGATCGCCTCTGACAGCGATGTGAACGTCAGAGGCTCCCGCTGACGCACTTAGGCAGCGAGACTCTGATGTGCGAAATCGCTCAGCGTGTGTGCTGGTTCGCTCGCTTTGTCATCCGCCCCGTCCGGCAGCACTGGAAATCTTCCTGGCACCTTGTTTGCTTCTGAGAATCCGGACCAGAGTGCGGCGTTTCGCCGTGGCACGTTGCAGCGTGCCTCGTCAGTTCCACGAGAGACAAGGAGCCCGCCATGGCCACCGTTTCTACACAATCTTCCGCCGGTACGGTCGGCAACTTTGTTGATGACCCCACGTTTGAAGCCGATCGGCAAAACGATTGCGAGCTGTTCCCTGCTGAAGAAATCTGCCAGTTTGCGGCTGACGACGAGGAGGCGGGGCGGCGGATTGGAAAAATCCTCGCCAGTCTGTTCGTCTATACGCTCATAGCAATGTCAATCGTCACCTGGTGGACGTTTCGCGTGGTTCAGCCGTGACCGCCGGAGCGTCGATCGCAGGCGACGAAGTCAGCGGCAAATCGGATCGAGGACCGCGACGAATGGACCTGAACCGGCTCTTCGAGCTGTACGAAGAAATGCAGCGGTATCTTGGCTGGGAGTCGGCGGATGCCGATCGTGTCGTATCTGCCAAGGCGATCGTTGAGCCGGCGTTCGCTGAAATTATTGACGACTTCTACGCGGAACTTGCGCGACACCCCGAAGCCTCTCGCGTGATCACGGGCGGGCTCCAGCAGGTGACGCGGCTTAAGAAGACGCTACAGGCCTGGCTGAACGACCTGTTCGACGGGCCGTACGATTTCGAATTTGTGGAGCAGCGATTTCAAGTTGGACGCCGTCACGTCGAAATCGGGCTGAGTGCATTTTACACCCAGGCAGCGCTGGGTCGCATTCGGATGCGGCTTCAGGACAAGCTCGCAGCTCACTGGAATGGACCCGCTGGTGAGCAACACCTCGCGGCACGAGCACTCAACAAACTGCTCGATCTCGACATGACGATTATTGAGTACGCCTACCAGACGGAATTTGCGGTCCGCGAGCAACAGCACGAGCGGCTCGTCACGCTGGGAAAAGTGTCCGCGGGGATCGCTCACGAGCTGCGCAATCCGCTGAACGCGGTCAAGACTTCCGTCTACTTCCTGCTGAATGCGACCGACCCGACTCTGGAAAAGACGCGCGAGCATCTGGAGCGGATCGACCGTCAAGTCGGTATTTCCGATTCGGTCATCACGGCCCTGTCGCGGTTTGCCAGACTCCCTGTTCCGATTCTGCTGCCGATCAACGTTTGTGATCTCGTGAAACAGACGCTCGAAGCCAACCCGATCCCGGAAAACATCGATCTTGAGGTGAACCCTCCCGACGAAGCGGCCACCGTCGCGGGCGATCGCGAGCAGCTGCAGATTGTGCTGGGCAATCTCATCCGCAACGCCTGCGAGGCCATGCCTGATGGCGGGCGTTTGACGCTGCTGGGCGAGCTTGCTTCGACCGCCGACCCGGCCTCAGACGATCCGGAACAATTCGCCTTCAGCGTGACCGACACGGGTTGCGGAATCACCTCCGACATCCTTCAGCGAATCATGGAGCCACTGTTTTCAACCAAAACGCGAGGCCTGGGGCTCGGGCTGGCTCTGGCTCAGACGATCATCGAGCGCCACGATGGCAAATTGACCGTCGAAAGCCAGCCTGGCAAGGGCACGACATTTACACTCCTTCTCAACGTGGCACGCTGATGATCGTTCGCGTAAAGATCCCCTCATGAATGATGCCCGCCCACGAATTCTGATCGTTGAGGACGAACCGGACACGCAGTCGAATCTGATGGATATCCTCGACATGTTCGGCTTCGAGCCGCTTGCCGTCGGCAGTGGAGAGAAAGCGCTCGCGCATCCGAATCTTGCCTCGGTCGACGTCGTGTTGCTCGACCGGAAACTACCGGACTGCATGGCGGAGGAATTGCTTCCCAGGTTGCGTCTGGCAGTTCCCGATGCCGGAGTGATCATCGCGACGGCCTACGGCAATCTGGACAGCACGATCGGCGCATTGCGGCACGGCGCGTCCGACTACCTGATCAAGCCAGTCAATCCGGATGCGCTGCGGGCATCGATCGATCGTTGTCTGGAACGGAAACGGCTGGAACTCGCCCGGCGGCACAGTGAATCGGCATTTCGGAATCTCGTCGAATCAGCGGGCAGCGTGATCCTCATCGTGCGTCACGATCGGTCGATTGCCTACCTCAATCCCTATGGCGAGCAGTTCACCGGCCGGTCGTCGGAGTCGGTCATGAGTTGGGACTGCCTCCAAACGTTTCTGGGGCATGAGGACACTCGTCCTTTCGAGACACTGTTTCGACGCATTTCTCGCGGGAAGCCAGTTCCCGAATTCGAAATTGAGGTGATGTGCGACCAGAAGCAGCGGCACTGGCTGATGTGCAATGCCCGGCCGCTCGACGATTACCACGGCGAACCGGCGATCCTCATCATCGGGCAGAACGTTACAGCACGGCGCGAAGCCGAACGGCAACTGCTGCAGGCCGAACGTCTGGCGGCGATCGGAAAAGCGATGACCGGTCTCGCTCACGAGAGTCGCAACGCACTTCAGCGCAGCCAGGCGTCGCTCGACATGCTCGCCTCAGAATTGGCCGAAAACGATTTCGCCATGAAGCTGATCGAGCGGATTCAGACGGCGCAGGATGATCTGCACCGGCTGTACGAAGACGTCCGCGAATACGCGCGGCCCATTCACGTCGACCCGAAGCCCGCGAATCTTGATGAGCTGCTGCAACTCGCCTGGGACGAGCTGGTCGTGAAACGCCAGGGACGAAAGACGTCTCTGCTGATCAAAGTCGACACGGACTGCACGGAGTGTTCTGTGGAGACATTTCTGATTCGCCAGGTGTTTCGGAATATCCTCGACAACTCGCTGGCGGCGTGTGACGACCCGGTTGAGATTGATGCACGCTTTCTGGACGAGACTCTCAACGGAAGGCCGGCGCTTGCCATTTTGATCCGCGACAACGGCCCCGGCCTGCCTGCCGAATCACGTCACCATGTCTTCGACGAAGTTTTCACGACAAAGACTCACGGCACGGGCCTTGGCCTGGCGATCGTACACCGACTGATCACAGTCCACGACGGCACAATCGAACTCGATCCGGAAGTTCCGTCGGGCTTCGCGTTGAAGATTGTGCTGCCGCGACAACCGGACCTCCCCGAAATCACACAGATTTGATCCATGAGAGACTCACTCCTTTTTCTGCTGACGTGCCTGCTCATTCTGAGCCGGACTCCGGTGGCGACAGCGCAGCTCGAGTTTGAAAACGCGCCGATCAACTATCAGACCGCGCCGGTTCACGATCGAGTCACGAAGCTGATTGCTGCTCTGGATGCGGGAACGGCCGAACTGACCTGGGACGAGGATCACGGCTGGCTGCCTTCGGTTCTGAAGGCGCTCGACGTGCCCCGTTCGTCGCAGTTGCTGGTTTTCTCGAAGACGAGCCTGCAGTTGCACCGCATTTCACCGCTTCGCCCGCGGGCGCTGTATTTCAACGACGACACGTATGTGGGCTGGGTCCAGCGCGGCGACGTGCTGGAACTGGCAGCGGTCGATCCCACGCAGGGGACAATCTTCTACACACTCGGCCAGAAACCGGAACGTCCGGAATTCCGACGGGACAAGGGCAACTGCCTGATCTGCCACGCGTCACGTCGGACTCAGGGAGTTCCCGGGTTGCTTGTTCGCTCGGTGTTCCCCGCGCGAGACGGACAGCCGCATTTCGGGCTTGGCACGATCACCACAGACCATCGCTCGCCCCTGGAAGACCGTTTCGGCGGCTGGTATGTAACCGGGACTCACGGCAGTATGCGGCACCGCGGAAACGCCATCGCCGACGATCAACGGGAAGATCCGATCGATCCCGAACCGGGGGCGAACCGGAAATCACTCGACGAGTTGATCCGGACGAAGCCGTATCTGGAGCCCGGCAGCGACCTGGTCGCGCTGATGCTGCTTGAGTATCAGTCGCAGGCTCACAATGCGGTGGCACGTGCCTCCTTTGAGACGCGTCAGGCGCAGCATTACGACCAGGTCATGAACACGGCTCTCGGTCGGCCGAAGAACTTTCGCAGCGACGTCACGGAACGGCGAATCCAGGCGTCGAGCGAGAAGCTTCTGCAGTTCCTGTTTTATTCGGATGAGTTTCGCCTGACCGCTCCTGTTCGCGGCAGCTCCGATTTCACGAGAGACTTTCAGACGAAGGGGCCGCGCGACAAACAGGGCCGCTCGCTCAGGGACTTTGACCTCAAACAGAGAATGTTCCGCTACCCGCTGAGCTATCTGATCTATTCCGAATCTTTCGCGGCCTTACCGGACGCGGCGCGCGAGCACGTCGAAAGCCGGATGACAGAAATCCTGTCGGGCGAGGATCACTCTGAGGCTTTCGCACATCTGACGGACGAGGATCGGGAAGCGATCCGTGAGATCCTCCTCGAAACCGCGCCGGAGTTGTCGCAACGCCTTTTTCCTCCCGCTGAGTGAAGTGCTGTTCTTAACGTGCCAGGCCGCACATGAGTTGTGCTCATTCGCGCGCTCACCCAGGAGGATCGGGCAGAATTCTCGTTGCCGAAAAACTGGCGACTCTCCTCGCGTGACTTAATAGAACTGCGCAGCACTCAGTGCGGCATCGGCGCTGCCGCCTGGTCTCTGAATGGCACGCGAGCTGCTTTCCCTGGATTCCTCAACCAGTGCGACTCGAGAAGTCGCCCTCATCCCCAGGGCCAGCGCGCACTCTGGGGTAAATAGCAGATCTGGGACGAGGCAGAC
>ERZ891418.813-NODE-813-length-10162-cov-6.603344_pt1 | contig 10162 bp, 6 predicted proteins | sample MGYA00521236_ERZ891418 | MGnify/ENA primary metagenome ERZ891418 (study PRJEB32303, sample SAMEA104408696) | aquatic metagenome | biome: Brackish water; feature: Chemocline; material: water | place: Baltic Sea | collected 2014-10-18T10:34:00 | depth 100 m ... | reverse complement strand
CGAGATGAGCAAACATCACGCGGAACAAAAACGGATCAAGCTGCCTCCACCGTCAACCCCGAATCTTTAACAGCCCAGCGCAAGCTGTCCGGTCAGAGCGCGTTTTTCCATGCGAAACCGGGCGGCTTCCGCCGCTCCGCTAAATCGATTCGCTTTCTTCAACAGTCTGCTATCGGCTTCCCGCAGCTTGTCCAGTCTTCCCCAAAAAAGGGGTTGTATGAACAGGCGTTTCAGGGCACACTCACTGCGGCAGTCATTGGCACGATCTCTACGTCAAGATTTTGCGGGGTAATGTTTTTACTTTTTCAATTGTGAGTGGACGAACAATGCCTGAAGGAACAGCGGATTTCGGTTCGGATACCGCAGAATTCACCCTCGCGGGCCGGGCTCCCGTTGTCACTCACGGAGACCTCGCTGTGGTCGGTGGCCTCAAAGCCGTCCAGCGTCTCGTCGAGCTGATTACGCAGGCCGCTGTCGAAGTCGGATGCTCATCGCGAGATGTGTTTCAAGCTCGACTGGCCATTGAGGAAGCCCTCGCCAACGCCGTGAAGCACGGAAACCGAAACGATTCGGACAAACCCGTCTACGTGACCTACGACGTGAGCGAAGAACGGATGGTGGTCACTGTTCGTGATGAAGGGCGAGGCTTCGACTTCCGCTCGCTTCCGGATCCCAGGTCCGGCGCGAATCTGGAACGTCCTGGCGGTCGTGGCGTGTTGCTCATCAATTCTTTTGTGGATTCAGTCAAGTACAACGACATCGGAAACAGTGTCACGCTGACAAAACTGTGGACTCCCGACGAGTCGTAATGCGTCAAACCTGAGCGCCAGTAAAAAGAGGCCTCGCACTTATGCGAGGCCTCTTTCGTTTCAGGCTGCTGGATGACGACGTTTTGCCCGTTTTAGCCAACCCGCACCTGCTGAGGTCTGCGTTCTCTGCCGGCAGCAATCACTCGTCTGACGATTCCTCGTCGAGCGCCGACAGCCCCATTTCCGTTTCGCTCTCTGCCCGAGCCATCGCGGACGTGTCACGTGCGAGCAGATCGATCGACTCGAATTCCGCCGTCAGCTTGCTTGTGAAGACGATTCGAGTTCTGGCGACTTCCAGCATGTCGCCGTGCTGCAGAGTTTTCGTACCGGTGAACTTGTCACCATTCAGACGGGTTCCGTTTCGGCTGTCCAGGTCCCGAACGTGCCACGCATCATCTTCGAAGAAAAACTCACAGTGTTGTCGACTGCTTTTTTCGTGGTTCACCACGATGTCGTTGCTGCCGCTTCGCCCAAGCGTCGCGACCTTAAGAGAAACCAGCGGGTGAATCGTGCAACGCGTTCCGGCGGCTACGACAAGACACGGCTCTTCCAGTTCAGCGGATTGGGATGACGTAGCATTGGGTGAATCCACCATGACTTGATCCTGACGCTGGGGCCGACCGAACTGATGTGCTTTCGTAACCAGAGCCCGACGCAAAATTCGGGCCAATCTCAAAAATCGTCCAATCAGCTCCTGGCAATCACTTAAAAACACGCCATAAAACTTTTCGTATAGAAAGAGGCACCTCGCCTCTCTTTGTCGACCACCCCACTTCCGGGGACAATGTATCGTTCTGCAACCGTCCAAACCTCAGACGTTTCAAATCGAGACCAGCCGATATGACCAACCTGGCCAGCATCGAGTGAGATGTTCAAATTTCCGAGATTTCGCAATCCGAGGCCTGATCCCGGATTCGTGGCTCTTGCAGAGGCCTGTTGGCCTGGTCAGAGTCACTTCGAACCTTTCTCACAAATCCGGGCAGTTGCCAGGCTGATCAGGAGCACTCCATTAGACTTTCCACTTTCCTCGCCTGTCTGCTGTTAGTCGCCTGGTCGCCAGTCGAGGCGGCTCCGCCGGTTGGGACGCGACATATCTACAAGAATGTCGACGACCGCGAACTGGCTCTGTATGTCACGAAGCCAGACGGCTGGAAGCCAACCGACACGCGACCGGCGATCGTCTTTTTCCACGGTGGCGGCTGGACCGGCGGGTCGCCCGGACAATTCACGGAACACTGCAGCTACTTCGCCTCGCGAGGCCTCGTCTGCGTTCAAGTTCAGTACCGATTGCTCGACAAGAAGACTTCCGATCCACCGGAAGTCTCCGTTCGTGACGCGAAATCCAGTATGCGGTGGGTGAGGAGCCGAGCGAGCGAACTCGGCATCGATCCAGACCGGATCGCCTCGGGTGGCGGCTCTGCGGGAGGCCACCTGGCTGCTTTCGTTGGAATGGTCGAGGGCAACGACGATCCGGCCGACGACCTGAAGGTCTCACCGAAGTCGAACGCGATGCTGCTTTTCAATCCGGTCTTCGACAACGGGCCTGGTGGATGGGGCGCAAACCGCGTTGGAGATCGCTTCCAGGAGTTTTCTCCGTTTCACAACGCGACGAAGGACGATCCTCCGGCCATCGTTTTCCTCGGCTCGAATGACTCACTGATCCCGGTCAAGACGGCTCACGATTTCCAGAAATCCATGACGGCCGCCGGTGTCGACTGCGAGGTCATGATTTTCGAGGGGATGGCCCACGGTTTTTTCAACCACGGAAAACACGAAGGGAAGCCTTACTACGAAACCGTGACGGCCTGCGACCGAATGTTGAAGAAGCTGGGATGGCTCGAGGGCGAGCCGACACTGAAGAAGCCATGACGTCAGCCCTACGGGCTCACTTTGCGATCGAGGCCCCAAATGCAGACAGCAACCATGTCGGACACGGTCAACGCTTTTTGTCCGCGTCGCACGCGCCCGGCTTTCACGCTGGTTGAGATCATTCTCCTCCTCGTGCTTCTTGTTCTGCTCGGAATCCTCATCGCCTGGGGAGTTCGTCGGACGAACCGGGTCGCCTCGCTGAAAGCACTTCGCGATCTCGGCGTCGAGGTGTCAACATCAGAAGGGGACGTGCTTGAAGGCATCGGCTTTGCCAACTGTTTTCTGGGCGACGACGTCATGGTCACTCACGTGGCCAACCTGGGCACGTTCAAGACCCTGCTGATCCCCAACACCGATGTCAGTGATGTTGGCCTGCGGGCGATTCCTGACCCAGCGGCCATCGTCAGCCTCGACCTGGCTCTCACGGGAATCAGCGACGATTCTTTGAAGTTTATCGGCGAGAACTGCCCGAACCTGGAAGCGCTCGATCTGACCGCGACATTGATCAGTGACGCCGGCATTGGCAGTCTCACAGGACTTCAGAAACTGAAAATATTGAGCCTGTCCGGGTGCCGTGTGACCGACAATGCCGTTGCCCATCTGACGAAGATCGCATCGCTGACAGAGCTGCACCTTGACTACACAAGTCTTACCCGTGACGGATTGGAAGCACTTCGGCCCAACCCCCGATTGAAGACAGTCCGGACTCACGCGGCGATTGAACGTCCTGTTTTTCTGCCAGAGGACTTCGCGGATGAGTTGACACCTCCGCCGACCTACGGGCCGCCTGGTCTCTCTCAAAACGCCACAGTGCTTTCCTCGGGGCACCGGTTCAAGATCGGGAGTAAAACGGTTCCTGAGCAGAACCGACGGATCGCCGTCGAGGAATCCGCTGTCGGCTTTGTTCAGCAGGCCGCCGGAAACGCTTACGGCAATCTACACATCACGCGAGTTGACCTGACCAGTACCAATGTTGACGACGACGATGTGAGGTCTCTTTACCCACTGCGAATGCTTTCGATTTTGCAGCTGAGCAACACCGGTCTCTCAGACGACTTTCATCGGCATGTCGCCGGTTTTCGCCACCTGGAAGTGCTGCAGATCTCAAAGACCGCCGTGTCAGATGAAACCGTCCGTCAGATCGCTCGACTGACACAACTTCGCGAGCTGGATCTGCGTCGCACACAGATCACGGACCACTCGCTGAAGTATCTTGTGCTGATGGACAACCTGCTGGTCCTCGATCTTTCCGACACTGCGATCACGGACGAAGGGCTGAGGGACTTCTACCTGCTGGACCGAACGGTGAATCTGATCAACGATGATCCACCGCTGGCGGCAGGCGTCGCGACCAGCACAGCTTTCGTCCAGCAGGCGTCGAGAGGACTGCGCGTTCTTGGCCTGTCTGGAACTCAGATTACGGACAGATCCATAAATACTCTGCTCGAGATTCCGGCGCTCCAGGAAATCAGCGTTGGTCGCACGGGGATCTCCGAAGAGGGACTTGCCCGGCTTCGGAAAGAATTTCGAGGCCAGGTCCGCCTCGAGTTCTTCAAGTTTCATCCTGCCTGGCCAATTGGCGAATAGGGGCGGCCGGATCGGCCGTTTCATTGCGACCCCTGCAGTTCGCACAGGCCGACGTTCTGGTTGCGCGGACTGATCCGGGTTCGAAAGAACGACCGGTTGTGCTGGCTCAAAGTGCGAGGCAGACCTCGCCTCCTGTCCTTCCTGCGGAATCCGTGTGGTACTTTTCTGAGACCACTTCTGCGCGAAGCAACGCGCGGAGTCTTCGTCTCCTGCCCACTCGCCAGAGAACTCACGATGAGCAACCTCTCGTCACGATTCCGGCTTCAGCATCTGCTCTTTGCCGTAACGATCTTCGCCAGCGCGTTCCTGTTGTTTCAGGTCCAGCCGCTGATCAGCAAGTTCATCCTGCCGTGGTTCGGCGGAAGTCCGGCCGTGTGGAGCACCTGCATGCTGTTCTTTCAGGTCGTCCTGTTTGGCGGCTACGTTTACGCTCATTTGACGACGCAGTATTTGTCGCCGAAGAAGCAGGCGATTCTGCATATCGGCCTGCTGATCGGGGCCGCGTGTCTGCTTCCCATTTCTCCCTCCGATTCGTGGAAGCCGACCGGAAGCGAGAATCCGGCAATCCAGATCGTCCTGCTGCTGAGCGTTTCGGTCGGGCTGCCCTACTTCATTCTGTCGTCGACGGGACCACTGCTGCAGAGCTGGTTCAGTCGCCAGGCACCGGGAGCCTCACCGTACCGTCTATACGCGTTGTCGAATATCGGCTCACTGCTGGCACTCGTTTCGTATCCCTTTGTGTTTGAGCCCTCGCTGAGCTCCCCGCTTCAAGCCAGCCTCTGGTCTTGGGGCTTCTGTTTCTTTGCGGGAGTGTGTGCCATTTGTGCTTTCGGACTCTTTCGATCCGGCACGAGCGAGCCCGGCGAGAAACTCGCGAGCGATCTTGCCACAACGTCCGATGCTGACACTTCACCCGCCGGTTCAACCGGTTCGGCAACCGACACAGCGCCTCCCACGTGGGGAGATCGCGTGTTGTGGCTGGGCCTGGCGATGACGGCCTCCATCATGCTGCTCGCGACGACGAATCAGGTTTGCCTTGACGTTGCCACCGTGCCGTTTCTGTGGATCCTTCCGCTGACGCTGTACCTGATGTCGTTCATCCTGTGTTTCGATTCGGACAACTGGTACTCGCGAAAGTGGCATGTTGCCTTGCTCACGTTTTCGCTGATGGCGGTCGTCAATACGATGCTCAGCGGCTCCGACGTTTCGATCGTGCTGCAGGTTTTGATCTATCTGTCGGCCCTCTTTTTCTGCTGCATGGTGTGCCACGGAGAACTCGCCAGGCAGAAGCCGTCGCCGAAATACCTGACGCAGTTCTACCTGTTGATGTCGGCTGGCGGAGCCGGTGGAGGACTCTTTGTGGGTCTGCTTGCCCCGTACGTTTTTCCGGCCTACTGGGAACTGCACATCGGAATTGTGGCCTGCCTGATCGTGACGCTGGCGGTGTTTTTCCGCGACAAGTCGAGCCCGCTGCACGCCGGGAAGGCTCAACCAGCCTGGATCGCGATCCTGATCTGGGTGAGCATCCTGACGTGGTCGCTGCAGTCGCACGCGAGAGCCGCGATCAATACAGCACTCGCCGTTTCAAGAAATTTCTACGGCGTGCTGCGGGTTGAGGATGAAGCCCACGAAGAGGACCGGTCGCTCGACCGGCGAGGTCTCTTCCACGGCAGCATCCTGCACGGAACGCAATTCCTGTCAGACGACAAAAGGCATCTCCCGACGACTTACTACGGCGAGACGTCCGGAGCCGGTCTTGCCATGAGGCTGCACCGTGCGGGCGAGGATCGGAACATCGGCGTCGTCGGGCTCGGAGTGGGAACGCTCGCGACGTACGGAACGAAGCACGACACGATTCGGTTTTACGAAATCAACCCGGAAGTGATCCGGATGGCCAATCAGTATTTCTGGTTTCTGCAAGACACGGCAGCGGAAACGGAAATGATTCCTGGCGACGCCCGGTTATCGCTCGAGCACGAGGCGCTGCAGAATTACGACATTCTTGTTCTGGACGCGTTTTCCGGCGACGCGATTCCGACTCACCTGCTGACCGGGGAATCCGTGCGTCTTTACGTGCGGCATCTCAAACAGAACGGTCTGCTCTGTGTCCACATTTCCAATCTGCACTTCGACCTGCGACCCGTCATCCTGGGCCTCGCCGAGTCACAGAAACTGCACGTCGTCAGCGTTCAAGCGAACAAGAATGACGAGCTCGGCACGTCCCTGTGCCACTGGATGATCCTCTCGCGAGAGCCAATTCCCCGGAACATTACGGACGCCGCCGAGGAGCTCGACGAACTCGGTGAGAAGAAAATCCTGTGGACCGACGAGTGGAGTAATCTGCTGTCCGTCCTGAGATAGGCCGCCGGGCCGCTGCTTCCACACGTCGCGATCAATAACCGTTCAGATTGAGTCCGCTCGACGAAACTGACTTGCGGGAAATTCTGCCCAACGTTGCCGCGACCACTTCGACATCGTTGTCGAAACTGCCGTGAGCGGACGGGATTCGTTCGACTCCGTCGGAAACCTGAGCATCGCCCGTCAGCACAGGCAGATTCAGGCCGGACGACTTCACGAATGCCTGCCAGTCCTTGACCTCTTTTGCACCGATATCACCCCACAGTCTTTTCGCATCTTCTTTTGACCACTGAAGCCACTCACGCTGCATTCCCATCAAAGGTGTCTTGTGTCGCACCTCAAGCGCCCGGCTGACCAGGTACAGCAGCGACTTGTTGTAAATACCGACCACGTTGTCGTCCTGCTCCCGCCCATCAGTCAAAACGTTGATCGTCACATCGTTCGCTGCAACGACGGTTCCAATGGCCGGTTTGTAGTGCTTCAGTGCAAAGCCGAGCGTACACGCCGGGGCGTAGAGCGTCAGGGTTTTGACTTTCAGCTTCCGGCTCCTCATCAGAGGGAGCAGTTCGCCAAACATGATCGAACCGGCGGAATGACCGACGAAATGAATTTCCAGCCCTGGATGCTTCGTCGCCAGATTTTTCAACGAGTCGGCCAGAATCCGCATCCCCGCGTCCCGTTCTGTACTCGCTTCCGCATTCTGCTTCATTTGCGTCCAGATCGGCTTGGCGAGCTTCTCGCAGACAGCCTCGACGGCCCGGTCAGACGCTTCCAGTGCGGCCCACTTCGCGTCCTTCAGTTTGTCCTTGAAGAAGTCGCCGATCCCACCGGAACGCAAAAATGGAAGACGTGAAGCACTGTCACGGAGAATGTCGGAAATGGAATCCTGAAGACCCGTTTTCCAGGTGACGTAAATCGGATACGCCCCGTTCTCCAGAAAATTCGGAGCCATGATCTGAGTCCGCTTCAGCGAGTCCTCTTCGGAATTCAGGCCACCGTGGCAATAGATCATCAGCTTCTTCGGGTTGCCTGCTGTGCTGAGCCATTCATCCGGCCGCTCTTCGCAGACAAACTTCACAGCCGCAGCGGCTGACTCTTTCGAGACGATTCGATTGAGCGGCTGCCCGTTATTTCCCATCACCAGCATGTGACGGTAAGCGGTATCGCTGGTCCACCTCTTCAAAGAGCCTGCAATCGCTGAGGCGCCCGCCGGGACAGAAGCCGACTCAAACGGGTTGGCCCCCAGATTGTCATTGTGGACGACGTCCTGGCCGGCACGATTCTTGACGGGAGCTCCCAGGACGGCTACCCACGCGTCCATCGCACTCTCAACCCAGTCGGAGTAAGGCAGCACTGCGAAACCGTGGTATCCCCAGGTGGGACCCCAGGAATTCTGCACGATGAACCCGTGCTCGTTGTAGCCAATCAGGGCGAATGCGTGCCCGGACTTTGCTTCACCCTCTGGCGGAGACTGAATGATCGGCATCGCGAAATCCGCATCGGGATCGGGCGCCCAGACGTGCCCCTCGCGGTTGTCCTGCGAGTCCCAGTCGGCCAACTCCCATCCGCTGTGGACCTCACCCGAACAGAACACGGCTCCGACTTCAAAGATCGCAGCCTGCAGGTCGGCGACCGACTCCTTGGCGATGCGGTAGTACGCTCCCAGGGGACGGGTTGCGGCGTCTTCCTGCCAGCCCGGTTTCGGCTCCACAAATTTTGGTTTACGACGCACGAAATAGGGCCACAGCTTTTCGGAGCAGACACCGTGTCGTTGCCAGCCCTTCATGGCTCCTCGACAGCTTGAGCCTTCGTAGTCCTCGCCCGGCCATTCGTCATAGAGCCGTGCCAGGTGATAGAGCATCCGCGGACTGACGGCTTCCAGTTTGTCTGGCTCGGTCAGAATGGCGTCTGCCGATGCGACGAGCAGGCGGTCCCGCCACTTCCTCGACCACAGCAGATAATTCACCACGGCCGCCAGCCCGAAACCGGTACACGCACCTTCCTGCCCCTGGTCCAGCACGAGCGGCTGGTACCGTGGCAGAAAATGAGCCATCACAGCCGCCGTCGGATAAACCGGCTCCAGCGACTTCAGAGCCGGCTGGTACTCGCGGTCACGAAGGTCCACCCGGTCCGGCCGGACATCCATGGCCACAAAAGCCGGTTCCGCGGAGTTCTTCTTTTCACGTTTCCGTTTGGCCACTTTCTTAACCATCGTCGGCTCCTTTGCAGTTGATGCGTGTTCAATGCCCTCCTACAGAAGTAACCCGAATGGACATCTGTTTTCCCGCGAATTTGTCCAGAATTCCAGAAAGTCAGCAGCAATCCGGACGAGGCCGGCCCGGAGTTGAGATCGGAGACGACCGACGACCGCCTGTTGACCTGTCTGGCACGAACGAAAAAACCGACCGGCATCCAGTGATGCCGGCCGGTCAAGGTCTACTCTGACAAACATTTCTGCAGCAGCAATCAGAACGTCAGAATCACGTCGACTGCGAACGTCCCGTGCGACTGGTCAACCCGACCTTCGGTGGAGTTGATTCCCGCATTCGTATTTCCTGCGGGGCTCCAGTCATAACGGTATTCAGGGCGAACCGTCACGTTGGAGTGTGGTTTGAGATTCAAACCAACTGTCATCGCATTGACCGATCGTCCGTCAGATTTCCACCATTCCATACGAGCTCCGGCACCGACACAATCGGTGACCTGATAAATCAGGTACTGATTGACGCCGAACGTGTCGTAGACACCCGTGCGAAGGACGTCACTGTGGAAGACGTAGTTCAGCTTGTCGCTGATCTGATGGTCCACCACTGTGCTCAAGGCAAAGCTGCCGTCTTCGTTCAGTGGGCCAGCCGGAGCAACGATTGGCGGAGCAAACCCGGCACCGAAGTCACCGAAGGACACGATCTGAGTCAACTGTGTGTTCTCACTCAGAGCCGTGCTGTAACCACCGATGAAGTTGCTGCCACCGTTTCGCTGATCGAATCCGGTGTCAAATCCCGCAGTCCAACCACCGTAGACTTCAGTATTTTCGCTCACCTGTTTCGTGACGATGAAGCCAGTGTGAGTGAACGGCTCGGCGTAGTTCATCGTGTAGGCATGGGTGAAGAAGAAGTTCCCCGTTGCCTGAACGACTTCGTAGCCGTGCAGCGTGTAAAAGTGACCGGCCTTGACGGTCCAGTCGCCGTTGGTGATTTCGGCGTAGAGCTGTGGAATTGCCCAGTCGGCGCGATCGCCGTGAGCAAAACTCGGATGGAGATCGAACTGTCCAGCGTTGTTGCCGAACGAGTTCGTATTCGCACCGTCAGCTCCGTAGAGGAAGTCGGCGTGGTATCCCCAGCCCCATTCGCCGCATTCGCTTGTGGCGGCACGATCGGCGTACAGCCAGCCCTGATTCAGCAGGATCCTTTTATCCTGAGCACCATTGTTGAACGCCGTTGGTGCGCTGGAGTAGCCGAATTGAGCCCAGCCACCAAACTCGACGCCTTCATGAGCGTTGAGTTTCCATGGATCGTCAGAGCAATTCCAGCAACCCATGC
>ERZ891418.812-NODE-812-length-10163-cov-7.040265_pt1 | contig 10163 bp, 11 predicted proteins | sample MGYA00521236_ERZ891418 | MGnify/ENA primary metagenome ERZ891418 (study PRJEB32303, sample SAMEA104408696) | aquatic metagenome | biome: Brackish water; feature: Chemocline; material: water | place: Baltic Sea | collected 2014-10-18T10:34:00 | depth 100 m ... | reverse complement strand
GTTCAATCGCGTGGTCGCCTCGACGATTTGAACGATTCTTTCTTCAATCCGTGGCGCTGCATCATGTCGAACAGAGTGCGCGGGTTAAGGCCCGAGCGGTCGGCGACTTCGCTCAGGTCGCCACGGGCTTCGACAAGGTGTTCATGCAGGTAGGTCAGTTCGGCCTGGGCCATCGTGGCACTTCGCACTGGCTTCCAGGGACGTTCCAGCCATTCCTCGGAAAGCTGAAGGTCAATTCCAATCAGACTGTCCCCCGGGACGTCGCTCGCAGAATGCACGAGTTCAAACGGCAGGTCGCGGAGGGTGATCGTCGAGCCCTCGCACAGTAGAACTGCGCGTTCAACGACATTGATCAGTTCGCGGATGTTGCCCGGCCAGGAGTAGTCGCGGAGGGCGACCATGGCGTCGTCGCCGATTTCCGTGACGTTTCGACCCAGGCGTACTCGGAATTCTTCGAGGTACCGCTGCACGAGACCGGCCACGTCTTCCGGATGCTTGCGCAGTGGCGGGATATCGAGCGTCACGACACTCAGGCGATAGAACAGGTCGCTGCGGAACGAACCGTCTTTCACCGCATCACGCAGGTCGCGATTGGTCGCGGCCATCACACGGACGTCGATCGGAATGGTGCGTTCGCTGCCCAGCCGCCGGATGCTCCGGTCCTGCAGCACGCCGAGCAGCTTGACCTGCAGATGCGGGGCCATTTCGCCAATCTCGTCCAGGAAGACCGTGCCTCCGTGCGCCAATTCGAAATAGCCACGGCGTGTCTTGTCGGCTCCGGTGAACGCGCCTTTTTCGTAACCGAAGAGTTCGCCTTCGAGCAGCGATTCCGGGAAGGCCGACAGAATGACCGGCACGAACGGTGCGTCCGCTCGCGGACTTTCGGCGTGGATCGCTCGGGCAAGCCGTTCCTTGCCGACGCCGGTTTCGCCGAGGACCAGCAGCGACGAATTCGGCTCCACCACACGCCGGACCACACGCAGAAACGATTCCATCCGCGGGTTGGAGGAAACGAAATCGGTCAGCGCTGGCAGGTCATCGACCGACCGCGAAGCCAGCTTGCGTGCGGCAATCGTCTTTTGACGACGTTCGATCAGAGCACGCACAGCATCGCGCAGGACGTCATCGGTGACGACTTCGTTCAGGACGGCGGCACAACCTGTCGCCAGCAACTTCGCCCGTTCCTCCGGTCACTCACCCTCCCACACGACGACGATGTCCGGCGACTCGACGTGGTCGCGAATATGCGCGATGGACTCCTCGACCGGATCGGCCAGCACCGAATAGCTGACGATGACGGTATCCACCGACGACTTCCGGTAGTGACCGATTGAGCCGCGGGCTTTGACCGCAGATGTCAATTCCACTCGCAAAGGCCGCAAGATGGATTCAAGCCGCGCCTGGAGTGCGGAGCATTCGGCAAGGATGTGGACATGGGTCAGCATGTTGAAACGGCGTCCGAAGAGTCGGCGGCTGGCCGCCGAAATATGTGTGCGGCCTGAAGAGAGCAGAGCGGCCACTGTGACGGAACCTTGCTCAACCGGCTCTGGACAGTGGTTATAGAATGCGTTGTAGCCGTTATCGATGTCGGCACCCGAGTTGCACTTTCGACAAATCTTCGCGCCGACGATTCAGGAACGGCACGGCAAAGCGCTCCTGGCGCCGGTGTGTACGCAAATCCGGAACACGTCTGGCCTGCCCGGTTCTGCTCGCCATCGTGTCGCGCGCCGCGACCGGGATGCTCGTTAACTTCCAGTGACGAGCCTGGATTGGGACCTGCCTGCCGGACTATCGGCGGGCTACACCCGAAAATCGCGACCATCTCTTGAGCGGCAAGGCACCTGCTGAAGATTGACTCTGCATAAACCATGCAGTGGAAAGCGTTTGCGACTCGCGTTGCCTCGGGCGTCGAAACCGGTACACAACTTGCTTTCTCCAGCGATGGCCAGCATTCAGCGGTTTCTCCGGAGTCGTTACGATGAATTCACAAGCCTTTGGCCTGGCCGACATCGGGCTCAAGCGAAAGAACAACGAAGACAGCTTCCTCATCAACGATCACCTGGGCCTGTACGTCGTCTGCGAAGGAATCGGCGGGGCCGCCGTCGGTGAGATTGCGTCGTGGAGTGCGGTCAACGCCATTGCGAAATACCTGCGAGAACATCGGGGTGAGCTCACTGACGGACTCCCGGACGACGTGAAAGATCAGGCCGAAGACGTCGTGGAAGAAGTTCGCGAGTTGAGCAAAACGTCTGTGAAACTCACTGCCCTGGGAACCACGCTGTCGCTGCTGATTGTTCAGAATGGAGTGGGGAATCTAGCGTACGTTGGTGACAGCCGAATCTACCTGATTCGAGGTACGAAGATTGCCCGATTGACGACCGACCACACCATGGCCATCGAAGTTGTTGAATCGGGATTGTGGACTCGGAAGCAGGCGGACCAAAGCAACCTCAGAAATGTTCTCACACGCAGTCTGAATCGAGAGGGCGTCGCGAAGGTTGAGACGCGGGCGATTCGCCTGCGTTCGGGTGACCGCCTGCGTCTCTGTTCATTCGGGTTGAGCAATTATTTTGAAACGGACTCACAAATCGTTGATCTGCTTAACGGAGTCGAGACTGCGGACGTTCCGCAGACACTGATCACCTTTGCCCGCGCGAGTAGCGGCCATGACAACATCACTGCGCTTGCCGTCCAGCTTGACTGACCTCGGCGAATGACAGCGGCCAATGACATCTGACCCGGGAACCAAGTCCCCCTGCTTTCAAGGATTCGACGACCATGACCGATCACGAAGGAACGCCGATCTGGCGACTGCATGTTGGAGATGGCCCGCTGGTGGCGACGGCAGTCCACGACGGGCATGAGGCTCGGCCGGAAGTGGCCGAGCGTTTCGCACTCGACGATGCCGGACGGTTGCGCGAAGAAGATCCGTGGACGGCGGAATGGGCGATGATCGCGCCAACGCGCGTCGTCGGACTGCGGTCGCGATTTGAGGTTGATCTGAACCGGGCTCGCGAGAAGTGCGTGTACCGAGTTCCGGAAGATGCCTGGGGCCTGCAGGTCTGGGACGGAGAACTTCCCGATGACGTCGCGACTCGATCGCTCGACGAATACGACGCGTTCTATAAGGCGCTGGGCGAACTCTACGGAGAACTTGCCGAAGCACACGGTCGCTTCGTCGTGTTCGATCTGCACACGTACAACCATCGGCGAAACGGACCCGATGGACCGGAAGCTGATCCGGGGGGCAATCCGCAGGTCAACATCGGCACGGGCACGCTGCGGGATCGGTCAGTCTGGGCCGGCGTGATTGATCGTTTCATCGGCGATCTGTCCGCGTTCGACTTTCCCGGCGGAAAACTCGACGTGCGGGAAAACGTCAAGTTCTTCGGCGGCAACTGCGGAAGGTGGGCTCACGAGACGTTTCCGGATGCGGCGTGCGTGCTGTCGATCGAATTCAAAAAGTTCTTCATGGACGAATGGAGCGGCGAGCCGAACTCGGAACTCGTGGACGCCATCACTGCGGCGCTGAAGTCGACCATCCCGGGAGTCCTGGAAGAGCTGCAGCGTGTCTCGTCTGCGGACGTACGCAAGTAACCGCCACGGCGCGCGGGCAGACGCTTTTGAAGACAGACGCAAACTGGCTCTGACGGGGCGATCCAGAATGGAGCTGAAGCGGCTGCAGGGCGGAAACGGATTGGTGGTGGAACTCGTGACAGATGCCTCGCAGGCGAAAGGACTCGAACAATGAGACTGGGAATTGTCGTCAACGTCATGGACAGCAGTGAGAAGGGCGCGACCACGTACCGAATGGCCGCGGACGCGGTCAGCGCGGGCCACGAAGTCTGGCTGATGAGTACCGGCAATCTGGCCTACAACCCGGATGATACCGTCGGTGCGTTCGCGCGGTCCGTGCCGCCGGGGAAATACACATCGGAGAAGTTCCTCAACGTCTTCAACAGCGACAAGGCCACGAACAAGTGGATCACGCTCGACGATCTGGACGTGCTGCTGCTGCGGAACAATCCGTCGGTGCAGAAAGCCTGGGCGCAGTCGGCGGCGATTCACTTCGGTCGACTGGCCATGCGGCATGGCGTGATCGTGCTGAACGATCCCAACGGCCTGTCCAAGGCGATGAACAAGCTGTACCTGCAGACGTTCCCCGAACCGGTGCGCCCGCGAGACGCTGGTCACACGCAGCCTGAGTCGCATTGAGAAATTTCTCGAAGAGGAAGGCACCGTTATTCTGAAACCGCTGCAGGGGTCGGGCGGCGCGGGGGTGTTCATCCTGCGCGACAATGAGGAACAGAACCTCGAAGACATCTTCGATTCGGTCAGTCGCGACGGCTACGTGATCGCTCAGGAGTACCTGCCAGCCGCCGCGGAAGGCGACACACGGCTGTTTCTGATGAACGGGGTTCCGCTGCAATACAAAGGCAAATATGCCGCCTTTCGTCGGATTCGCACGGGTGACGACATCCGCAGCAACATTCACGCGGGCGGCCGACTGCGCCGCGCGGAACTCAACGACACGATGTTTCAACTTGCGGAAATGGTCCGCCCGCGACTGGTCGAAGACGGCATGTTTCTGGTCGGTCTGGACATCGTGGGCGACAAGCTGATGGAGATCAACGTGTTCAGCCCCGGCGGCTTCGGCAGTGCGCAGATGTTTGAGAAAGTCAATTTCACACACGCCGTGCTGGAAGCTCTCGAACGCAAGGTCGATTACATGCGCTACTACCGTCGCAACTTCAGCAACGTGGAACTGGCGACACTTTAGAGACATTGGGTCTCTACGCTCGCCTGAGCGTCGGGGGCCGAACAGCCGCCGTCTGAAGACGGCAGCGACTGTTTGAACGGCGAACTGGAACGTTTCTTGAAAGGACTTCCAAATGAAAATCGGATTCATTGTGAACGACGTGATGACCGAACAGCCCGGGTTTACGACCGTGCGGCTGGCTCACGAAGCGCATCAACAAGGCCACGAGGCTTACCTGATGGGTGTCGGCGATCTGGCGTACGATCCAGACGAGAACATTCGGGCGCGGGCGCGCTGTGTGCCGAAGGACAAGAAGTACAAGACCCACGAGTCCTACCTGACGGAACTGCATGGCAAGAAGGGCGTCACTGAGCGCATCACAGTGGACGATCTCGACGTATTGATGCTGCGGAACGTCCCGTCGGACGATTACATCAACCGTCCCTGGGCCGCAGGGACGGCCGCCGAGTTCGGCCGTGTGGCGATGCGCCGCGGTGTGGTCGTCGTGAACGATCCGAACGGTCTGGCGAAGGCATCGACCAAGATGTACTTCCAGCTTTTCCCCGAAGAAGTCCGCCCACGCACACTGATCACTCGCGACCGCGAAGAGATTAAGGCTTTCGCCAAAGCGGAAGGACGCTGCGTTCTGAAACCGATGCAGGGTTCCGGCGGTGCAAGCGTGTTTCTGGTCCAGAAAAATGACATCCCAAACCTGAATCAGATGATCGACGCGGTCAGCCGCGACGGATTCGTCATCTGTCAGGAGTACTTGACGGCCGCTGAAGAAGGCGACATGCGGTTGTTCGTCATGAATGGACGTCCGCTGCAGGTCAAAGGCAAATACGCTGCGTTCCGCCGAGTCCGTGGTGGCGGCGACATGCGCAGCAACATTCACGCTGGCGGCAAGCTGGCTCCGGCGGAAGTGACCGCGAAGGATCTCAAGATTGCCGAGATCGTCCGTCCCAAACTTGTCCAGGACGGGATGTTCCTGGTCGGCCTGGACATCGTTGGCGACAAACTGATGGAAATCAACGTCTTCAGTCCCGGCGGCCTCGGCAGCGCGCAGAAATTCACGAAGATCAACTTCAATCGCTACGTTGTTGACGCATTGAAACGCAAGGTCGACTATATGGGCTTCTACGGTCGCAACTTCGACAATGTCGATATGTGTACGCTGTAGGTCGACGTCACGAAATCTGATGGCCGAAGAAGCCCGGTCTGTGAACAGGCCGGGCTTCCGGTCATTTGAGCCATTTCCGGAATGGATACGAGAAATGAGTCTGAAGGAAGCCGGCGTGGCGGACGCAGATCTGGTGGTCGCCTGCACGAATCAGGATGAGATCAACCTCCTGACCGCAGCGTTTGCCAGAGTGAGGCTCGTACTGATGATGATCGGCCGGCTGGAAATATTTGCGGTGCTGGTTCTCTTCACACCGCGATTCTGGAAAGGGCACTAAACGCAAATGGATCAACTGGTGGCGATGTTCATTGGCTGCTGGGAGTCGCTGGCCGCTTACCTTGCGTTCGACACAGCCTTGCTGGCCGAGCCCTCGATGATCGTGCGCATCGTCCTGCAGGCCGGGCTGTTGTGCGGATCGGCATTCTTTTCCGGGTCGGAAACGGCGTTGTTTTCGCTGTCGCGGCTGGATCTGCAGAAGCTGCGGCGTGAACGGCATTCGAGTTCCGAGACGCTACACGAACTGCTCGACCAGCCGCGGCGGCTGATCATTTCGATCCTGTGCGGCAACGAAGTCGTCAACATCGCCGCGGCGATCAATCTGACGGGCATGCTGGTCACACTTTACGGACAGGACAAAGCCGGAGTGATCAGCGTCGCCGTGATGCTGCCGCTGATCCTGCTGTTCGGCGAAGTGACGCCCAAGACAATCGCTGTCTCGAATCCAGCGCGATTCAGCGCGAATCTGTTTGCTCGACCGCTCGGCCTGTGGGTGCGGCTGGTGACTCCGATGCGGTGGGCGATTCGCGGAGTGGCCGATCGCATCACCACCATGCTGGTCGGCGAACGCACGGATGCAGAGAACATCCTGCAGATCGACGAGTTTCGCAGCCTGGTCGAAGAAGTCGCCAGAGAAGGACAGCTCAACGCGACCGAACGCGTGCTGATTCACAATCTCCTCGACGCAGGTGACGCGGAAGTGGTCGAGATCATGACGCCCCGCACGCGGATGTTTTTCATTGCGGACATCACACCCGTACCGGAAGCGATCGAACGGTTCCGCTCCGGGCGGCATTCACGCGTCCCGGTGTTCTCCGGGAACCGCGACAACCTGATCGGGTTCATCCACGCGGAAGACGTTGTGCGGCTGGTGAGTCAGGACATGGACCTGCGGCTGCTGTCGATGGACGACGTGGTGCATCCGCCCGTGGTCGTGCCGCTGACCAAAAAGGTCGACGAGATGTTCGATTACTTTCAGAATCACAACTGTCGAGCGGCAGTCGTCCTGAACGAATTCGGCGGCGTCGCGGGGTTTGTCACGATAACCGATGTGCTGAACGCGATCTTCGGTCAGATCTCCGGACCGCTGGCCGGGGAAGAACTGCACAGCGAAACGGATCAGGAAATCTACGAGGTGCCTGGTGATATGAAGCTGAGCGACTTCGAAAGCCTCACGAATTTCGGCATCGAAGATCAGCGTATGACGACGATCGGAGGCGTCGCCTTCCGGCACATCGATCGGTTACCGCGTGTGGGTGACACCGTGCTGATCGACGACCTCCGCGTCACCGTGCTCGACATGGACGCTCACCGGATCGCGAGGGTCCGCATCGAACGTGTGGTCGGAGTTGACGACGAAGACCGATCGGTCGAGTCGGTCGTCACCGAAAGCGATGCAGCCGACGGGACTCCGGAACTCGAAGATGTGCTCAGCGAGGCCGAGAACGTACTGCTCGCCGTGGACGAGACAGAAGACGGAACCGCAACGAGCGACATACAGTCCAACGAGCCAGCGATCACGGATGAGGCGCCCCGATCCGATCGACCGTCCGCCACCACCAGAACGAAAGGAGACTGACCAATGCACATTGCAATCATGCTGCTGATCATGCTGCTGCTGCTGCTTCTAAAGGGCTTCTTTTCGGGGTCGGAAATCGCGCTGGTCAATGCCGATAAAATGCACCTCACGCACCGCGCCAATCACGGGCACCGCGGGGCCCAGCTCGCCCTGCGACTGTTCCGCACTCCAGAAGTGCTGCTGACCACGACGCTGGTCGGTACCAACCTGTCGACGATCATGCTGTCAACGATCGGCACGCTGCTGATGTTTGAACTGGTCGGAGAAAAGTACGGCGATCTCGCGGCTTTTCTGGTCTACACTCCCGTGTTTCTGATCCTGGGCGAAGTCGTTCCCAAGAGCGTCTATCAGCAGAAGTCGAACGCACTCGCACCGCTGGTCGTGTACCCGCTTCGAGTCTTCTATTTCCTGACGCTGCCAGTCGTGTTCATCTTCTCGCGCATCGCGCGGCTGGCCGCGCGGTTGTCCGGAGCGGGCGCGGCCGGACACGGGCTGTTTGTCACGCGCGAGCAGATCCGGTCGGTGGTTGAAATGGCCGAGCGCGGCTCGAATGTCGGTCACTTCGACCGCATCCGCATCCGTCGGGCAATTCGATTCGCGGAAACAACTGCGGGCGAGGCGATGGTTCCGATCGCCGATGTCGTCGCCATCAATCGTAAACGCGGGCTGCCGGAAGTGATCGAGCGCGTGCGGAAACGCGGCTACAACCGGTTGCCCGTTTACGACAACAACATCGGCAACGTCGTCGGCGTGGTCACTGTCACGACATGGGACCTGATGGACCCTGATCTGCCGCAGCGCGACCTGCAGGACATGATGCAACCCGGGCACTATGTCACACAGTACGAAACCATCGACCTGCTCCTGCCGATTCTGAAAGCTCGCACGGACCACCTGGCAATCGTAGTCGACGAATACGGGTCGGCTGTCGGCATCATCACGATGGAAGACATCATTGAAGAGGTCGTGGGAGACATTGATGTCGGTCTGGAATTCGAGGAGTACCTGCCACGTAAACGCCGTCAGTACCGGCAGCTCGACCCGGACAACGAGACGTATGAACTGGACGCCCGCCTGCCGATTTCAGAGCTCAACGACCTGCTGGGGCTGAGCCTGCCGACGACCGAGTTCCACACGGTCGCCGGCCTGGTGATCGCCCGCCTGCGGCACATTCCTCGCGAAGGCGATTCCATCGTGGAGGGCAGCTATCGATTTACGGTGAGTGAGGCGTCCGACAGATCTGCCCGTTCTGTCATCGTCGCACGCGATTCGGCCCCGGGATCGGAAAGGAAACGCTGACCGATGATTGCCGTCGTGTCTCTCCTGGTCACTCTGACCCGGACCCTGGCACTGCTCGTTCCTCACTGGCTGAACCTCAGCCACTCATCTACAAACAGTCGTGAGCCGTGGCTCCCTACGAGGCCCGCCTGCCCCCGAATCCAGAGACACCTGCATGACCGATACGGGCAGTGAATCAGAATTGCGCGGAGCGAGCAGGCTCGAACCGGCGTCGGAGTTGAAGCCGGCGGGCGGCGAAGCAGTCGATGCTCGACTCGCGGCTTTGCTGCTCGCCAATCTGCTCGACCACGTTCCCGACAGCGTTTACTTCAAGGACGCTGAGAGCCGGTTTCTCGCCATCAGTCAGTCGCTCGCCAGCCGGTTCGGCGTCACCAACCCAGCGCAGGCGGTTGGCAGAACCGACGCGGATTACTTCGACGCCGACCACACCAGTCGGGCCTGCGACGACGAACGTCAAATCCTCGATACCGGCACGTCCATCGTCGGCAAGGACGAACAGGAAACATGGCCGGACGGCAGCACCAACTGGGTTCATACTTCGAAGATGCCGCTGCTCGATGCCGACGGAAAGACGGTCGGCACGTTCGGGATTTCGCGCGACATCACCGAGCGGAAGAAGTCCGAATCCCTGCTGGCGAACCGGGAGCTGCGAGCCCGCCTGCTCTATCAGGCCACGGCGATGGCCGCAGAGAAGACATCGTTTGACGAGGCGCTTAAGAGCTGCGTCCATACCGTGTGCCGCCTCGCCGAATGGCCGGTCGGGCACGTGTATCTTCCCGATGAAACCGGCGAGCGACTTGAACCCACTGACAACTGGCACCTCGATGATGAAACGGCGTTTGAGGACATCCGGCGGGTGACAATGCAGACGACGTTTGAGCGTGGCGTGGGGCTGCCGGGTCGCATCTGGGAATCGGGCCAGCCAGCGTGGATTGTCGATGTCACGCAGGACGACAACTTCCCGCGGGCTCAACAATGTCAGAACATCGGCGTGCGGGCCGCGTTCGGGTTTCCAGTTAGGGACGGCGGCGAAATTAAATCGGCATTCTCAGAGACGCTGTGATTGAAAA
>ERZ891418.810-NODE-810-length-10171-cov-6.338276_pt1 | contig 10171 bp, 8 predicted proteins | sample MGYA00521236_ERZ891418 | MGnify/ENA primary metagenome ERZ891418 (study PRJEB32303, sample SAMEA104408696) | aquatic metagenome | biome: Brackish water; feature: Chemocline; material: water | place: Baltic Sea | collected 2014-10-18T10:34:00 | depth 100 m ... | reverse complement strand
TTGCCGATTACAAAGGCAGGTCCGTCGGCCTGAGCACCGGCACGACGATTGAACTCACCGAGGAAGCGTGCCTTCGCGCGGCGGTCAAGTACGGCGGAGCAATCAACCATGCCCTCGCGATGTCTGACTACATCGCTAAGGTTCATGCCGAGTCCGGCAACGATTTCGAAATTGAATTGAGCGTCGACGAGACCGAGCAGCCTACGACTCTCGCCGAGCATTACATCATTGCCGACCTGTGCCTCAAAGGCGGCATGAAGCTCGTCAGCCTGGCTCCGCGATTCATTGGCGACTTTGAAAAGGGAGTCGACTTCAAAGGCGACCTCGCTGCGCTGGACGTCTCACTGGCTGATCATTCGGCGCTGGCGAAAGAACTCGGTCCGTACAAACTCAGTCTGCACTCCGGCTCCGACAAAGTGTCGATGTACGAGTCTCTGGCTCGAGCCACCGGCGGCATGTTCCACGTGAAGACGGCCGGTACGAGCTACCTGGAAGCCATCCGTGTTGTCGCCCGACACGACGAGGCGCTCTTCCGCGAGATCATCGACTTCGCCCGTGACCGTTACCCGACAGACAAGGCGACCTACCACGTGTCGGCCACAAACGAAATGGCACCGGCACCGGCCGACGTGGCTTCCGTCGAGGAACTCGAACGCGAGTACCTGGAATTCTGGAGCGAGGTTCCCGAGGGCAAAGGTTTCACAAAACCCGGCCGGCAGATCCTGCACTGCACGTTCGGCTCGGTGCTGACTCACGAGAAGTTCGGCCCGCTGGTGCGAAGCGTCGTCGAGACTCACATCGACACGTTCACCGAAGTCCTCGCCGACCACTTCGAGCGGCATCTTCGGCCACTGGTCAGAGGCATGGAAGCGGCCTCTTGATTTCACAATTTCACCACGACAACGATGCCTCGCGCCACAAAGGGGCATCGTTTTTCTTTGCGCCGATTCGTCGAAGGTGACACCTCGACGGTGACACCTCGCTGTGCGGTAAGCCCCTCCCGCGTCTCGCAAATGGCGACTCTGTCACGTCAGACACTTGCGGCATGTGCCTCACTTGAGACGGCAATGTCAGGCATGTCCCTCCCTGTTCGAGTCGCTTTGGTGACAGATCGTAACGAGTGATTTTTCGCGCACGCACTTCTTGCTGAGACCGCTCCGGTTTGGACTTGCCTCTTGATCCTCGACCTATTGTTGAGTTGACAAATTGTCCATACGACATCCTCCCTCTGGAGGAGACCGGACGACCGACACCTGCGATGAAGGGAGGACTGCATGAGAGCATTCAGAAACGATAAGGAAATTCACTTCCGGCAGTCGCTGAGGCATCGCATCGGCGTGGCCACGGTCGAGCTTGCCGTCTGCCTGCCGGTTGCCGCGACACTCGTGATGGGCATGATCGATGCGTCAAACGCGATCTTCACGAAACAGTCGCTGAAAATTGCCGCCTACGAGTCAGCTCGAGTCGCGAGTGCAACAAACTCAACTGAGGAACAAGCGAGAGCCAGGGCCGAAGAAGTCCTCACGTCACGTGGCCTCGAAGACGCTCGCGTCATTGTCACACCACGGGTGACAAAACTCACACCGCGCGGGACACCGGTCACGGTTTCAATCGAAATGGATACGGAAGACGCCTCTTACAGCGCTTCCTGGTTCGGAAGTGACGCGAAGTTTTCGGTCAGTGTCCGAATGGTCCGGCTGTAAGCAGCAGAGAAAGGCATCCCGCAATGAGAACTCTCCCGAACATTCAGCAGATTTCCAGGCACATTTCCGCCATCCGGCTGACGCTGCGAGAGCGTCGCGGAGCGATGCTGATTCTGATGGCTGCCATGATGTTCGTCTTCGTGGCGATGTCCGCATTCACTGTCGATGTCGCCTGGATGCAGCTGATCAGAACGGAGCTTCGCGCATCGACGGATGCCGCCGCCAAAGCAGGCGCTGAGGCGCTCGCCCGCACTCAGAACGGCCGATCGGCGGTCAGCGCGGCAAAACAGTTTGTAAAAGCGAATCCCGTCGCGGGAAATCCCGTCAAGTTGAACGACGCAGACATCGAGCTTGGGCGTTCGGAGCTTCAGAACGACGGGACATGGAAGTTTCAGTCGGGTGCTACGCCTTACACGGCAGTCCGTGTCAACGCTCACTACGGGCGAGGTCATAAGAACAAGCCGATCAAACTGTTCTTCAGCCACCTGCTGGGTGATCCGACGTTTTCTCCCAGTGAGACGGCAACGGCCTCTCACCTGGAAAACGAGGTTGCGCTTTGCGTCGACCGCTCCCATTCCATGTGCTTCGACTTGAGCGGCGTCACGTGGAGCTACGCGCCGAATAATCCTCTGGCTGATCCCAGAAAAACAGGATTCCTGAAAGACTATCTGGCACCGCCGCATCCGACGGGAAGTCGGTGGGCGGTCCTGAATTCGGCGGTGGCGGACTTCCTGTACGAATCCGATCAGGCCTTTCGAAAACCCAAAGTGGCGCTGATCACCTGGGGTTCGGACGTCGTCGACCGGTACGCCACGCCTCGCGTCTGGCGTGCGGTCACCCTCGAGGCGCAGCTGCACACAAATTACAACCTCATTGAGAACAAGATGCGGGGCTTGACGAGCAAGCTCATGATCGGCGGCACCAATGTGTCTGCCGGGCTCGATGAGGCAAGAGATCATCTGACAAGCCGCCAGCACTCGAGCGATTCCGCCACCAAGACGATCATCCTGATGACCGACGGTGAGTGGAACCAGGGCCGTCTGCCGTCGGCTGCGGCTCGAGACTGCCTGGCAGCAGGAATCATCGTTCACACGGTGACATTTCTGCCGGGGTCCGATCAGCAGACGATGAAGGAAGTTGCCCGGATCACGGGTGGGCAGCACTTTCATGCGAATAACGCCACCGAGCTTCGCGCGACGTTCCAGGAACTCGCGCGGTCCCTTCCGGTCGTTCTGACGAACTGATCAATCTGTTGTGAGGCCACTGCCATGACCAATAATCCATTCCGCCGTCCCGCTTCGACTGATCACACATCCAATGATCGCCGATGCGGTGCCGCCACGGTTGAGTTCGTACTCACACTGCCGATCGCGTTCCTCCTGTTCTTCGGCGCGATCGAAATGACCCGGCTCAATTCGGTTCGGAACACGGCGGATAATGCCGCCTACGAAGGAGCACGACGCGCGATTCTTCCCGGTGCGAACAAGGATTCTGTCGACAAGGAAGCCTTGTCGATCCTGGACGCCGGCAGCATTCGTCACGCCACGATCACAATGGAGCCTGCAACCATCGACAGCTCGACCGAACGCGTCACCGTGACGGTCGCCGTCAACATGAACCGCAATTCCTGGGTCGCTCCGGTTTACTCAAAGGACCTCACGATTCGTCAAAGCTGCACGTTGTCACGGGAACAGGCTCTCAGCACAGGCACTTCCGCCGTCAGCTCCGGAAACAACGGGAACGGCGGGAACGGGAGACGAGGCGGTTAGCCGTTGAGTCGGTGTTCCCGCTTAACGACGCAGTTCTGGACCACAGCACGGTGTCGAAATGAGCGACTCGTGTGTCTGCGACAGATTGATTCGCCTCAGCCGGTCAATTCTGACTGAGGAACACTCCAGACATGTCGCGAATTTCACGGCATCCCAGAGGTCAACAAATACGCGGTGGCTCTCTGGCATCGTCAATTCGAGACACCGGGCGAGTGTCTCCTCCATCGCCGCCAGACTCGGCGGAGAGAAGTGTCCTTCTCTCTGAAGCTGTTCCATCATGCCGTTGCCGGCCCGAGTCGGCACGATCGAGCACACGGACACGCCGACTCGGAAAGCGTGCTCCACCGACTTCACGGCCCATTCGATGCCTTCCCGGTCAGACAGAAACGGGGGCCGCAGCAGGACGAACGCTCGCACGCGGATCCCCTCGTCCGTCAGCAGCCTGGCGGCCCGGTCGAAATCTTCGACCGTCATCTGCTTGTTGAGCCGCGGCAGAACGTCCGGATGAATCGTCTCCAGACCGAGGGCCACTTCCAGTTCCACATCATGCTCGGCCAGCAGATCACGGAACTTCAAGCAGCGAGGACCCGTCAACTTCGGATGGTTCTCGACGATGACTGAATCGAAGCCGCGCACCCGCTCGACGATCGCCGGGTAATCCGCAACCGGGATCGACATCGGGTCAAAGAAATTCGCACTGTTGTAAAGTTTGATGTGGCGTGCCGGTGGCAGTTGACTTAATGCGAAGTCAATTTGAGCCGGGATGGCTCCTGTTGAAACAGGCTCTGTCGTTGTGTTCTGCCAGAGATCGCACATCAGACAGCGGATCGGACATTCTCTGTTGGTGAGAAAGAGCGTCGCCACATCCTCGACCCGACCGGAAGCCGACCGTTCCGGCTCGACGAGAAATGCCCACGGGCGCATCACGTCCGTCCCGTTTCGCAACCCGCGCGCGGCGAGGATGTCTGAGTCGTTAAAGACTGGCCAGTCGGGCATCGGGAAGGAATCTCTGCCGGGAAACGATGGAAGTGGCCTCTCACGATTGGGGCTCAGGTCACCTGCTAACGCTCGAATTCGATGGCGATCCGTCGCAGTTCGCAATCATCGAATCTTTCCGGATCGTCGCGGCTTGGGTTCTGTCGCAACTGAATCACGTTGAGGCCCTGCTTCAGAAACTTGAGAGGCAATGGAACCCGCAGTCGTTCGGGACGGTCGATCGGCGAACGAAACTCGCAGTGCCGGTTGAGCGATCCCGCGTCGAACTCGTTCAGCAGGACATTCGTCGTCAGGAACCCGCGTCGCAATTCGGCCAGTTCCGGTGTGGCCCGCAACGTTGTCGGGGAGGCCGGTTCGAGCTCCGCCGCGTCCATGCTGAGGAACGCTCGGCCCGATGGCACTTCCGTCAGAACAAAGTGCAGAGGCCACGCCGTACCGTCCGGTACCGGACGGGCAAACGAACGCTGCAACAGACGCCCCAGGTGCCGCGGTCCCGAATCGAGCAATCGGTACTCGCCGCGAAACAGCGGCTCGATTCTGTGGACACTCGCCCACGGCAGCGTGATGGCGTCGTCAGTGCCAGTCGATTCGGTACGCAGCAGCGGATGCTGAACTCTGACCGCAGACCCCGTCAGTTGAACCGAGCCTGTGAGCGTGAACGCCGGCCGAACACCAAAGAACGTCGTCGCGGCATCCGATGCGAGCCAGAGACGACAGACATCACCCGATACGGGCCGCATTTCTTCAGGAGAAGGACGAGGCAACGCAACTCGGCGGACTTCAGGCCAGCTCAGTGAGACCGCTCCAAACTGCGTCTTCAATCGCACGTTCTCAGAATTCAAGCGAAGAGCGTCGCCATAGAGCACGTCGTCCGCGTGAGTCTCAACCGTGATTTGATCACCCGATGGCGACTCCCGCGATTCATCGACCGGCGCTTCCGATCGAGTCTGGATCAGGCAGCTCTGCACGACCGGCGCTCGCGCAGCGGCGACGGCAACCGGACTCTCCTCCGCCGTCGCATCGTGAGGTGCCGTCGACTTTCCGCCCATCGGCGAAGCCCGTACGACAATTGACCTTAACGTGCCTGGCGAACGCGATCCGCGGGCCAGCACGCGACCTGACAGACTCAAGGTCAGACCGTTGTCGATTGTCAGCCGCAGTTTCGAATGTTCTGCAAGGTCCGCTCGCAGCACGGACGAAGTCGCGATCGCAACTCGAATCGCGCCGAGTCGGCTGATGACGATTCGGTCCCCTTCGAGGCTGAGACGGATGCCCGATTCGACTGGCGAGTCTGCGACGTTCGCGGTCCTGGACTCGACAGAAGAGCTTCCGAACAGAAACTCCAGCGAGGCCTTGTCACCGACTGGCCAGGCGACTGACATCTCAACGAAGAGTGGGCCGCCAGTCGGAACGATGTCGCGTCGAAGCCAGCCACTGGCCGGCACCGTGACGGCTCCGCCTTGAACGGCAACGCGAGTCACGTCGCCTTTTCGAAAGGTCCAGAAGTCGTCCGACAGCGGCGATCCGCCGAAAACGATATCGCGGGATCCGGTCGGGACGGACACCGAGGCAATTGACCGGACCGGCACCGCGCAATCCTGCCCTGCCAGGAGGAATCGAGCCCGCGTCGAAACTTTGGCATTTACGTCGCGGGATTCTGAGGACCACTCACCCGATAATCGGACTGGCACCCTCTCACCTGTGGCAAGTGTCAACAGCCGAACCGGTGCTGAGCCAGCCGAGTCGAATGGTTGTGCAGGGTGCTTCAACGATCGAAAATCGGTCAATGCGTGACCCTCGGTCAATCGCCCTTCACCGTCCAGCGGCGCCTCGACGACATGACCGTCGACCAGCACACCATGAAGCGACAACGACCCTGGCCGTTCCTGAGCCATCCCCACTGACACGATCGCCAGATGGCCGATCGACGCCCAGAAACAGACGCACGCAGGAAACGTCGATAACGATACCCGCCTCACTTTCATCAGCGCTGTGCGACTGTTAAGTCTTCTCACGAAGTTGCCTGATGATCGAACCGCTACGAGCTGAACAGCCGGCAGCGAGGTGGATGATTGGCCGAAGAATTCTCTGAGTGACTGGTCGAATTGTGCCGCGTGTGTCGATGACTGACCAGCGTGTCATCGACTTCCCGATACAACCCCGAGGACGCTTCTACAGGGATCGGACTTCACCAATTGCCGGTTTTCCGAACCTTCAGCCCGTTGTCACTCGGAAGCGATTCGTATAATTTCAACTAGACTTTCCTGCGCCGTCCGATCAGCCCCGTTCACAGCAGCCGGTGTCACGACGACCTTCGAGGAAAGAAGACAGCAACCTCAGGACAGCGACCCCATGTCGACTGAGCAGAAACCACGAATTCTGTGTTTTGGCCGCGAGGCGGAAAAGACGCGGGAATTTGCCGAGAGACTGCAGTCCCTGTGCGATGTCGTGTGTCCGGATTCGATCGAAGACAGCCTTGAGATTCTGCAGACTGGCGGATTCTCAGGGCTTTTTTTGTGCGGCAGCGAAATGACCTCCGCGGGCCTTCTGCTTCAGGCGGGCGGCATTCTGCAGCAGCTTCATGATGGTCTGGCCCTGGTCGGCTCCAATCGCGAAGTCCTCTGGTATAACCGGCGACTTCAGGAAATCACGGGACAGAGCGAGTCTCTTAACGGGAAGAGTTTTTACGGCTGCTTTGGAACTGCGGAAATTCTGGGACCGGACTTCTGCCCGCTCAACACAGCACTGGGTCTGGGTGAGTCGGCCCGCAGCACGCTTCGAGTCGGCGACAAGACCTACTTCGATGTGGAAGCGACACCCGTCTTCGACGGCACGCCCGACGAGTTCGCCATTCCTCGCTACCTGATCGTCGTCGTGCGCGACACGTCGACCGAGGTCCTGCAGAAACAGAAACTCAACGCCATCTACCAGGCCGGCATGGAGCTGGGTGATCTGACGCCGCAGGAGTTGCTTGAGATGACGGTCGAGGACCGCATCGAGCTGCTGAAATCCAAGCTGCTCCACTTCACTCAGGATCTGCTGGAGTACGACACGGTCGAAATTCGATTGCTCGACCGAAAAACAAAACGGCTCGATCCCCTGCTGTCGGCCGGCATGCACAAAGTCGCCCAGGGCCGCACGCTGCACGCCCTGCCCCAGGAAAACGGCGTCACGGGTTTCGTCGCTGCCACGGGCAAGAGCTACCTGTGCGAAGACACGACCACGGATCCGCTTTACATCCTGGGTGCTACCGAGGCACGCAGCTCACTGACTGTGCCGCTCATGCTGCACGATGAGGTGCTCGGTACGTTTAACGTTGAAAGTCCGCGGCCACAGGGATTCTCCGAAAGCGATCTGCAGTTTCTGGAACTCTTTGCCCGGGAAATCGCCGTCGCTCTCAACACACTCGAACTTCTGGCTGTTGAGAAAGGCTCGACCGCCAGCGAGAGCACGAAGCTGATTCTCACCGAGGTCGGTGAACCCGTCGACGAGATCCTGCAGGACGCGACCTGGCTCCTGGAAAACATGACGACCGCCGAGCCTGAAGTCCGAGATCGTCTTCGCGACATTCTGAAGCACACACGCGACATCAAAGTTCTCATTCAGGCCGTCGGCGAGACGATTCGCCCGAAGGCCGGCCACGTTTCCCTCGAGTCAAACATTCGACCGAAGATGCAGCACAAGCGTGTCCTGGTCGTCGACAGTGACAACGACGTCCGCAAGGCCGCTCACAAACTGCTCGGCCGTTTCGGCTGCCATGTCGAGACCGCTCACGATGCCGAGGAGTGTTTTCTGCTCGCCCGATCGTGCCACTACGACGCAGTCATCGCCGACATCCGCCTGCCCGATCACAACGGCTACGAGGTCTTCGAGCAACTCCGTCAAATTGACGGCAACCTGCCGGTGATTCTGATGACCGGCTACGGCTACGACCCGGCTCACTCACTGGTCAAAGCCCGCCAGGCCGGCTGCATGTCGGTCCTCTTTAAACCGTTCCGCATCGACCTGCTCGTGACCGAGCTCGAAAAAGCTTTCACATTGCCAGCGGAACTCTCGGAGCAGTCGACGACGTAGATCGGAGCCGCTGCTCCTTTCTAAAGGCCGCAGATCTCTAAAGGCCGCAGATCTCTAACGGCCGCAGATCGCACGTCGGTAGAAGCACGAGCCATCCGACGAACCCCGCGCTTTGTCGATCTCCTCATGATTCCTCAACTTCGGGAATCCGCCGACTGCCGCGTCTCTTTGGCCGTCACACAGCAGCGATCGCCAGGAAACCGTTCCGGTTGTAACGATTTTTCCGGCGTGTCGAGAAAGGCAAACGGGGTAAGTGGTCCGATTCTTCAAGCTGGTCGTGACGACCGCGTTTCCTCGTGAATAATCAATGAGGAAACCCACACAGTTTGTGCCCATCGCGGGCTGACTCGGTTTTTCGACGTATGGTCTGAGATGAGGCTCCCTGGGGAAGTCGCTTCGCGCCGGAGTTCTGGCGTGAGTCCCGACCGTTCTGCGAGTCGAACGCTCGACCGCCGTATTGACAGCGAATCATTCTGAAAGAATCGAAATGCCGGAACTCACCACACCGCAGCTTGTTCAACTCATCGTTTTTGTCCTGTGCGTCGGCGCGTACACGATCGCCGCTGCGGTCTGGGACATTCGAGTCAAGAAGATTCCGAACAAGCTGACACTGCCCGTGTTCGGACTGGGTCTGGTTTATCAAATCGGGTTCAACGGACTCGCCGGACTGGGTGATGCGGGGCTCGGATTTCTGCTGGGCTTCGGACTGCTGTTTCTGCTGTGGATGATCGGCAGCGGTGGCGGCGGCGATGTGAAACTCATCGGCGGCCTGAGCGTGTGGCTCGGCTGGAAGATGACAGGCTTCGTCCTGCTCGGAAGCACGGGCCTGGCCGCGCTTGGCACGTTCTTCATTCTGATTTACAGCATGATGTTTAAAGGGGTCTTCAAGACCAAAGACAAATTCACTTCATCTGCGGCCCGCGATGTGAAGAAGGGCGAGAAGTTGAAGAAGGAAACAATCAAGGACCGCGTCGCCCGGCGTCCCATGGGCTTTGCTGTGCCTGTTGCTCTGGCAACCTGGCTGGTCATTGTCTGGCAGTTGCCGAAATTCCCGTGGGTGTAGTTTCGTCCGCTGGAGTTCGCTTTCTCACACTTTTTCGACAGGCCGGATGATGCGTCGGTCAAAAATCAAACACGACAATTCGAACTGTCCCGTTTCGCCTGAAGCGGCGACTCCGACTCTGAATGCGCGCAAACGGCGACGAGGTTTCCTCAGCGCCGAACTGATTTTCACACTGCCAATCCTGGCGATCGTGCTGTTTGGTCTGTTCGAGTTTTCGATGCTGTTCTTCGCTCGCGGCCAGGTCGCCGAAGCGGCTCGCATTGGCTGCCGCAAAGCCACGCTGCCAGGAGTTCAGGCGGTCGACGTGGAAGAGACCATCTCGAACGCGCTGCCGGCACGTCTGCGACGATCACTGCGCGTTCGAGTCGACTCGGGCGTCCGGTCCGGAGATGTCGTCACCGTGTCGCTGGCGGTCGACATGCAGGCCTGCTCACCTGATCTGCTCTGGCCGATCGGTTACAGCCTGCGGAACCGTCAGATTTATCACACAACGCGCATGATCCGGGAGTGAAGAGTTACTGTCAAATGTCGTGTTTGAGGGTTGCTGGTTCAGGCGGCGGTTTCTT
>ERZ891418.809-NODE-809-length-10176-cov-7.094753_pt1 | contig 10176 bp, 9 predicted proteins | sample MGYA00521236_ERZ891418 | MGnify/ENA primary metagenome ERZ891418 (study PRJEB32303, sample SAMEA104408696) | aquatic metagenome | biome: Brackish water; feature: Chemocline; material: water | place: Baltic Sea | collected 2014-10-18T10:34:00 | depth 100 m ... | reverse complement strand
TTCGCGCCGATGCCAGTTCCTCGATTCGACCGTTGAGCTCTTCAGAAAAACGCAACGCATCCTCAAACGTCAGTCGCGATTCGGGAAACAGAACTCGACGGAAGAAGTGAAATCGCCATCGAGACAGACGTCGCAGCGATTGGAAAGGCAGCATCGTCACGGCCGGCTGGCATCCGAGTTCGAGAAGCCGGTCGGCACATTCGCTCACCCAGCCAGCGATCGTTTCCGGATTTGCACCGTAAAGCAGGTCGTTACCGACGTCGGTGATGAGTGCCGACATCGGCCGCGCAGCCGGCAACTCGGGCAGCGTTTTCCAGAGGCCGCATTCGAGAAGACTCGGCAGCGTTCGCCCCATCACGGTATTTGGAATGCCGTAGCTGCGGCCGTGTCCGGCGGCGACGAGCAGTCGCGTTGGCTGATCGGCTGTGAGACCTCGCCAGATGTCCGGCAGATTGAAGGTGACATTGCTCGCTCCGATCAGGATCAGTGTTCGGCTCGGCGTTGTGGGAGCGTTGGGCACAGGCATTAGTCGTCAGATGGGTCGTTGTTTTCCGGCCGACCCTCGATATAGAACCAGTTGTGGATCGGTTCGAGGATGGCGAGGACCTCACTGAGCAGTCCTTCGTCAAGCGGTTTTTCCGACCAGTCGACCCACTGACTGACTCGACCAGGATTCGCTGAACCAGTGACGCAGGTGGTCATGTCGGTGTTGGCGAGGGAAAACTGCAGCGCGAGCTGTGCAATGTCGACGCCTTTTGACCAGCAGTGATCGGCGGCTTCCTTCGCGACCGCGCGCACTTCGTCCGTCGCTTTGTGCCACGGCGGAAGCGGAGCCCGAGTCAGAAGCCGTGCGGAGAACGGGGCGGCATTCATGATGCCGACGCCTTTCTCTTTCAGAAACGGAACCAGGTCGGCAAACATCGTGTTTTGAAGGGTGTAGTGGTTGTACGAGAGCACGACGTCCAGGTGCTCTTCGGCGAGGATCGTTTTGAAGATGTGCATCGGGTAACCACTCATCCCGATGAAGCGAACCTTGCCTGACTCTTTGAGTCTGCGAAGCGCGGGGATCGTCTCGTCGAGGATTTGCTGGAGGTCAACGTACTCAACATCGTGCATCAGCATGATGTCAAAATGTTCGACACCAAGCCGATGGAGGCTCACGTCAACGCTTTCGACGACGCGCTTCGCTGAAAAATCAAAATGGTTTGCGTCGTAGCGGCCGAGCTTGGTGCCCAGGTAGTAGCTGTCTCGCGGGATGTCACGCAGAGCCGGGCCGAGCAGCACTTCCGACATGCCTCGACCGTAGTACGGCGAGGTGTCGATAAAGTTCATGCCGCGGTCGAGCGCCACCTGAACGGACCGCATCGCCTCGTTGATATCGACCTGCCGAAACTCGGCCCCGAGTGACGAGGCTCCGAAACTCAAAGCGGACAGTTCCAGTCCTGTGTTGCCCAACGCGCGAAATTCCATCGTCAAACCTCATGTGGAGCCGGATTTCCGACCGTCAGTATAAGTAACCCAAGGCGCGAGTTTTGATGTGGCGCGTTTTGAGCCCCGAAGCGACGCCATGCGATCGCCTTGTATCTTCCGATTGCCGTTGGGTGAAGCGCGTGGCCACACCGATGAAATGACTCGTCGTCAGCATCGCACAATAGACTCCGACGGTTATTGAAAACCCTCGCCATCCGTCAACAAACAGCAAGATAAACGCTGTCAACCCAGGGGAGTTGCACCCCGATCCAGGTGCGAGACTTGAGTACACACGATCGTTGATTTCTGCGAGAGTCTTTAGCAAAAGGCTCCCTCTCCAATACCGCCCGAACTCAGCCCTGCAGCTTGTCGAGAATCATCTGCCGCACGTCTTTCGCGTCGGCACCTTTCAGCTCGCGCATGACCTGCCCGATCAGCGGGCCGACCGCCTGCATCCTGCCGTTTCGAACGTCCTCAGCGACGGCAGCGTTTCGGTCGAGGACTGCCTGGATCACCGCGTCGATTTTACCGGTGTCCTGTTCCTTGCCGAGACCTTTGTCGGCGATGATCGCGTCGATTCGTTCGGCGCTGATTCTGGTTCCATCGCCCGCATCCGAAAGAAGAGTGGCAAAAACCTCGCGGCCACTTTTGATCGTGAGTTCGCCGTCGACAACTTTCTTCAGCACGGCTCCCAGGACCGGGGCCGAGACGGGAAACTCACCGATCTCGAGTTTGCGTTCGTTGAGTTCCCGCTGGACGTCCTGAGTCACCCAGTTCGCGGCCTGTTTCCCGTCGCCGCAGGTCACGCAGACCTCATCAAAATACGAAGCGAACTCAGCCCCCTGGTCGACGATCACTCCTGCGTCGTACGGAGTCAGTCCGAGCTCGCTGACGTAGCGAGTTCGCCTGACGCCAGGAAGTTCGCAGATCGTTGATCGAATTTCGTCGACTTCTTCCTGAGTGATCGTCACCGGACAAAGGTCGGGATCCGGGAAGTAGCGGTAGTCGGCCGCCTCTTCCTTGCCGCGCTGCTCGAACGTCGCGTTTCGGTTGGCGTCCCAGCCGACGGTTGTTTTCGGGACTTCGCCCATCCGCCTGGGGTCGGTCTGCCAGGCTTTGACCTGTTTTTTCAGTTCGTGCTCGATCGCTGCTTCGACGCCGCGGAAGCTGTTGAGGTTTTTGATTTCGACGATTGGAGTCGGAATCGTCTCGCCGTTTTCCTCAACATGCAGATTGACGTTCGCGTCGCAGCGGAGGCTGCCTTCCTGCATCTCGCAGTCGGACACGGCGAGGTACCTCAGCATCAGCCGCAGGTCTTCCAGGAAGATGCGTGCTTCTTCGGCCGAGCGGATGTCCGGCTGCGTGACGATTTCCAGCAGCGGAGTGCCCGTCCGGTTGAGGTCCACGCGGCTGTCGGCACCTCGCCCGCTTTCGTCGTGAATGTTCTTGCCGGCGTCTTCTTCCAGATGAGCCCGGATGAGGCGAACTCGTCGAGTCTCGCCCGTCGACGGCACTTCGATGTCGACCCAGCCGTCCGCACTGAACGGGAGATCGAACTGGCTGATCTGATACGCCTTCGGCAGGTCCGGGTAGTAGTACTGCTTGCGGTCCCACTTGGTGAAGCTGGCGATGTCGCAATTGAGGGCCAGCCCCGTCTTGACGGAGAGCTGAAACGCCTTGCGGTTCATGACCGGCAACGATCCCGGCAGTCCGAGACACACCGGACAGGTCTGCACGTTGGGATTGTCCGGGTTAAAAAGATTCGCGCAGCCACAGAAGATCTTGCTCTTCGTGAGCAACTGCACGTGAACTTCGAGTCCGATAATCGTTGTGTAGTCCATGTCGCACTCGCAGATTCAGTGGGCGAGCCTTCGAGGCTTCGCGTCAGCTTCAGAACTGAGGAACTTTGGTGTGGAAGTCCGTTTCCCGCTCAAACATCCGGGCGGCTCGCAGCAGCTTTTCTTCCTCAAACGGAGCTGCCAGTAACTGCAGCCCAATCGGGAGCCCTGCTGGGCTGAAGCCTGCCGGAACGGAAATGCCAGGGATGCCCGCCAGGTTCGCCGAGATCGTGTAGACATCGGCGAGGTACATCTGCAGCGGATCGTCGACCAGTTCGCCGATTTTGAACGCGGGTGTGGGACAGGTCGGGCCGGCAATCACGTCGACGTTTTTGAAGGCCGCGTCAAAATCGTTGCGGATCAGCCGCCGCACTTTAAGAGCTTTCAGGTAGTACTGATCGCTGTAGCCCTCGGACAAAGCATAAACGCCGAGCATGATCCGCCGTTTGACCTCATCGCCGAACCCTTCGGCCCGGCTGGCGGCGTACATGTCGACCATGTTTTCGAATTCGCTCGCCCGGTGGCCGTAGTGGACGCCGTCGTACCGGGCGAGATTACTGGACGCTTCCGAGCTGGCGATGAGGTAGTAAACCGCCACGCCATATTTCGAATGGGGGAGCGCGACATCGACGATCTCAGCCCCGAGTGATCGGTAAACCTCAATCGCCGCGCGGATCGACGATGCGACTTCTTCGTCAATCCCTTCTGCAAAATGTTCCTGCACGACGCCGACTCGCAGCCCCTCCAATGGCTGTTCGACAGACCTGGAATATTCGGGCACGGGTCGGTTGACGCTCGTCGAATCCCGTTCATCGTGACCCGCGAGAACTTCCAGCAGCGAGGCCGCTCCGGTGACGTCGGTTGCGAATGGTCCAATCTGGTCGAGCGAACTGGCGAACGCGACCAGCCCGTACCGCGACACGCGACCGTACGTTGGCTTCATCCCGACGACGCCGCAGAACGAAGCCGGTTGTCGGATCGAGCCGCCGGTGTCGCTGCCAACGGAAAGCGGAGTCAGCCGCGCGGCAACGCTCGCTGCGGAACCGCCACTCGAACCGCCTGGCGTCCGTTGCAGATCCCACGGGTTTCTTGTCTTGCCGAGCGCGGAATTTTCCGTCGACGAACCCATCGCGTATTCATCGAGGTTTGTTTTGCCGACCAGCACCGCATCGGCCGCCTTGAGCCGCGTCACAATGTGCGCGTCGTACGGTGGGACAAAGTTTTCGAGCATGCGGCTGGCGCAGGTCGTCTTCGTACCGGCCGTGCAGATGTTGTCCTTCAGCGCGACCGGAATTCCTGCAAGCGTTCCGAGCTGTTCTCCGCTTTGTCGCCTGGCGTCAACGGCCGCTGCCTGGCTCAGTGCCGACTCGCCGCAGACGGTCAGAAAAGCTCCGACGCTTTCTTCCCGGCGGGAAATCGCATCAAGGTAACTCTGCGTCAGCTCGACGGCGGAAAACGTTCCGGCCTGCAGTCCGCTTTGAAGTTCGGCGGTGGTGAGTTCCGAAATGCTCATTTCAGGCATTCTCAAGAATCTGCGGAACGAGAAAGTATTTGCCGTCCGACTTCGGTGCGTTGTCAAGAGCGGCTTCGCGCGGGAGTGATTCTCGAACGGCGTCTTCCCGGAAGATATTCGCCACATCGGCCACGTGAGCCATCGGCTCGACATTCGAAACGTCGACTTCGTCGAGCACCGTGACGTAGCTGATGACCTGGCAGAGCTTGTCGGCCATCTCAGAAATTTCTTCCTCGGTCAACTTGAGCCGCGCGAGGCCGGCGACTTTTTCGACGTCTTCACGAGTGAGCATGACTCATCCTGATGATTGGGCATTCGCTTTTCGCGACTTCGTCAGGCAGAGCCTGACCTACGAAAAAACCCCGACCGCTCAGGCAGCCGGGGTGTTTTTTCAATCTGATAACCAGCTTCGAGCATTCGAGTCCGGGTCAATTCTTCTCGGCAATCGTAAACGGAGCCCGCACGACCGCTTTGGCGACTCGCTCTGAGCGGATGCACTGCGTGCAGACTCGCTGCTGCTTCACACCTTCCGCCGTCTGAACGCGGATGCTTTGCAGGTTCGGGTAGTATCGACGCAGAGTGATGCCGGTCGTCTTGCGACCGTTGCCACCAAGGTACTTCGGTTTACCGCGTTGGCAAAGTTTGTTTCCCTTGCCAGATCCCTTGCCACAGACTGAACACTTACGAGACATTTTCAAATTCCTGACTGATTCAATTCCTGAGCGGTACTGCCCGGCGGGGAGTCTGAAACGACCAGCCTGTTCGCCGCGGCACGGAATTTCACGTGGAAAGAAGCGAGGGAGTATAGCCAAACCAAATCCGACTTCAAGTTGCGGCAACTCACCGCGGTTGATAGTCAGCAGGATTGGGACTTGCTATTCTCCCCGGTTCAAATCTGACCGGGGTACCGGATGATTCCCCGCAAACTGTGTCATAGACAGTGGATGAGACGAACTGATGGCAAAAAGCCGCCTCCAGATGCGCCGCGAGGTCGAAGCCGCGGGCGAAGCCGAACCAACTTCTAAGGCGAAAGCCACGAAGAAGAAGGCTACTCGAAAAGCAGCCGCACCACGTAAAACACGGGAGAAAGCTCCCGAGCGGAAACGCGCGGTCTGGGTCCTCTACAGCAGCAGCCTGAAAGAGGAAGGCCGATTCGCCTACGATCAGAAGAAAGCGGCCGAGGACCGGCTCGAAGTTCTGCTGGCTCGCGGCAAGAGGATCTACTTCATGCAGCTCGTGAAGGAATTGATCACGGGCAGTGGACCGATCGGGTCCGATTCCGAAGAGGAGACCGAAGTTCCGGCTGCCGCTGGCGATGGCGACCTTGACGATGACGCCAGGCCCACCGCTGAAGCGAGCACCGCCGACGCCGACGCCGACTTCGACGCTGATGTCGAGGAAGACGATGATGACGATGACGAGTCGGAAACGGACGATGACGACGATGACGACGACGAGTAGCCATCGTTGAAAACAGAAGACAAAAGCCCGGCACCTTGAAATGCCGGGCTTTTCTTTTGGATGCTGGATTTCTGAATTCGACAGAAGTTTCAGGTCAACGCGCCTTTGGGAATTCGACATGGCTTACCGTATCCAGCGAATTGAATTGTTCATCCGCGAAACTCTTCCGGGCCGCATGGCGTTTTCGCTCGGCAAGCAGGGCAGCGTCGATGTACAGGAAGGCCTGGTCAGTCCGCTTGGGCATGTGCGGATGATCGTGAGCGAATCGGACGGCAACGAAACATTCGGGTGCGCGGCGGATCGGCTCTCCGTAAGGTGGCTCGACAAACGCCCCGGACGATCGCTCGACCTGAAGCGGCGGGAACTCGTGTGGTTGATCGAGCAGGCCCGCGAAATCTACCTGGCGGCGGGCGAGTTCGAATCGCCGTTTGAGCTCTGGCAGAAGTGCCATCCGAAAATCATGAAGCTCGGCCGGGATGCAAACCAGGAGTCGCTGACGTCGTCGTTCGCGTCAGCCCTCTTTGAGCGAGCCGTCGTCGACGCCGTCTGCCGACTTCAGGATCTTCCGGTCTTCCTCGCTGTGAAAATGGGGCGGATCGGCTTCAAGCCGGCGGCGATTCACCCCGAAGTTGCGAAACTGGACTGGGAAAAATCTCTGCCACGTTACCCGCGAGCCGAATTTTCAATCCGCCACACCGTCGGAGGCCTCGATCCGATTTCGAAGGACGACCTGCCGGCGGACAAACGAGTCAACGATGGCCTGCCGGAAACTCTTGAGGAGTACATCCAGGAGGACGGCATTCGATTTTTCAAAGTCAAAGTGTCCGGCAACGTGGACGCCGACCTCGCGCGGATGGCGAAAGTCTGGAGTGTCGTCTCGAGAGCGCTGGAACCAGTCATCACGCTCGACGCGAACGAGGCTTACGAAGACCTGGGTGCGTTCGCCGAATTTGTCCGGCGATTCGAGGCCGAACAGACAGGATGCTTCCAGCATGTTGAGTATATCGAGCAGCCGTTGCCTCGTGCGTTGACGCTCGACCCGAAAACCACGAAACAGATTCGCGCGATCAGCGAGTCCAAACGGCTGCTGATTGATGAAGCGGACGGAAATGTCGACGCGTTTCGGCGGACGCTCGATATTGGCTACCTGGGAACCTCGCATAAAAACTGCAAAGGATTCTTCAAGTCGCTCGCCAACCACGCGCTGATGATTCACCGCTCTCTGGACGGTCACGACACGTTTCTCAGTGGCGAGGATTTACAGAACCTGCCGATCGTGCCGCTGCAGCAGGACTTCGCAACGCTTGGCATCCTCGGCCTGGAACACTGCGAGCGGAACGGCCACCACTACAACTTCGGCCTGCAACTGCTGTCTGAGAAAGACAAGGCCCGCGCGGTGAAGCGACACCCCGACCTCTATGTGAAACGCGGCGACGAGTGGTTTCTGAACATCGTCGACGGTGCTGTCGAGTGCCACTCCATCCACGGACCCGGCTTCGGGATCCAGGACGAACCTGACTGGCCCTCCATGATGCCGATGAGCCAATGGGTCAAGTTGAGACACCCGGCGGCGTAGGGCATCTGCCCGTCTAAACGATTCGGAACGCTTCCTTCTGAAGCGATTCCGCCAGAAAGGTGACAACTTTCGGCGCGACGGTGTTGAAGTAGTCCCAGCCGTGCCCGCCCGCCGAGGTCTCGAAGTCAGACTCAAACAGAATACCCGATGAGGACATCTTTCCGGCCAGGCGGTCGACTCCCTCGAACCAGTCCCCGTCGGCCGGATCGCACAGCAGCAACTGGTGGCGAGGCCAGTTCATCGGGTGCAGATGCAGGATCACTGTCTCCTGCCGTGCGGTTTCGGCGTCTTCGAACATTCCGTCGAGTGGCATTCCGCGGCCCCACAGACGATGAAAGTCGATGATCGGTGAGACCGCCGCCACGATCGGGAACTGCCGGGCGTTCCGGTAGCACAGTTGCAGCGCTCCCTGGCCGCCCATGCTGACTCCTGTGACGGCGAGGTTGGGTGACTCGACCTGCCACTCCGATGCCAGCCACTCGGTCAGATCGTTCGACAGAAAATCCAGTGGCGACTGCTCCGGTGAAAAGTCCTCGCACAAGTTCGTCGTCCACCAGGACCGGCCACCGTGAGGGCAGACGCATCGCAGACCGTGCTGATTCAGTTCCGTCGACCAGACCTCGTTGCCGTTGAGCGTGGTTCCGGCATGGCCGTGTAGAAACAGCACGGCTCGACCGGCCTGAGGATCGGACGGTTCGAAAATGTCGACATCGTGGCCGCTGATCGTGACTGTCGACCAGCGATCGGAAAGGGACGTCATACAGGGCAGCTTTCGTTGCAGCGGTTGTTCGGGCCGGATGTTTGACCAGCGCCAAACAGGGATGCGAGGGCGGCAGGATCGCCGAGTCGGATTCGGCGGTCAACGAACCTGGTGGCAGCACGCGCTGATGGATTAAGCCGACTTTGAGGACTGTATCGGTCGTGCCGGTTCTGTCGCGAGGCGTCCAGCTCGCCGCTACACTCCGCCTCGTTCCTCGACAGGATGGATGAGGTCGTTATGGATGTTCGCGAAACAAGCCTGCCTGGTGTGCTGGTCATCGAACCTCGGGTTTTTTCCGATCCGCGCGGGTTCTTTCTCGAAACGTTTTCCGCACGACGGTACGCCGAAAAAAACATTCGCGGCCCGTTCGTGCAGGACAACTGGTCGCACTCGGTGAAGGGCACGCTGCGTGGTCTGCATTACCAGGTCCAGCAGTCGCAGGGAAAACTCGTCCAGGTCATGAACGGCCGGATTTTTGATGTCGCGGTCGATCTGCGACAGGACTCGCCGACGTTTGGACGATGGGAAGCGGAAATTCTCTCGGCGGAAAACAAGAAGCAGTTTTTTATTCCGCCAGGTTTTGCTCACGGGTTCCTCGTTCTGAGCGAAACGGCGGACTTCGTTTACAAGTGCACCGACTACTACGCTCCCGAGCACGACCGCACGCTGCTCTGGAATGATGAGACCGTGGGAGTCGAATGGCCTTCGGTTGAGAATCTGATTCTGTCGGAGAAAGACAAACAGGGAACGCCGCTGAAAACCGCGGAGTGTTTCCCGACCACGCCGGAACCGTCGGCCCACGTGCTGACAACGCGTGAGAATCCACTTTCTAAAACCAGTTTTCGTTCGGAGCGTATTACGTGAAATCTGCAGTGACAATCAGCCTGGTGAAGGAGGCTGAAGGCGGCCCGTTTGTGTTCTGGCATGACCTCGAACGTGGATGTCGTGAGGCGGCTGAACTCGGCTTCGACGCTGTGGAAGTTTTCCCGCCGTCTCCGGACGCGGTGAACCCGGACGAACTGCGAGGGCTCCTCGACAAGTACAACCTGGAACTGGCTGCCGTCGGGACTGGCGCCGGCTGGGTCATTCAGAAGCTCGCCCTGACCAGCACGGATGCCGGCGAGCGGGCGAAAGCTCGCGACTACGTTCGGTCAATCATCGACTTTGCCGGCCCGTTCGGCGCGTCGGGAATCATCGGCTCGATGCAGGGACGCTGGGGCGGAGACCTTTCGAAAGAACAGGCACTTGCCTGGCTGGCCGAGGCGCTGGAAGAACTCGGTGAGCACGCGACACAGTACAACGTCCCGTTGATCTACGAGCCGCTGAACCGTTACGAGACAAACCTCATCACAACGATGGCGGACGGAGCGGCGTATCTGGAAACGCTCACGACAAAAAACGTCGTGCTGCTGGCCGACTTATTCCACATGAACATCGAAGAGACCAGCGTCGCCGACGGAATCCGCGACGGTGGGAAACACATCGGGCACGTCCACTTCGTCGATTCGAATCGGCGCCCGGCGAGTCTCGGTCACACCGACTTCGCACCGATTTTCGA
>ERZ891418.808-NODE-808-length-10187-cov-6.729668_pt1 | contig 10187 bp, 6 predicted proteins | sample MGYA00521236_ERZ891418 | MGnify/ENA primary metagenome ERZ891418 (study PRJEB32303, sample SAMEA104408696) | aquatic metagenome | biome: Brackish water; feature: Chemocline; material: water | place: Baltic Sea | collected 2014-10-18T10:34:00 | depth 100 m ... | reverse complement strand
GAGAAACTGACGCCGAGTGGACTGAACCGGATCCGTACGCATGAGAAACTCCTTCATTGCTTCAAACCGGAACTCACATTGCCAATGCTAACAGTCTGATAAAGAAGTCCGAACCATGTCGCGGAGCGGCGCGAGCCGCCCGGTTTTGCATGGAACAATGCGAGCTGACCGGACGGCTTGCGCCGCGCCGCTACTTTTCAACGGGCCGAGCTAACAGCCTGATCGCTTGTGCGAGTTTCCTTCGATCAGAGTCTACTCGTGATCGCAGCCGAAGCCGCCTCCGCCTGGTGTTTCGATTGTCAGGACGTCGCCTGGCTCGACGTCGAGCTGGACTTTTCCGGGCAGTTCCTCGCACTCAGACGCTCCCGCTCTCAACAGCGCGTTGCGGCCTCGCTGGCCGGCCCGCCCTCCAGCGAGGCCGAACGGGGCATACTCGCCGCGACGTTCCGACAGGACCGACAGGCTCAACGGCTTGAGAAATTCGATGCGGCGAACGATGCCGTCTCCGCCGCGATGCCGCCCTGCCCCGCCTGAGCCGCGCCGGATAGAGAACTCGTGAATCCGCACCGGATAGCGGCGCTCAATCACCTCGACATCGGTCAGCCGCGTATTCGTCATGTGAGTGTGAACGGCGTCCGAGCCCGGTGCATCGGGCGTCGCCCCGCTCCCCCCGCAGATCGTTTCGTAGTAGCCGAACGAGCTGTCGCCAAATGTCAGGTTATTCATCGTCCCCTGACTCGCCGCAGCGACGCCGAGCGCTCCAAGGAGAACGTCGACGACTCGCTGCGAGGTTTCCACATTGCCTCCGACGATTGCCACGCAGTCGGCAGGCCGTTTCGCCGAGGGAGGGTTGAGAAGGCACTCCGGCAGGTTGATAGAAACCGGTTCGAGGACTCCCGAGTTCAGCGGAATGTCCTCGTCAATAAGACAGCGGAACACGTAGAGCACCGCCGCCGTCACGATCGCGCGGTTCGCGTTGAGGTTGCTGTCGGTCAGCACGGGACCCGTACCGGTAAAATCGACGACTGCCGAATCGCCGCGAATCTCGATCGACGCACGGATCGGTGAGCCATCATCGAGGTGGTCAGTCCGCTCGTAGAATCCGTCGGGGATCCCGCTCAGGGCCAGCCGCATTTTCGCCGCTGCCGCCCGTTGAATGTGCCCCATTTGAGCATGCACAACGGACAGCGAGTAGCGCTCGACGAGATCGCGAAGCAGGTTCACGCCGGCGTTATTGGCCGCCACCTGAGCAGCGATATCGGCCATGTTGTTGTCGACCGAGCGGCTGGGATGCGGTCCGGCAGAAAGCAGTTCACGAAGTCCGGCGTCGTTGGAACGTCCGCTTTCGATGAGGCGGAAGCAGCGAATCAAGACACCTTCCTCACCGAGATTCTTTGAAAACGGAGGCATACTGCCGGGCACGATGCCACCAATTTCGGAATGGTGAGCCCGGCTCGCCACCAGAAACATCAGCTTGCGCGAAACGACATCGTGCACCGGTGTCACGACCGTCACATCGGGCAGATGAGACCCGCCGCGGAACGGATCGTTCGTCACGTAAATGTCGCCGGGACCGATGTCCGGCACGTCGGCCAGAATGTGCCGAACGGTCTCGCCCATCGCTCCAAGATGAACAGGAATGTGAGGCGCGTTGACGACGAGGTCGCCTGTCGCAGTGAAGATCGCACAGCTGAAATCGAGCCGCTCCTTCACGTTGGTCGACAGAGACGTTTTCTGCAGAGTGACACCCATCTGCTCGGCGATGGACGCGAAGAGGTTGTTGAAGATTTCCAGCAGAACCGGATCCGATCTCGTGCCGTCGCGCCGGGGAGTCTCTTTTCGATTCAATGAAGAGCCATCCAGTTCCGACCCATTGTGCGGTGCTCCTTCAATCAGAATCTCGCCGCGAGACAGGATCGATGCCCGGAAACCGGGATCGATGACGACGGTCGATGTCGGCTCGCAGACGATCGCGGGGCCTCGAAACGAATCGCCAGGTCGCAACTGATCGCGACGAAACACGGCCGTGTCCGTTGCGACTCCGTGAAAGATCGCTGGCGAGCGGTCGTCGGCCTGGACAGACCGCGGCCGAACCTCAGCTTCCGATTCGCGTGCCACCGTCGACCGGCCCGTCACCTCAACCCGCGCGGCCACAATCTCCAGCGACCGCGTGTCGTGGCGGTACCCGTAAAGCCGCTCATGCTGATTTTCGTACGCCGCTCGAAAGTCGCCGTCGTCCGGCCACGCGATATTGATCGTCGATTCGACGCCGGCATATCGAAGGTCGAGCGAGCGGACGGGAGCGTCGATTCTCTCGTCGGAAATTCCTTCAGACCGAACTTCCGCAAGCGGTCGCTGTTCGAGTTCGCTGAACGTCGACTCCAGATCGGCGAGCCGCTTCGGCGAGAGCGGCTTCAACACGGCCTGCTCGGCGAAGCGCCGCACGTCGGCTTGACCGATGCCGTACGCGCTGAGAATGCCGGCCAGCGGGTGGACCAGGACTCTTTGAATGCCAAGCTGAGCCGCGATCGCGCAGGCGTGCTGTCCGCCCGCTCCGCCAAAAGTGACAAGCACGTAATCCGCCGGGTCGTAGCCTTTCGCGACGGAGATTTTTCGAATCGCCCGCACCATGCTCGCGTTGGCGATCTCTCGAAATCCCTCGGCGAGACCCACCGGCGAACAGGCTCGACCGAGCGGTGAACTGGCAACCTGTTCGCACAACACCGTCAGTTTCGCCTCGACGGCGACCGCGTCGAGAGCGAACGGAAAATGCTCGGGAAGAATCCGACCGAGGAACAAGTTGACGTCGGTGACCGTCAACGGTCCGCCTCGCCCGTAACAGGCGGGGCCCGGATCCGCCCCCGCACTCTGCGGCCCGACAAAGAGCTTCACTCCGTCGAACCCGCACACGCTGCCTCCCCCGGCCGCGACCGTCTCAATGGCGAGCATCGGCGAGACAATTCTCACTCCGGCCTTCGTTGTTTCAAACTCCAGCTCATGTCGACCGTCGAAGCGCGAGACATCCGTGCTGGTGCCTCCCATGTCGAAGCCGATGGATTTCTCGAAGCCTGCCTGCCGAGCGACCTTTGAGAACCCGATGACCCCACCGGCTGGCCCCGAGAGAATGCTGTCCTTGCCAACGAAGGAACCGGCATCGACAAGCCCTCCGGCTGAGGTCATCAGTTTCAACGTGCAGTGGTCGCCAAGCTGCCGACGGATTTGCTGCACGTAGTCCCGCAGAACGGGGTTGAGGTAGGCATCCACCACGGTCGTGTCACCTCGAGAGACGATCCGGATCAACGGCGACAGTCGGCTGGACGTGCTGATTTCCGTGAAGCCCACCTGCCGAGCGAGGTCCTCGACCAGCCGCTCGTGCCGGCCATCGGCGAACGCGTGAAGCAGGCAAATCGCGATCGACTCGACACCGGTCGCCCGCAATTTCTCGAGGTCGTGTCGAACCGCGTCGCAATCCGGTGCGGTCAATTCGTTTCCGTGAGCGTCCATCCTCGCGTCGATTTCCAGTACCGACTCGAACAGCGGCTCGGGTTTCTGGATGGCGAGATCAAAGAGCCGCGGCCGATCCTGATTCGCGATGAGCAGCACATCGGCAAACCCCCGCGTCGTGACGAAAGCGGTCCGGGCACCGGTTCGAGTGAGCAGCGCGTTCGTTCCGCGCGTCGTGCCGAGCTTCACAGTCATTTCTGGAAACGAAACGCCCGGCTTCAGACCGAGTACTTTGTGGATGGCCAGAACGGGAGCCTCTTCGCCTGTGTCGAGTTCGAAGTTGACGCCGCTCTGAATCGAATCCGGAAGCGATTCGCAAAGCAGTGTCGTGGGCGGACTTTCCCGTGACTTCTCAATCTGAGTCTGCCACAGCGTTTCTCCATCGGACGAGAAAAAGCGAATCGATGCCCCGTCCCAGAATCCGGGTGGATCAGCGGAGAACGCTGGATCGCTGATCGACTTCCCGTCATGGACGGAGTGAACCCGCCCTTTCGTCAGGCCGGAGCTCAACAGCTTCACGGTAGTCAGCTCGCCGCGCGGGCTTCTCGCGACACAGTCTGTAAACGTGCCTCCGACATCGATCCAGAATTCCCATCGATCCAACATCAGTCCTGAATCCCGGCCTTTGCCAAACGGTCGCAGTTCGATCCGACTCGACCTGACTTTATCCGGTTCTCACCAGGACGAACACTTGCGCCGGCCGGAAGCTGTCACCCGAAGCACATGCGAGATTCTGATGTCGAACGAAGAATTCGAAGCTTTCCGGAAACTCCGACGGCATCCCGTGCGTCCTAGGGAAAGTTTCCGCAGAGGTGCAGCGCCGGGAAGCTCATTCAGTTCCCCGGAATTGTGAATCTTCTAAAAATCGGACGAAGTCCTTTGGTCGCAGGCGGGTTTAACTGGCGTTGAGTTAGTCGCGGCACGGCGTAAGCCGTCCGGGCATGTTTTCCTCGTGAAAACCGGGCGGCTCCTCTAAACGAATTCGATTTTTCAACCGGCTGCGAAACGCGGAGTGTTGATTTCTGGCAAAACAAAACGGCCTGCGGTTGTGGGCCGAGTGAAAGCAGTGACGATCTGGTGGGCAATCTGGGGATGTCCCATCGGATTCGAGCCCCCGGCCGGTTCTCCGACCGGGGGTTTTCATTGCGCGAGCCTTCGGGTCCTGCCAGGTTCTCACGCGTCGCCGCGGAGTTCACGTCGAATTCTGCTACTGGAAGTGCGTGTCCGCAAAATCCAGAAACACTTTCCAGTCGCCGGTCGTCATGGAGTGTTTGCCCTCGCGAATGTAGTAGCCGAGCGGGCTGGAAATCAGCTCGCCATTTGCCGGGTATGTGTCCGCTTTGAGGCCCTCGGAGCCGAGCAGTTTGTAGACCGGGGTCGCCAGTTGCAGCGTTTTGAACTGGCCTTTCGGGTCGGCCCAGCCGTCTTCTTCCGCGTTGGACGTGAGAACCGGGCGCGGGGCACATAGAGCGAACAAACAATGCTGGTCGAACGGCAGTCGCTCCACCTGATTGTTGAAATCCGGAAACGTATCGTTGAACCAGTGCGGAAAGGACGTATTGATCCGCTCGACCGATTCGCCGAAGTTCTCGCGGTTCGGAGCCGTGCCACCGCACCCGGCCTGATGAGGAATCGCCAGAGCGATGCGGTCGTCGAGAGCCGTTGCAAACAGCGTCGTCTTGCCAAGTCGTGAGTGGCCGACGCAGGCAATCCGTTTCGCATCGATGGCCGGGTCCGTGACCATGTAGTCGACGGCCCGGTGGATTCCGTACGCCCAGGCCGCGATCGCTCCCCACTCGTGCTTGCCTGGCGTTGTCTGGCCGGCTTTCATGAAGTGAGGATGCACGCCGTCGGTCCAGTCTTCCGGGCGATTCTTGTCCGGGTCGACGTCTCCGTAATAAAACATCGCGATGCCGTAGCCGCGGTCGATGATCATCTCCACATTCCAGACTTCCTTCTGGCCGCCGCGGCCGGCTTCGGTGGCCTTTTCGCCTTCGCAGCCCGGACAGCTTCCGCGATACCAGCTTCGTGTGAGGGCAACCGACGGATCGTCCAGTGCCGTGTGGTTACCGCAGAAATTGATCGCGACGAAAGCGGGGGCTGGCTTTTTCTGGTTCGGCGTCACGACGAGCAAGTCGATCGGCGGCGTCCCTTTCGGACCGTAATGGATCGTGACTTCCTTCTTCGTCGCCTTGCCGCCGAACAGCTGTTTGACTCGATGAGTCTCCGTGCGGATCGGCGTCGCCTCGGGCAGGTAGCCATACATGTAATGTTGAAAGAGCCGCTGCAGTTCCGGCCGGCGTTTCGTCATCCAGTCCTCTTTCGACGTCACCTTTGTTCCGTCCATCATCGTGAGCGGATCGGGGAACGACGTGACGACGGGGAGGTCTGAGGCCGACGGAAGATCGGCCGCGTCTGCGGGCAACGACGCCGCAAGGATGGCCGCGGCCATAGCGACAGCACAGAGAACACGAAAGCTCGGCATGAGGATTCTCCAGAGAGGACAGATCGGAGAATCGTAGCGAAGCGGTCTCGCACTGAGCAGCCAAGTGGCACGGTCAGGAAGGCCGTGCTTCGCGCAGGTTCCGCATGGGCAGGAGGCACATGCCACTTTTAACAAACACTTTTCACTGAGCGGTCCGGTCAGGCGGCTCGGGCCTGCGATGTCTCGTCGGAGGCGGCTTGTGTCTCAATCAAATCCTCGCCGGCAATCTTTGCGAGGATGAAGTCCGAGGCGCGGGCTGTCGCTCCGGTCTCCATGAAATCTCCGAGGGTGGCCTGAAGATCATCGACCACCCGTTGCCGCTCCCGTGGAAGTCTCATCCACAGATCCAGCACGTCCGTCAGAAATCGAATCACAGGTGAGTGATCTCCGACGGAGAGAAATTCCGGCATGATCTCCCGCTGCCCGATCAGATTCGGCAGTGACATGTATTTGCAGTGGACCAGCATTTTTCCGAGAACGAACGATGGCCAGCTGGTCGCGTACAGAACGGCGGCGGGCGTTTTGCGGGCGGTCATTTCCAGACTGACCGACCCGGAGACCATCAAAGCACAGTCGGACACCTCGATGATTTCAGACGTTTTTCCAACGAAGAACTGCATGGGAAGTGTCGGTGCCTCGGCGAGCATTGCTTCCACGCAGAAGCGGCGAAACTTCTCGCGATAGCTGGCGACGAGGAAAGTCACATCCGGGTGCCTGGCGTGAAGTCGCTTCATCACCTGCATCATGATCGGCCAGTTGCGGCTGATCTCGTTGCCGCGCGAGCCTGGCAGAACGGCAACAGTTTTCCCCGGTCGATGCTGGCTCCAGAGTTCGACAAATCGCTCGTCGAGAGCGTGCTCGTGCACCTCGTCGAAAAACGGATGGCCGACGTAGTGGACTTTGACGCCGTGCTCTTCGTACCAGTCCCGCTCAAACGGGAGTGAGCTGAGAACATGGTCGACGAATTTCTTTACCCGCTCGACCCGCCACGGAGCCCATGCCCACAGTTGAGGAGGCAGGTAATAAAAAACGGGAATGCCGGCCGCTTTGGCTTTGCGGGCGATCCACCAGTTGAAGCCAGGGAAGTCGACAAGAACAACCGCATCTGGACGGTCCTCAGCGAAAAACCGTTCCGCTCGTTTCATCAGCGAGAAAAATTTACCCAGCATCGGGATGGCCTGAAACAGACCCATCACCGCCAGATCGGTCAGCCGGTAAACGGACTCGAGCCCGACGCTTTCCATTTCCGGGCCGCCGAATCCGGTGACGCGCAGGTCCGGCTGCTGCTTCCGCATTTCCGACATCAAATGAGCTGCGTGCTCATCGCCGCTGGGTTCACCGACGGAAAAGAAAATATGCATCGCGATTCCATTCGCAACTGGGAAAAACCACTTCGAGCGGCGTGAAGCCTACGGGTGGATTTCGAAACGGGTCAAGACGGACTCGAAGTGGCCGTGCCCGGCTGCGCAGGATTAATGCCAACAGGCGGCGGCACGGTTTTCGCGCGACCGTCGGTGAGGCTGTCTTGACGCTGAATTCGACATCGCCGTATACCGCTCTAAGTGCCCCATACTGAGCTCGATTGGCAAGGCAGGAAGCCCAATGTCGAAGCAGATTTCACACCCGGATGGCTCGCGTCGAACCACGACGCGACGCGTGATTCCGGCGAAACGAAAAGCCCTTTTCGCCGGATTGATCGTGCTGCTGTTTTTCGGCGGTGTCGAACTGGCTGCCCGCCTGGTCGCTGGCTCGGCATCAGAGGGACGCTTTCGGCAGATCAGCGAGATCGTGTCGTTCCTCAGCGAGGAAGAATCGGCGCTGATTCTCGAATCTGATTCAGAAACGTTCTGGAAGCTCCGGCCAAATGTTGTGATTTCCAACCCCAGGAGCATCCTGTTTCAGGGACGCGTTTCGAATTCGCTGGGCTACCGAAATGAGGACTTCCCGCTCGACCGACCAAAGTCGACAACCCGAATCGTCTGCTTCGGTGACAGTTCGACATTCGGAATCGGCACTCCGCAAACAGATACCTGGCCGGCTCAACTGGAATCGGCATTGAACTCAGACGCGGATTTCCTGAGGACGCAGCTTCTGCCAGCGTCTCCGGACTCCCGCGTCGAGGTCGTGAATGCCAGCGCGCCTGGCTACACGTCGTACCAGATTCTCCGAAGGATGCGGCGGGAACTGCCGTTGCTCGACCCGGACGTCGTTTTCATCACGTGTGCGAACAATGATTTCTGGCGATGGGATGACCGGACGGATGCCCAACAGGCAGAACGTCTCGCCGGATCGCCGGTGCGAAACGCGTTGATGCACAGCCGGGCCTTCCAGCTGGCCAGCGAGTGGTACAGTCGGTCGGGAAGTGTGGCCTCGACCAGGGACGCCGAGTGGGCTCGAAAAGCCAGTCTGAACTACTTCGATCCGGACGAGGCATGGACACCGCGGGTGCCGCTCGAAGACTTCGAATCCAACCTGCAGCAGATCGCGTTTCTTTGCGAGGAACAGAAAGTTCCGCTCGTCCTGGTCATCTGGCCGGACCAGCTTCAGGCCGCTGGAAAATGGAGTGTCCGGGTCAACTACCACGCAGCGATGTTCAAAGTGGCCTCGCAGCGAGGTCTGCTAGTCGCCGACGTTGCGACGGCGTTTCAGCGGCGACCGTGGTCCGTCCGCTGCTACATCCCCAACGACATCGTGCATGTGAACGCCGAGGGAAATCGCATCGCGGCAGAGGCCGCGCGGAACGCTCTGGATCAGGTCTTCCCACCGGACTCGACCTTGCAGCAGCTGGTCATTCCCGCCGGATTTGCCAGCGACCCGACAGACCGATGAGGTCGAAATCCGCAAAGTCGCCTGGGCATCCTGCCGATGCGGAATTCTGAGTGAATCACGGTCAGGAAGGCCGTGCCACTTCGGTTTTTCGACAAGCGGCTTAGAGAAGGCGGCCAGGGGTTTGGCCAAGACTCGCTCCCTGTGATTCGATCCGCACCGGGGCGTTCGACATCGCCGACCCCGTCTTCCGGCTGGCGATCGCGAAAGGTTCCTTTCGCAAGTGCTGCCGTGACGACAACGGAGCTCCTCGCGATTCCTCGTCTGAATTCTGGAGACCGGACGTCTCGCTGGCAGATTTGCCTTCGAGGAAAGGAAACACCGGTTGCGCGGCTGCGTCGAGCAGACGCACCACCTCGGTAAAACAGTCCACGCCAAGCCGTTCGAGGATCGACCTGCGTCGCCGCTCAACGGTGCGGGTGCTCACCGACAGATCCGTCGCAACGGCATCGTTTGTTCGACCGCGCAGGACTCCAGGCAGCGTTTCCTGCTCTCGCGGAGTCAGCGTGGCCAGCCGGCTGCGCGCATCCTTCACCGCCAGAATGTGCTCGCGCCGTTTTTCGCTGATCCGGAGGGCCTCGCGAATCTCGACAGCCAGCTGCTGCGCCGTGAAAGGTGTTTCGAGGACGTTCACCGCGCCGCTCCTAACCGCCAGCACTGTCTTGCTGACCGAGGGCGACCCGGTAACAAACATGACGGCCAACGGAGATTCCAGATCCAGCAGCCGGCGCTGGATGCCGTATCCAATTCGGCCCGGCATTTGAAGGTCTGTGACGACACAGCCGGCAAGCGACACGTCGGTCGCAGCCAGAAACGCGTCAGTCGATGCGTGCGAACGGAACTTGAGGCCAAGCTGCTCGACGGCCTGATCGACAGCCGGGCCAGGACTCAGGTGAAGAGTGTGAACGCAGGGAATGTCCATTTCAGACTCCGGGTTGAAAATAGAAGCGCACGGGAGGGACCAGTTTCCGGGCTCACAAAGGAATACGAACTGAAGGCGTCCAGTCCTCATAAGGAAACGCGTTATTTTTGTCCGAAACCCGCAACAAAATCGGGGGAATCCTGGAATCAAACGTGAATCCCCCACGTCTGTGACCACTCATTTCCCGATGCTTCCGGACACCGGTATAGTGAGACGCAGTCGCCGGGTGTTGTTTCACCGGCGATGCAGCCGCTCAGAGCGTCATTCTTATCCCAGATGGCCGGCTTGCCTCATGTCGACGCGTGTTACCAGAACGACACAAATTGTTGAGCAGGTTTCGCAGGGCAATCGCGACGCCGTCGATCAACTTCTGCCCCTCGTCTATGACGAGCTCAAGCAACTGGCCGCCCACTACATGAAAAGTGAGGCGTCAGGCCACCCGCTTCAACC
>ERZ891418.807-NODE-807-length-10228-cov-6.690259_pt1 | contig 10228 bp, 5 predicted proteins | sample MGYA00521236_ERZ891418 | MGnify/ENA primary metagenome ERZ891418 (study PRJEB32303, sample SAMEA104408696) | aquatic metagenome | biome: Brackish water; feature: Chemocline; material: water | place: Baltic Sea | collected 2014-10-18T10:34:00 | depth 100 m ... | reverse complement strand
TTGCCTCATCGTCGCGTTTGAGTCCAAGCGGTCCCTTCGGCCGGGAATTGCTGTGATGTCAGTTCTGCATGGATGGAACGACTGCGGAGATGGAGATACTGTCAAATGTCGTGGCCTGAAGCTGAGTCGGGCGGCGTTTTCGTGCAGGGTTCCGTCGATGAATTGTCGTCCCTGGATGACGAGCGTGATTTGTTTGTAGCCTCGGAGTCTTCTCCATTTCCTTGAGGAAGATTCGGCGAGCTTGAACATCTGTGAGAGGTCGCGGGTGGCACTGGTTGCTCGCAACCAGTGTCGCGGAGCGACAAGAGGTCGTGCTGCCAGGTGACAGCTCTTGCGGCTGTGCCGCACTGGTTGCAAACACCAGACGTCGCACCTGCTCACCCGAGGTTCGCGAGGATCCCTCCGTCGACCACGACCACTGAGCCTGTCATGTAGCTGCCGGCTTCGCTGGCCAGCAGGAGGGCGGGGCCGATGAGTTCTGCTGTGTCGCCCCAGCGTTTCAGGGCGGTGCGGTTGCCGATCAGCTCTCGCTGTTCTGCGGTCAGTTTGGCGGCTGGCAGGTCGGTCAGGAATGGGCCGGGGGCGAGGCAGTTGACGGTGATCCCGGATGTCCCCAGCTCGAGGGCCTGGGCTCTTGCCATGCCAATCAGGCCGGCCTTGGTGGCCGCGTAAACGCTTCGAGCAGGGGCCGCCGCGAGAGCCACGATCGACGAGATGTGGATGACTCGGCCCCAGCCTCGCTGCTTCATGGCCGGGACGAAGGCTCTGGTGAGGGCCATGCAGCTGGAAAGGTTGAGCTGCACGATCTCGTCCCACGCGTCGTCCTCAATCGAGTCGACCAGTTGCGGGTTATTGCTGCCGGCATTGTTGACGACGATGTCGATGGCCTCGAACTTTTCGTTGGTCGCCGCGACGAGAGACTCGACATCCTGGCGGTTGGACAGGTCGGCGACAGCGAACTCGATGCGGCGTCCGGTGGCCTCGCGAATCTCGGCGGCAGCGGCTTCGAGCTCGCCGGCATTCCGGCTGCAGATCATCACATCGGCTCCGTGTTCAGCGAAGCCCAGGGCCATGGCTTTGCCCAGCCCCTTGCTTCCGCCAGTAATGAGAGCGGTCCTGCCCGTGAGATCAAAACGACTTTTCATGAGACGATCCTGAGAGAGATGGACGGAGTCGGTGCTTGCAGAATCTTAAGGCGAGCGGTCGAAAAAGACGGACCACAATACAAGCACGAAGCGCCAGCGAGTGAAGCCGAAACTCACTCTCTTGCTTGCGCTCCGTGCTGGTATGTTCCTACTGGCCGGTCGCCTAAACACATCGCCAGGAAGGTGTGTCGGGACGCACCCTGAATCCCGCAGAGGAAGAAAACAGCGAGCACCAGGCGAGCGGTTTGAGTTTTTCTTCATGAGATTTTTTGTCGGTCGTGAACTGAATTTGAGAAACGGATCGCCCTGCTCACGCGTCAAACTCGGCACCGTGAAGGAGCGGGTCGATGGGACTCGACACGTGCCAGGAAGCATTCCTGGACGCATCCAGGCAGAAATCTCGAAGTTGTCCGCCGATCCGGAGCGTACCTGACAGGCCTGTCGCGAGTTTGAGCTCACCAATCGACACGCTGAATCCAGCACCCAACTCCGGCCGCGGCGGGTTTCCGACCTGTTGTGTCGCGACGCGAATTGCAGGTTGTCAGTCATGGTAAAAGCTCGTTTACATCGGTCGCCGGGAATGCCAGTATGATTTGCGGCGGGCCTTCACGAAAACACAGCAGAGAATGGTATTGATGTATCCAACGGTCTGGCTCAAAAAACTCTGGCTGGCAACGACCCGCCCTGCTTACGACCGGCGAAGTTCGCGGCGAGCGGTCTCGCGCGACCAGAACTCGTGCGGTGTCGAGCGGCTTGAAAATCGCGCTTTGCTGGCGATCAGTGGGCTGGGGATCGCCGGAGACAGCCTCAGCGATGAGTACCTGCACGAGACCTACGACTACGCTGACAACTGGGTCGAGCTGCTCGAACAGCAGCGGGGAGTCAACGTCGGCCCGCAGAACAATACGGTGATGGGCGACGGCGATGACCGCGGCGAGCCTCGGCGCGAGGGCGGCTTCGAATACAACTGGGCTCGATCGGGCGCGACGTCGACAACGCTGCTTTCGGATGGCCAGCACACCGGGCTCGCTGCGCAGATTAACGCTGACACCGTGACACATGCCGTGCTTGCGATCGGCCAGAACGATTTCTTCCCGGGCCCCGGCAGCGCCTACGCCAACATTTATTCGAGCACGTGGTCTCAGGCCGAAATTGACGCGCACGTCAGCACCGTCGTCGGCAATATCACGGTGGCTCTGACGACGATCGACACGAACAACGTGCGGCTGGTGTTGTCCAACATCGTTGACTACGGGCTCGCCCCGGCAACGCAGACAGCTTTCCCGGACGCCGCGAAAAGACAGCTCGTCACGAACGCCATCGACGATGTCAACGCGGAGTTACTGGACCTCGCCCAGCAGACGGAGATTCCTCTGGTCGACCTGTCGAGCGTCGCGGCTGATCTACTAAGCGGAGCGAGCATCACGGTTGGGGGAGTCACCTTTAATAATTCAGCCGGCATCGATGTCCAGAATATCTTTGTTGAGGACGGCATTCATCCTCACACCGGAGCGTCCGGGATCATTGCCAACGTTTATCTGCAGGCCTTCAATTCGGCTTACGGCGAGACGATCCCGCTAATCAGTGAAGAGGAACTCGTCACGATCGTCGGCCGGACTTACGTGAGCGATACGCTGAATTTTGATTACCCGTCGTACGTGCTCAACGCGAATCCTTCGGGCCTTACGAATGATTACGGCGATGCTCCGGACACAGGAATCGGAACCGGGACCGGCAACTACAGGACGACGGCCGTCGACGGCGGAGCGAACCACACCATCGTGGCCGGGCTGTTTCTGGGAGACACGGTCGATGCGGACGACGGATCGCAGCAGAACGCGCGAGCCAACGCGGACGACGTCAACGGAGTCGGGTCCGACGACGAGGACGGCGTGCTCAGCCCGCTCGACCTGATCGGCACTGTGGGAGCGGCTCCGAAGGTGACACTCCTCGTGACGAACACGACAGGCAGCACCGCAACTCTGTCCGGCTGGATCGACTACGACCGGGACGGCGTCTTCAGCAACTCGGGCGAGCGAGCTCAAATCGCCGTACCGACAGGGACGACCGATGGCCGTTTCACATTGACATTCCCCTCGATTCCTTCCGGCTCGGAAGGCGCGACGTATGCCCGCTTTCGATTGAGTACTTCCGCCGCGGGGCAACAATCGACTGGCGGCGCAATCGGCGGCGAAGTCGAGGACTACGCGTTTTCGATCACCGGCCGCGGCGAGGGTACCGTCGACAGCTTTCGGAAAATCGCCACCGGAAGCAACGGCGGGCCGGTCACCAGCGTGGGCGACTCGTTCGGCGTTTCGACAGCGGCGATCGGCGACCTCAACGGAGACGGCGTGACCGATCTCGCTGCGGGATCGCTGTTTGATGACACCGGTGGAAGCGGTTCGACAGCCAATCGCGGCGCGGTCCACATTCTGTTTCTGAACGCGAATGGAACGGTCAAATCGTCCCGCAAAATTGCCAGTGGCACGAGCGGCGGTCCGACGCTCGCGGACGGGGACCACTTCGGCGCATCGGTCGCTTCGCTGGGCGATCTGGACGGAGACGGCATCGTCGATCTCGCCGTCGGTGCGATCGGAGACGACGCGGGGACCGGCGTCAGCAGTTCCGAACGAGGAGCAGTCTACATCCTGTTTTTGAATTCCGACGGCACAGTTCGATCCTCGCGACGCATCAGCAGCGGGATCAACGGTGGCCCGGCATTAGCCGACGGGGACATCTTCGGCTCGTCACTGACGTCTCTGGGCGATCTGGACGGAGACGGTGTCGTCGACCTGGCGACCGGGGCGAGCGGCGACGGTCCGGGCGCGGTCCACGTCCTCTTTCTCAACAGCAACGGAACCGTCAAATCTTCCAGCCGAATTGCGAGCAACACGAACGGCGGGCCGAGCCTCAATGCGGACGATGCCTTCGGGATTTCCGTCGCGTCGCCGGGCGACGTCAATGGCGACGGGATCGCCGATCTCGCTGTCGGTGCGTTTCAGGATGACTCGGGAGGAACGGATCGCGGCGCCGTTTATCTGCTGACCCTCAATGCGAACGGCACGGCGAGCAGCTCGACGAAAATCGGCAGCGGAACGGGCGGCGGCCCGACGCTCAGTGATCGTGACCAGTTTGGAACGTCGATCGCGGCGCTCGGCGACCTCAACGGAGACGGGGTGGCAGACTTGGTGGTCGGGGCCGATCGCGATGTCGAGGACTCGTCCAGCCGCGGCGCCTTTTACACTTTGCTCCTGAATTCGAATGGCACGGTGAGCAGTTCCACGCGAGTCGCTCATAACGTCAACGGTGGGCCACCACTGAGTGCCAACGCGTTCTTTGGTGCTTCGCTGACATCGCTCGGCGACTTGAACAACGACGGGATCGTCGATCTGGCTGTCGGTTCGACCGACGATTTCAGCACGACGAGTGGCGGCGCAGTCTACATCGTCAATCTGAATTCAGAGCCGCGGGCCGAGTCGGTTGTGCTGCCGGAGGGCGGTGGCAATTACGAGATCCTTCGCGACGGCGATGACCTTGTTCTGCGGCGTCAGGCTGGTGTTGAGCTCTTCCGGCGTCGCGCGAGCCTGGTGATTTTTCTGACAGTCGCCGGTTCCGTCGATAACGATGTGGTGACCGTTCTGAACACAGGGACGACCGTTACAACGCCGATCACGTTTAACGGAAGCGACGGGCGTGACGGGTTCAGCGGGGAGCTCGCGGCTGGCCGACTGTTTCTTGATGGCGGCTCCGGCAACGACACGTTGAGTGGCGGCCTCGGGGATGACTGTCTCCTGGGTGGCGACGGGAACGACGTTCTGAACGGAAACGCCGGCAACGACGGCATCGCGGGAGGAACCGGCAACGATACGGCATACGGCGGCGACGGGCTCGACACAATCGGCGGGGACGACGGGGACGATCGTCTATTCGGTCAGGACGGATTCGACTCGGTGGCTGGTGGCGCCGGAGACGACTTTGTTCGCGGCGGGCTGGGCAATGACATCCTCTTTGGCGGTGCAGGCAACGACGAGGTCATCGGCGACGAGAATGACGACACGCTCGACGGTGGCATCGGCAACGACACTCTGACCGCGGGCGACGGCAACGACGTCGTGTTTGCTGGAGCCGGAACGGACCGCGTGTTCGGTGGAAACGGGAACGACAATATCGACGGCGGATCCGAAAACGACGAACTGTTTGGCGATGCCGGTAACGACACGATCACAGGCTCTGCAGGAAACGACTTCATCCGTGGCGGCAGCGACAACGACGTGATCACTGGCGGGCTCGGCAATGACTTTATCCGCGGTGGTTCGGGGGCAGACCATCTCTCGGGTGACGCCGGCAACGATGAGATCATCGGCGACAACGATTCCGACACGCTCATGGGTGGCGACGATGACGATACGCTGACAGGCTCAAATGGCACCGATGTCGTCTATGGTGGTCTCGGCAACGACCTGATCGATGGAGCGGCGGGTGATGACCAGCTGTTTGGTGACGCGGGCAACGACTCCATTTCCGGGGCAGACGGCCGGGATAAAATCCGCGGCGGAGCCGACAACGACGTGCTCGATGGCGGCATCGGATTCGACACGCTGTACGGTGACCAGGGCGACGACACGATTTCGGGCGGCGACGGCGACGACACGGTGTTCGCCGGAACCGGCCGCGATTCGGTCTCGGGTGATTCCGGCAACGATCGGCTGTTCGGCGACAACGGCTACGACACGATTTCCGGTGGGATTGGAAACGACTTTATTCGCGGTGGTCGCGGGTCTGATTCGCTGTCAGGTGACGCCGGGGAAGACACGCTTCTGGGCGATCTTCACAACGACACACTGAACGGGGGCGACGACGACGATACGCTCATCGGAGGCGACGGCAGTGACCGTGCCGACGGCCAGGGCGGAGCCGACACGATCGACGTCCAGGAAGCTCCCGCGCCGGACGGAATTGACTCCGTGGTCGGCGGCGACATGGCCGACACGATTCTCATGGACCCGGACGATGTCCTGATCTGACGCCCGGCTGTTCTGTGCTCGCCGGAAAAGGATCGGGCGCGAACGATGACTGGCACACAGCAGTGATCAAGGCTGTCGCAAAGATGACTCGATTCATTGTGTTCAATTTCCCGTTGGACTGGGCGAAAGGAATAGCTTTTCGATTCGGATCCCGGCGGAGCGGGCTTTGATCCGCCAGGGTATTGAGTGGTCCTCTGTGTTTGCAATCCTGGCAACACGACGTATTCCAGGGCGTCGCGTGATCTTCCAGTGGTCGCTAAAAACAGTCAGTGGTCGCTAAAAACAGTGGTCGCTAAAAAACGACTCACACCGCAGGATCGCAGCAAGGACGATCCCGCCGCACTGATTTCTCAGAGTGATTGAGCTCCCCAATGAAAAATGCTGAGATCGCCCGCCTGTTTGAAGAGCTTGCGGATCTGCTCGAAATCCAGGGGGCCAATCCGTTTCGACTTCGGGCCTACCGGAACGCCGGACGAACGATTGATGGCTTGACTGAGCCGATCGCGGTTCTCGCCGAAGAAGGCGCGAAGGCACTCACCGCGCTGCAGGGGATCGGCAAAGACCTCGCTGAGAAAATCATCGTCGTCTGCGAAACCGGCGAACTGCCGCAGTTGAACGAGCTTCGCGAACAGGTCCCGCCGGGTGTCGTCAAGATGCTTCGCATTCCCGGAATCGGTCCGAAGAAAGTCGCGGCTCTCTACAAAGAGCTGAAGCTCGAAACGCTCGACCAGTTGAAGGCAGCGGCGGAAAACGGAGACGTCGCCGATCTGAAAGGGTTTGGCAAAAAGACCGCGCAGACCATTCTGGAAGGTCTGGAACAAATCGAGCAGGCGGGCATGCGGGTTTACCTGGCCGACGCGATGCCGGTGGTTGAGGAAATCCTCGCGGCGCTTTCAAAGTGCGAGGCCATCACACAGGTCACGGTCGCGGGCAGCTTCCGGCGGCGAAAAGAGACGGTCGGCGACCTCGACGTTCTGGCAACATCGACGGACTCGGCGACCGCGATGAACGCGCTGGCCGAGCATCCGCAGGTCGAGAAGGTTCTCGCCCAGGGCGACACGAAACAGCGGGTCCGACTTCGGACTGTGTTCGACGGATCGGTCAAACTCGAAATGGATCTGCGAGTCGTTCCTGACGAGTCTTACGGGGCGGCGATGCAGTATTTCACCGGGTCAAAGGAGCACAACATTGCCGTGCGGCGACGAGCCCTCGACCGCGGCCTCAGCGTTAATGAATACGCGGTCACACGGGACGGCGAGTACGTCTGCGGCCGGACCGAAGAAGAAATCTACCAGGCAGTCGGTCTGGCGTGGGTGCCGCCGGAGCTGCGTGAGAACCGCGGCGAAATTGAAGTCGCCGAACGCGGCGAGATTCCGGAACTCGTCGAGGTTTCCGACATTCGCGGCGACCTGCACATGCACACGACGGCGACGGACGGCAAAGCGTCGATCGTCGAAATGGCCGAGGCCGCGAAGGCGCGCGGTCTGAAGTACATCGCGATTACTGATCACTCCAAACGAGTCACGATGGCCAACGGACTCGACGCGGACCGGCTGCGAGCTCACTGGAAGGAAATTGACAAAGCGCGCGGCAAAGTCTCAGGAATCGAAATTCTTCGCGGCATCGAGTGCGACATTCTGGAAGACGCAACGCTCGATCTGGATGACGAGGTCCTCTCGGAAGCCGACTGGGTCATCGCCGTTCTGCATTACGGACTGAAACAGCCGCGCGAGCAGATCGACAAGCGCCTGCTGACCGCGATCAAGAATCCCAACGTGTCCATCATCGGACACCCGAGCGGCCGGATCATCGGCAAGCGGCCAGGAGCGGACATCACTTACAGCGACATCTTCAAAGCGGCGGCCGATCACGGCGTGATGATGGAAATCAACGCTCACCGCAGCCGCCTGGACCTCAACGAAGCTCACGCGGCCGCGGCAAAAGATCACGGCATCCCGATCGTGATCAGCACAGATTCGCACAGCGTCAACGGCTTTACCGAACTGCAGTACGGAGTCTTCCAGGCACGCCGCGCGGGCCTCACAAAAAACGACGTGGCGAACACGCGAACGTTCAAGCAGTTTCAGAAACTGCTTCGGTAATGTCGGAGAGAACTGATGACCGGGCACCTGACATTCGATGTCGGAGAGGAACCTTCCGAGAAAGATTAGTCGACGATCGATCTTGAGCTCACCGGGTTCAATGAAGCGTCGCGGCTTCGGGAAGGAACACTCCATCGAGAGGATGCCCGATGGAATTGGTAAATTCGACATGCTCCGTCGGCTGAGTGATTGAGAATGCACTCCTGACCCGCCTGACCGATTTCGCTCGAAAAGTGGCGACAATTCGCTCGTGGATTGTGTTGGCAGTTTGCGGTTAAGGGGACGTACACCGCGCCTCGGCTGACGAAGCTCGACGAGGTGCGGATCGAGGTACTCCATTGGGGAGTCCGCGCCCGTTTCTGGAACTCTGCGCCTCACCGGGCCTGCCTTTCGCTGGTCAACGCCGCGCCTGTGGAACGCTGCCCGTCATGGATGACCCCTTCGAATCGAAGCCTCGCCACATCGAGTTGAGCGCCCTCTCTCACCCCAATCCCTCGCAAGAGGGAGAGAGGGGGTCGCTCTTTTCGACTTCTTCAGGCGGAGCCTGACCTACGGCTGGTTGATCAGGAATGTTGCCGTCTGAGCAAAGAAGCCGCGCAGGAGTGCGTCGACGGGTTCCGAAAACGCCGCTTCGTTCAAAGCGTTTTCCATCAGCGCGAACCAGCGGTCACGGGCGGCCGGCGTCAGGGCGAACGTGATGTGCCTCATCCGGAGCTTCGGGTGGCCGCGTTCTTCGACGTAGGTCTGCGGCCCGCCGAAACGACCGATGAGAAACCCGCGCAGCCGCGATTCGGCTCCGTCCAGATCTGCGGGCGGGTACATCGGCCCGAGAATTTCGTCGGCGGGAACCTGACGATAAAAGGCCGCGACCAGTCGGACAAAGCCGTCTTCTCCGACGGCATCGTAAACCTGCGACTCACTGAGTTCCGTCAACGTCGCTCTCCGTCGCGTCGGCCGAACTGGAATTCAGAGGTGCTTCTATCTTGCGGGCAACTTCCGCAGCCTCGACTGCCTCGCCCTCGGTTGCCTCTTCGGCTTCCGATTCGGTCGCCTCTTCGGCTTCCGATTCGGTCGCCGGCTCAGGCTCAAGGAATATCGCGACCTCGCCCAGTTCCGTGCCGTCGTCGCTGCGGCGGACGAGGAAATAAATCACGGTCACAGCACAGAAGAAAAAGCTCGGGCCGTATCCGGCCAGCAGTCCGGCAAACTGCGTCGTCCAGAATTCAATCAGAGATTCCGCGGTTGTCTCCGTTCCCGACTGGTGGAAGGTCGTGGATGCAGCCTCCGGCAACTGGAGTTCCGAGCTGCCGAAGTAGCCGATCGAGACGCTCCAGGTTGCCAGGTGGACGGTCAGCTCCATGATCACATTCAGCATGAACCAGCCAGCCATGCCGGCCAGCAAAGCCACTCCGACAAGCAGCAGCGTGTACCAGGGCCGATCGCACAGATATCCGAACGAGCGGCTGAGTCCGTCAAAGCCGTCGCTGTCTTCCGTGGAAATCGCCGCGATCATCAGCGGCCATCCGGCGACAATTCCGATCAGCATTGTCGCCATGAGGAAACTGATAAAGAGGACCAGAACCCAAAGCACCCCGAGGATCGGCCCGCCTGCGACCGGCACGCTCCCGATCAGAGCCAGCCCGACGTTGAAGAGGAGTAGAACTCCGATTCCGCCGAGCGGCAGGCCCGGCGCGATCAAATACGAAAACGTCTGACGAGTCGAAAACCGCAGGGCCTGGCGGATCGAGATGCGTTCGCGATTCGCAAACTGCAGTGCCGTCATCCGGGCGAGTGCTCCACCAATGATCGACCACACAAGCAGCGCCCACAGAATCAGCGTGATGTTCCAGGCAAGCTTTGTGACCGAGTTGCCACTCTGAAACAGCGTCAACGCTGGCTCCAGAACCGTCACTGCGGGAGCAAGCATGAGTCTCGCCGAGGACTCCGAAAACAGTGT
>ERZ891418.803-NODE-803-length-10289-cov-6.854700_pt1 | contig 10289 bp, 6 predicted proteins | sample MGYA00521236_ERZ891418 | MGnify/ENA primary metagenome ERZ891418 (study PRJEB32303, sample SAMEA104408696) | aquatic metagenome | biome: Brackish water; feature: Chemocline; material: water | place: Baltic Sea | collected 2014-10-18T10:34:00 | depth 100 m ... | reverse complement strand
ATGGATGACCTTCGGGCCAGGCGATTAAGTGACTTATGTATAAACGACAGGCTCCTACTCTGTGATGTGGAACAACCGCTTCAGGGCATCCAGCAACCCATGAGGAGCTCCACCTTTGGCTTCTTTGCGGAGTGCTTCCAGGGGCGGGTGGAGCAGCTTGTTGACGATTCGCTCGACAGATCGTTCAACGGTGTCTCGATCGGCGGTTGTCAGATGGCTGAGCTTCTTGTTGAGCAGCTCCAGTTCGTCGCGGCTGATTTCGTGCCACTGCTCACGCAGCCGCTTGACGATCGGCCCGGTCGCCCGGTGATGAATGTCGTGCATGAACCGGTCGGTTTCCTCACCGATCAGTTTCTGCGCCCGGGCGACTTCCGCCTGACGCTGTTTGCGGTTCTGCTCGCAGGTTGCTTCGAGATCGTCGATGTCGTACAGAAAAACGTTGTCGTCGACTTCACCGATTCCTGGTTCGAAGTCTCGAGGCGCTCCCAGATCGAGGATGAAGACCGGACGGTTACGGACTCTCGCTTTGCGGAACCGGTCGACCGTGACGATCGGCTGCGTCGCCCCCGTCGTGCTGACAACGACGTCCGCTTCAGTCAGCCACCGGTCGAGCTCTTCGAACGGTCGTGTTGCGGAACCGGGGAACTTTGCGGCGAGTTCCGCCGCGTGATCGGCGCTGCGGTTGGAGATCAGAACCCGCTGCACGCCCTCGTTTCTCAGATAGGTGAGCGTCTCTTCGGCCATCTCTCCGGCACCGATCACAAGGACGGTCTTATCGTCAAAACGGTCGAAAATGCTGCGCCCGAATTCGCCGACCGCGACGCTGGCGATCGAGACACGGCCTTCGGCCAGTTTCGTCTCTGTGCGGATGCGGCCGGAGACTCGGATCGCTCCCTGGAAGAGCGCGTGGGTCAGCGGGCCGCAGGCGTTGTGTTCCTGGGCGATCTGGTAGGCCTCTTTGACCTGGCTGACAATCTGTGGCTCGCCCAGCACCATGCTGTCCAGGCTCGATGCCACCTGGAAAAGGTGCTGCACGGCCGCCGGTCCGGTTTGCTGCAGAAGGTCTTCGATGAATTCCGATTCGGGAATCTGGTGGAAATCCGAGAAGAAGCGGGCGAGTTCGGCGTGAGTCGGCGCGGCTTCCGAAAACTCCTGCGCCGTGTAGACCTCAACACGATTGCAGGTCGAGAGGACAACCGCCTCGGCGGCGGGAAATCGCGACCGCAGTTCGGTATAGGCGTGCAGCATCCGGTCCACGGAAAAGGCGAGCTTCTCGCGGACGTCCAGACCAGCAGTCAGGTGGTTGCAGTAAACAACCTGAAGGTTCACCGGGCGAGATTCCAGAACGCGAGGTGTGAGGTCGCTCAGCAGTCTTATGGCGAGCGGGTGGGATGGCCGACGAGGCCGCAGAAGACAGTGTACCGAGGATTGCGGTCGACTTCCCGCCTTCATGTGACGGAGTTTGGTGCGAAACGGTCAGTCAGAAGCACCGAATGGTGGGGCTCGCTTCACTTGGCGCGGCCTACTTCAGGGCGAATTCTCTGGCCATCTTTTCAGCAGCTTCCAGGCGTGGAAGCAGGCAGGGATGCTTGTACTGCTCGGCACTGCCACCAGTTTTGTCGCGCCGCTGGCGAGCAAACTCGGTCCAGCTTCCACGCCGGAGCGGCAGAACGCGTAACGGGGCCAGTCGGCCGGTCTCCCGTTTTTCCCGGTATTCGCAGTTCTGTTCACCCAGACGACAATCGAGCAGCTCTTCGAATTCCGCAATTTTGCCGGGCGATGGGACCTCGCCGTCTTCGAGCAGCAGGCGGTAGAACGGTGGCTCGTCCCAGACCGGGATCAGCGTGAAAAAGTTGACTCGATGCTTGAGCTCGCGAAGAGTCGACTGCATCGCATCAACGACCTGCGACTCCGACAGCTTCTCGCCGGTCACGCTGGAAATGTGAGCCCCTTTGTGGAGAAACCGCAGGATCGGCACGGTCCCGGAGAAGCCCGTACAGCGGACGACGTCGCAAATGTCGTAGCGGTAAAACCCCGAGCATGTGCTGAGCAGAATGTAGTAGTTTTTCCCCTCTTCCAGTTCGTGCGCTTCCAGCACGATCGGCTTTTCAGAGCCGTATTCCGCTTCGGGAATGAACTCGAAGTAGTGCGACAGAACGTCGAGGATTCCATCGGGGCTCTCATCCTCGAACGGGATCGTCATCCGGCCTTCGCTGGCCGAGAGTCCGTGATCGCGAACGGGTTTGTTGCCGTACAGTTCCCGCAACGTTGGCAGATAGGAGGCACAGCTGCCGCCGGTCCAGACAGTGATCACCTCCAGCCGCTGCCAGTAATCGGCCGGGTAGAGATGTCCAGTTCGCTCGACGATCTTTTCCAGTTCTCTCGCGCGAGTCCGATTGGGACGGTCCACTTTCTTTGAGAGAGCCTTGCGGACTGCTGGCGGCAACTGAAACGGCGACGTCAAGGTACCATCAAAGATGTCGCGGATAATCTGCTCGTGCTGCTCGTCGGCCAGTTGCGCCATGTGGACCAGCGTGCTGGGGTTTGCCGTCGTAATCATTCCGATGTGAGGATCAGCAACGGCGAGCCTCATTGACGCGTAGTAGCGGGTCTCCGGTTCGGGAATCTGCACGATCTCATACGGCAGGGTGTAGAGCAGCTTCACGGCCGGGTGCTGCACTTTCGCGGCCAGTCCACTGATGTTTCCGCAGGGAGTCCCCCCCTCGCTTCGAAAACGGTCGTAGTCACTCGATACCTGGAGAATCGTCGACTTCATCAGTCCTGCGTGTTCATCAAACGCGCGGATGCCCCAGAACTGCCAGCCGCGGCGATAGTCATCGAAAAAGCGGCGGGTGATCGGAATGAATTTCGACTCAGACGTCGTGCCGCTGCTCAGAGAGAACATCAGCAGTTCGTTTTTTGTGCCGAGCAACCCGCGATGATCGCCGGCTTTCATCTGATCGATGTACGGCCGAAAGAGCTCGTAAGAACTGACCGGGACACACCGTCGCAAATCGGCGACGGAAGTCGCGTCAGTCAGTTTGAAGTCGCGTGCAAAATGCGATTCCCGATTGAGCGTGAAGAGCGACTGCAGCGTTTTCTGTTGGACGGCGCGGCAGTCGGCGTTGAGTTCGTGAAACTCGGCGAGAGCCCGTCGCAGTCGACGGCGCATTGGCCAGCCGGCAATGGCAAGCAGATTCCCGGTGAGTGGATTCACAGTTGGCCCATCGTTGTGCAATTCGGAAATTCGGAGCAGTGCGGTTCGACGCAGTGCAGACTCTCAGCAGGACCGATTCGTCGGAGACATTCTTGCCAGCATCGCTCCACGTCACAACCAGACGTGCGTCCTGCTGAAACCCACCAAACAAAAACAGCGGCCAGTCTGAAACTGGCCGCTGTGAATTTCTGCACAGACGAGAGCAACTCCGGATAGAGCAACTCCAACAGAGCCGCTTACTTGTCTTCCTCGTCGTCTTTCTTCTTCTTTTTCTTCCGGCCCACGACCGCTTTGGGAACTTTTGTCTTGGGAAGGCCGAGAACGCTCTGCGTGGGATCCCAGCGGTCCTCGTTGAGCAGTTTTTCAATCCGCTCGTGCCGCTTCATCACGTTGCGGGCCCGACCGAGTCGATTGCCTCGCTTGAGACTCTTGTCAATACTCACCGCGTTAACTCCAGTTGGAAGGCCGATTCCTGACGCGTTACTTCTGCCGTCCGTGGCAGTTCTCGGCCGGAACGCCGAATTCGAAGCGAGGATTCTAAGCCTGCCCTCACTGGCATGCAACTACACCCTCGCCTTGCCACAACCCTTTTTGGGAAAACGCCTTATGAGACTTCGATCTCTCCTGACTGTTATCGGAGCCGCACTTCTTGCCGTCTCGTTTTCCGGCTGCGGCAGTGAAGAGCCGTCCCCAGGTCCCAAAACCGCTCTGCAGAAAGTGCAGCTGAAACTGAACTGGTTTCCAGAGGCTGAGCACGGCGGATTCTACGCGGCCCTCGTGCATGGGTATTACGAAGAGGCCGGTCTCGCCGTAGAAATTCTCCCCGGTGGTCCGAACGAGCCGGTCCGCCAGGAAGTCGCCACGGGGCGAGTTCAGTTTGGCATCTCGAACGCGGACCAGATCCTCACAGCGCGGGCAGAAAAAGCAAACATCGTCGGCTTGTTCGCAGCCCTTCAGACAAGCCCGCGCTGCGTCATGGTCCACGAGAAGTCTGGCATCACCTCATTCGACGAGCTGAAAAATCTCACCCTGGCCATCAATGAGAACTCTTCGTTTGGAAGCTTCCTCCGACGCCATGCGTCGCTGGAAGGCTGCAAAATCGTGCCGTATCCCGGAAACGTCTCGCAGTTTCTTCTGAACGAAGATTTCGCACAGCAGGGCTACGTCTTCAGCGAGCCCTTCACCGCAAAAAAGGAAGGCGGCGATCCGCGCAACCTGATGGCCGCCGACATTGGATTCAACCCGTACACCAGCGTGCTGATCTCCAGCCGGAAACTGATTGATGAGGATCCCGAGCTGGTCCGCAAGTTTGTCACAGCCACTCGAAAGGGCTGGGCAAAGTACCTTGAGGATCCCGCGAAGACGAACGCTCATATCCACGAGAAAAATCCAGAAATGGGGCTCGACATTCTTGAGTTCGGCGCGAAGGAACTGAAAGGCCTCTGCACCAGCGAAACGGTGACGGCAGACAATCTCGGCGAGATGACGACCGAACGCTGGTCGCTGATGACGGCCCAGCTCATCGAATGCGAGGTCGTCGGAATTGGTCAGCTGCCCCTCGACGGGAAGGGGGCATTCACGGTCGAATTTCTTTCTCCCGCTAAAGCCAGCGGGAAAGCCGCTTCTGAATCGAACACGAGCGAACCAGAGGCCGACGTCGATGCCGAGGACAAAGTCGGCGCGAACACTTCAGCCGAGTGAACTGACCGACTCACTGCAGGGAAGCCCCGATGAGCGAATCCGCAACGCCCGAAAACTCGACCGCCAGTCCCGCCGAGAACAAAACGCCGTGGTACCACGGAGTGACCCGGTACCAGTGGCTCGTCCTGGCGATCGCCTCTGCCGGCTGGATTTTCGACGTCTTCGAGGGGCAGCTGTTTGTCATTTACAAAACGCCGGCGATGGCCGAAGTCCTTAACGTTGACAGAACGACGAAGATCGGCAGCGACGCGATCGACGCGTGGTCGAACTACGCTCTGGCGTCGTTTCTTCTGGGAGGCGCGCTGGGCGGGCTCGTTTTCGGGATCCTTGCTGACCGGATCGGTCGTCAGAAATCGATGATCTGGAGCATTGCCGTTTACTCGTTCTTCACAGCGCTGCATTTCTGGGTCACAGATGCCTGGCAGATTATCGCGTTGAGATTTTTCGTCGCGATGGGTGTCGGTGGAGAATGGGCGATCGCAGCCTCACTTGTTTCCGAAGTGTTTCCGAAGCGGGCTCGCGCCGCTGCCGGCGGGATTTTTCATGCATCAAGTGTGCTGGGTGCCGTCTTTGCTTCTTTGTGCGGCATCCTGCTGAACGAGGCGGACTGGCGTTTCGCTTTCCTCATCGGACTCTTACCGGCGCTTTTGATTGTGTGGATTCGAGCCAGTCTGCAGGAATCGGAGAAGTGGCAGACCTCACAGGCAACTGCGACTGATTCCGAAGCCGTGCGATCCGGCAGTCTGAGAGTTCTGCTGACAACGCCCGAATTGCGGAAGCGAGCCCTCATCGGTCTGAGCCTGGCCTCGATCGGACTGGGCACCTACTGGGGGATTTACGCCTGGGGCCCCGAACTGGTGCGGCAGGTACTCACCGAGGACGTTGACAGATTGTCCGGTGAGGAACTTGACCAGCGAATCGTCGCAGTCATGACGCCTCACATCGACGAATCGCTGTTTCCACCGGAAGAAACCAACGTAAAGGGGATGACCCCAGCCGAGATTGCAGTCTGGAAAGTGCTCGGAGTTCTGGTGGGTGCTGTGGATGAGACGACCGAAAAAATCAAGCCGATCAAGGACAATGAAAAACTTCTGACTGACGCTGTCATGGCGAGCAAAGACGACGCTCCCCGCGAAACGATCGAGCCGCTCTACCGTGACCTCGCACGCGGCAAACTTGGCAGTTCATTCCGGTCGGCCGAAGGAAGCTTTGCCTACCTGCTGATGAATCTCACCGGTGGCCTGCTGGGTCTGCTGTGCTTTGCCCCGCTCGCGTCCTCAACAAGTCGCCGCAAGGCCTTCGCCATTTACCACATCGGTGCCCTCGTCCTTGCACCCGCGACATTTCTTCTGGCTGACAGTTACGGTTCGTGCGTCGTGCTGCTGTCCGTCATGGCATTTTTCGTGGTCGGAATGCACGCCGGCTACGCGATCTATTTTCCCGAGCTGTTTCCGACCCGGCTGCGGGCAACCGGAACAAGCTTCTGCTTCAACATGGCCCGTCTGGTTTCGGCAATCGTGATCGTCGGGCGAGTGCCACTGAGGCAGGCAGTCGAACTTCGTTCCGCTGTGTCGATCATGGCGCTGCTGTTCGTATTTGGTCTGGTCGCCATCTGGTTCGCTCCGGAAACCCGGGACACCGAGCTTGAGGACTGATCGCAGCATCGCTATTTCGGTTTCTCAATTCGCAATTTGGTGCCGGCACGCCCGATCGATTACGCTGCCTGGTGTCTGCTGTCGCAGCTGACTGGCCATTGGTTACAGGTTCCTGCTGAATGTCGCTCATCAATCCCGCTTTGCTGTACGGACTCGGCCTGGTCGCCGTGCCTCTGCTGCTGCATCTGCTGATGAAGGCGAAGCCAAAGAAGCTGCTGTTCCCGGCGTTGCAGCTCATCCAGAAACGGCGGATGCAGAACACGCGGCGATTTCGGTTACGACACCTCTGGCTTCTCCTGCTGAGAATGCTGGTCCTGGGAGCTCTGATTGCCGCCCTCACCCGCCCCTCGTTTCCGGCAGCCGAGTATTCGCCGAACCGTCGCGAGTGGCTGACGATGGCAGCGATCGGAGCCGTCCTGCTGGGGGCGTACTTCGGACTGCTGACCTGGTGGAAACGGCAGCGGATTCCGAATCACGCTCTGACTTCGCGGCGGACATCACTGCGAGGAGGGCTCGGCTTTCTGGCGTTTCTGCTGTTGGCACTGCTCGTGGCATGGCCTTACCAGAAGCGGATTGCGGCCGAGATTTCTGCTCCGCTCCCCGAGGTGTCCGGCGATCTGCCCGTCGCGGCCGTCTTCCTGTTCGACACTTCAGCGAGCATGGACTATCGGCTGCAGGGAAAAACGCGGCTCGACATCGCGAAAGAAATCGCGGTCGAACATTTGTCCTCGCTGCCGTCGCGCAGCCAGGTCGCGGTCGGAGACACGTCCGTCAGCACGGACTTCCCGTTCCAGGTCGACCTCGCCGGAGCTCAGGGCCGCATCGACTCGCTGGAAACGAAGGCGACGGCCGTGCCGCTCAACCAGCGACTGCGGACGGCTCTCGCGCTGCAGGACGACGACCGGAAACGAACCCTCGAAGCTCAGGGCAGCGTCGCCGAGGATGCGCGAGCCGATCATCTGGTGAGAGAAATCTACATTTTTACGGACCTTGCCGCGTCCGGGTGGCAGTCGAGTGCCGGGCGATTCCTGACGCAGGAACTTGAGCGACTGAGCTGGGTCAGCGTCTACCTGATCGATGTGGGCGTAAAATCTCACCAGAACGCGGCTTTGACAAACCTGCGGCTTTCCGAACAAGCGGTCGCCGAGGGCGAGTCCGTCGTTGTCAGTGCTGACGTCTCTTCGCGGGGCTACGACGGGCAACTGGTCACGGTCGAGTTTTATGTCGACGGAGAGAAGGGGCGAGCCGTCAAACAGGATCAGCGGAACCTCAAGCTGAAAGACGAGTCGCCTCAGCATGTCGAGTTTTCGATCAAGTCTGTGTCCGCCGGTACGACGCAGGGCGAGCTTCGGCTGGTCACAGGCGATCCGCTGAAGGCTGACAACACGCTTCGATTTTCCGTCCTCAGTCGACCGAGCGCCCGAGTCCTCGTGGTGGCCGGTGCAAGCCCCTTAGGAGGATCAAATGACCTGGAGGACCGGCTTGAGGCAGGAAGCCGGTCGGATGCGTCCGCTCTGCTGGAAGTCCTCAACCTTTTGAATTTCGATCTGGATTTTGCCAGTCCCGAGCGGCTTGCAAAGGCAGACCTGAGCGCGTTCGACGTCATCTCTCTGGTCAATGTCGAAGCACTCGACAAGGACAGCTGGACGAAACTCGCGGCGTGGGTGCAGTCGGGAGGCGGACTCGCTGTTTACCTTGGCTCGGCTCAGTTTGGAAACTCCGACGGAATTTCGCCGGAGCTGTACAACTCGGCGGTCGCCCAGACCTTCCTGCCCGCGCGACTTGAAGCCTGGCGGAAATTTCTGCCGGAACCCGCGGGTTTTGATCTGCGAGACACTCTGCATCCTCTGCTGCGAAAATTCGACGTTGCCGGAGCCACCACCGAGGTCGGGCTCATTCCTGTCCGCTGGTGCTGGAACGTCAAACCCGCCAGGCAGGCCAACGTTGTGCTGAGATTCTCTGACCGCAACGCCCTGCCGGCGCTTGTTGAGCGGGCGTACGGCGATGGTCGGACGACGATGTTGACGACCGGTTTCACAGCCCGTTCCGATCGACGTGACGAATGGAGCGGGCTGGCTCGCCACTGGGCATTCATCGTTCTGACTGACCAGTTGATTCACTACCTCTCCGGACGCTCACAGGCAGTCGTCAATTACTCGGCCGGTTCGGACGTCCTCGTCCCGCTCGACCGAAACGTTCCGCTAAGCCGCTATCTGCTTCGCAAACCTGGCGGCGTGCAGTTACCGGGCGAGGTCCCTGAAGGCTCGTCGATCCTGCGTCTCAGTGAAATTGACGAGGTCGGTCACTTCGAAGTCGTTGCCGCGAACCCGGCTCAGAAATTCCGGTCGGGATTCTCAGTCAACCTGCCACCCGGCGAGAGCGATTTCAGCCGACTCGACGAGGCCGACCTGAACCTGCTGCTGGGTGAAGGTCGCTACGCGGTCGCCGAAAACACGGAGAGCCTTACACGGACCGTCAACACAGGCCGCATGGGGATGGAAGTTTTCCCGCTGATCCTCGGCCTGGTGATCGTGATCTTCTGTCTGGAACTGGTCGTCGCCAACCGATTCTACGAGGCCGATCAGGACCCACTGCCGGAAACGTCAACTGCCGCCGCCTGATCTGGCTGCACGGCTGCCGCCGGTTCCGTCTTCAGGTCTGGCTCCGTCTTGAGCGGACGCGACACCACCCGCCTGACCGTTCCCCAGGGCAAACGCTCGTCAATCGGGAACCTCACATCGAGGCCATAGTGCGTCCGGTAAAACTCACGAATAATCGGCATGTTACGAGACTGAGGTTCGAAAAACAGCCGCACTTTCGGATGGTTCAGAATTGCCTCAGAAAGCGGCTGGTTCAGATGCTCGCGAATAATCGATTTCTGCCGCGGACTTCTCTGGTGGCCATCCAGATAAACGAATCGCCAGTCGTCCAGATTCCTCTGGTTCTGCATCGGATCGAGATAGGCGAACGGAAACGGTACCAGGAGGACCTGCAATGAGTCCTCTCGGTCGGTCAACTTCTCGATCGTCGCGTCAACAATCCGCCTGACCCGTAGCGTTTCGACACTGGATGCGACGTGCTGCCAGGAAACGAAAACTCCGAAACACGCCATCAGTCCGAGCCAGACTTTCGCAAATGGACGATCGGAATTCTCTTCCGGCTCTGCCTCCGACGGTCCGTCGCTCCCGACGTCTCGCCGCAAGTAACAACTGACCAGAGTCGCCACGCAGCAAACGATTCCCGCAGGAATGAATACGCGATCCGGAAGCTTCAGCGTCGCCAGCAGCACAACCATCACGCCGAGTGCCGCCGCCCATGTCAGGCAACATGCGGCAACCTGCAGCCTGCTCAATCTGACTCTCAAAAGCAGCCCGATGGAAACGCCGAACAGCAACAGGTAGAAATTGCTCCTCAACAGGATGCCGGGCAAGACCACCACCATCATCAGAAAAAACACACGAGGCCGAGGTAGGCGTTGGAAAAACAACTTCAACTTTACGAACTGTTCGAGGGAATAAACGTCCTCGTCAATCATGAACAACCACATCATGCAGGACAAATCATTCCAGGTGAGCCCAAGCAGCTTCAGTTGTGATTCTTCCGTCCGCCTCTCATGCACTGCGACAAACGGGCTTTTGCCTTCCTCTTCGAGAAGCTGCTTGACCAGCAATTCCCGGTCGCCGCAAATAGCCTGTAAATATAGGGTTGCGCCGAAT
>ERZ891418.802-NODE-802-length-10306-cov-7.177446_pt1 | contig 10306 bp, 15 predicted proteins | sample MGYA00521236_ERZ891418 | MGnify/ENA primary metagenome ERZ891418 (study PRJEB32303, sample SAMEA104408696) | aquatic metagenome | biome: Brackish water; feature: Chemocline; material: water | place: Baltic Sea | collected 2014-10-18T10:34:00 | depth 100 m ... | reverse complement strand
TCTGGCAGGGTGGGTGCTACCCCCCTCTGATATGCGACTCATATTTTGGAAGGGTTGTTTTAAGGGAGGCTATTGGGATACGGGTAGGTACGGGAGACTTGCCCTTGGTGAGACTTCTTCTTTCCGTGGAGCTTTGGGTTATAGGTAAGCCCTGGGTGATGAGTACTAGCCCCCTACTGACAGGTTTAAGAAAAGAACTTTTAAGGTTGTGCCGCCTTAGCTATTATCATCGTTGGGGAGGTTGAAACTTGTCAAAGACCCACACGCTCATCGTGTGACAATGGATATACTAAAAGGGACTTATTCTACGAGATCCAAGTGCCGTCTTACTGGCTACAAGTGTTGCTAAGGGTTTCGCCGATTAGCTGATTAGTTCGTGGAGCCTATGTGGTTTGCCCTCGGAGCCGACTTCTATCCTTTCCGTTTGATAGGTTTCTTAGCCCGAGTTCTCATCTTCTTGTCGAGGCGTTTGATCTCTTTAGCCTCGTCCTCAAGGAAGCGTCTTCGACGCCCTAATTTCTGTTTTCTATCCAGCTCTTCTTGCTTCTCCTTTTCCCACTCTTCGCGGTTGACCAGGATTACTTTGTTGGGGAGGCTCATTTTATAGAAACGGATAGATAGGTGGAGTAAGTGGGTGTCGATCCCACGTCCGAACAGCCTAGTTGAATCCCCGCCCTATGTTCTATGTGCGTTTAAGCGGGTCAGCTATCCGTCGAATCCAATTTTACCCCAAGGTGTACCGAGAATAAAGCCTTACGGGGCTTAACGACTGGCTTATCGCCTATCCTACAACTCGGCAACTCTTAATATAAGCAACCATTAGTTACTTGTCAACTACCAGGTAAACTATTTGTTTTTTCTCTCTATGATTTTACCGTCTTCGTCTTCTACCCACAGGATAGAGCCGTTTAGTCCTCGTACCGTCTTGCGAGCGTGTTTGCGCCCGTCTTCCCCCGTGATGATCTCGTACTCAACACGTGGCTCTTGTCCTTTATCTAGTATCTTTTCCATTCCCATTCCTCCGCTTCGATGCGACATTGGTTTAGTGGAATTATTCTAACGTCCCTTCTTGTCGTTTTAGACTCGGCTCCAAGTCTGTCCGAGGTGTCTTTTTCGTAGAAGTAGATGTAAACCATATCCCTTTTTATTTCAGCCCTCTGAAACGCGATAAACGGAAATTCGGTTTGTGACTTAAAGAAATAGCCGTCATATAGCGTTGTTATCTTGCGTATGTCTAGTTTCATTTGAACTCCCTCACGATTATGTCCCAGTCGAAGCCGTTATCTTCAAGGTCAGTTATCGTGTCGCCGAACTCTCGCACAAAATTGTCCCTCGCTCGTTGAGGGCTTCCCACAAGTGTTGTCTCAACGCTATAAGCGTCGGTCATTTCCCCATCTTCCACCTTGACTAAAATACCTTCATATACCTTGTTCATCTTCGTTTCCTTGTTTGTTTGTTGTTGTGATAAGCACATATACCGCCACCGAGCATCACTCATAGCCTCTTTAACAGTCCAGTCGCCACTCACATTGGTTGATATATTCATTGGTTTGAATCCTGTTATATAGTCCCCGATAGCGTCGGTGTACGCGCTCGTAAAATCCGAGTCTGGCATTACCCTGTCTACGGGTTGGCTTTGCGGTATTTTACCATAATGGAGATTCCCCCCTGCTTTCCACGAACTATTCCCTGGGTCGATCTTGGTGAATACTTGGGGAGATGGTCCTACCGTGTACTTATCACCCACCTTAAGATCGTAAAACAGTACGCTTCCTAGTTCTATCATTTGATTGTTACCACGACCTTGTTTTTTAATACTACGAAGAACTCCATATTATGTATAGGGTAGGTGCCATCTGCTAACCCGCTGTCCTGTATAATCTTAATCGTCTCGTCTGGAAGTATATTCTCAAGTGTTGTGCTGTAAGCCTTGTCTCCCAACACTCTAGTTATAAACCGAACGACGGCGTGGTCTGATACTGGGATGCCACCCCTTCCTTTTGGCAGAGGATCAAGCCTCCTAGAGGCTACCTCCTTCTTTAGTCGATCTTTTTTCTTTCCGTTGTTAGCTCCGTTGTGGGGACTACCAAAGTTATGTGCCATATTAGTTTAACCCTATTCCTTTGCTTTTTAGTATTTCCCGTATCTCAGCCGTGTCCGTGTAGTGCTTTACAAGACCATTGACAATGCCTTCACTCACGAGGTTAGACAGGTATACAAGTGATTCTGTTGTATCCTCCGTACCTAAATGTGTACTGAAGTGTTCAGCGAAGATAGAGAATAGGTAGAAGACTGCTAGACCTACCACGCGCCCGTGCGATTGCCCTGTTCCGTCCGTGTCGAACAATCCCTCGGTTGCTGACACGAAGTTTATAGCCATTAGCTCTGAAAGAGCTTGCTCCTTTTCTGTTGCAGTAAGGCTCAGGATGTAGGCAAGGGGCGTGGTAGGTTGTTGCATCTTTACTTTTTATTCTTTGGTTATTTAGAAGGGTAGGCTGTCATTAGGCTCAAACACATAATCGTCTTGCCTTGCTTTTGGGGCTTGGGAAGTGTGGGAAGGTGCGGAGCCACCACCACCATCACCAGTAGAGCCTTTAACGGGAAACTCGACTTGATAAGCCTTGATCTCCGTTGTGGTAACGTCTTTACCCTCTTTATTAGTGTAGGTACGCTGTTCTAGCCTACCCGTAACAACTACTTTGTCGCCCTTGGATAGGTACTTGACGGTATTCTCTGCCGTTGCCCCCCATAGGCTTACGTCGATCCACACCGTTTTGTCATTTCCACTAGCGTCTTTTCCTGCGCTGTGAGCTAGTCTAATATTAGTCACAGGGTCTTTCCCTGTACTTCTTAGCTCCATATCCTGAGCTATGCGCCCAGAAATCACGATTGAGTTTGTATCCATAGCTAATCTCGCTTTTTGTTTTAAGTTAACGATTACAATGTAAGTGAACGGAATCCATAAACGCAAGGTTCCGTTCGTGAAGAAGCAAATAAATTACCGCGAAGTTTATTTACAACTTCCGTTGACAAAAACAATGTCTTGCACTATCTTACGGACTATCGTTAAAGCTTATTCTAAGGGATCGGATGCCAGCAAAGCGCAACTTGAAAACATACGAAGAGTTTACTAAGCAGGAAGCTGCCCTAGTAGACGCACATACAGACCCGTCTAACGTGGTTGCGTACCGTAATAAGATAGGCTCCTATCGGGAGGCTGGATATTACGAGGGCGGTCCACCAGAAGGCGTTGCTGATGATGGAAGGGGAACTAGGGCGGCTAAAGCCAAGGCAGACAAGCTGTTTAAGAAGCCTCACATCAAGCAAGAGATAGAAATCCGCTTCGCCAAGGAGTATGAAGCACTCAAGATGAGTGTGGAGGAAACGGTAGCCCGTGTGTCCAAGATGGCTGGTGCTGACATTATGGAATACCTCGTTGAGGTGCCCACAGCGTGTCCTCACTGCGAGGAGGAGATGCACTTAGGCATAGAGTATGTCTTTGACGTAAAGAGAATGAAGAGGGATGGCTACGGGTCTTTGCTTAAAGACGTTATGCCAACCAAATACGGAACAAAGCTATCGTTCTACCCTGCTGACAACGCGCTTCGTGACTTATTGAAGCACCACGGCGTTTTGGACTCTAATAAGAAGGGTGGGCAAGTGACGAATCGCTTTGACACGTTAATACAGATTGCTAATGGCGTTAAAATGCCGTAAGCCTGTTCTTTGAACAACAAAATGGATAGTGAATACACAGCCGAGCAGATTTCTAAGCTTGCCGATGCGTGTTGGGACCCCGTTTGGTTTGCTGAGAACGTCTTGCACGAGCGAGTATGGTCTAAGCAGAAGAAAATGCTACGGGCGATCCGAGACGGTGACCGTGTAGCGGTAAGGTCTGGACACAAAACGTCTAAGACACGCTCAATGGCGATATTAGCCCTGTGGTGGGTCTTCTACTGGCATCTCCGAGGAGAGGATGCGCGTACTGCCATTTCTTCCGCATCTTTCGACCAAGTAAAGAAGGCTCTGTGGCGCGAGATAACTGCTATGTACAGGCGAAGCCCTGAATACCAGGAGTTCTGCCCTAAGCCCCCTTCTTTGGACCCCTCCACAGGGTTGAATCTTTCGATGGGTAATCAAGTGTTCGGTTTCTCTACTATGGAGCCTGAACGAGCCGCTGGGGTGTCTAGTCCTCATATTTTATACCTTTTAGATGAGGCATCGGGTATAGAAAACAGCATTTTTGAGGCTATGGAAGGAAATATGGCTGGTGGAGCTAAGATGTTTATGGCATCACAGGCGACACGTATGACAGGCTTCTTTTATGACGCCTTTAATAAACACGCTAGGTATTGGGACACGATAAAGCTTTCGTCTATGGACAGCCCCAACGTTACGGGGGAGATGGCGATACCTGGGCTTGCCACTAGGAAGTGGTGTGACGAGAAGCTTGATATGTGGGGCAGCGACAGTATTGCCTATCGTGTTCGTGTCCTAGGGGAGTTCCCAGGGGCTTCTGATGACAGTGTTTTAGATGCTGACGCCTTGTTAGCGTCTACAGAGAGGTGGGCAACGACAAGTGCCACTGGCATATTAGAGATTGGGGTTGACGTGGCTAGGTTTGGCGATGACGAGTCTGTTATACAGCCCGTTCGTGGTCAACACGCCCACATACCAACCATCCTTACGAACAGGGACGGTGTGTACGTCGCTAGAAAGATTGTAGAGGTCGTGCGAAACCTTCGCCGCGACACAGACCAAAATATAAGGGTAAAGATAGATGTTGTCGGACTCGGATCATCTCCTGTGGATCACTTACTCAGCCTCGACGTGGCACGAGAGCTTGGGATCGTGGTCGTGCCAATTCACGTACAGTCCAATGCCATCGACGACGATAACTATTCTGATACTGGATCAGAAATGTCCTTCCTGTTAGCCCATTGGGTGCGGGGAGGCGGCGCGGTGCCAGAGGATGAGACATTAAGGGAAGAACTTTTATCTAATGTGTATACATTGGATGCTAAGGGTCGGCGTAAGGTAATGAACAAGAAGGACGTAAAGAAACTAATAGGGAGAAGCCCTGACAGGCGAAATGCGCTTGAGATGGCAGTATATAACCCGCAGAGGAGCCAGCAATCAAGAGGCTCCGCGCACGTAGACTTTTAGAAATTATGGCTGATCTTTGGGTAGATAACAGACACGGCGAATGGGCTGCTGGCGTATTACGCCGTAGGTATACGAGGGATCAATATAGCGGTAGGGCACTTGATGTGTCTCAATACGAAGCTAATAAGATGGCTGACGCATCAGATGTGTCCAATGGCTCCGTTGCGCCAACGTCGAAGTTTATGTCAGAGGCAAGCCTTCCTGTCGGCACATACCGTATGGGATACTTGTCCCAAGGGGGCACCTACGCTCCACGCAAGAACGGTGGATACGGAACATACCTTATACGAAGAAGCCAAGGGGAGTCTGCCGAGGCGTTCGCTGAACGCGCACGTATTACGCGCTTCCCTTCTCATATGCCAGCTCTTATTGAAGCCTACGTCGGTGGCGTAGCTCAGGTAGAGGGCGCAGGTAAGTGGAAGGTGTGGGAGGAGGGACCGATCCTCGGAAGCATCAAGGACACTGCCTCTATAGCCTATCATATGTGGAATGACGTTGACGGCACTGGTCGCAACTTCTTGGGCGCACTTAATACGGCTAAGATAAACCTTATTGTAGATGATGTTTTTTGGTCTTTTACTACTAAGTCGTCTTTGGACCTGCCTACAACGACCACGATTATAGACCCAGACAGGATCGTAGATTGGCACGACGATGAGTTTGGACGCCCTATGTGGCTCTTGCTTGCTGAGGACGTTATGGAACGCCCTAATATGCACGAACCCTCCATCCTTGTTCAATACTTTACTGAGTATGACCTAGAGGGCTGGACGCGGTATAAGGTCGAAGAGGTGGAGCTAAAGAAGAAGATTACTAGGAAGCTTACGGTTGTGGAGAGTGGCGAATGGTCACATCCGTTCTATACGGACCCATCAAAGACAAGGGTGAGGCTTCCGTTCACTAGGGTTGTGCTTTCTGACCTATTGGGTCGCCACGTAGGGTTCCAGATGGCGCAAGACCACAACGCCTTATACAATATCCTTTCGGATGCTCGGTGGAACTTCAGGGTGGTCAACTTCCCTCGCTTGAGAGGAAAGGACGTAGATGATAAGTTGTTTGACAGGGTAGAGGCAGGTCTTATTGCTGGCGGCTCTATGCTCCAAGGGGATTGGGACTTTATCAGCCCTGACTCCGCTAACGGTATGGATGCGTATTCAACATATGACAAAGAGACGCAACAGTTCTACGTAACGAACCACCAAAGGATGAATAGCTCTACCATTGAGCGTTCTGCTACAGAGGTGCAATTCAACCAGGCAGAGGGGCGCACAGCGTTCCTTAGCGTGTTCGCAGGTGCCATAGACGAGATCCACAACGATCAGCTCTTCCTCACGGCGCAGATAGAGGCTCCTGACAAGCCTGAGCTTTGGCTGTCCTCTCGTGTAGAGAGAAGCCGCGACTTCAAGCCTGTTGACATTGATGCTTTGGCGCAACGTCAGGTATTGAGCTTTGTGTCGGCTGTGAACAGCGTGGATGCTGAGACGGCGGCAATGATGGCTAGGGACGGTCTATCTAAAGAGGTGGTAGAAAGGCTACGCACTCAAGGCACCGATCAAGTCGTTGACGAGGTGCTGTAGATGGAGGACCTAAAGCGCAAGGCTATCCCGTGGACCGAGAAGCTGATAAAGGACCAAAGCCTTATCTCGCCTTCTGAGGTGGAGAGGGCAAAGGTCTTTTGGACTACTAACGCAAACAAGGAATCTAAAGACATATTAGATGCCGTCACCGAGTAAATACAGTTGGAATGAAGTAGCGGGTCGATACAGGGGCGCGAATGGTCAATTCGTGTCCTTTGAGAGGATACGTTCTTTTCTCGACCAAGCACTCGACAGGAATGAGGCACGGGTGGCTTCTCTCGCCTCTAAGCTACGCAACAGGCAGATCACGCTTGCAGAGTGGCAGATAGAGATGAGGGATACCATAAAAGATATACACCTAGCATCTAGCGCACTTGCAAGGGGCGGTTGGGCACAGATGAGCGAAGTGGACTACGCTAAGGTGGCTGAGAAGATAGAGTTCCAACTCAAGAAGCTAAATGACTTTGCCCTACAGATAGAGAAGGGGCTTCCCTTAGACGGTCGATTCGCAAGGCGCACAACGCTTTACGCACAGTCAGGTCGAGTAACTTATCACGAGAGCCTACGGAACGAGATGGCACTCAGGGGGTTCACTCTTGAGAAGAGCGTCCTTGCATCGTCAGACCACTGTTCTGAATGTGTCAGCGAGGCGGCTAAAGGATTTGTTCCCATTGGGGATCTTGTTTTAATCGGCGAACGGATATGCCGTTCTAACTGTCGTTGCCACGTTGAATTTAGTGAGGGCTAAATTATGCTGTACGAATACAGATATAGAGACGGGGATCAGGAATACTTCGAGCTAGACGAAAGCATCAAGGACCTTCCTAAAAGGGAGCATAACGGGCGACCTTGCTTCCGCGTTATCCGCACCACCAACTTCGTCAAGAAGGGTAATGGATGGGCTGGGATGGAGGCAAAGGGGGCTTACACAACAGTAGGTGTAGACCACAACAACAAGATTAAGGTATTAAAGTAGAAGACTGTGTGAATTTATTTTTACATTCCGTTGACTTGCAACACATTAACGCCTTATATTAAAGCTTAACATTACCGCCCCTCTCTGCGGTATCCCTATTCTGGAAAGGGAAATTAAGAGGGTGTTTACCTCCAAGACGCGCTTCCATAGCGCATAATCAAATAATGAGATGGATGTGTTTGTAAAAGAAGGCGAAGAGTATAAAGCTCTTTCCTCTGAATACCAAGTTCTTTCACAATCTGACCTTGACACTAGGTATGTTTCTAAGTCGAAGCACAGTGAAGACATCGAGTCTGCCATTGCGAGTCGCTTTAAGAACCACCTAAACAAGGACAAGGCTCACGAAGACCCTACTGTTATTGCAAGGGTGCTTGAAGGACACGACGTTGGAGACAAGGTCGATCTAGACAAGCAACGAACGCAATGGGCTGCTGCCAACCTAGACCCCGTAAAAGCGGATTTAGAGGAAGTGCGGACACAGTTAGGAAGGATTGTTGAGAAGCAGAAATACTCCCAAATGAAGGAGTCTTTTAAGCTTGAGTTCAATGATCTATTCGTGGAACGTCTTGACCCCGACAAGCCCTCTCTTGCAGAGATACATCTTGGGGAGCGATTGGAGTTCGACCTAAACACATCTTCGCTGAAGGTAAAGGATTCAGCAATGGCTATTACTGACTTCGCTAAGGAGTTAGCTAAAGACCCACGCTACGTTTCGTACCTCCGTCCACCAGACAAGAATCTGTCAGGACACGGAAAGCCTGGTCAGGCAGGTGGATCGCCTCACGGTGGTTCAGGTGCTTCTTCCTTCTCTCGTAAAGAAGAGATCGAAAACCACAGCGAGTACATTACGAAGTACGGTATGAGTAAACGAAAGGTGGAGGGAACACCCTCCTACAACGAACTTAAATAAAAAGTAAACGATTATGGCTATTGGAAAGGCAAGTAACTTCGTTATCAGAGACGAAGAATTTAATGCAGGGTATATTGAAACCCTAGATCAGCAAGTTGCTGAGTTCAACGCGGGCTTCGGCGGGGCGATTAACCTCGTTACGCAAGATATGGAAGGCGACTATAACAAGAACCGCTTTTTTGATCTTCCTACTGGTGGATATGTAAGGCGCGACACTACGGACGTGTCCACAAGCCTAACCCCATCTACAATGACTCAAGACACCCACACAGGTGTTAAACTGTCTCGTAGGTTCGGTCCTTACTCTATGACTGAAGACGCTTGGAGAAAAGTTGGTCGCAGTCCTGAAGAAATGAGTGCTTTCCTTGGTGAAGCTTATGCTTTGGCTAAGTCTAAAGAAGTGCTTAACACGACTGTCGCCGCTTTGAGTGGTGCTATCGGTACATACGCTACCAACGTGTATGACTATGCCGCTGTTGGAGCAAATAAGATCCTTGACCACACTGCGCTTATACGCGGTCGGAATAAGATGCTTGATGCTTCTGGCAAAGTTATCTGCTGGGTAGGTCGCTCGGAGCCTTACAGCCAGTTGGTTGAAGGTCAGTTGTCCGTTGCCTCTGGTAACGTTGGTGACTTCGCCGTATACCAAGGACAGGCTGGATCTTTGGGTCTTCCGTTCTACGTATCGGATATTCCTTCGCTTACAGTGACGGGAACTCCTGGCGAGTACTACATCCTCGGATTGGTTGCTGGCGCGGCTGACGTGTTTTTTAACGGCTTGCCGATTGTGGCTTTGGACCGCACCCTGCTCAAAGAAAACATTGAGCGCGTGTTGCAAGGAGAAGATGACTACAGCCTCAAGCTGAAAGGATTCTCTTGGGACACTGCAAATGGTGGTGCAAACCCTAACGCTACTGCTGCTGCTCTTGGATCGAACTGGGATGCTGTCGTGGGTTCGCATAAGGATACCGCTGGTGTCCGTATCGACGTAGACAAGTCCTAACCGACTAAGCCCTTAACATTGGTAATGGGGGCGGGGGCTAATAACCCCTTCCCCCTTTCCGATAAACGAGTCATCTCCTATGGGTACTTGGACTAACCTAACTCTTGATGCGGATGTTATGGAGGGTATTGCGCCAGTAGATTTGCGCGATCCTGACTTTGGCATTTATGACACTGACGCTATCTCTACTAACGTAGCGGACGAGGCGAAGGGATACATTGAGATGAAGCTTATTCGTGAGTTCCCTGAGATGATAAGGGATGGGGACGGTCCGATTGAGTTCTTGGACGCGGCTCTTGACATTGCCAAGACGCACATCACTTCCCTCGTTAAGAGGACTTGGGGATACTGCGTTATGTGGCAATACTACGAAGCTAACGCAATGTCTAATACGTCTATACAGATTGACAGGTCGGGATGGATGAGGGAGAAATTCGATATGGCTTTTCACGCTCTTGTGCAACAGCTACGTATTGACCCTGACTTCGTCACCCAGCTTGAAGGCACCGTAGACGATGACATTGGCAAGTTCAAGGCTAGAACTTTTATAGGTTAAGTAACTTGGCTCAACAAGAGATCAAAGACGTATTTGGACCTATAGCATCAGAGATACGCCAATCCTTAGGGCGCGGCGTGTTGACGATGGGAGAGTCTTTAGCTAACGCCATACGTGT
>ERZ891418.799-NODE-799-length-10333-cov-6.168613_pt1 | contig 10333 bp, 6 predicted proteins | sample MGYA00521236_ERZ891418 | MGnify/ENA primary metagenome ERZ891418 (study PRJEB32303, sample SAMEA104408696) | aquatic metagenome | biome: Brackish water; feature: Chemocline; material: water | place: Baltic Sea | collected 2014-10-18T10:34:00 | depth 100 m ... | reverse complement strand
GATTTCGGGTGTTTCACAAACTTGTGCCAAAACGGTCGCTTGTTCTGGGGCTAGATGAGGGCTATCTGCGAGACATGCTGGAGGCCGTCGACAAGATTCTTGTCCGAACCGCGACACTCGCAAAAGCGGATTACGACGCGGATGAGGATCGGTAGATCGTCTTCACACATCTCGTTCAAGTCATCGGCGAGGCGGCGTCTCGCGTGGCTTCCGATGAACGCGACCGGCTCTCACAGATCCCGTGGAAGCAGATCATCGGCACCCGACATCGAATCGTTCATGACTACATCCATGTGGACACGGATATCCTGTGGGAAATCGTGTCCGTTCACATTCCAGAACTCCGCGAGTTGCTTGCGGCCGTGCTGGAGTAGCGTTTGGGATTGCCGCTTCCGTTTTCATTCGGCAAAGTGATTGGATCGGCTGGCGCGGACTGCTCCGCCATGACGATTTCCATTCAATGACGAATCTTCCGCCTCTCTGGATGAGATGAATGTCCCACCTCGGCCATGCCTTTGAGAATTACAACCCCCTTGTGCGGGAAGGGCTCACGCTGCTCAGCCGGCGGAACATGTTGAAGGCCGGTCTGGCCGGGATGGCCGGGCTGAGCGTGCCTGAACTGCTCCGTCATCGGGCCATCGCGGCCGAGTCCGGAAAACCGATCAGCCACAAGAGCGTGATCCTTCTCTGGATGGCCGGCGGACCGTCGCACATTGACACGTGGGATCCAAAACCGCATCGGCCGTTTAATAATCGTGGCCCGTTCAGCCCGATCCAGACAGCTCAGCCAGGCACGTTCATTTGCGAGCATCTGCCGAAGCAGGCAGCGATGCTCGACAAGTTTTCGATCATTCGTTCGGTTGACTGCCGGAAGAGCAGCCATCAGCCCAACCAGGTGATGCAGACGGGCAATCGCGAGGCGGCCCCTCGGTCGAATCCGAAGGGCGACAAGTATCCGGCCATCGCGTCGATCATCGCGAAACACTGCGGAGCCAACGATCCCGCGATGCCACCTTCGGTCGCCTTTTTCAAACACACCTCGCACGTCGCGTGGGGCGGCTGGCTCGGTCGGCAGTACGACCCGTTTGTCGGCAACAAGGCGGCCGTGCTGCCGGAACTCGATCTGCTGGGAAAATCGCTCAACCGGAATTCCGGCGCCGACGTTTTCCGGCTGCCTTCCGAGTTGAGTTTCGACCGGCTCGGCGACCGGCGAGCCCTCATGCAGGACTTTGACCAAATCCGAACTGGCCTGGACCAGGGTGGTTCGATGGACGCGCTGGATCATTACGGTCAGCAGGCGTTCGACATGGTGCTCGGCCGGAAAGCTCAGCAGGCGTTCGACCTGAACCGAGAGCCGGAATCCGTCCGGGCCCGCTACGGAGACCACCTGTGGTGCCAGCAGACGCTGCTTGCGCGGCGACTTGTCGAGGCCGGTGTCAGCTTCGTGACGCTCGACCTGAGTTACCACACCGCCTCGGGCACGTGGGACAACCACGGAATTCCCGGCGGCGTTTACGGTGGGATTTCAAAGGGCCTCAAACCGCTGCTGCCGACTTTCGATCATCTTCTCACAACGCTCGTCAGCGACCTGGACGAACGAGGCCTTCTGGACGAGTGCCTGGTCATCGCGATGGGCGAGTTCGGACGGACGCCGAACATGGGCACGCAGGGCAGCACCGACGGCCGCAACCACTGGCCAGTGGTCATGTCGATGAGCATGGCCGGCGGCGGCTTCCGTCACGGTCAGGTCATCGGAGCCAGCGAAAACGACGGAGCCCGCATCAAGGACCGCCCGGTCACACCGGCGGATCTCGCGGCGACGATTTATCACCACATGGGCGTGCCGCTCGACCTGACCTACGACGACGAACGAGGCCGCCCGCGATACACCGTCGAAGAAAACGGCCAGCCGCTCGCTGAGCTGGTGTGAGGAATCCTTAATGGGCACATTCTCGACTCCAGTCACGATTCGGAACGTCGTTAAGCGAGACCTCGAAGCTGAGCTTGGCCCATTCCTCGTTGACACCGGGAGCGAATACACGTGGGCTCCGGGTCAGGCGCTTGAGACGCTTGAGATCGGCCGCGAGAAAAAAGACCTGACATTCGTCATGGCCAATGGCGTGCAGATCACCCGGAGCGTTGGATTTGCAATCGTCCAGGTGGCCGGAACATTTACGGTCGATGAGGTCGTATTTGCTGAAGATGGAGACCTCCTGCTTCTAGGGGCACGGTCGCTTGAAGGTCTGAACCTGATGGTTGACTCAAGCGGCAAAAAACTGGTGGCCGCAGGGCCGCTGCCGGCTGCGACCGGATCTCACTGATGACGAATCCGCTGCTGACCTTCGTTGAGGAACTCTTCGTCACGGGACGAGTCCGTCTGTCAACAGACGAGCCCCCGACCGAAGACGACATCGCTGATGGCCTCACCAGAGTCGTGGAGTTCGAGCAGTCACTGCGGCTCGACCTGCCAGGATCTCCGCCGGACGTTGACGAGGGCGCGCTGCGATGGGCACTCGTCACTTTTTACCAGGCGTGCCAGTTCCAGGTTTACCGGCATCTCGGCACGACGAAACTCGCTGAGCGGTTTGCGGACGATCCGCCGCGCGGAGCGACGGCCGAGGCTCATTATTCGGTCGATCTCGTGTTTCGCTTTCTACCGGATCTCGTGAAGCTCGCGCGAAGCGGCTCGCCCGAGGACCCTTTGTTGGCGGCTCTGACCGGCTGGTGCGAGCAGTGGCCGCTGTCCTCAGTCGGCGTCAGCGACCTCAACCCGCCGCACTGCGAGCCGATCCTCACCGGCGAGTGCCTGCTGCGGCTGTACGTGGACCGGATCCTGCGAACTCAGGACACCTCGCGCCTGTCGGACCAACGAATCCGCAACGAAGTCTCTCGCGCAGTCGGAGCGTTTCCGGAACTGGTCTCCGCACCGGAATTTACGTCGTCGTAAGACATTTCAAAGCGAACCAGAACTGTTTTTCAACGCCGATCGAAACGGGATGATGCCTTGATCGAACCACAGATATTCATGGGGCTCGCCATCGCCACGCTTTGCGTTGTGGCCATCGCCAATGAACGGTGGCTGCTGACCAGAACTCGTAAGGGGCAACGCATCGTGGAGCGATTTGGCGACCGCCGGGCTCGGTGGGTCGTTCGAGCAGTCTTTGGAGTCGGAGCACTTTTCGGCGGCGCGCTCGCGAGAGGCCTCATCAACCCAGTCCATTGGAACTGACGGAAACTTCCAACGTTTTCCACTGCCGTTTTCAGGTCCGTCCGATGCCACTTTGTGAGAATCGCGTCGAGCTGGCTCGACGCTTGACGACAGCTTGCTTTCACGGCCAGAGTGGCCATGAATGGCAGTCGACGAGTGCCCACATTCGTAAACTGCCACCAGGATTCGCAACTTGATTCACAGTGGCCGGGCCACAGGAGCCAGCATGTCAAGCGGGGCATCAATCACGCCGGGATTCAACTACGACGAAGCCGTCACGATGCTGGAACTGGCTCAGCAGAGCAATATCGACGCGCCCGGCCAGCCCGACTCAACGACAAAGGGGCTTCCGCCGGTCCCCGATCCGCCTGCCAACTGGAAGCTGCGGAGCGACCTCACTCCGACGAACACGACGCTGCTCGATAATTTCTGGAAGGTCTGGCAGAACAGCGACAATCCAAAACAGTATGCCGTCGCCGTTCGAGGAACGGTGGGCGCAGCCCCCAGCATCCTGACCGACGTGCTGCTGCCGATGCTGCCTGCCCGCATGCAGATTGGCCCGGCTGAAATGAACTTTGCCCGGGCCGAACCCGATAGCCCGGTCGTTGCCGGAGTTCATGCAGGGTTCGCATTAAGCGCGGTTCTGATGCTGGGCACTACGGACAAACCACTCACTGCCGTGTTGACCCAGATCGCAAAAGATCCCGATGCCGAACTGTTTATTACCGGTCACAGTCAGGGGGCATCCGTCGCGCTGCTGCTGAACTCGTTCATTTATCACAGCCCGCACTTCTCACAGATTCCCACAAAGGCCTACGTCTTTGCTCCGTCAAAACCCGGCAACGATCACTATTCCTACGACCTGGATCAGAATCTGAGCGTGAAGGGACTTTGCTTCTCAGTCATCAATTCCCAGGACTGGGTTCCGCAAACCGCGCTGACCCTTCAAGGCCTGAAGGCGATGAATCAGCCGAATCCCGTGCACGAATTCAACGGGGATCCCAATCCGGAAATTCCTTTCCTGCTCCGCAAACTGATCGACCTTGTCGATGACGCGGAGAAAGCGGTTCAACGCGGACTGGAACACATCCTCGGAAAGGTCCAGGACAAGATTGCCGATGAGTCGCTGCATCTCCTCGATCCGCATGGCCAGCCGTCACCAACGGCCGTCGCCGACTTCAAAGAATTCGTCGGCTCCATGCTGACCCGTCTGCTGCCGTCGCTCAACTACGTGACCGCCGGAGCCACTGTGCCGATCTTCGGCGTTCCCGGAGCCAACCCGGACGACAACGGTCAGTTCGACTTCTTCTGGCAGCACCATCTCGGGCACTACTACGAGTACCTGAAAGCCCAGTACGGACCGTAAGTCACGGCCCGAAAATTAAACCGGCAATTGAATCAGCCGGCACGCGTTAGCGTCCGGTTTTCCGTGAACCGTGAGCTAACGCTCAGCGGCTAATGCCGGTCTTATTTCCGGCCCGTCCCTAAGTCACTTTTCGAGCGACTCGCCACCAGTGCTCTTCCGGGTGCGAGCATTCCGGAGCCAGACAATCAGAATCACGGCGATCAGAACAATGGGGAGTTCAAACCGCCCTACGGTCACCACCCACCGCAGAGTGGACTGCTCGCTGCGGTCGTCGTTCTGTGCAGCCGGAGTTTCGTAGTACGTCTTTCGAAACTCCTCGTCAGCGTCTTTGCCGGCTGCGATCCATCGGGACTCATTTTCGCGAATTCCATCGAACCAGGCGTCGGCTGCAGCGACTTCCGCCTTGAACCGCTTTTCGTACTCGTCGAGTTCAAATCGGTGGTGCTGACCTATGCCCGGCGTCTGCATGGACAGAGTCTGGTCAGCACGTTTGCGGTACTCGGCCGCGATCGCTTTGTCCTGAACTGAGTACGAAGCTTTCAGCCAGGCGCGCGTCGCGAGGTGTCGATGTTCGCCACCAGACTTTGCCATCAGCAGATCAGCGAGCGCTTCCAGCAGCACGGGAGAATCGTGGTGCCCGAAGTGCAGCATCCCCGAGACCCCTTTGATGGCACGTTCGATTTCGTCGCCTGATGACGACTTGCTGCCCGTTTGTTTTTCCAGCACGAATGTGGCAAATCCTCGCGGGCCAAATGCCGCGTCATCGTCCGACATCGGTTGAGGCAGCGGTCCGTCACCGCGTTGCTGAAGTACGTACTCAACCAGAAGCCGCTGGTAGACTTCCCGGCCAAAGTGAGCCTGGGGATTGATCTCGATCGCTCGGCCAATGAATTCCAGGCCGGCTTCAAAATCGCCGCTGTGAATGTGAAACGTCCCCAGATTCGCAAGCGTCTCGTAACGATCCGGTTTCAGATCCTGAACCTTCAGAATCGTCTCAATGGCTTTTTCATGGTGGCCCGTCTTGTCGTAGGCCACCGCCAGATCGTCGTAGAGACTGACATCACCCGGCGTCTCTCGAATCCGTTTCTGGCGGTCCGCGATTCGCCATTCGTAAAATGCGGTGGAATGGCGAAGAAACTTCCCGGAGATCAGCTCAGCAAGTTCGGGGAACTGTTGACGCTCCATTTCGAGCGTGTCGTAGTCCCACAGACACGCGACTCCTGCGACAGGCATCGCAAACGCGACGATCAGTACCAGCACGACGTATCGCGTCATGGCTCGACTCCATCGATTCGAAGCAGATTCGAGCCGCAGTATCGATCGTGGCTGGAGAAGTGTCACGCCTCTTTGTCTGGCGAATCTTCCTCAGCTTTGTCAGCGCGACGCTCCACCTTGAGACTTCGCCCGGTGTTGGCCGTGCCTCGAACCTGCACGCTTCGGTCGTCTTCCGGTACAGGAATGTCATTTGGTTGAGAAAACACGGAGCCGACGTCGTCAGTACTGGTCTTCTTCACGTCGCCCCGGCGGCGTTCTTCCAGCCACAGCACGGCTTCTCGCTGGAGCTTTTCTGTGCTGGCAACACGGCGTGACTTGAGGAACCGCTCGATGTCAGCGTTCCCCTGCCTGGCGTTCTCCTTGCCGCCTTCTTCTTTCTCATCCGCCCCGTTTTCATCAGTGGCCTCTCCGTTTTCCTTTTCGCCACTCCCGCTTTCTCCGTCTTCCTCTTTGAAGACTCCAAGCAGGTCGATGAGGTCCAGCATGAGGTTCGCCGGAGCCCCCAGAGCCTGGCGTCCGACGCTGGAAAACACGGCGTCAAGCACTGCCTCGACTTCCGGATCAAGCAGTGAATCCACGTCCGGAAGCGAATCCATGTGTCCGGAAAGCTCGCTCGCCAGATCCCGCAGAATCCCAACGATCGCGTCGATGTATATCGGGTCGAATGGATCGTCCCCGGGCTGTTCCGTGATCGTTGCATCCGATGAAACCACATTGCCGAGCGCTGCCGCCAACTCGCCCGCCATGGCCAACGTGCCCTCGTCAACAGAACTCGATGGTGTAGGCGCCCGATTCAACGCAGCCAGAGCCTCAACGACCTGACCCTGAATCGGCAGGGCGGTGTTGTCGGTAAAATCGAGCGCCAATTCGACGTCACCTGCCAGCGTATCGGCATTCAGGATTGTCTTTGAGAAACCATCCGCGGTGACCAGCGTCGCGACCGCACGGAACTCGCCCGACCCGACTCCACTGAGCTGCAGACCATAAATCCCCTGCTGTGCCGCAGGAATAATGACGAGCTCGACGTCGCCATCGCCCGAATAGAATGCCCTCGGCACCTCGCTGACTTCGCCGGCCGTTTCGGTGTAGCCAACCGTTCGATTTCCCAGATCGGTCAGCAGAAAGTCAACAGGGTCAATGATGACTGACAGCGATGGACCAAACCGCTCAATCACTTCGCGATTCAAGCGTTCCAGCAGTGCGAGTATTTCCGGATTATTGGGATCGTTGCCGACACGGTCGATCGCTTCGCGAATTTCCCTCGCAATCTCGAGCAGTTCATCGTTCGCGTCTTCCGCAAAGACTCGCTGATCATCGTCGAGTATCGTCCCGACCCCCTGCCCGGCTCCCGGTGGGACCGTCGCGTTCATCGGATCGCTCAGCGTGACAAAGAACGTCTCAAACTCTTCTTCGAGCCTGTTGTCGGCAACAACCGCCACGCTGATGATCTGCGTATCGGAACCGTCAGATGCGAACGTCAGCGTGCCGGACTGCGCGGCAAAGTCTTCACCGACTTTGGCAGTGCCGGCCGACGTTGCGAAATTGACGGTCGATGCGGAAGGTGAGTTACCAATCCGGCTAACCGTAAAGTCAAAGCCTGTCGTGCCTCCGGTCCCTTCCCGCTTCCGGACGTTGTCAATTCGAAAAGTGACGTTGGGATCATCGTCATTGTCGATCCGAACCAGCCCCTGAAACGCGGAGGGGTCGAGGTCTGCATTCAGAGGAGTGTCATCAAGCTCGAAGAGCTCAACAACAAACTCCTCGGCAGTCTCGTTCTCAAGATCGCCGATGATCGGAATATCGATCGTCTGACTTCGAACGCCGTCCGAGAATTCCAGTTCGCCAGAGAGCGACTGAAAATCGACTCCTTCTGTCGCGGACAGCCCGGTTGTGCGAAACCCGACTGTCACGTCAGGAGTGACGCCGGATTTCGGATCGGCATCCAGAGTGACCGTGAGTCGAGCCACCTGTTCCCCGGGAGTGTCGCCTTCCAGCAGTCTCGTCGAAGAGATGGAAACCGTCGGCCGTTCAAAATCGTCATTAATGACCGTACCGACTCCCTGAAGAGTCTGGTTCGGGAGGACGGCTCCGACCGGATTAAACACCCGAACGAAGACCAGCTCATCTGGCTCAAACGAGTCGTCCGGCTGGACGCGGACGCTGAAGATCTGACTTGTGATCTGGGGATCGAAGAACAGAATTCGACGAGTGGCGAAGACGTCCCGCTCCGGCCCGTCGGTGTTCGCAATCCCTGACGCTGCGGCGCTGGTCCGAAGCGTCTCGACCTCGAAACTAACCGGGCCAACCGGCACGCTGTCGAGCGAAATGACAAAGTTAAGCCGGGGATCCTGAGCCGGTGGCACGCCGTCAGCCCCAACAGGGTCACCTTCCTGAACGCTGGCATTGCTGATGCTGATCGTCGGCAGGGCGGCGTCATTGTCATTGATGGTCACCTCGGCCTGCTGCTGGCTCTGATCGATCAGCGCGGGCGGTGACACATCAAGAAGCTGCACGAAGAACTGCTCCACCGCTTCCGGAATGCTGTCGCCCTTCACAAGAACAGTCAGTGTCGCCGTTGTCTGTCCGGCTTCGATCACGATTTCCTGACGGCCAACAGGCACGTAGTCCTGGCCGGCCGTCGCATAACCGGGCGTGTCGGCCTCAGGAATCGTGTAGCCGACAACGACGTTGGAATTCAGGCGTCCGCCAAGAGTCACTGTCAGCTCAACCGGAGTGACACCGTTCCCGTCGGGCTCACTGACAGTGGCCTCGGCCTGCAGCGACACAAACGGCTGTCCGGCGTTGCCGTCGAAAATCGTCGCGACCGACCGCGACGCAAACGTGTTAAGTTCTGCATTCGGACTCACTCCCGTGAGGTCAACTGCAAACGTTTCAGGCGGTTCCTCTTCGCTGTCGCCGTTGACGAGAATCTGGATGAACGCAACCTGTTGACCAGGAGCAAATGTGACACGGCCCGCTTTCGCCTGGAAATCGTCTTCCCGCTCTGGTGTCGCTGGATCGTCGACGTCCGTCGCCAGCCCGACTCCCGGAACTGACGGAACCGTCGCGAAGTCAACGGTCACAATCTCGTTAGAGACAGATCTCAAGCGAACAGGAATACGGACCACGCTGGTCAGGCCGGGCCGTGTTTCAGTTGTCGAGGCCGTTGCATCGATGCTGACTGTCGGCCGGTCGTCGTCGTCGTTGATCGTCGCCGTCGCCGAACCCAGCGCCGGATCGATGTCAATTCCCTCCGAGACACCGACGATCGATACGAACACAAATTCGTCCGGCTCCGGAATCTCATCGCCGAGCACATCAACCTGAAATGTCCCTGTCCGCCGACCGGCCGGAATTGGCACGGCACGGTTTTCAATCGGCAGGAAATCGATCCCCGGGGTCGCCGCGTTGAAAGCTCCGGCAGACGGGCTGAGCGTGGACACAAAAACTGTCGATGGCACCAGAGCATCGCCGCTCAGCGAGACAGTCATGGTGAAAGATGTCACCTGACCGGCGCGGCCTTCGTTGATCTGTCTCCCCTGATTGATCGACGCCAGCAATCGGCCGTCGTCATCATTGATGATTGTGCCGACGCCAAGAGTCTCACCCAGCTTGACGTTGTCATCCAGGACGCTGACGAGTTCAACAGCCAGCACTTCGTCCAGTTCGTCGATCTGGTCACCGCGGACGATGACGGAAATCGTTCCCGTGGTCTGCCCTCGTGGAATGACAAGAGGCCCCGGGATAAACGACACATAATCGACGTCGGGCGTAGCACCGCCGTCGCCAGGCAATTGGAGAATCGAGTACTCAATCCGAGTGTTCGTTGCGGCAGGTCCATCAAGTGTGACTGGAAACTGCAGTACAGAGGTCCCCGGGGCATTTCGCTCCCGAACGGACGCATTGCCAATCGAGGCTGTCGGAACGAAGACGTCATCATTGACGATGATTCCCTCGCCGGAAGTTCTCATTCCAAGCGTGACACCCTCCAGTTCCCCACCGTCAACGTCGTACAGCATCACGACAACCCGCTCGTCGGGCTCGATGTTTGAATCACCAATGATCGAAACACGAAACGTCGCCGATGTCTGCCCGGCTGGAATGATCACGACATCGTCGACTGACCGGAAATCGATCTCGGGAGTCGCAGCGCCCGCGACGAGAGTAGACAAAGCAACTGTTCGATAAGAAACGGAAATATCCTCGCTGACCGCCCCACCCAGAAGCCTCACCGTAAACTCCGCAGGCGGTTCAGCCGGGAACTGCCCCTCAACCACTGACACGTCATCGCCCAGTTCGATTGTCGGCACGCTGAAGTCGTCATTGCGGATCAGGCCGAATCCAATCGGGTCGAGAATTGTCGCTTGAGTCGAGCTACTGAGCCGCACCTCGACCCCCTCATCGGGCTCAATGACCGTGTCGCCGATAATCGGCACGGACACAATCCGCTCAGTCTGGCCGGGATTGAAAACGACCGGCAACAG